>Ga0187887_10004668_pt1 | contig 10153 bp, 9 predicted proteins | sample June2016WEW_7_10_FD_132977 | JGI IMG/M metagenome (GOLD analysis project Ga0187887, IMG submission 132977) | Peatland microbial communities from SPRUCE experiment site at the Marcell Experimental Forest, Minnesota, USA - June2016WEW_7_10 | ecosystem: Environmental > Terrestrial > Soil > Wetlands... | reverse complement strand
GTCCTCTGCGGGCGCGATCAGCAGGTCATCGAGTTCTTTCGGATCGAAGCCGGTCAGGCTGAGGTCGTAATCGGCCTCGCTCAGTTCCTGCAACTCGAGGGTAAGGAGCTCGTCGTCCCAAGCGGCCCACGTCGCCGATCGATTCACCAGCAACCTGAACGCTTTGACTTGTGCGTCACTCCACTCATCGCAGAGGCCAGGATCTTGCAGACGCTCGCCAATACTTGCTCGATTAGTTCGCGCGGACGCGATGACTCTGTAGGCTCTTGAAATTGTTGATTTAGCTGGGGTTCGACGTAGAGGGATCAGCTGCGGCCCGCCGCCTGACGGGCATCCGAAAACCCTCCTCAAAAGTGCAGTTGTTACATGCACGGACAGGGGCTCATCGCGGCAACCAAGCATTAAACTCGAAGGTCGGTAAATAGCCCTCAGGGCCCCGCTCCGGAAGTCCCTGCTGGGCAGACTCGGAGACCATCGCCCCGCCGTGGTGCAGCCCTGAGACGTGCACTAGTGCCAACGCTCGCAACATCGAACATGCAAGTTGCAAATTCCGAGGGGTGGTAGTTTCTGCAAATCGCTCGAACAATACCCGAACATCGAGGGGACCAAACCAGCCCAAATCGTCCTACACCGTCCTAAATTACGTACCACGTAAGTCGCGCATCGTCAGTTACATCCGCTGATTGCAAACCAGTTCGCCGGATCGGTAGGCGGCCCTGAAAAGGCTGGTCTCGGGACGGCGGCTAGGTCGCAACTATCCGCACAGAAAGGCTGCATGGGAGAATGAACTAGGTGGGCATCACCATGCGAGATGCGACAAGAGGGGCGTTTGGCCCGCTGAGCGAAGCCCCGCCGCCCGCGGGCACGGTGAATCCGGAAGACCCGTTTTGGAAGTCATGACAGTGTCGGCAACCTTTGAACCTCGTCTCGATATCCTGCCCGCATGCCAACGGCGGCTGTGGCCGGAGTTGGATGCCGTGCCGTCAGCCTTCGTGCTCTATGGTGGCACTGGCTTGGCGCTCCAACTCGGCCACCGGGTTTCGGAAGACTTTGATTTCTTCTCGTCCTCTGGTTTTGAGCCGGCCAGATTGCGATTGCGGCTCCCGTTCTTCAAGGATTTGGACCCGGCCGACCAGGACGCCTGGGTGCACTACAAGCGCGACAACCTGGAGGCCTTCGTAAACCGCGACGGAGTGGTTAAGGTTGCCTTCTTTGGTGGACTCGATACTCTACGGCGGATTGAGGATCCGAGGCGGGCGGCTGGATCTCGCGTTCGGGTGGCATCGTTGATAGACCTGGCCGGCATGAAGATGCGGGTGATTCAGGTTCGGGGAAGTTGGAAGGACTACGTGGACATTCACACGCTGGCGACTCAGGGGGTGGACGTGCCCACCGGATTGGCGGCGGCCCAGGCGATCGACCCGAGCTTCGATCCGATCACGAGTATTCGCGCTTTGCAGTTTTATGGCGATGGAACACTGAATCGGGTCCCGGTCGCTATGCAGCGGGATCTGACCCGGTGGGCACAGGCAGTTGACCTGGGCGAGTTGCCTGCATTGCATCCGCAGCGCGGTTTGAGTCCAGGAGGGCTGGAGCGATGATCCTCACAACTCCCTATCCGGCCGACTTGCTGCAGGTGGCGCGGAAGGTGGTTTGGTATGAGAAGCCGGAGGAAACCCTGGCCGATCTGATCACGTTTCTGACGAACTTGATGGTTTACGGATCCTCGGCGGATGTATCAGTGGCCGAGCGCTACGTGCCACAAGAAGAATTCCGAAGAGTACTTGAGCATGCTCCGGCTGGAGTGTTTACGCGGGATGTTTGGAAGAAATGGCATGAACGGTTTGGGATGTCAGTACCGCCTTTACCTCGGCGCCGGTTTCCAGATGGTTCGATAGGTCCGGAGGCGGGATATTTCTTTGGTCGGTAGTTCCGCGATGTGGTGGAACTCCGAAAACCGGATGATGCTGCTGCCCGAACGATCCGGTCACAGACTGACGCCGAGAGCTTATCACGCAACAGACCTTATCAGAACCGTATCAAAACCCCCGAAATCTGAGCTTACTGGGGTTGTCGGCTGGGCGAAAGCAGACTCTCCAGATTGTTGAAAAACAGCAACCACCTCATTCGCAAACGGTGACAGTTTACGTGGCAAAGTACTTTTATGCCGGGTGTCACCATTTTGGCACCAAACTTGGGTAAAACCGGACAAAAAGGAAGGGAAACCAGTGAAATCAGATTCGGTGCAAACTGCTGATCGGCAAGCGGATTTGATTGATTTTGTTCAGCTTGCAAGAAGTGCTGAGTCGGTTTTCGAGACCGCCCGATTCAACCGCTCTCGCACCTCACCGTGCCTTCATTCTACCTGATTTCCCAATCACTTTTGGGAAGTGCCCCCAGCCGGCTTTCTGCTTCAAAACCGGCAGTGTCACCATTCTGGCGCCTACCATTCCTCGCAATCAACCCAACCGCCCGCCTTTTTGCTTCGCAGTTCGTGTGGGCGTAGCGCATCGTCACAGACACCGACGAATGGCCAAGCAACTCCTTCATTGTCACCAGGTCAGCACCATTTCTGGTCAGTCGCGAGGCAAAGGTGTGCCGGAAAGTGTGCCACGTCACGTCCTTGAGACCAGCCTTGCGGCAGGCCTTCTTCAGGCCGAGCCAAAGGTCTCTCCATTGTCCGCCCGTCTCGGGGTTGTAGAAAACGTCACATTTGCGTACGCTCCAGATCCACCTCCTCCCATCTCGGGTTCAGAATTCACCGAGCCGCAGCACCGTACTGATCGCGAAAGTCACCATGCCTTGCAGATACGGAGAAGAGCACTGCAGGAGCTCCTCCTCCTCCGCTTCAGAGAGCGAGCGGACTTGCGGCCAGCAGCGGCCCGAGGAACGCGCCCGCATTGTCGCCAACGCCCTCAAGCCCGCAGGCTTCGCCTCTGTCTTTCTCGTCTACTGACGACGCAATGAGCGCATCACGCGGTGCGGAGCGGATGCCGGCGCCAGCCCGGTCCAGGAACCATGCTCCGAACACGCTTTGCCAGACCGTGGAACGCCCCATATGCGGCTTGGCGACCGCCGTTCATGAGATAGTCGGCCAGCGCGATGCTTTTTCGCTTTTGCAGTTTGTCCGACAGTGCGCGGGAAAAGCCCTGCGCGATATTCTGCATGGTGGGCAAAGCCGTCCACCAGGCCAACGATGCTGCCGCTTGCTTTCAGCGTTTGCGTCAGAAAGACCGGCAACACCGGGTAAGGGTCTCGACCCTGAGCTAAAATGCAGAGCGTGGGCGATCCCGATCCAATTTCCGTCGTAGTGCCGGTTTTTAACAGCCAGGACTCGCTGCCCGTTCTCTTCCAGCGGATCACGGACGTCTTCGCGGCCGAACATCGCGAATTTGAGCTGATCCTGGTCGACGACCGCAGCCGCGACGGCAGCTGGATTGTCGTCACCGACCTTGCCCGGCGCTCCAGCCACGTGAGGGGAATCCGTATGCTGCGCAACTTCGGCCAGCATAACGCCCTGCTCTGCGGCATACGCGCAGCCAAACATCCGATCATACTGACCATCGACGATGATCTGCAGAATCCGCCGGAGGAGATACCCAAGCTCCTTGCTAGGCTGGATGCGGAAACCGATGTGGTGTATGGCACACCGCAGGCGGAAAGCCACGGACTGTGGCGCGATCTCGCATCGCAGATTACCAAGATCGTCCTTCAGGGCGCGATGGGCGCGGAGACCGCGCGCAAAGTGAGCGGCTTCCGCGCTTTCCGTAGGCGCGTTGCGCGGGCGTTCGACGAATACCGTTCGCCTTATGTCTCGATCGATGTCCTGCTCACCTGGGGATCGCAGCGGTTCGCAGCCGTCACCGTCCGGAACGATCCGAGGCCTTATGGTGTCAGTAACTACACGGTTCGCAAGCTCGTCCGTCATGCACTGAACATGATGACCGGTTTTAGCATCCTGCCGCTCCAGGCCGCCAGCATGCTGGGGTTCGTCATGACCGCTGGCGGCGCATGTGCCCTCGCCTGGGTGCTGGGACGGTACCTGATTTACGGATCGGTCGTGCCTGGATTTGCTTTTCTGGGTTGCATGATCGCGGTCTTTTCCGGGACGCAGTTGTTTGCGCTCGGCATCATCGGCGAATACGTCGCGCGGATTCATTTGCGTACCATGGACCGGCCGAGCTATGCCATGGAAACCACCACCGAAGAGTAAACATATGCAGCCCGTTGAGATTTTGCCTTGGGATTCGCAGTTCTTTGGCTTCAAAGTCGGACGTGTTCTTCTCAAGAACCCTGCGGCGGAAGAACTGGCGGAAGCGGTTCTCCAGGCTAACCGGGGCGGCATCGTGTGCCTGTACTGGCTGGCGGACTGTGCCGACTCACTCGCGTCGTCGCCGGCCACAACCTGCGGTTTTCGACTGGTGGATATTCGCGTGACTTTCGAGCACGCATTGAGCGCGCGAGCGGGAGAAAACCCACCCCTATCCTGCGTGCGCCGCTATGTTCCGGAAGATCTGCCGGCTCTTGTGGCGCTCGCCAGGAAGAGCCATCGCGATTCGCGGTTTTTCAGCGACGGCAGTTTCGCGGAGGAGCGTTGCGAGGCCTTATATGAAGAGTGGATTCGCAAGAGTTGTCAGAGCGGCTCCAGCGTTGTGTTGGTAGCTGTGCCAGAGGAGCAGCCGGCCGGCTATTGCACCTGCTCCGTTTCCCGGGACGGTGTTGGAAATATCGGGTTGATTGCCGTCGATCCGCGCTGGCGCCGCGCCCGCCTTGGCACTGCGCTAGTCGAGAGCGCTCTCGACCATTTTAGGGCCGAGAGCATGCGCACGGCTACGGTGGTCACACAAGGCCGGAACCTCGCCTCGCAGCGCCTGTACCAGAGATGCGGATTCGTTACGCAGTCGATTCAGTTGTGGTATCACCGATGGAATTCCGAGGGCCAAAAAGGAGTTATCTGACATGACCTACCGGATACCGTTCAACAAGCCGAGCCTGACCGGCAAGGAACTGAACTACGTCGCCGATGCCGTGATCAGCGGCCACAGCGCCGGTGACGGGCTCTACACCAGGCGCTGTCACGAGTTCCTCGAAAAGGCGCTGGGTGTGCCGCGTGTGCTGCTGACTACCTCCTGCACCCACGCCCTCGAGATGGCCGCCTTCCTGCTGAATATCGGACCGGGAGACGAAGTCATCGTCCCCTCCTTCACCTTTGTCTCCACGGCCAACGCATTTGCACAACGTGGCGCCCGGCCTGTGTTCGCCGACGTCCGCAGTGACACCCTCAATTTGGACGAAAGGCTCCTGGCTTCCATGATCACCCAACATACTCGCGCCATCGTGCCGGTGCACTACGCCGGCGTCGGTTGCGAAATGCAGTCCATACTCGATCTCGCCTCGGCCCATCGCATCGCCGTCGTCGAAGACAACGCGCACGGCCTGTTCGCCAAGCATAGGGACCGTTTCCTCGGCACTTTCGGCTGCCTGGCGACTCAGAGTTTTCATGAAACCAAGAACGTCACCTGCGGGGAGGGCGGCGCGCTCGTCATCAACGATCCGGCGCTGATCGACCGGGCGGAAATCATCCGCGAAAAGGGCACCAACCGCAGCCGCTATTTCCGCGGCCAGGTCGACAAGTACACCTGGGTGGATCTGGGATCGAGCTACCTGCCATCCGACATTCTGGCGGGCTTCCTGCTGGCGCAGCTCGAGGCTTCCGACCAGATTCAGTCGAAGCGCTGCCGCATCTGGCACCGTTACCACGACTCGTTAGCCGATTGGGCCGGCCAGCATGGTGTGCAGCAGCCGTTCGTGCCGGCCAGCTCCGAGCAGGCCTATCACATGTACTACCTGATCCTGCCGTCGCTGGAGGTGCGCCAGCGGCTGATCGCATACCTAAAGAGCCAGGGCATGCTTGCGGCGTTTCATTACGTGCCCCTGCACCTTTCCAACATGGGTGTTCGCTTCGGCGGGCGTCCCGGTCAGTGCCCTGTGACCGAAACGGTCAGCGAGCGCCTCGTCCGGCTACCCTTCTTTAACAGCCTCGGCGAGAACGAACAGTCCGAAGTCATCGAAGCCATCCAGCGCTTCGACGACTGGCCGCCGTAAGGCGCCCCTTCTACCCCACCGACCGGACACTCACAGGACCAGATCGTCGCGCTGTGTTCCCCGCTGCAGGAATCGCGCCTAACGCTTCCGCGCCACTGCCAGACAGCTTGCTCCCATTCGCAGAGGCCGCCGTTCAGCAATCCTCGACAACTCCCGTTGGCTTAAGATCCCCAGTATCCGGCTTACGAGAGGATGGCCGAGTTCGTGGTCCGATCGAATCGCATCCTCGGTCGCTTTCATCGGCGCAAAACCAAGCCGGTACGGGAGCGCGCGGCGCAAGAGGATCGGAAGCGGCAGAAAACCGAAGAAATAGGTTGCAAACTCGACTGTGTAACCGGTGCCTTCCAGGAGGCGGCGCAGTGTTCCAACGGTGTGCCGCCGCGAGTGGCCCGCCAGTATGTCTTCGCCCGACCAGAGCCACTGGTAAGCCGGCACGGTGACATAGACCCGCCCTTCCGGGATCAGGAGCCGGTTGATGGTGGTCAGGAAGGTGGAGTCGTCCCGAATGTGTTCTACAACATCGAACAAGCCAACCGCCGGGAGAGCTCCCGCCAACACCCCGGCATCCTCCAGAGTGGCCCGCACGACCTGACGTATGCCGCGGTTCACGGCGTGACGAACCCCGGCAAGCCCAGGTTCCACCAGCACTACTTCGAGCCCGGACTCCTGAATCGCCCGCGCGACATAACCATTGCCGCCGCCAACATCAAAAAGTGCCCCCGGCGGTGGAAAGAGCTTAATCGCCTCGAGAATGCAGCGATTACGGTGACTAAACCAGAACGACGAGTCTTCGACTGAGAAGCATAAGTCGTTCCCTGCCTCAGGGTATGAGACATCGGACAGCGTTCGCGAACTCCACCAGCCCTCTTGGCCACGTTCGAGGTTTGGCGCGATCTCCCGCAGATTCGATGTATTCATCTGTCAGAACGGTCCCCCTTCCATAGCTGTAACTATAGCAGCCAAGCGAGAGCGGACCGCCCGAGATTGCCGAGACCATCCGCTGTGTTGACGGCCCCGCGCATGGCTTCAGAATTTCAATCGCCGCAAGGAGGCTCGCCCCACTCCCACCCGGGTCGGCTGCCGAACTATCTGTCCCCATCAATGTGTCTCGTTTCCGGCCTTGTGGTCCTAAAATGCTATCTGTTCGAGCCGAAGACCGGAACTGCCCGCGGGCTCCCTGGATTTATTTGCGCGCCTTATTTTACACAATTGCTTTGAGACCAGCAACCAAGCCGCGCGAGTGTTATGACTAGTGCTCCACGACCTTAGTCCGTGTGGTATATTCACTCTTCACACCGCAGTGGCAAAGGACATTCGAGCCTCCGTGAGATGATGGGAGTCGGCTTACAAGCAAATGGGTGCTGCTACCGTTTCTTCGCCAGATACGTCTGAGATCAAGCCCTGTCGTCTCAGCCAGACCGAGACGCGTGTGGCTATTCTCGTCCTTTTCCTGTCATTCGTCGCGCGCTGGCAGATGTTGTCGCCGGGCTACTCGATCGACGATTATGCTCTTATTACAGGTCCAAACTCCTATTCACTAGGTCAAATGGCCGCACAAGGCCGAGTACTGACATATTATCTACAGCGAGCTCTCGCCGCCTTGGGCGCGTCGGCGCCCCACGCCCAGCCGTTGTCCCAGATCTTGCTGACCTTTGTTCTCGTGGCTGTCGGACTCATCGTGTGTCGCCTTTGGGATATGCGCACCTTCGCGGGGTCCTTTGTTGTTGTCGCCATGGTGGTCCTGCACCCGTACCAGTCCGAGATCTTTACATTCAGGCCTGCAGCGTTGAATCTTGCCATCCCACTCGGTCTTTCGTTCGGCGCGATCCTCGTATGTACACGATCCACAAGGTACTGGATCGTCTCGGCGGTTGCGCTGGCATGCTCGCTCTCAATTTATCAGGTTGTCCTCAACTACCTCGGTATGGCCTTGGTATTCAGTATAGCCTTCCACTTGACTCGACCCGCTGACTCGAATCGGATATTTTGGCGGGCTCTCCGGTCCCAAGTAACAGTGATTCTGACTGCGGTGGTCGTCTACTACGCCGCAACATATGCGGTTAGCCGGATCGCAGGATCCGCGTTGACTGCCAGGACCACCTTTCTAGGCACTAGCGCAATCACGACTCGCATCGATCAGATCTTGACTCTGTACAAAGTGATCCTGTATCGGACTGAGCCGATCATGCCGAGTGCCACCAAAGCGCTTCTGCTCCTTACGCTCGGAGTCGCGATTATGGTCCACCTGGCTACTTGTTGGCGCAGTTGGACCTGTCCGGCGTTTCGCAGGCAAGCGCTCGCAATTGCGCTCGTAGTTGCGGGCGGACTTCCATTGTGCGCCGGAATAGTCCTTGTCCTCGGGGAATGGTGGCCGGTGCCGCGCGTGCTCGCTCAAACCGGTATGTTCTGGGGAGGGAGCCTTGCGTTGGTCTACAGCATTGTGCAGCCAATTGGCAAACGGTTGATACTTGGCAGCATGGTTCTGATTCTTATTTCCTTCATCGGTATAAGCAATCAGGTTTTTAGCGATCAACTGCGCGTAAACATGAGAGATCTGGCGACCGCTGGCCGCATCGTCGGGCGCATCGAGAGCCTTCCGGACTTCGCCCAGGTTCGGTACCTGGCGGTGAATGGGGGTTCCTGGCGATACCCGTCGCCCATTTTGACTGCGGAGGGCGACATGAATGTCTCGGCGTTCATTGCGGCTTGGGCCAAGGTACCGCTCATCAACGAGGCCTCGGGCAGCGCGTTCGAACCACCTACTCCTGACGCCCGGAAAAAGGCAGACGCCTTTTGCGCTACCGCGCCAAAATGGCCTGCCATCGAATCCATATCCAAAATCGACGCCAACACGGTTGCAGTCTGCTTGCAGAAATAGCCGTTTGGCGGGTGATTCATAACGAACATATTCGACTCACCCCATTTGCGGCAAGTGGTTTCGCGGCTCTCGCTGCCTCCGGCAGCGGACAAGCTGCTGCCGCGGATTCCCGCTCGAAGACACCTCAAGCCCGCCCACCCAGGACTCGTGTAACCCTCCCTCACGGTCCGTGTCGCCTGTGTGGCGACAGCGCAGGGTGGGCTGGACGTAGCCATCAGGTTAAAACATTGCGAGATGGGTGGTCGCGGTAGGGACGGCCATCGCTGACCGCCCCCCGCACAGATCCGTACGAGCGGAATTACCGCATACGGCTCCTACCTTGGATGTGTAGCGTCAAATCGCACGTCGGGATAAGGATGCAAGATTCGCGGGCGAGGAATCCACTGTTCGAAGGTCGGCCGTAGCTGGTCCCATCCCGGTTTCCGCCGCTGGCTGCGACGGCGCAACGCCTGCCGCCACAGCATACAGAGACGATCCCGGAATCTTCCCAGCGCCGCGATGTTTCCCGGCACAGCGTGATAGCGGTAATACCCTTGCACGACCCGTTTCAGCCACTCGCCGACGACCCCGACCGGCTCATGCATCTTCCGGCGTAACTCCTGCTTCAACTGCAGAAGCTTTGCCCTCATCCGCTTGGCCGCCGTCCGGCGCCATACGACAAAGGAGCCCTTGGAGTTCCTCCCGCAATAATGGGTGAACCCCAGAAACGTGAACGTCTCCGGTTTTCCCTCACCCCGCCCGTTCCGGTTGGCCTCCGCGAATCGACCAAACTCGATCAATCGCGTTTTCTCCGGATGGATCTCCAGCCCGAACTTCGCCAGCCGTTCCTGAAACTCGCGCAGAAACCGCTCCGCTTCCGCCCGATGCTGGAATCCCGCCACGAGATCGTCGGCGTAGCGGACCACAATCATCTCGCCTTTCGCCACTTTCTCGCGCCAGACCTCCGCCCACAGATCGAAAACATAATGCAGGTAAACGTTCGCCAGCAGCGGCGATACCACCGCTCCTTGCGGCGTGCCCACCTTCGTCTCCGACCATTCGCCGTCCTCCGATACTCCCGCCTTCAGCCACTTCCTGATCAGCCGGAGCACCCGATTGTCGGCTACTCGATGTTCGATAAACTTCATCGTCCACTCGTGGTTCATGTTGTCGAAGAACCCCCGAATGTCC
>Ga0187887_10004664_pt1 | contig 10157 bp, 5 predicted proteins | sample June2016WEW_7_10_FD_132977 | JGI IMG/M metagenome (GOLD analysis project Ga0187887, IMG submission 132977) | Peatland microbial communities from SPRUCE experiment site at the Marcell Experimental Forest, Minnesota, USA - June2016WEW_7_10 | ecosystem: Environmental > Terrestrial > Soil > Wetlands... | reverse complement strand
GAGATTCAGCAGGCACGGGAATCGCTGTCCGCGCTGGATGAGCTCTGCAACGAGCGGTTCGCCGACGATGCGCCAAGCTTTCTTCCGCTCCGGGACACGCTGGAGGAAATCGGCAACACCGTGCGCATCCTTCTGCTCAAGAAGGGCGGCCCCATTCAGGCTGCGGGTTCCGAGGATCAGCCGGAGGAAGAGGAGGCGGTAGCCGAGCCGGCGGCGTACGCTGCTCCGGAAGCTGCCACCGCTGGCGCGCCGGCTCGTCTTCCCCGCGTAAAGGCCACGCTTACCGCGGAGCCTGAAAACGCCGAGGATGCGGCCGCGCGCGTGGCCGCCGTGGCGCGCTGGCTGCGGGCACAGAACCAACAAAGCCCCGTGCCTTTTCTGCTGCTGCGCGCGTTGCGCTGGGGTGAACTGCGCGCCAATCCATACGAGCTCGACTGGCGGCTCTTGGAGGCTCCGCCCACCGAGGTGCGCCAGAACATCAAGCGGCTGTCGCAGGAGGGCCAGTATCAACCGCTCCTCGAGGCCGCTGAAGAGGTGATGGCGATGCCCAGCGGACGGGCCTGGCTCGATCTGCAGCGTTTCGTGCTCGGGGCCTGCGATTCGCTGGGCTATGACGCCGTTTCCCGCGCCCTTCGTTCCGAGATCAAAGCGCTGCTGGCCGACTATCCGCAGTTGCTGGAAGCCTCCCTGAACGACGACACGCAGGCCGCCAACGCGCAAACGCGTGAGATGTTCCAGCCGCCGCCCCCTCCCCCTCCTCCGCCGCCCGTGGAGGAACCGGCGCAGGAGCCCGCTCACTTCGGGGTTCCATCCGCCGAACAGGCCAACGTCAACGGCGATGCCGCGGTCCCGGATGACGAGGAGATGATTCGCGAGGCCATTCGCTCTGGACGCACCAACGACGCTGTGGACCTGGTGTCGCAGCGGCTAACCCAGGAAACTACGGGCCGTGCGCGATTCCAGCGAAAAACGCAGTTGGCCATGGTGTGCATGGCTTCCGGGCACGAGGCCGTGGCGTTCCCTATTCTTCGGGAACTCGCCGGAGAGATTGGCGAGCGCCGCCTGGAGGCATGGGAATCGCCGGCCATGATCGCGCATACGCTATCGTTGTTTTACCGTTGCCTCGCTCGCGTGAATGCGCCCGCCGAAGAGCGGCAACGCGTGTATGCGGAAATCTGCCGGCTGGATCCGAAGCGGGCGCTGGAGCTGGAGCGGTAGCGGCAAACGATGGCCAAAAGCAAGGGCAAGGGCGGTCTTCTGGAATCGGTGCTGGATCGGCTTACCGATAACGAGCCCGACAACCGCAACGAAGTAGGTCCGGGGCGCGCGCAATCGTTCCGGCAGCTCAAGGCGTCGCTGCGGCGCGATCTGGAGTGGCTGTTGAATACGCGCCGGATCATCGTGCCGGTTCCCGATTACGCAAAGGAACTGCAATATTCGCTGTTTGTGTACGGTTTGCCGGATCTGACCTCGTTCTCGTCCTCGTCGCCGCGGGACCAGCTTGAGCTGTTGCGTATCATGGAGTCGGCCATTGGCATATTCGAGCCGCGCCTGCTGAGCGTGGTGGTTACCATGATACCCGTCAGCGAGGCCTCGCGGTCTTTACGGTTTCAGATTGAAGGGATGGTGCGGGGCGACCCCGCGCCGGAGCGTGTCGTATTCGACACGGTTTTCGATCCGGTGAACGGCGAATACCAGGTGGGAAAAGAAGCCAGTGCGCGATGAACTGCTGTATTACTATGAGCGCGAACTGGGATTCCTGCGCCAGATGGGTGCGGATTTCGCTGAACGCTACCCCAAGGTAGCGTCCCGTCTCGCGCTGGAGGCCACCCGATGCGACGATCCGCACGTGGAGCGCATCATCGAGGCATTCTCGTTCCTCGCCGCGCGCCTCCATTTGAAGATTGACGACGAGTTCCCGGAGATCACCCAGGCTCTCCTCAGTCTCGTTTATCCGCACTATCTGCGGCCCATCCCAGCCATGTCAGTCGCCGAGTTTCGCGGGGACCCGAAGGCCGGGAAAATCGGCTCTTCCATCCGCGTGCCGCGTGGCTCCACGATATTCACGCGGCCCACGGGCGGCGTCACCTGCAAGTTTCGAAGCTGTTATGAAACCATCATCTGGCCGCTGAAGATCACCGAGGCGCAATGGCGCACCGCAGACCGTTTGGACCCGCCCCTGAAAGGCACCGACGCGGTGGGGGTTATCCGACTGCTCCTTCGCTGTAATCCGGGTATCACCTTTAATGAGTTCCGCGTGCCGACGCTGCGCTTCTACCTATACAGCGATCCGAACCTGGTATATCCGCTCTACGAGCTGCTCTGTAACAACTGCTCCGGCGTGCTGCTGCGAGATCCGTCCGTCAAAGGTCGGCAGAAGACCATCACGCTGCCGGGCAGCTCTCTGCGCCCGGTGGGATTCGCCGAGGACGAGAGCATGCTGCCTTATCCGCGGCGCTCCTTCTCCGGCTATCGGTTGCTGCAGGAGTATTTTGCGTTTCCCGAAAAATTCCTGTTCGTTGATTTCAATGGACTGGATATGCTGACGGGGCGCGGCTTCGGTGACACAGTGGAGTTGCTCTTCCTGATTTCGTCCATTCCCCGGCAGGACCAGGAACAGGTGTTCCAGACCGGGATCGCGCCGGGCATCTTCAAACTCAATTGCTCGCCGATCGTGAATCTGTTTCCGCAGACGGCCGAGCCCATTCTGCACGATCAAACCAGCTACGAATATCCGGTGATCGCCGATGTTCGCCGGCGCGAGTCGGTGGATGTTTTCTCCGTCGATTCCGTATCGGCCGTCAGTCCGAGGTCTCACGATCCGGTCCCCTACGAAGCGTTCTATTCCTTCCGGCACGGGCACGCGCGAACCCGCGATCAGGTATTCTGGCACGTATCAAGACGTGAGTTGGAGGGCAAGCTGGCGGGGACCTCTCCGGTATGGCTGTCGCTGGTGGATCTCGCTGGAAACCCGGTGCGCGCCGAATTCGAGACACTCACCCTGCATTGCACCTGCACCAACGGCGATTTACCCTCGCGCCTGCCCCTCGGAAACGAGCGCGGCGATTTCGATCTCGACGGCGACGCGACCGTGAAGCAGATTGTGGCCCTGCGCAAGCCAACGCAGTCGACGCCTCCCCCACTGGGCCGCAACGCGCTATGGCGCCTGATTTCCCATCTTTCGCTGAACTACCTGTCGCTGGTTGATGAGGGCAAGGACGCGTTGCAGGAGATTCTGCGTTTGTATGAGTTTTCCGGCTCGCCGTGGCTGGAGCGGCAAATTGCCGGTATCTCTAAAGTGAACGCCAGGCGCCACCTGGCGCGCGTGGTGTCGGACACGGGAATCAGCTTCGTCAAAGGCACGCGTGTGGAAATGGAACTCGACGAGGAGCAGTATGTCGGCGGTGGGGCCTATCTGTTTGCCAGCGTGATGGAATGCTTCCTCGGCCAGTACGTCTCTATGAACAGCTTCAGCCAGCTGGTCGCGAAGAGCACCCAGCGCGAGGAGATCATCCGCCAGTGGCAGCCGCGGGCCGGACAGAGTATCCTGCTATGAATACCGTGGTTCAGGACGAGACAACCCCTGTCAGTTCGCCGCCCGCGCGAGATCCTCTGTGGGATGCGCTTGAACGGCGCATGTTGGACGAGCCGTGGTCTTTCTCCTTCTTCCAGGCCGTGCGCATGATGAAACTTCTGGCGCCGGAGCGTCAGACTCCGGGGAACTTCGGCGATCCGGCGGCGGAGGCGGTTCGCTTTGCGGCGTATCCCACGATATCCTTCCCGGCGAGCGAGATTCAGTCGCTCGAAAAGCGCCTGGACGCCCCCCCGCTCATGCATGTGAACTTCATGGGTCTGTTCGGGCCGCTTGGCGTGCTGCCGGTGCACTACACCGCGTTTATCCGGGAGCGGGTTCGCGCCGGCGACCGCACCCTGCGCGACTTCCTGGACATCTTCAACCACCGCATGGTGTCGCTGTTCTATCGCGCCTGGGAAAAATACCGCTTCGGCGTTCCCTATGAGCGCGGCGAGCGCGACCGACTGACCCAATACCTGCTTGATTTCATCGGGCTGGGTACGCCCGGGCTGGAGCGCCGCCAGGCGATTTCGGACCAGTCCCTGGTGTTTTACACCGGCCTGCTGGCGCAACAGCCCCGGTCGGCCGAAGCCCTGCGGAACATTCTGGTGGACTACTTCGACGTGCCCGTGGAAGTGCGGCAATTCAGGGGGGTGTGGCGTCAGCTCGATCTGGAAACGCAGTGCTCGCTGGACGATTCGCCGCGCATCTCGTCGTTTCTCGGCGTTGGGGTGGTGGCGGGTGATGAGGTGTGGGACCAGCAATCGGTGGTGCGGGTTCGCATTGGTCCGCTGGATGTCCAGCGATATCTCGATTTCCTGCCGACAGGAACGGCGTTTCAGCCGCTGCGAGCGCTTACTCGGTTTTTTTCCCGCGATGACCTCGATTTTGAAGTGCAACTCGTGCTCCGTCGTGAAGACGCGCCGCCCTGTGAACTCGGGGCTGGCGGCGACACCGCTCCCCGTCTGGGTTGGTTGTCGTGGGGGCGAACGCGGATGCTGGACCGCGATCCGGACGAAACGGTTCTCGAATTATGGAAGGTTGCCTGACCTATGAGTCTCAGTCTGAAATCTCTCATCGGCAAGTTGAATGAAACCACCCGCAAGGCGCTCGAAGCGGCCGCGGGATTGTGCGTCACAAGGACGCACTACGACGTGGAAATCGAGCACTTCCTTCTCAAGCTGCTTGATGACACCGGCTCCGACGGCTCGCGCATTTACGAGCGCTTTGGTGTGGATACATCGCGGCTCTCGGCCGATCTGACCCGCAGCCTGGACCGGCTGCGCACCGGTAATGCCCGCACTCCCAGCCTGAGCCCGTCGCTGGTGCGGATGTTCACCGACGCGTGGACCACCGGCAGTATCGAACTGGGTGCGACCGACATCCGCAGCGGTCTTACGATTCTGGCGCTGGCCACGCAGCCGGAATTGGCCCGCATGGTCACCGAGGTAAGTCCGGAGTTCGCGAAGATCCAGGGGTCGGTGCTGCATGCGGAGTTTGCCAGCATCGTCGCTGCGTCGAACGAGGGCGAGATGGCGGGCGGAGCCGCCGAAGGTGGTGCACCGCAGGGTGGTATTAAAGCCGGTGGCAAGACGCCGAATCTCAACCAGTTCACCATCGATCTCACCGCCAACGCGAAGGCCGGCAAGATCGACCCAGTGCTCGGACGCGATTCAGAAGTGCGGCAGATTATCGACATCCTGATGCGCCGCCGTCAGAATAACCCCATCCTTACCGGCGAGGCGGGCGTGGGCAAAACGGCGGTGGTGGAAGGCTTCGCATTGCGGGTGGTCAGTGGCGACGTGCCGCCACCGTTGCGCAATGTCGTGCTGCGCACGCTCGACCTGGCGCTGCTGCAGGCCGGCGCGGGAGTGAAAGGCGAGTTCGAGAACCGGCTTAAGGGCCTGATTGAAGAAGTGAAGTCGTCGCCGGTTCCCATCATTCTATTCATTGACGAGGCCCACACCATGATCGGCGCGGGCGGACAGGCGGGACAGGGCGATGCCGCGAATCTGCTAAAACCTGCATTGGCGCGCGGGGAGTTGCGAACCATTGCCGCGACCACCTGGTCCGAGTACAAGCGCTATTTCGAAAAGGACGCCGCACTGGCGCGCCGCTTCCAGGTGGTGAAGGTCGAAGAGCCAGGCGAGATTCAGTGCATGGTGATGCTGCGCGGCATCGTACCGTCGTTGGAGAAGCATCACGGCGTGCGCATTCTGGATGAGGGCCTGGGCGCGGCGGTGCGTCTCTCCCACCGTTATCTCGCTGGGCGGCAGCTTCCCGACAAGGCGGTTAGCGTTCTCGATACCGCGTGCGCGCGTCTCGCTTTGGGACAGAGCGCAACACCGCCCGCTCTCGAAGACGCCACGCGGCAAATGGACGATCTCAACGTCCAGGAGCGGATTCTCACTCGCGAGGCCGCCGTCGGCGCGAATCACGCCGAGCGTCTGGAGCAGATTGCGGCTGAGAAGGCGAGTGTCGAAAAAACGCTGGCCAGCCTCGGCGAACGCTGGGAAAAGGAAAAACAGATCGTCACACGGCTGCGCGAATTGCGCACAGCACTCGAGACAGCAGCGGGAACGAAACCACTTACACCTGACGCGTCCCCCGCATCGCAGCCCATCGCGGCGCCGGCCGGGAGCTCAACGGATGAGACAGCCGCCGCGGCGCCGGTAACCACTCCGGCAGCAAGTCCAACCGGAGATCCCGCGGCGCTGCGCGCAGAGATGGAAAAGCTCAATGCCGAACTTTCCGCGTTGCAGGGCGAAACGCCGCTAATGCGCGTGTGCGTGGATGAGCAGATCGTGGCGGAAGTGGTGGCGGCGTGGACCGGCATCCCCGTCGGCAAAATGGTGAAGGACGAGATCGCGGCGGTTTTGGAGCTGGCAACATTCCTTGGAAAACGTGTTGTAGGACAGACGCATTCGCTCGAAACCATCGCCCGCCGCATTGTCACTTCTAAAGCGCGGCTGGACGACCCGAACCGGCCCATTGGCGTCTTCATGCTGGTGGGACCCAGCGGCGTAGGCAAGACAGAAACGGCCCTGGCGCTCTCCGACCTCTTTTACGGCGGTGAGAAGAACATGATCACCATTAACATGTCCGAGTTCCAGGAAGCGCACACGGTATCGACGCTGAAGGGCTCACCCCCCGGCTATGTCGGCTATGGTGAGGGCGGCGTTCTCACCGAAGCGGTGCGCCGCAGGCCTTATTCGGTGGTACTTCTGGATGAGGTGGAAAAGGCCCATCCGGACGTACTCGAACTTTTCTATCAGGTATTCGACAAAGGCATGATGGAGGACGGCGAGGGCCGCGAGATCGATTTCAAGAATACGATTCTGATTCTCACTTCGAACGCCGGCACCGAGACCCTGATGAAGTTGACCGCCGATCCCGAGACCATGCCCGGCCCCGAAGGCCTTGTGAAGGCGCTCAAGCCGGAGCTGGATAAGGTTTTCAAACCCGCGTTTCTCGGGCGCATGGTGATTGTTCCGTACTTCCCGGTACGGGATGAGATCCTGAAGCAGATCATCGTGCTGAAGCTGGACCGCATTCGCAAGCGCATCCTGGAAAATCACAAGGTGCACCTTACCTGGGACGACGCGGTGCTCTCCGAGATCGCCAAACGCTGCACGGAAATCGAAAGCGGCGCGCGCAACATCGATAGTATCCTTACTAACACGGTGCTCCCGGAAATCTCCCGGCAAATGCTTGGCCGCATGGCCGCTGGGGAGCCGAACCAGGACGTGCGCGTCAGCGTGATGCCCGAAGGCGGATTCGTTTACTCCTGATATTGCGGATATGTCGACATCGATACTCGCTCAAACCAACCGCCTCTTTCACCTGGACACACCGTTGGGCGAAGATGTGCTCCTGGTGAAACGCTTCAGAGGCACTGAGCACATCTCCGAGCTGTTCCACTATGAGTTGGATCTGGTCTCCGATAACTTCGACATCGATTTTGACCAGTTGGTGGGGAAGCCGGTCACCGTGGGCATCCGTCAATCGGATGGCAGCACCTTTCACTATATAAACGGCATAGTCAGCAAGTTCGCGCTCTGTTCGGACGAGGGGCGTCTGGCCTGCTATCAGGCGGAAGTGGTGCCCTGGCTCTGGCTGCTTACTCAGACCACGAACTGCACAATCTATCAGAACCTGGAAGCCCTCGCGGCAATCAAAAAAGTCTTCCAGCAATACGGTTTTCAGAGTGGTCAGGATTGGGAAGATCAAACCACGCTGAAGCGCACACCCTGGGTTTATTGCACGCAATATCGTGAAAGTGCTTGCAATTTTGTCAAACGCTTGATGGAGCTCGAGGGAATATTCTTTTTCTTTCGGCATGAGCAGGATCGCCACGTACTGGTTATGGGGGATACTCCCTCTGCGCACAAACCCTGCCCGTACCAATCGCGCATGAAAATGGAACGCTCGTTTGGTGCAGGGTACAAGAGCCCCGTGGACAGTGTCCTCGAGTGGAAGTTTCACAACCATTTCAAGCCCGGTAAATACAAGCAACGCGCTTACAACTTCATGCAGCCGACACGGACTCTGGAGGCAGTGGCTCCATCGCGGATCCAGCAGGGCGGCAACAGTAATTATGAGGTGTACGACTATCCGGGCTTGTACGAGATTCAGGCCGACGGCGATGAATGGACCAAGATGCGCATTGAGGAGGAGGAGGCCGCTCATTCCATCGCAACCGGGAGAAGCAACTGCCGCTCCCTGTATGCCGGTTTCAGATTCGACCTTTATAACCATGACCGGCGCGACCAGAATGTCACCTGGCTGATCACTTCGGTAAGCCATAGTGGCGAAGAAGGCACCTTTATCGGCGGCACGGATAAGGCAGAGGGCACTTACTACAACACCTTCACGGCCATACCTTACTCGATTCCCTTTCGCCCGCAACGAAAATTCAGGAACTCGCAATCGTCGGGCTCCTCACCGTCCACCTGGGCGTCGGCATCCCCGTTCGCACCTCCGCCCGCCGGGATTGTTTCGCCATTTGCGCTATTGGGCTCGGGGGCAGCCTCACCATTCGGACCTCAGCCCGCCGGGACGGTTTCGCCATTTGCGGCATTGGGCACGGGAGCAGGCTCAGTATTCGGACCTCAGCCCCCGGGGACGGTTTCGCCATTTGCAGGATTGGGCACGGGAGCAGCCTCAGCATTCTCGTCGGGCGGGTCATCGTCTACTGGATCGTCGATGTCGGCCGGGTCTGGTCACGGCACAGAGCGTACGGAAATACGCGGCGTTACCACTGCAATGGTGGTGGGGACCGGAGGTGACGAGATCTACACGGAGGAGTTTGCGCGCGTTCAAGTGCATTTCCACTGGGATTGTAACGACGAAGGCCGGTCCTGTTGGGCGCGTGTCATGCAACCTTGGGCCGGACCGCACTGGGGCTACATATGGATTCCGCGCGTTGGGCAGGAGGTGGTCGTCGCCTTCCAGGAAGGCGATCCCGATTACCCGATTGTCATCGGCATGGTTTATAACGGCGACAGCATGCCGCCCTACAAGCTCCCGGACAAGAAGAACCACAGCGGTATTCGCACGCACAGCACCATAGGGGGTGGGCCCGACAACTACAACGAAATCCACTTCGATGACACCAAGGGAAGCGAGCTTTTCTCCACGCAGGCCGAGAAAAACAAGGCCAAGCTGGTGAAGAACGACGAACTCGAAGAGATTCGTCACGACCGCTATCTGCGCGTCCTCAACGATCAGGTGGAGGATGTCCAGAACGACAAAAAGCAGCACGTGAAGGGCGATCACAACGAGGGCGTCGACGGCGACATCTCGATCAAGGTGCAGGGCGATTATCAACTTGTAGTTGGCGGCGATTACACCCAGAAGGTCACCGGCGACCTCACTCGCGTAGTTCAGGGCGACGTAAATCTCACCGCAAACGGGGAAGGCCAAATTCAGATCACCGGTGACGTGCACCTCACCGTAACCGGCGATCTCCACATCAAGGCCGCCAATATCTTTGTCGAAGCGGACGAAGAACTCTGCCTGAGCTGCGGCGGCTCCTCCATCGACATGGACCCGGCGACTCTCAGCATCACCGCTCCCACGGTGCTCATCAACAGCGGCGGCACGTCCACGCCCGCCGAGCCGGCCAATCCTGACAATCCCGATTTCCCGGACCCCGATCTGGGCAAGGTTCCGCAGCTCAGCGACATGGGAGATTTTGGCGGACCCGGCGGCGACGCCCCGCCAGACCCGGCGGACGCTCCGTCCGCGGGCGGGGGCATAGGCTCCGCGGCTGGTGCAGCAGCCGGTGGCGGCGACGGTCCGGGATCCGGTGGAGCCGGTGGCGACGGCGGATCTGGCAGCGACAGTTTCCTCGGTGGCGGAGACGATGACGCCGGCGACGATGATCTCGGCGCGATCTAAGAAGAGCAACGGCTCAGGAGTGCCGGGTGGAACTACGAGCGAGCCAGCGGGCTGCTATTCGTAATGGCGCTCCTACGGCGCACCAAGTGAGCCAGTGCGACAACGGGCCGCGGCTCCACGGGAAACCCGATGTCCAGCTCAGATCCGCTGTGATCGACCAGGCAGCGAACACGAACGCCAG
>Ga0187887_10004662_pt1 | contig 10160 bp, 5 predicted proteins | sample June2016WEW_7_10_FD_132977 | JGI IMG/M metagenome (GOLD analysis project Ga0187887, IMG submission 132977) | Peatland microbial communities from SPRUCE experiment site at the Marcell Experimental Forest, Minnesota, USA - June2016WEW_7_10 | ecosystem: Environmental > Terrestrial > Soil > Wetlands... | reverse complement strand
CGGAGTTGTTGTAGCCATTCACATAGGTCTGCGCGAGCGCGTGCAGAATGACGTTCAACTCATTGCCGCCTTGTTGTGCGGTCACGCCCGCCTTAAGCCTGCCGATCATGCGCAAGTGATGGCCCCACTCGCGCCCGTCGAACGGCAGCGCGGGATTGTATTGCAGCGGCGCCCAGATCTCTGCCGAGGTGCTCAGCACATTTTCAAATCCCGCCGGCATGATGCCGATGACGGTAAAGGGTGTGTCGTCGAGACGCACTTGCTGGCCGACAATGGCGGCATCAGCGCCAAAGCGCCGGCGCCAAAGTCGATCGCTGAGGATGGCAACATTCGGCCCGCGAAAAACATCATCGGCGGCCTGAAAGTTACGCCCCAGTTGCGGCGAGACACCTAAGACGCGAAATAAATCGGCACTCACGCGCTGGCCCGGAATGCGCTCCGGATGGTCCGCCTGGCTGGTTGAAGTAATCGCCGGCTGCCACGCCTTGTAGACCGCGAGCGCTTCAAACGAGTGGTTTCGCTCTGAGAGCCCATGGAAAGAGCCGAACGTCACGGCCATCGGCGCACCGTCTTTGCGCGCCTCCCACAGCATCATAAGTCGGCTCGCCTGCGGAAACGGTAGCGCGTCGATCAGAATCGGCTTCACCGCACTGAAGATCGCCGTGCTGGCGCCGATACCGATCGCCAGCGTCAGCACGGCGGTCGCTGTAAAACCGGCATTGAGCGCCATCATGCGCAAACCGTGACGGGTGTCCTGCATCAGGCATTCAAGCCATGGCAACGTGCGCCGTTCCCGGTGCCGTTGGCGCGTCTGCTCCACGCCGCCCAAGCGGACGAGTGCCTGCCTGCGCGCTTCTTCCGCACTCAAGCCGGCGCGCATTCCTTCGTCGGCGTGCAGTGCGACATGGCTCTCAATTTCAGCGGCGAATTCGTCTTCCCTTTTTCTCATCGTGCGGAAGATTGCGCTGAAACGTACAACAAAGGCTCGAAGCTTTCTCATTGTGACCTCGATATGATTTGTTGACTATTCAATGCGCAGCGCTTGCATGGGATCGATTGCCGCCGCGCGGCGCGCCGGCAGCACGCAGGCGATCGTGGCAATCACGCACAGAAACGCTGCGGCAGCAATGTAGATGAGTGGATGGTTGGCGCCATCCCCAAGCAGTGTGGCGCTCGAGCCCATCGCTGAGTTGCTGAATGAAACGCTGGAGACCGCGCGTGCCATTGCGATGGCCAGCGCTGTGCCCACGATTAGACCGCCGGCCGTGAGGGCAAGCCCCTGCTTGATGACCATGCCAAGCACATGAGCCGGACGTGCGCCCAAAGCCATGCGCACGCCAATTTCCTGCGTGCGCTGCGCCACTGAATAGGCCATCACGCTGTAAAGGCCCAGCGCAGCCAGCAACAACGCAATCGAACCCAACGCACACATCAGGCTCGCGGCAATTTTTTGCGGATAAAGCGATGCGCCGATGTATTCCTTGAGCGGAGCCGCATCAAAGACAGTCACGTTCGGATCGAGTCCTCGCACCTGCGCGCGCAACGTCGAGAGCACGCTATCCGGTTCGCCCTTGGTGCGGACATAGAAAGCGAGATTCATATCCTCGCGATAGATCTGGCGGAAGGGCACGTAGAAGTAAGCAGGCGTGGATTCACCAAGGTAGTGGTATTTGGAATCTTTAGCCACACCGACCACGCGGAACCAGCTCCCCCAGCCATGAATGCGCGTACCGATGGGGTCACGGCCATGGAAGAAACGGCGGACAAACGCTTCGTTCACGATCATGACGTCGGGTGAGGTCTTGTCTTCGTTGTCCGCCTCGGTGAAGTTGCGTCCTTCGACGATGGGAATGTGCATCAGCGGCAGGTAGCCGGGAGAGATGACGTTCCGGAAGATGCTCATATTCTCGTTGGGGCGCGGCCCGTAACCTTCGATCTTGAGCTCCTCCCACCAGCTGGGTTCAAAGTTGAGCGGCACACCGTCAGAGTAGGCCGCATCTGTAACTCCAGGCGCAGCCTGCATTCGCTCTGCAAGGCGGCGGCAAAACTCCTTCCGCTGGGCAAGCGGATAGCCGTTGGTATTGAGGTAGAACTGGTTCAGCAACACATGATCCGGATTGAAACCGGGATCGATGTGCATCGTCTCGAAAAAGCCACGCGCGAAGAGCCCTGCGCCGACCAGAGTGACCAGCGCAAGAGCGACCTCCGCGCCGACGAGAATCGAACGCAGGCGATTGCGGCTGCGGCTGGCGGTGCCGCTGCGCGCGCCCGCGTTGAGCCGCGCACTGAGATTCAGGCGGCCCACTTGCAGAGCGGGAACCAGGCCGGCAGTGACAGCAGCGAAGATGCAAACTCCCGCAGTAAAGGCAAGCACCGCGAGGTCGGGGCGTGTGTCCATGGCGACCAGCTGCTGCATGGGCCCGGGCGGCATCAGAGAGCGGAGCGCGTGGCTCATCCACGGGGCGACGGCAAGACCGAGTAGCGCGCCGGAGCCGGTAAGTAACAAGCTTTCGGTCAGCACCTGGCGGGCAAGCCGTGAGCGATTTGCGCCCAGCGCAAGGCGCGCGGTAAATTCCTTCTCGCGCACCGTGGCGCGGGCAAGCAGCAGATTGGCAACGTTCGCGCAAACGATGAGCAGTACCAGAATGCAAACGCCCATCAGAATGCGTAATGGCCCGGCAAGCAGACCCTGCGGTCCATGAGGCGATTCCGATAGAGGAACCAGCGTAGCGCTCATGCCTTCGCTGACATTCGAGTTGGCAATCGCCATGAAGTCAGCTAATGTTTTGAGCTCCCCGCGCGCTTGTTCGATGGAGACGCTCTGCTTCAGGCGCGCGATGCCGAGCATGTTGCGGTTGTGGCGATCGCGCAGCATCCATTCCTGTACCCCGTTGAGCGCGGGCTGTTCCATGTAGGGAATCCAAACATCGAATGCGGTAACGGGAAGCGAACCGTGGAACGACGGCGAGGCGACGCCCACGACAGTGAGTTCATGCTGGTTGATCGGAATTGTCCTGCCAATGATGGATAGATCAGCATTGAAGTGAGAACGCCAGTAGCGATCGCTAAGAACGACGATGGGAAACTTCCCCGGAGCATCGGCAAATTCCGCAGGGAGAAAAAGTCGACCGGCCTCGGGCGTGACTCCCAGCACTTGGAAAAAATTGCCGCTGACGAGTTCGCCCCACACGCGATCGGCGTGATCGTCTCTGCCGACGCTGAGAGCCGTCGGGCGCGTGACCGCTATGCCATCGAGGAGTTTGAGGCGGTCGCGGAAGTCGATGAAATCCGGATAGGAGTTCGGCACCAGCTCGCCATTCGGCGTTACGGTTTCAAGAACGACGAGATGGTTGGGATCGGTGACACCGCCCAGCGGCCGCAACAGAACCCCGTTAATCCAGGTGAAGGCGGTAGCGGTCGCCCCGATGCCGATGGCCATGGTGAGCACCGCAACCGCTGTGAACGATGGGTTGCGCGCCATCATGCGCAGTCCGTAACGAAGATCGTGGATCAGGTCTTCAGCCCAGGGCAGCGTGCGCCGATCGCGATGCGCCTGCTTTGCCTGTTCTGCGCCGCCGAGCCGAATCAACGCCTGCCGCCGCGCTTCTGCAGGATCGAGCCCGGTGCGAATGCCTGCGTCCGTGTCCAGCGCGATGTGGCTCTCCAACTCGGCGCCGAAATCGGCTTCCCCGCGGTTACGCCGCACAAGATTGCCGAGGCGGTGAGCAAATGCTCTCAGTTGACGCATGACGACCTCTCTTCATGGCTGATTTCTATTCAGTGCGCAATGCTTGCATCGGCTCGACTGAGGCCGCGCGGCGTGCAGGGAAGTAGCACGCCGCCAAAGCGACCAGGGCAAGGAATGGAGGAACAAGTGAAAACGTCAAGGCATCGTGCGGTTGAATTCCGTAGAGAAAGCTGGAAGCCATCTTCGCCAGCATCCATGCGGCCGGCCAGCCAAGCGCAATGGCAATCAGCGTGAGTACTAGACCCTGCCGAAGCACCAGGCGCTCCACGCTACCCCGCTTCGCGCCAAGAGCCATGCGGATGCCGATCTCCCGCACGCGCCGGCTGACTGAATAGTTGATCACTCCGTACAAACCAACAACTGTAAGTACCAGGCCGATGCCGCCGAAGGCGCCGAAGAGCGTTGCGGCCACCCGCGGAAGGAAATACGCAGTGCGAACGTGTTCTTCCATCGTCTCTTCGTCGTAGATCGCCATGGCGGGATCAAGCGTACGCGCAAGGTTGCGAACTGCGGGCAAGAGCGCATTGGGATTGCCGGCGCTCTTTACCACCAGCGTGTATCCGCGAAGAGACGGGTCGTCGGCCACCGCCTGCGGCAGCGAGCGATAGAGGACCGCACGATTCTCCTCGCCCAGCGTGCGCGCTTTCATGTTTCCAACCACGCCGATGATCAGATAGGTCATGCCTCCGCCGTTGACTTGCTGGCCGATCGGACTTCGTCCGCCAAACGCACGATCCGCGAAGACCCGGTTGACGATTGCCACCCTTGGGCCATTGGGGGACTCACTGGTAAAGTCGTGGCCGGCGATCATGGGAATGCCCAGCGTCTGAAAGTATCCCGGCGTAGTCATGTAGAGCTCGGCTTGGGCTGAGGCATCCTTGTTATCGCCGCCCACGACGCTGAAGCCGTCGCTTCGATTGCCCCCGGAGAGCGGCGCGACATCGGTAAGCACCGCCGACGCAACGCCAGGCAGCGACTGCGCTCTCTGCTCCAGGCCTTCGAGGAAGGAGATGGTGCGCTGCGTCGAGTAATTTTCCGTTCGGGGATCCATCGAAAGAAGAAGCAGATTCTCTGTACGGAAACCGATGTCGATGGTGGCCGCACTTTGCAGGCTGCGCAGAAAGAGCCCTGTAATGGAAAGGAGAATGACGGACATGGCGACTTGCGCGACAACGAGAAGATTGCGCAGGCTGAAGGAGCGGCCGACGCGTTGCAGTGGATCTTCGCCCTTGAGTGCGTTCGCAAGTTGGGGACGCGCGGCGGCCCACGCAGGTGCCAGGCCAAGCAGCAGTCCACAGAGGACGCTAAGCGCGAAAGAGTAGACGAGTACGCGCCAATCGATGTGGACCGCCAGATTGAGTGGAACTGGCGCGGGGATGTGCACGGTCGATAGTGCGTCCGTGGCCCAGAGCGACAGCACCACACCGACCACTCCGCCGCCGATCCCCAACAGCGTGCTCTCGATTAGCAATTGCCGCTGCAATCGGCCTCGTGTGGCGCCCAGTGCAAGGCGCACAGCCATATCGCGCTGCCGGCTCACGGCCTGAGCGTACAGAAGATTGGCGACATTTGCGCCCGCGATAGAAAGAACCAGGAGCACTACGACAGAGAGCGCAGTAAGAAAGAGAAGCGCTGTGTCACGATCGTGGGGCGGCAGCGAGCCTGCCTGCTCGAAGACAAAGCCGCCGTCTTTGTCCGTTTCAGGATGGGTCTGCGCGAAGCGCTGTGCGAGTCCGTTAAGTTCCGCAGTGGCCTGCATGCGTGTAGCGCCGGGCTTGAGCCTCGCCACCACAGCCAGCCAGTGGAAATTGCGCGACTGCGGATGCGAGAGGTTGACGTCGAATTGCGGGGCATCGCCGAGGGGGACCCAGAAGGACGGATCAAGAATCTGGTCGGCGCTGTGAAACGACGCCGGGGCAATGCCAACGACCGTATAGACGCGGCTCGAAAGCGTGACGGTCTTGCCGACGATCGATGGATCGCTATTGAAGCGGCTTTGCCAGAGGCGCGCGCTGAGAACAACGTCGGGGGCATCCTCTTCGCCGGTGGCGAATCCGCGGCCCAGGACCATAGGAAGTTGCATGACGGAGAAGAAATTTGCAGTTACGGCCTGTCCCCATACGCGAGCCGGCTCGCCATTGCCGCCGATTGAAGCAGGGATAATTTCGTCGTAGGCGGCTACGCCGGAGAACGAGCTTGCCTGATCGCGAATATCTTCGTAGACGGGCTGCGGAAAATTGTTGCAGCACTGGCCCTTGTCGTAGGTGGTGTGTAGGGCAAGCAGCGTGGCGGGATCGCCGACGGGCGCTGGCCGCAGGACGAAGCGGCTGACCATGGAAAAGATGGTCGCGTTGGCGCCGATGCCCAGGCCGATGGAGAGAATGGCCATGGCGGTTGCGCCGCGGTGCTTGGCGAGCGTGCGCAGCCCGTATACGACGTCGCGCAAAAAAGATTCCAGTCTCGGTAGGGTACGGCGCTCGCGGTGGGCTTGCCGCGTCTGCTCCGCGCCGCCCAGCCGAATCAGGGCCTGGCGTCGCGCTTCGGTCGCGTCAAGGCCGTTGCGCATGCCCGCGTCTGTGTGCAGCGCGACGTGGCTCTCCAACTCGGCGTCGAAATCGTCCGCACGGCGACGAGGGCTGAAGATTCCGCGAATTCGGACGGCGAGTGCTCGCAGCGTACGCATGCAGTCTCCTTAGGCCTCTTCTGCGGGCGTCATAAACCGCGCGAGAATGGCGGTGGTTTGTTCCCACTCCGCGGCGGCGCGCTTCAACTGGCGATGGCCGGCTTTGGTGAGGTCATAAAACTTTGCCTTGCGGTTGTTCTCTGAAGTTCCCCAGCTCGACTTGATGTAGCCCTCCTGCTCAAGCTTGAGCAGCGCCGGATACAACGTGCCGTAGTTGAGCTGCAGCAAATCGCCGCTGGTTTGCTCAATGCGCCGCGCGAGTCCATAGCCGTGCTGCGGTCCCATCGATTCGAGTGTGCGTAGCACCATCAGCGCCAGCGTTCCCTGCCAAACATCGGTTTTGTCGCCCATTGTGTGCGTCTCCGCTTTCTATTGCCAACCAATAGGAGGACCATACACCAACTTCTATGGGAATGCAATACGAACGTAGAGTGCAGGAAGTTCCAGAAGGTTTCGCCGAGCCGATGTGGTACGCTGGCGCAAAGATTTCCCCTGATATCTCAAGGAGTTCCCGTCATGCTCCGAACGCTCATCATCCCCTCCGTTCTTGCCTTCACCGCACTGCCTCTCGTCGCGCAAAGCTCCGCCAATCTTGCAACGTCCGCGGCGCAGCAACTTCCCTCGCTCACTGAGACGTATAAGCACCTGCATTCCAATCCGGAGCTTTCAGGACACGAAGTGCAGACGGCAGCCTATATCGCAGCAGCGTTGCGCAAATTGGGCTATACCGTAACCGATCACGTAGGCAAATACCAGGACGGTTCGCAGGCCGAGGGCGTGGTCGCTCTCTTGGAGAACGGCCCCGGCCCCCGCCTGCTGCTGCGCACCGAGCTCGATGCGCTTCCCGTCGAAGAGAAGACAGGTGTTGATTACGCCAGTGACGTGACCACCACCAATGCGCAAGGGCTGGCCGTTCATGTGATGCACGCCTGCGGTCACGACCTGCACATGACCGTGATGCTCGGCGTAGCCAAAGAGCTTGTGGACCGCAAGAGCCAATGGCATGGGACAGCGATGATCATCGGCCAACCCGCTGAAGAAACCATAGGCGGAGCCCAGGCCATGCTCGCCGACCATCTCTACGAGCGCTTCGGGCGCCCAGACTTTGTGCTCTCCGAGCACGATTCGAATGGCATCGCAGCAGGCTCAATTGCGGTCAAAGGCGGAGCCATGCTGGCAAGCGCGACCACCCTCACCGTGACCATCCGCGGTATCGGCGGCCACGGTTCAGCCCCCCAGGTGGGGAAGGACCCCATCGTCCTCGCTGCGGAGTTCGTCCTGGTAGCTCAAACCATCGTCAGCCGCCAGATCGATCCGCAGGAGCCAGCCGTGCTCACCGTGGGAATGATTCACGGCGGCACCAAGAACAACATCATTCCCGATGAAGTGTCGATGGGCCTGACCTTGCGAGCTTATTCGCCACAGGTGCGCGACCAGGTGATTGCAGCCGTCAGGCGCGAAGCTGAAGGGCTTGCGCACGGCTACGGAATTCCCGAAGACCGCATGCCCACCGTCACGGTAAATGAAGGCGCGCCGGCTACCTACAACGACCCGGCCATGGCAGAGCACGTTAAAAACTACGCCGTCGCCGTGTTGGGAAAGGATCGCGTCTTCGATGCCTCTGCCATCATGGCCAGCGAAGATGTCGGCCTGTTCACGCTCGATGGCAAGATTCCCGGTGTGATGTTCTGGCTTGGCGCGGCCGATCCCGCGAAGTTGGAAGAGAGCCGCAAAACTGGCGTGCCGCTACCCAGCCCGCACTCCGCTCTCTTCTTGCCGGATTACGCACCGGCAATTCCTACCGGCGTAACCGCCATGACCGCGGTCGCTATGGGTTTTCTCAAATAGCGACCTGCGGGGTGGATACGGGATGCGCCTCGGAAGGATCCTGCTTTCCCACCCATGAATCGAAAGACGATTCATGGATGGGGCACATCACGGCGTGGCTATTGATTCAGACCGAGTGGTGGCCTATTTCCCCGGATCGACGAGCGCCTGGTCCACCACCGCGTGTGCCGGATACTCCAGCGCGTGGTTATCTGAGCCGCCTCGCCTCTGAATCATTGCCACGAAGACGATATCGTTCGTCGGGTCAACAAAGAACCACGTTCCCGCAGCGCCATCCCAGAAGAAAGTCCCTGCGCCGTCCGACAGGTTTGCCTTCACCGGATCGAAGATCACCGCGCAATCGTAGCCCCACGCAAACCCGGGGCGAATCACAGACATCCCAATTCCGAACTCGCCCGTCAACAGCGCATCCGGCATGTGTTCTGACGTCATCAACTTCACTGTCGACGGCGCCAGCACGCGCTTGCCATCCAGCTCTCCGGCATTCGCAAGCATCGAGGCGAAGCGGAAGTAGTCCTCCGCCGTCGACACCATGCCTCCGCCGCCCGACGCCATCGTCGGCTCTGTCGCATAATCGCCTGGCTCGCCCGCGACCAGCTCGCCTTGTGCATTCACGTTATAGAGCGTTGCGAATCGCTGCCGTTTTTCCTCGGAAACATAGAACCCGGCATCGCGCATTCCCAGAGGCTCGTAGATATGTTCGCGCATGAACTCTGGCAATAACTTGCCCGAGAGCTTCTCAACAATGTATCCCTGAATATCCATCGAGCTGCTGTAGAGCCACCCCTGGCCCGGCTGATAGAGCAGCGGAATCTGCGCGAGCTTGTCGATCATCTCCTGGAGATTCTTCGACTGCATGACCTTCAGGTCGTGATACATCGCGTCGGCGGGCGTCTTGCCAGTGCCATAGCTGAACCCGGCCGTGTGCGTCAGCAGTTCGCTCATTGTCGGCGCATGATCCGGATCGACAAGAATGCTCTTCCCATCGGCATCCACGCCTTTCTGCACCTTCAGGTGCGCGAACTCGGGAATGTATTTCGAAATCGGATCGGAAGGCAGCCACTTGCCCTGCTCGTAAAGCACCATCATCGCCACGCCTGTGACCGGCTTCGTCATCGAGTAGTCGCGAAAGATTGTGTCCTTGGTGATCGGAGCGCCGCTAGCAATGTCCTTCTGGCCGTAAGTGCGATACTCCACCACCTTGCCATGACGCGCAAGGATGGTCACCGCACCCGCCAGGTGCTTCCCATCAATCTCATCCTGGATCAGCGCATGCAGCCTCTCCAGCCGCTCACCCGAGAAGCCGACCGTCTCCGGCTTTACCACGGTCATATCCAGCGTGTGGTTTGCCGGCTGCGGCTTTTGCGCATGCGCCGTTTGCAGAGACACAACAGCAAGTACAACCAGCCCGGCAGAAGCCGCGGAACAAGAAAAGCGCATCCTGAATTCCTCCCCATAGTTTCGCGAGAGAAATCCTATATAGGACACGCCCTTCTAGTAAATCAATTTAAGAGAGAATTGAATCTGCCTTGAATTCCCCGCAGTTTTGCTGATTTCGCCAAAGCCCGACCCGTTCAGAATATTGCCGGGCAATCCCATGTTCACAATGTTGAACAGGTTGAAGAACTCTGACCGGAACTGCAGATCCACGCGCTCCGCACCGCTCTTCCGCTTACCGAATGGCGTGTCTTTGATCAGCGCGAAGTCGTAATCGTAGTAAGCCGGTCCGCGGAAACTGTCGCGTCCAAGGGTTCCGAAGACGCCATCATTCGGGCCCGTTCCGTTAGCCACATGGATCGGAATCGAAAAGAAAGCTGCGGCGTTGCTGGTCCCTTCACCGAAATAGTCCGGCCGATCCTTGCGCGCCGAGGATAGATGCGG
>Ga0187887_10004661_pt1 | contig 10161 bp, 7 predicted proteins | sample June2016WEW_7_10_FD_132977 | JGI IMG/M metagenome (GOLD analysis project Ga0187887, IMG submission 132977) | Peatland microbial communities from SPRUCE experiment site at the Marcell Experimental Forest, Minnesota, USA - June2016WEW_7_10 | ecosystem: Environmental > Terrestrial > Soil > Wetlands... | reverse complement strand
CTTCGAAGTTTTTCAGCTCCGCCGCGATAAGCGGACGGCGGAACAGATCGCGCGCCTCGACGTCGAGCGGCTTGAGACCGGCGGTCGAGGCGGCGGCGCGCTTGAGCGCGGCGAGCGCGTCGTTGTCGTCATCGACCGCGACAACCCGCGCGCGCTCGGCGAGCCGCAGCGCGAACGGGCCGATGCCGGAGAAGAGGTCGGCGACGCGCCCGGCGCCGGAGCAGGCGGTGACGACAAGCCGCGCCAGCGCCGCCTCGCCTGCGGCCGTGGCCTGCAGAAACGCGGCGGGCGGCAAGGGCACGGTCGCCCTGCCCATGCGCAATGTCGGCGCGCGCGTAAGCGCGATCAGTTCGCCGTGGCGGGTCAGCCGCGCGAGATCAGGCGTTGCGGCGACGCGCGCCAGCGCCGTTATCAACGGCGCTGTCAGCGGGCCTGAACCGCGGACGTCGATGTCGAGGCCGGCATCGGTCGCGGTGACATGGATGTCGAGCGGCTTGTCCGCCGGATCGAGCACCTCGGCAATGGCCCAGGCGGCGTCGATGGCGCCGCCGAGATTTGGCGCCAGGATCGGACAGCGGTCGATCGCGACCAGATGATGGGCGCGTGCCGCCGAGAAGCCGACTTCGAGCACTCCATGCGTGCCGCGCCGGGCATGAAACACCGCTCGGCGGCGGCCGTCGCCGTGCGCGTCCATAAGGTCGGCGACCGGCGTGTCGAGCCCGGCCTGGCGCAGCGCCTCGACCACCAGATCCCGCTTCCAGGCGCGATACCGCGCCGCGTCCCAGTGCTGCACGGCGCAGCCGCCGCAGACGCCGAAATGCGGACAGATCGGCGCGATGCGCTCGGGGCTCGGTATGCCGATGTGAAGAAGCCGCCGGCGGTCGGGATGGCCGGCGACCTCTTCGACCTCGACCGTTTCGCCGGGCAGCGCGCCGGGAATATAGATCGCGCCGTCCGGGCCATCGGCGACGCCGTCGCCGCGATGGCCGAGCCGATCGACCACGAGCCGCTCAACCACGCTCAGCCTCGAGCAAGAATTCGCGATTGCCGTCGCCGCCCAGGATCGGCGACGGCATGCGGCCGCCGACGCGCCAGCCTTGCGCCGTCAAAAACTCGGTGATGTCGGCGCAAACCGCTTCATGGATCGCCGCGTCGCGCACGATGCCTTTCTTGATGCCGCGGCGCTGCGCCTCGAATTGCGGCTTGATCAGCGCCACCAAGGTGGCGCGCGGCTTGAGCAGATGTCCAATCGCCGGCAGCACAAGTTTCAGCGAGATGAAGCTGACATCGACGGTCGCAAAATCCGGCCGCTCGGGAAATCGCGCAGCATCGAGTTTGCGTATGTCGGTTTTCTCCATCGCGACGATCTCGGGCCGGCCGCGCAGCGAAGCATGAAGCTGGCCGCTGCCGACGTCGATCGCGTAAACGCGTTGCGCGCCGCGGGCAACAAGCACCTGGGTAAAGCCGCCGGTCGAGGCGCCGACGTCGAGACAGACGCGGCCCGCGACATCGAGCTGAAAATGATCGAGCGCCGCCGCGAGCTTGACGCCGCCACGCGACACATAGGGATGCTCGGGTGCGGCTTCGATCGCGGCGGCCGACGAGATCGCGTCCGACGCCTTGCGCACCGGCGCCCCGTCGGCGGTCACCCGGCCGGCGGCGATGGCGGCTTGCGCCCGGGCGCGGCTTTCGAACAGGCCGCGCGCGACCAAAAGGCGATCGGCGCGTTGGCGGGCGGTCATGGCAATCATCCTCTCCCGCTTGGCGGGGGAGGATAGTTCATTACCTGACGAGCTTCACCGCCTCGCCGCGGATGTTTTGGCCGAGAGCCTCGAATGCCTTATGGACGATGCCTTTGGCATCGAGCCCGGCTTTGGCGTACATCGCGTTCGGCGAATCCTGGTCGAGGAAGATATCGGGCAGCACCATGCTGCGAACCTTGAGCCCGCGATCGAGCAGACCGTGCTCGGCGAGTGCTTGCAGCACGAACGAGCCGAACCCGCCGATCGAACCTTCCTCGACGGTCAACAGCACCTCGTGTTCGCGCGCGAGCCGCAACAAGAGATCGACATCCAGCGGCTTGGCGAAGCGCGCGTCGGCGACCGTGGTCGACAGGCCGTGCGCCGCCAATTCGTCCGCCGCCTTGAGGCATTCGCCGAGCCGGGCGCCGTAGGAGAACAGCGCGACCTTGGTGCCTTCGCGCAGAATGCGGCCCTTGCCGATCTCGAGCGGCCGGCCTTCTTCCGGCATCGGCACGCCGCGGCCTTCGCCGCGCGGATAGCGCAGCGCCGAAGGCCGATCGTCGATCGCCACGGCGGTGGACACCATGTGCACCAGCTCGGCTTCGTCAGCCGCCGCCATCAGCACGAAGCCCGGCAGGCAGCCGAGATAGGCGACATCGAAGGCGCCGGCATGCGTCGGCCCGTCGGCGCCGACCAGTCCGGCGCGGTCCATGGCAAAGCGCACCGGCAACCGCTGGATGGCGACGTCGTGCACGACCTGGTCATAGGCGCGCTGCAGGAACGTCGAATAGATGGTCGCGAACGGCTTGAAGCCTTCGGTTGCCAGCCCGGCGGCAAAGGTGACGCCATGCTGCTCGGCGATGCCAACGTCGAAGGTGCGCTTGGGGAACTCTTTTTGGAACAGATCGACGCCGGTGCCCGAGGGCATCGCCGCGGTGATGGCGACGATCTTCGGATCCTTGCGCGCCTCCTTGATGAGGCTTTCCCCATAGACCTTCTGGTAGGCCGGCGCCGTCGGTTTCGATTTCACCTGCGCGCCGGTCGCGACGTCGAACTTCACCACGCCATGGTACTTGTCGGCGGATTGTTCCGCCGGCGCGTAGCCTTTGCCCTTCTTGGTGACGACGTGAACCAGGAACGGCCCGTTCTCAGCGTCGCGCACGTTTTTCAGAACCGGCAGCAGATGATCGATGTTGTGGCCGTCGATCGGCCCGACATAGAAGAAGCCGAGTTCGTCGAACAGCGTGCCGCCGGTGACGAGCCCGCGCGCATATTCCTCGATGGCGAGCGCGCGCTTCTCCAGCATCCTGCTCGGTAGCCGCTTGGCGATCTGGCGGACGATGTGGCGCAAACTGCGATAGCCGCGTCCGGAGACGCGGCGCGCGAGGTAGGCCGACAGCGCGCCGACCGGCGGCGCAATCGACATGTCGTTGTCGTTGAGCACGACGATCAATCGGGAATTGATCGCACCGGCATTGTTCATGGCCTCGTAGGCCATGCCCGCCGACATGGCGCCGTCGCCGATGACGGCGATGACGTTATTCTTCTTGCCGTCGAGATCGCGCGCCACCGCCATGCCGAGAGCGGCGGAAATCGAGGTCGAGGAGTGGGCGGCGCCGAACGGATCGTATTCGCTCTCGGCGCGCTTGGTAAAACCGGACAGGCCGCCGCCCTGCCGCAGCGTGCGGATGCGGTCGCGCCGGCCGGTGAGAATCTTGTGCGGATAGGCCTGATGGCCGACGTCCCAGACCAGGCGATCGCGCGGCGTATCGAACACGTAATGCAGCGCCACAGTCAGCTCGACCACGCCGAGACCGGCGCCGAGGTGACCGCCGGTGACCGAAACGGCGTCGATCGTCTCCCGCCGCAACTCATCGGCAAGCTGGCGCAGTTGGCCTTCTTCGAGGCGCCGGAGGTCGCTTGGCGTTTTGACCAGGTCCAGCAATGGGGTCTTGGACGGAACGGTCACGCGAATACTCCTTCTCATTAACCTCGTTGGCCTCGCGGGCCTCTCACGGGCCTAAATAGCGAACGTCGGTCAAAGCGCCGATGCGCCCATCCCCCACGCATAGCGCCGAACCCCGACCCACAAACCCCCAGTCTTTACACCATTCCAGGCTGGCAACGCAATTTCGGCCGCGCGGGCGGGGCGTTTGTCAGTTTGCGTGTCCGGTCTATGGCTCTCTGGCTCGGCTGGGGCATATTCGGACCGTATGCCCCCTGTACGCGGTAAGCCTGGATATAGGGGTTGGTTCGGACAAAGCCACTGGCGAAAAGCTAAATTCCGCCGAAGGGCCGCGAAGGGATCGATTTTGCGGAAAGGAGGGACGCGGTGGCCTGACCCGCGCAGGCGCGGCAGCCTCTGTCAGGAAGCCGCGTCAAAAGCCGACACACGCACGGACGTAGGAATTGCAATCTTATGGTGTGTAAAAGAACTGCGTAAAACTTGGTTCAAGCAAATGCGACAGAGGAACTTCAAATCCGAGAACCGCATTAGAATGTTGACGTTAATGGTGGCCCTTTGGATTCCGCAGTTCGCGGCAGGCAATGCGCGGCGAACGCCCGCGCGAATTCCGCAATCGGCCGCCACAGGCCGAGCACCGCAAAACCCAGGCTGACCGATCGTGGCTCTCGAGACTTACCGAAAAAAACGGCAGTTCGGCGTGACGACGGAGCCGCGCGGCCGCAAGGGCCGGCGCGGCGGTCACCGTTATGTGATTCAGAAGCATGCCGCGCGGCGGCTGCACTACGATTTGCGGCTCGAACTCGACGGCGTGATGAAGAGCTGGGCGGTGACGCGCGGGCCGAGTCTCGATCCCGGCGAGAAACGTCTTGCCGTCCACGTCGAGGACCATCCGATCGAATACATCACTTTCGAGGGCACCATCCCGCAAGGCGAATATGGCGGCGGCACCGTGATGATCTGGGATCGCGGCACTTGGATTCCCGAGGCCGATCCGCACAAAGGCTACGCCAAGGGCCATCTGGTTTTCGATCTCAACGGCGAGAAGCTGCGCGGCCGCTGGCATCTGGTGCGCATGCATGCGCGCGACGGCGAGCGTCATGAGAATTGGCTGCTCATCAAGGCCAAGGACGAGTGGGCGCGCGGCCCGCGCGATAAGGATATCCCGGAGGAACAGCCGCTTTCGGCAGCGACCGGCCGCTCGATCGAGGAGATCGCCGCGGGCAAGGGCGCCAAGCGGGTCTGGCACAGCAATCGTTCCGCCGGCGCCAAAGCGGGCGGCGCGGCGGCGTTCAAGCAGCGGATCAGACAAATCGCGGCCAGGCCGGCGGCGCGAGCGCGAACCAATGCCAAGCCCGGCGCGCGCAGCGCCGGCAGCAAGCGTGGCAGGAAAAAGCCGGCTGCCGGCGACCCGAAATCGAAACTGCCCGAGTTTGTCCCGCTCAGTCTCGCCACGCTCTACGACCAAGCGCCAAGCGGACCGCAGTGGCTGCACGAGATCAAATTCGACGGCTATCGCATGGAGGCGCGGCTCGATTACGGCAGCGTGCGGCTATTGACGCGCAAGCAGCAGGATTGGACGCACCGGTTCAAGCCGATCGCCGAAGCGGTGGCGGCGCTTCCCGCCGAAACCGCGCTGCTCGACGGCGAAGTGGTGGTGGAAGACGAGCGCGGCATCAGTAATTTCTCGCTGTTGCAGACCGATTTGAAGGACGGCCGTATCGACCGCTTCGCCTATTACGTGTTCGACCTTCTGTATCTCGACGGCCGCGATCTGACCGCGGAGCCGCTCGTCGCGCGCAAGGTCGCGCTGGCGCGCCTGCTGAAGGACAAGGGCGGCGGCGTCATCCGTTACACCGACGATTTCGCCGAGGCTGGGCCGCTGATCCTGCGGCACGCCTGCGAGATGGGCCTTGAAGGCATCGTGTCGAAGCGGCGCGCCGCGCCCTATCGGTCCGGCCGCACGGATAACTTCGTCAAGAGCAAATGCCACGGCCGTCAGGAATTCGTCGTCGCCGGCTACACGCCGTCGACGGCGTTGCCCAACGCGATCGGCGCGCTGACGGTGGCGGTGCACGAAAACGGCGCGCTTCGCTATGCCGGGCGCATCGGCACCGGCTATACGCAAAAGATGGCGCGCGATCTGTTCAAGCGCCTGCAGGCGTTGCGCACCGACCGGCGGCCGCTCGCACTGCCGGCGGACGAGCGGCGCAAGGACGTGGTCTGGGTCGAGCCGAAGCTCGTCGTCGAGGCCGAGTTTGCCGGCGTCACCCACGGCGGGGTGCTGCGGCAGGCCTCATTCAAAGGCATCCGCGAGGACAAAGCGGCGAGCGAGGTCGTGCGCGAGGTGCCGGCGCCGCTACGACAATCGACGGGGACGAAGACCATGGCCGCTACAGCACCGGTAAAAGATCCGCCAAAGAAGCAACCGAAAACTCCAAGAGCCGCGCGCGCGAACAAAAGCAACGAAGCCGAGCGGCTGCAGCTGACCCATCCCGACCGCGTCTACTGGGCGGACGCCGGCGTGACCAAGCAGGATCTGGCCGAATATTACGTCAGCGTCTGGGACTGGATAAGGCCGCACATTGTCGGCCGCGCGCTGTCGCTGGTGCGCGCGCCGGAAGGCGTCGGCGGCGAAACTTTCTTCCAGAAGCACATCGCTGCGAACGTGAAATCGTCGCCGCTGCGCCGTGTCGTCGCCGGCAAGGATCACGACGTGATCGCGGTCGAGACGCTCGACGATCTCATCGCGGTGGTGCAATCCGGCGCGCTCGAGATCCACGTGCGCGGTTCGCGGCTCGACAGCCTGGAGACCTGCGACCGCCTGGTGTTCGATCTTGATCCGGGGCAGGGGGTGGCCTGGCCGCAGATCGTCGCGGCGGCGCGCGAGACGCGCGAGCGGCTGAAGGCAGAAAAACTCGAGAGCTTCGTCAAGCTGACCGGCGGCAAGGGTCTCCACGTCGTGGTGCCGATCGCCGATGCCGATTGGGACACGGCCAAGCTGTTTACCCAGCGCATCGCCGCGGCGATGGCCGCGGATAGCCCAAAACTTTATCTCGCCAAGATGACCAAGTCGCTGCGCGACAGCCGCATCTTCATCGACTATTTGCGCAACTCGCGCGAGGCGACCGCGGTGGCGCCGTATTCGACGCGCGCGCGGCCCGGCGCGCCGGTTTCGACGCCGGTCACCTGGGAACGGCTGCCGCGGACCATCGGCGGCAACGATTTCACGGTGCGCGATATCAAAAAGCGCATCAAAAACGACGCCTGGGCGGAAATCGGCGGGGTGCGGCAGAAGCTGCCGGCGGTGCGGACAGGCCGGCGATAACGAGTTCCACGATGCGCGAGGCCGTCTCGCTCATTCGGGTTCCGGCGCCGGCAAAAATAAGCGGCCGCGACCGGAACCACCCAGAGGTGTGAAGGTTCGGTCGAGGCCGCTCGGCTCAAGTCCCACAGGGAGGATTGTCTTACGAGCCGCACGTTAAAGGTAAGGGCCTCGGCGCCAGCCGCCTTGATATGGATCAAATCGGCCTGCGGTCTACCCAGCCAATCCCGTTTGGAGCCGATCGGCCATCCACGGCTACACGCTTTGCTGGCGGGGTATTTGCAGACTGTAATGCAGGCCCGTCGGCTCGTAGGCGATCTCGACGTCGGAGCAAAAACCCCGCGCGAACGGGCCGAGAATGCGCGAGCCGAAGCCGTCGCCGGAGCCGTCGGCGGGTGGCGCACTGACGGCCGGACCGCCGGTTTCCGTCCAGTCGAACAGTACGCCGGTCGGAACTTCCTGCAGCTTGATTTGAACGGAGCCGTCGGCAGCCGACAAGGCGCCGTACTTCAGCGAATTGGTGACCAGCTCGTGCAGGATCAGGGAGAAATTCTGCGTCAGCTGCGGGTTGAGCGTCACCTGCGGCCGGCCGTGAACCGTGTAGCGCTCGGCGAAGACGCGCATTTGACCGTGGATCAGGTCGATGAGCGCGATCTCGCCCGTAGAGTCGCTGACATGCCGGTTGGCATCGACCAGCGCTTGCAGCCGGTCGAGCAGCCCGTCCTTGATCGCGGCCGCCGAAACCCGCGCCTCGTTGCTCGGCAGGCTGAAACGAATGACGGCTTGAATGACGGCAAACAGATTCTGGATGCGGTGCTGTAATTCGTCCTTGAGCAGGGCTTGATGCTGCTTGGCCTGGGTTTCTCTATCCAGGCCGCGATTGACGTATTCGATCAACAGTACGCAGACGACGGCGTCGACCACGTAGGTGAGAACCGCAAGCCAATGGTATTGCGGGATAAAGAAATACCATTGCGACAGGCCGGCCAGCACGGCGCTGAGCAAGCCGGCCGGGTAGCCGCCGACGAAGGCGGTGATGACGACGGCCGGATAGATCGTCAGAAACGGTGCGCCCTGATAAAAATCGCTCGCCCACCATTGCAGCGCGGTGGCGGCGCCAACCGACACGAAGGCGACGACATAGCCGATCGCCGGATGCCCCCTGAACATGCGGGCCGCTCGATGAAGCGGTGTCGGCACGGCAACTCCCTCGGTTCTCCAACGGACGAATGCGGCCTAGCGGTTAGCCTTAAAGGTCAATCTCTGAAATTTGGGTTTCGCTTCGCCATAAAGGCGGCGAATGCCTCGCTCAGATCGTCCGACTGCAGCAGCGCCGCATTCCAGATCGCCATGTAGTTCAGGCTCTCGGCCACCGAATGGTCGCGGGTAAAGAGTAGCATTTCCTTGGTGCCGCGGATGGCCAGCGGCGACTTGGCGGCGATCGAACGGGCGATCGCCGCGACCCCCGCCATCATGTCGTCGCGCGAGCCGTAGCAGCTATTGACGAAGCCGATCGCCTTGGCTTCGGCGCCGGCGAACGGCCGCCCGGTGTAAGCGAGCTCCCGCGCCATGGCATCGCCGATCAGTTTCGGCAGCCGTTGCAAAGTGCCGACGTCCGCGACGAATCCGAGTTCGATCTCCTTGACGACGAAGTTGGCGTCGGCCGAGCAATAGCGCATGTCGGCGGCGCAGGTCAGATCGACGCCGGCGCCGATACAGGCGCCGTGGATCGCCGCGAGCACCGGCTTGCGGCAGGTTTCCAGGCTGGTGATGACGTCCTGCAGATCGAGGATGACGCGGCGCAGCTCTTCGCGCTGATGCGCGGCACGGTCGTTGGCGGTATCGGTAATCTGCGACAGCATCGCCAGATCGATGCCGGCGTTGAAATGCTTGCCGGCGCCGCTCAAGACGACGACGCGGGCCTCCGGCGTCCCGTCGAGCTTGCGGAACGCATCGCGGATATCGTCCCACATCTGCCGGTTCATCGCGTTCGACTTGTCGGGCCGGTTCAGCACGACATTGGCGACGCCGTCTGCCAGAGACACGGCCAGCGTTTGATAGTTCATGAGGAGCCTGCTCCGCACCGGGACCTTAAGTCCCGCATCGCATTATAGCGCATCGCGGCGGACGGCAGAGGCTAGCTGTGAGCTTTCAGTAGGGTGGGCACCGCGTTTATCGGGCTCACGCGTGGGCAAAATCGCTCGCGCGCGGTGCCCACGCGGCGGCGAATGACGATGATTTTGCCCACCCTACGGGTGGCTACCCCGCCAGCCGGAAGCGATCGAGCTTCGGCTCGAAGCGGGCGCGGAAGATTTCCGCGTCGAGGGGGTCCTCGAAGCAGTAGCGCACGAACGCCGCATAATCGTCTTCGACATACATGTCGAACTTGCCGACATAGGCGAGGAGGAAATCCAGGATCTCGCTGTCGTCGGCCAATTGCCGCCGCGGCAGCACCACCTGATGCGGGCATTCCTCGTCGAGCTGGCGCAGCCAGGCGCTTTTTTTGTCCGGGTCCATGGTCTCAATCCCCTTGACTCAGACGACAGAGTGTTCTCTTTTTGTTCTGGAAAGTCAAGGCCGCTCACGTCCGGCCCGGGAGCCGAAATTCAAGAGCGTTAACAATGTCTGTCGAGTCCATTGGCGACGCTTTTGCGCTCGGCTGGCGCGTCTCCGTCCGCTGCAGCTACGGCCGCTCCGACGGCCCGCGCTCGCAATCGAGCCGCGAATGCAATTACCGCAAGGAGCTCGACATGGAGACGCTGGTGTGGACGCGGGGCAGGGCGTTTCCGCTGTCGCGGCTGGAAAGCCGGCTGCGCTGCCCGCGCTGCGGCTCGCGCAATGTGGTGGTGTTGTATCGGCCGCCGAGCAGCAGTGCCGCCGCGCGGTAGCCGGCGCCCGCTTAGCGTCGCGACAGCCGGCGCTTGTTGGCGCGCAGGTCGGTCACCGAAGCAGAGACGTAACGCTTGACGTACGTCATTGAATGGGATACATTCAGCGAATCATGCCCAGCAAAGGACGTCGGCCGGGTGACGCCGGTCGATGGGGCAGGAGCGGTTCCCGCGGGCAGGGGCTCGTCACCTCCGCTCCCGGGCGGCTAACGGGAAAACGCCCGGCCGGCATTGATGACCGGT
>Ga0187887_10004655_pt1 | contig 10164 bp, 10 predicted proteins | sample June2016WEW_7_10_FD_132977 | JGI IMG/M metagenome (GOLD analysis project Ga0187887, IMG submission 132977) | Peatland microbial communities from SPRUCE experiment site at the Marcell Experimental Forest, Minnesota, USA - June2016WEW_7_10 | ecosystem: Environmental > Terrestrial > Soil >... | reverse complement strand
CGTCGCCCGCGGCGCCGTGAACGCCGTCCCGCTCAGCTGCTCCGTGTAGAGCCCCAGCGGCGCTTTCTGCGGCGAGTTCTGCCCCTCGGGCAGCGCGCCCTTCACCGCCTCCGTCGCAAATTCATTCCCAAATCCCGATTGATACTCGAGCTCCGCCTGCGGCATTCCACTCTCCTCTGAACCTTCCGGTATACGCGAAAACTTTATACCCTACCGGGACCAAAGGAGGATTGGCAACTACCGCAGGATCGCATTCGCGATCCGCGCCCACCACGGCGCTCCCGACAGCAGCGTGCGCATCACGAATACCTGCCCCACCACCAGCGCGGGCAGCGCATACCAGTAGACCCGGTGCACCCTCTTCATCACGATCAGGTCCCGCAGCACGCCCAGCAGGATCAGCGCATCCACTCCCGAGTAAAACCACACAAAGGCGAAGGTCTGGTTCGGCATCCGGCCCCATGCTGCTGCTGTCAGTGCGCACGTCGCAATCAGCATCAGCCTGCGGTGCATCTCCGGCTTCCTGCGCCAGTTCACCGCCAGCCAGAAAAACACAGTGAAACACGTAATATCCCAGAACGGAACGATCAGAAATCCCGCAGGACCTGCCACATCCGCGGGCTCAAACCGCATATCGAAGCGTCGCATCACGATCGCCGTCGCAATCCCCACCACCGTCATCGCCACGGCCAGCCCCGCCCCGAACCACCCCAGCCTGCGATGGATCGGCACATTGCGCGACCGCACCAGACCCGACTGCACGATGAAGAACGCCACCCACGCCGAGAATAGCGTCCCGTGCACCCACAACAGCCACGGCCGCGGCGGTGCGGCATGGATCAGATTTTGATTAACGGTATGGCTGAAGCCATAGATCACCACCGCCGCGATCAGCAGCGACATGAAGAAATAGAAGTATTGCCCCACCGCGCTCGCCGCCTTGTTCCTGATCGAGACACTCGCGGAGGCCCGTGCTGACGTAGCCATAGAACCTCGCTCGGGGGAGCTTGGTTTTGAATGCGCTGCGCAATCGTAGCAGGCCGCCGCCCAGGATCAGCGAGCTTTACCCACCAAAAAGCCGGCTGCCCGCTCAGTCTTCCGCCTTCCACTGAAAGCACAGCCCGTATCCATCCGGATCCTGCACCGACATCTGCTTCATCCCATACGGCGCAACTTTGGGCGGCCTCACTGCCACGCCTTTGTCGCGTAACTCCTCATACGCCCCGTCCACGTCAGGGCATCCGAAAAACAAGCCCGTGTCGCCATGCGCCGCGACGCGCGCTCGATCCGCAGGCACCGGCCGCTCGTTGTCGAATTCATACGCCGTATTCAGCATGATCTCCGCCGTTCCCAGGCGGAGCAGGCACCAGTGGAACTTGTCCGCCCCCATCACCGGCGAAGTCGTCACCACCTCAAAACCCAGCACATCGCGGTAGAACTTCACCGCCGTCGGCATGTCGTACACCTGCAGCAGCGGGCACACGCCCCGCACATCGATCGCCATCCCTCACCTCACGAATAGCAACCAGCATAGCCTCAGAGGCCCGCCTCAGTTGTGCCTCTGCTCCCAGCTCCCAGCTCTTAGCTCTTAAGCTCCCGGCTCCTGGCTCCGAGCTACCGGCTTCTTCTCCAGCGTCTCTTCCTCCATCAGCCATCGCCGCAGCTGCAGAATGTCATTCGCCCGCGCAATCCCAATCGGCTTATGCAGCGGCCCGCCCTGGACCACCACGACATTCTCCGTGTCCTTCCGTAGCATCTCGCGATGCACCTGATCCACCAGATCGTCTGGATGCGCCAGCACATAATCGTGCCGCGCCAGCTCCCGCATCTTCAGCGGATGCTCCGCAGAATCCGTCCGCAGCAGATCGTGCGGCTCCACAATCCCCACCAGCGCTCCCGCTTTGTCCACCACCGGGATCAGCGCCACATTCCCCGGCACAAACGTAGCCAGCACCGTGCGCAGCTCGTCGTCGGCCTGAAACACCGTGAACTGTTTGTGCATCACCTGCCTGATCCTCGCCCGCATTAGCATCGGCGCCGAGTAATCCTGCAGCACAATCAGTCCCCGCTTCACCAGCTTCACCGTCATGATCGATTCCCGGCTGCACAGCCGCACAAAACCGTCGGACACCATCACGGCCACGATCAGCGGGAGCAGCGCGTTCGGATTGTGGCTCAGTTCGAACAGGAACACGATGCTCGTCAGCGGCGCGCGCGCAATCCCTCCGAACACCGCCGCCATCGCCACCAGCGCGTAAAACGCGGGATCACCCACCAGCGATGGAAACAAATGATGCATCCCGATCGCGTACGTCGCGCCCAGTCCGCCGCCTACCACCAGCGACGGCGCAAACACGCCCCCCGTCGTTCCCGATCCCAGCGAAATCACCAGCGCCCAGAACTTCGCTATCGAAATCCCCACCAGATGCCCCGTCGTCAGCCGATCGTTCAGCATGTCGCGGATCGTGTCGTAGCTGGTCCCGAACACCTCCGGGTAAAAGTATCCAATCCCGCCCAGGATGAAAGCGCCAATCACCGGCGACCAAATCAACGCGTGCTTGATTGGCAGATCGTCGAAGAAATTCTCCAGCCACGCCAGCACCCGAATCATGATCACGCCGACGATGCCCATCAAAATCCCCAGCACCGCAAACAGCCACAGCTCCGTCATGCTGGTCAGCCGGAACGCCGGCGTGGAAAACAGCGGCGCCCATCCCGCAAAGTGAATCCGCACTCCCGTCGCTACCGCCGCCGCAAACGCGACCGGAATAAACGAGCGCGCCCGCAGTTCGAACAGCAACAACTCCACCGCCACCAGAATTCCCGCCATCGGCGCGGTAAATGTTGCCGCCATTCCCGCCGCTGCGCCCGCCGCCAGCAGCACGCGCCGGTAGTACGGCGTCAGCCCCACCGCCTGTCCGAACAGCGATCCAATTGCTGCGCCGGTTTGGATGATCGGCCCTTCCGCCCCGAACGGTCCGCCCGTCCCAATCGCAAACGCCGTCGCCAGCGGCTTCAGAATCGCCACGCGAATCCGCATCCGGCTCTTCCCGAACAGCACCGACTCCATGGCCTCCGGAATCCCGTGCCCCTTCAGCGTGGGCTCCCAAAAATAAATCATGATGCCCACCAGCAACCCGCCAATCGGCGGAATCAGGATCACCCATAGCCCCAGATGGTTATGCGCGGGACTGGTGATCGCGAAGGAGAACTTCCCGTAGAAAAACAAATTCGTGAAGAAGTGAATCAGCTCCAGCAGTCCCTGCGCCACCAGGCCCGCGACAAACCCCACCCCCAGCGCGTACGCGCAAATCCGAATAACCTCGGGCTCCAGCGCGATCCCAAACTGCCCCTTCTTGTTCGATTGCGACTCCGGAGTCGCAGCAATCTCGGGAATTGGAAATTCAGCCATTCTGCCCCCTGCGCCGCGTCCGCGAGTCGTTCTCGCCGCTGGTGGGCTCTCGTTTCAGCTGCGGCCGCGTCAGAAATCCCGCTTTCACCCGTCGCACTTCCTCGTGGTGTAGCTCTGTCAACGTTGACAGAATCTCTTTGCCCCGCGCTGTCAGCGTCACCACCACCTGCCGCCGATCGGTCGTGCTCGCCCGCCGCCGTACCAGCCCGCTCTCCGCCGCGCGCTCCACCAAGCCCACCACGGAGTTATTGCGCTCCTGCAAAAATTCCGCCAAATCCGAAATCGTCGCCCGCCCGTCGTCCGTAAATCCCGCGATGCCCAGCATCAGCTGATGCTGCTGCGGAGTCACGCCACACGCCCGCGCCGCTTTCTCGCTGAACCGCAGGAAACGCCGCAGGTTATACCGGAACCACGCCAGGTCCTGCATCGTCTCCTTCTCTTTCCGTTCAGGCTTCGCCTTTTTCTTCCCCATGAACCTGTTTTGCCTTTCGCCTCAATGTCTGCTGCTCCCTGCCAGCCAGTCGCTCCCGGCTCCCAGCTCCCAGCCCCGGCTGCCTTTACATCGCACCGCGATCTATTTTACATCGTATTGCGATCTTTCTCCACACCCAGCGGAATGCCTCCTCTCTTACGGCGCGCAACGCGCAGATTTTCATGGGACGAGCACGGCCCGGCGGGAACCGCTTAGCCTTTGCTCAACAGAGAACCTCGGATGGGAAAAACAAAAACGCGCGAGCCGAAACCCCTACTTCGGCATGCCCGCGGCCAACCATTTCTCAAACACAGCCACCTGCGCCGCCGGCCACCCGCCGTCGCACGGCATCCCGCCTGACTTCAGTTCCTGCAGGATCGGCGTCGCATGCTTCCTCACATCCTCGTACGACCACAGATCGAACGCCCCGATCATCGCATCGCGATCCATGGGCCGGAACAACTTCTTAATGTCCTGCTCGAAACTCAGTGCATCTCCAGAACCTGATACTTCTCCTGTCATGCGTCCTCCTCAAGCCAGCCGTTTCAGGATTACACCGCAGAACCAGAATCCTGGTCAACGCGATTCACCGCCCCGCAACCAACGCCGCCCCGAATCTGCATCGCACCCGATTTCCCCGCCATCTATCCTTGCAGCACCAGGAGACCCCATGCAGATCACCGGCAACACCATCCTCATCACCGGCGGCAGTTCCGGCATCGGCCGCGCCCTTGCCGAAGCCCTCCACAAAGAAGGTAATCAGCTCATCGTTGCCGGACGCCGCAAATCCCTCCTCGATGAAGTTACCGCCGCCAATCCCGGCATGAAGTCCGCCGTCCTCGACGTGCAGAATCTCGACTCTCTCCCCGCCTTTGCCGCCCAAATCGCCAGCCAGTATCCCTCCCTCAACATCCTCATCAATAACGCCGGCATCATGAACAACGAAACCCTCAACGACCCCTCTGATGACTTCTCTATCGTCGAGGACATCGTCACCACTAACCTCCTCGCGCCCCTGCGCCTCACCGCCGCTCTGCTGCCTCACCTCAAAAAGCAGCCCCACGCCGCCGTCATCACCGTCTCCTCCGGCCTCGCCTTCATGCCTCTCGCCATGACCCCCACTTATTGCGCCACCAAAGCCGCCATCCATTCCTGGACCCAGTCCCTCCGCTATCAGCTCCGCGAAACCAGAGTCGAAGTCCTCGAACTCATCCCTCCATACGTCCAAACCGAGCTCCAGGGGCCCCACCAGCTGCAGGACCCCCGTGCCATGCCCCTCGCCGACTTCATCGCCGAAGTCATGCAAATCCTCCGCACCCAGCCCAACGCCAAGGAAATCCTCGTCCAGCGCGTCTACCCCCTCCGCTTCGCCGCCGAAAAAGGCCAGGCCGCGTTCGATGAATTCTTCACCGCCCTCAACGACCGCATGCACTGAACCCTTGAGCCACCAACATGGGCCGCCTGAACCCTCTGCGCATCCCGACTCACCCGCCGTCCGTCTATGCTGGTAACGGTGATGGGCGCCAGCGGCCGCGCGCTCAGGCACGGTCGGAGAAGCACATCAGGTCATTCTTCTTTCGCGGCAAACACCCGGCTGGCACGGGAATTCAGCCTCGCCGTCGGCGACGGCCTCACCTTCCTGCAACCATCCTGATTGGTGCGCTCGCTGCCGCTATAACCTCCAGCTGCGGCGTCGTGTTCGCCGGCCCGCCGCCGGCCCTCAGAATCGTGAAGGTCACCGACCTCGGCCCCATCCCACAAAATCCAGGCATCCTGGGGCGCGATGGCGGATACAGCGCGCTGTTTCAGGGCCGCTCCGTCTGGCTCTATGGAGACACCTTCCTTGCCCAGCCCAATGCCCAGAACTTCACCCTGATCAGCGATTCCTGGTCGTATACCACCAGCCTCAACGCGCAGAATGGCATCTCCGGATTTCAGGAGCGCCTCGATGCCGCCGGCGCGCCCACCATGATCCTCCCTGAAACCCCGGCCGAGCAGGCTTTCAATGCCGCTCACAACACCAACAATTGCCAGGCAGCCCCCTGCGGAGCCAGATGGGCGCTTTGGCCCGCATCCATCGCTGTCGATCCCGCCTCCGGCAATGCCCTGGTCTTCTACGGACTCGTCTACTCTCTCCCCGGCAGCTTCAACTTCCAGGGCCTCGGAAGTTCCGTCGCCACCTGGCAGAGCTTCACCGCACTGCCGCAACGTCCCACCATTAGCCCTCCCGTTGTGCCCGCCCACCCCGATCTCCTCTTCGGCCAGAATGAGCCGAGCTTCGGGTCGGCCAGCCTCATCAGCGGAGGATTGCTCTACGTCTACGGCTGCGGAATTCCCTCCAGCGGAACCGACAAGGGCTGCAGACTCGGCCGCGTCAACCCGACCGGCGCGCTTAATCGTAGTGCGTGGACGTATTACGCCGGCAACGGCCAGTGGTCACCCCAAATCGGCGACGCCGTCTCCGTCTTTACCGGCGACAACATCCTCAGCGTTGCGTGGAACAGCTACCTGCAGCAATACGTCGCCGTCTACAGTGCGGTGTTTTCTCAGAATGTGATGATGCGCACCGCGCCCAATCCCCAGGGCCCCTGGTCGGCGGAGCTCGTGGCCTTTGTCGCGATGCAGCCCTCTTCGGGCAATGTGTACGACGCGCATGCGCATCCCGAGTACGACGTCAATGGCGGCCAGACCATCTACGTCACCTACTCGCGCTCCACCCCCGCGCCTTTCGCCAGCCAGGTCCGGCTGGTTTCTGTTCAACTCGCCGCCGCCAGCACGCAACCTTAAAGCCCCCCGCGACATCTCCAACTTTGCCTGTAACAGCTTCTTGCTAAACTGCGGGGAAACCCGCCTGGTTCATGGAGACGTTAAAGGGAGACTTCTCGCACCATGCCGTCTTTTCGCTCGCCCCTCCGCCGCTTTGCCGTCCTTCTGCCGATCGTCGTCTTCGCCGCAACCTTCAACCTCTCTCGCGCCGCCGCGCAGACCATCCCCTCCGCCGAAGCTCCGCCCGCCCAGGAAGCGCCGCCCCCACCGCCAGACGACCAGCGGCCCCAGCCTCCGCCCCAGCCGCCGCCCGCCCCGCTCCCGCCTCCGCCGCCCTTTGACAAAACTCTGTTCCTGAACCCGGTCCCTGCTCCGGCCCTCGCCTTCCTCACCCAGTTCAGCGGCGCGCCCTCCGGTGATCTTTACCGCGACCGCCAGTTCCGCCACATCCTCAGCGCCAACATCCCTAACTGCATGTTCCATTACGGACGCGACATGCCCCTTACCGATGCCCTCGACCCGGTCCTCTCCGGCTCCAGCGTCCCCGTCCAGGTTCGCGACAACCGCTACGTCCTCGTCTCCGGCGGGCGTGGCCCCTACCTGGGCGGCCGCGGCTTTATCTGGATCGACATGCAGGACGGCATCGTCCTCGGCGGTTTCTTCTTCCGCCCCACCAACGGCGAGCCCACGCCCACCCTCGCCGTCTTCTCCCGCCAGGTCAAAATCAAAGACCGCGCCCTCGCCATCAGCCAGCTCCCGCCCGCCTTCATGGACGGCCTCATCCAGTGGGCCACCCAATCCGGCGTCGGACCCCTTACCACCCGCTACTTTCTCACCGGCTCCAACATGCGCATCCTCCTCGAGCATTCTGAGGACTACTGCGCTCCAGGCCCGGACGGCAGCGCCCCCTCCCCCGACCAATGCGAGCAGATGAACGCCGATGCCGCTGAAATCGACATGAACGCCGCCTACTACCTCGAGCAGGTCAACTACGCCACCAACGCCACCGCCTGGATGATCCAGGGCGACGACCAGATCGCCTGGATCGCCGTCCGCGACCGAACCTGCGTCGGCCTCGATCCGCTCCCCTGCCGTATCCGCATGACCCGCGAGCGCACCCGTGTCATCGTCACCCGTAGCCCCATCCTGCACATCCCCCACCACTAGACAGACTGCGCAAGCCCCCCCGCTGCGGCGGCCAGGTTCACCCCACAACGCACCCGTGTCATCGTCACCCGTAGCCCCATCCAGCACATCCCCCACCACTAGACAGACTGCGCAAGACCCCCCGCTGCGGCGGCCAGGTTCACCCCATAGCCTGTCCGGGGCACCCGCGACCCCATCGTGCGCATCCCGCATCACTAAACAGCCTGCCGAAGAAAAACCCCAGCTGCCCCAGCCAGGTTCACCCCATAGCAAGAAGCTTAGGCTCACACCGTGCGCTGCCCGTACAACTGAATTCCGGTCTTCCACTCCTTAGTACCGTCTCGGGAACCAAAACGGCACGCCACCCGTGCCCACTTCGCTTTGGCAAACTGCGCTGTTCCGGCAAACCCGCCCGGGTAAAACTCCAGATTTGTGATCGCCGTCACATCTCCCGCCCCCCGGTTCCCCCACAATGCAATGCAGGGGTCTTACCAGCGACAAAAGTTGACGACCCTGTTGAGGAGCATGTCTACAGAGATTGCTGAGCTCGCAACCGAGCTCGACCACGCCGCTTCGAAGCTTTCCCTCCGCAAAGGCACCGCGCTTTTCCACCGCGGCGATCCCATCTCCGGCGTTTTCGTCGTCCGCACGGGCGCGGTCACTATGTCTGTCGATGGCCCCGGCACCATCTACCCTCCGCGGACCCTCGGCCCAGGCGAAATCGCCGGCCTTCCCGCCACCCTCATCGGCCACTACAGCCTCACCGCGAAAGTCACCGAAGACGCCGAGCTCGGCTTCGTTCCCGGCCCCAAAGTCGCCGAGATCCTCGAGTGCTCCCCGCGCCTCTGCATGGCCGCCATGCGCGCCATGAGCGAAGAAATCGCCCGCGTCCGCACCGCCCTCCGCGAAACCCCGCCCCTCAACGAAAAATGAAAACAGCGGGTGATAAACAGCCGGCAGCCTGGGAGCGATGGTTGCTGATGGCGCGAGATTAGCTACTCGCTACCGGCTACTCGCTACCGGCTACCGTCTGCACTAATCCCGGCAGCACGTCCCCCGCATTCCCCAGCACCAGCCGCGTGAACGCCCGCGCATTCATCGGCTCTTCCGGACCGATGTAGTACTTCCGCACCCCCGGCCCCGCCCACCGCACAAAATCCGCTGCCGGATACACCGCGCCCGACGTCCCCACCACCAGCATCACCGTCGACCGCTCAATCTCCCGCTGGATTCGCGGCATCTCCAGCGGAATCTCCCCGAACCACACAATGTGCGGCCGGATGCGCCCGCGGCAACCGCACCGAGCCATCACCTCCTCGAGTTCGTAAAGCCTCTCGTCGCGAAAGGGTGGGCGCTCGCACCCCAACCCGTACGACTCATCTTCCGCCTGCGAGTTTTCGCAGCGCGACATGAACAGCTCGCCGTGCATATGGACCACCCGCTCCGACCCGGCACGCTCATGCAGATCGTCGACGTTCTGCGTCACCAGAAAAATCCGGTCTCCGATCTGATGCTCCAGATCGGCGAGCGCCTTGTGCGCAGGATTCGGCTGCGCCGTCCTCGCACTTTTTCTGCGCTCGCTGTAGAAGCGCCAAACCCGCACCGGGTTGTTGGCCCACGCCTCCGGCGTCGCCACGTCCTCCACGCGATGGCCTTCCCACAATCCGCCCTGATCCCGAAACGTCTTCAGACCGCTCTCCGCGCTCACCCCCGCGCCCGTCAGCACAAAGACGCGATCCTCCCGACCTACCCGAATCGGATCCACTTCGACCGCCTCTTCCTGTCCCTTCATTCCATTCCTCAAGCTCATGTAACCGTGCCTGTTGCAGTTCCAGCGCGCCGCCTGGATTCCAGAAGTCCTGGCTACGGGCTACCGGCTACAGGCTGCCTCACTGCACGCTCGGCGCCTGGATCGGCGTCTTCTGCCGTCCCCAGTCGAAATAGCGGCCCAAAATCCCCTTCACGATGAGATGATCCGTCGACGCCGTCGCCCCCCACCCCGCGCCAATGTTGATCTCCCACTTCGGCGACACAAACAGATTCACTACCGGAAAAAACTGTTGTTGCTGGTTGTGCAGGTTCACAAATTGCCCCAGCTCGCCCCAGTATCCGTAATACTCAATCCCAAAGTTAATCACCGGCCTCGGCTGATACGTCACCGTCGCCGCCGGCCCAAACGTCACCCCGTGCGGCGAAACATCGCGGTAGTAGTAGTTCACCTCCGCCTGCGATGTGCCCGCCGGCAGCGACGTCGGATGGATCCCCCAGTTCATCGTCGTGTTCACCGACCAGTACCACTTCCCCACCGTCTGATCGACGATCGGCATCATCTGCCACGACCATGTCGGATTCGAGTACGCCGCCCGCG
>Ga0187887_10004654_pt1 | contig 10165 bp, 6 predicted proteins | sample June2016WEW_7_10_FD_132977 | JGI IMG/M metagenome (GOLD analysis project Ga0187887, IMG submission 132977) | Peatland microbial communities from SPRUCE experiment site at the Marcell Experimental Forest, Minnesota, USA - June2016WEW_7_10 | ecosystem: Environmental > Terrestrial > Soil > Wetlands... | reverse complement strand
TCCTGCCAACCCCTGTTCTAGGCCGGGAATCACGGGAATCCCGCCCGCCACCGCCGCGCCGTACTTCAGGTGCCCGCCGCGCGAGGCAGCCAGCTTTTCCAGTTCCAGGCCATGAAAGGCGATCAGCTTCTTGTTGGCCGTGACCACGCTCTTGCCGGCATCCAGCGCGCGCCGCACCCAGCTTCCAGCTGGCTCTAGTCCTCCGGCCAGTTCCACCACCACATCCACATCCGAGACTCCGGAGGCCAGCACAGCATCGGCATCCTCGCTCCACACGACGCTAGACGGAATCCAGTCCACATGCCTCTTCGCCACGCTGCGAACGTAAATACGAGTCAGTTCTAGCCCCTCGGGCCGGGACTCGACCAGAATCCTCGCCACCGAACTGGCCACTGTGCCAAAACCAAATAAAGCGATGCGCAGCGGCCGCTGAACGCGGGATTCACTCACTGAAAAACCAATGGATTGTGCGGCGGGATTCGATTCGGACACGGGCATTTCCTCTTTGGAGCAGATGAAAGATCGCAATAACCCGATGATACCTGAGCGCGGGCCAATCCCGTCCCATGCGCGCCGCTCAAGCTGAATCTCGTGTACCATAGATTCCAGATGAGGCGCGGGCTTTCCCTTTTCCTGATTCTGTTCTTCGGCTTCGGACCGCTGGCGTCGGCGCTCGCGGCCAGCGACGAGTCGCGCCTGCCGCCCTGCTGCCGACGCCATGGCAAACACCATTGTGCGATGATGGTGCAAATGGCGGCGCAAGCGGCCTCGGGCAAACCGGGCTTCTCCGCGCCCATGACCTGCCCGCTCTTCCCCGGCTATGGCGTTCGGAATATCGCCTCGATCGACGCGCTGCCCGCGACGCCGGCGTGGGTGTCAGACATCTTCGTTCAGTCTCACTCGCCGGCCAGCCCGCGCGCCGCAGCTCGCACCAATCCCATCCGCAGCCGCTGCGGCCGCTCGCCTCCCACCATGGTTCTCGGCTGAAAATAAAACTGCTCTTCCCCGTCAGCAATCGCGCCGCGTCTTAGCGGCTCGAAAAGCCGTCTGCGCTTCAGCCAACCTTCCCCGGAGGTTCATATGTCTATACGCCTTTCTTCTCTTGCTCCAGCCATCATTCTGGCCGCTTCGATTCCCGCCCTGGCCAACGTCTTTGCCACCATTCATGGGATAGTCCACGACCCCGAACATCGTCCCATCGCCGGTGCGCAAGTCACCCTCCAGGCGGCCGATTCGGCCTTCATCCTGCGCGCCACCACCGGCTCTGACGGCACATTCGAGCTGCCCCAGGCGCCCATCGGCGTCTATCGCTTGGAAGTAACGGCGTCCGGCTTCGCCACTGTCAGCCAGCCGCTCACCGTAGCTTCGGGCACCAACCCGGTGGTGCATGTTGCGCTGCCGATTGCCCCGGCAATCCAGTCCGTTGTCGTCGAGGGATTGCAAAACTCTCTCTCCGCCTCCGACTCCGCAACTCCCACCACGCTCGTCACGAGAGCCGAGATCGACCAGACACCCGGCGCCAGCCGCACCATCGGCATGGAGATGATTACCGATTACGTCCCCGGCGCCTACATGACCCACGACATGCTGCACATGCGCGGCGGCCACCAGACCAGTTGGCTGATAGACGGCGTCGCCATTCCCAACACCAAGATTGCATCCAATGTCGGTCCGCAGATCGACCCTAAGGACATCGACGCGCTGGAGACGCAGCGCGGCAGTTATGCTGCCGAGGTGGGCGACCGGACTTATGGAGTTTTCAACGTCCTGCCCCGCAACGGCTTCGAGCGCAGCCGCGAGGGCGAGCTGCTGCTCTCCGGCGGCAATCAATACATGGGTGAAACTCAGCTTTCGCTGGGCGACCACGACGCCGCGACGGCCTGGTACGCGAGCCTGACCGGCTCCCGCTCGAATTACGGGCTAGCTCCGCCGATTGCGCAAATCTATCACGACGCGACGAACTCGCAGAGCGGGTTTGTTTCGCTGATTCGCAATCGGACGCCGAAAGATCAGTTGCGCCTGAACGCGCAGTACCGCCAGGATTATTTCGATGTGCCGTACGACCCGAATGTAAACGACTGGGAGCAGGAAACTCCGCCGGGAGGCAATCCATATTACGTCTCCGCCGGCCTGCGCGACGCGCAAACCGAGCGAGACAGCTTCGCAATCGCCAACTGGGTGCATACGATTTCGCCGAGGGCGCTGGTTTCCGTTGCGCCCTTCTATCACTTCAATCAGGCTGATTACGATTCGCTGGCCTCCGACACGAAAGTCTCCACCACCTGGCATCAGGGCTCCAACTACGTCGGCGCTCAGGCGGACGGCCGGCTTGAAGCCGGTTCCAACAGCTACTCCGCCGGTCTCTATTCCTTCTTCCAAGCCGAAAACGACCTCTTCGGCGTCGAGGCCAGCGGCCAATGCATTACCAATAACAATCCCTGCAATCAACCCGATAGCCAAGACGCCGGTCTTGTGGAGTTCTATTTCGCCGACCACCTGCGCCTCGGCCAGTATGTGACCCTTCTCGGCGGCGAGCGCTTCAGCATCTATCGCGCCTGGCTCAACGAATCCGCCATCTATCCGCGCATCGGCGCAACCGTCGAAATACCCCGCCTGCACTGGGTTCTACGCGGCTTTTACGGCCACTTCTTCCAGCCTGCGCCAATTCTCACCGTCTCCAGCAGCGTGCTCAATTATGCCAGCCAGCAGGCGATCGGTGAAAATACCTTTACGCCAATCCCCTCCGAGCGGGATGAAGAGCACCAGTTTGGCATCCAGATTCCGTACAAGGGCTGGCTCCTCGATGTGGCCAATTTCAAAAATCGCGTCAATAACTTCCTCGACCACTCCAACCTCGGCGAATCGAATATGTACTTCCCCATCGCCGTCAATGGGGCGCTCGTCCGCGCCTGGGAGCTGACTCTGCGCTCGCCGGAGCTGGAGCGGCTGGGTCAATTTCATCTGACTTACTCCAATCAGATCGCCGAGCAGCGCGGAAATATCATTGGCGGCTTCACTTGCAGCATCGCCAATGACCCGGCCTGCGACCTGGGGTTCAACTACACACCCGTCGACCACGATCAGCGCCAGACACTGAACACCGGCTTCACGGCCAATCTCCCGCTGCACATCTGGTTCTCGTCGAATGTTTACTACGGCTCCGGCTTCTCCAACGGACTGGAAGGCGCGCCGCAAAGCCCCTACCAGGGCTCTTATCTGCCCGTGCATACCACCTTTGACGTCTCGGCAGGACACAAAATCGGCGAGAACTGGAGGCTCTCCGGCAGCATACTCAACGTCACCAACCATCGCGTTCTCCAAGACACCTCGGTCACCATCGGCGGCTTTCACTACAACGATCCCCGCCTGATCTCCGCCCAACTCCGCTACCGCTTCCGCTTCTAGCCCGCAAAACCCCGGCCGGATCAACTACGAACACTCGTTGCCCCATTCTCCTGGGCGAAGCCGAAGGACCGCTTCTTGTATCTTTGCGAAAGGGTGGGATACCGCCTCCCAATCAGGCGCTTGGCCCCGCCGCAGCGCCTGCCTTGAACGAAGTCGAAAAGGGTTTGCAGATGATTTCCCACGTTGCGCCTACAGTGGAAGCAGTCGCAAACGCGAGGCCCAAATGACCATCCTCCAATCTCCGACGCTCCCAATCTCGGTCCCTAGTCCCTTCGTTCCTGTTCTCCGTTTCTTCTCCCCAAAATCCGCCTTACCCTCACCCCCCGCCCTGTGGAAATCTTTTTTTGGCCTCTTCATTTCTTGTAACCAACACGGTATCAACATCTTGTATTTTGGTAATGTTAACGAATCAGTAACTGTAAACCCCGTTTTTTGCCCGCTTTTCGGCCCCAAAGCAGGCCATTTTGGTCAAAAAAGCCCTCTATTTGGCGTTTTCCGAGCGCCCGTGAGTACCGCAATCCGGTATTTCTGGAGCGGGAATACCGCAATCCATAGGACTCGCAAGCGTCCTCTGTCTCACCGCAAGGTTGGGAGCACGAACCTCTTGCGCAACGCGGCGCCCTCCACGAAGCTCGAGAGGGTAAAGTCATTCTGGCTTCGTCCTAATGAACCTCTGATTCAGTCTGTTTTGTATCAGGGCACGACTGGTAGGTCAGGGCTTTAGCCCTGACTGCCGCAAGTGCTGCAAAATGAACGCGGGCTTTAGCCCCTGAGAAACTGCCCAACGTGTTGCCGAACTTATCGGAGGTTCCCTAGTTGGCCGCAACCGCCAGCGGAACCTCCAGCGCTCCGGAGTGGTCGACGATACCGTCATGAACGGCAATACGCAGATACACGCGTCCCGCGGGCAGGTCGAGCGCCATGCGCACTGGCAGGCCTCCTGCCAGAACCGCCGCATATTGACTGGCATCCAGAGGGACGGTGAAGGTGGCGTCTGCCCAGTTCAACCGCTTGCCGTCGGCGTCGTAACCCACCAGCACGCACTCGATCTGGGCCTGATGCGCGCCATTCGGCATCGGCTCGAAATCCAGCGTGCGCGCGTCGATCTTCAGATCCGCAACGTAGCGATGCGCCGCTCCCTTGAGGCTTGCCGTCATCTCTCCGGCCTCGCTGTCGGGAACCTTTGGCCCCGTCAACTGCGGATCGCCTGCCGGCAGCACGCGGGAGACGAAGAGAACCTGCGTCGCCGGCGGAGCGCCATGCATCGAGGCCGCCAGGAAGGGGCTGAGGGTCTGGGTCTTTGCCGGCTTCGCGGCGGATTTGCCCGGAGCGTCCGCGTAGTAGCCGCGGCGATAAGATAGCTGGCCGCCGGCTTCGTCCAGCCGCACCTCGATCTTGTGGAACTGGCCGTCGAGCTTTTTGGCGGGCGGAGTATAGGCCAGGGTGTAATAGCTGCCGCCATTCTCGACGGCGCTGGCCACGGCCTCCTTCAGCCCGTTGGTGTCGAGATAGGCCTGCCCGCCGGTCTGATAGGCAATCTGCCGCATCGCGGTCTTATCGGCCTCGAGCTGAGTATGGAATGAGGCCAGCGAACCGGAGATATTGCCCGATATCGGGCCCCGATTGGAGGAGTCGTAAGGCAGATCGGTCATCAGCCCGCGCGCATCCACCGGATAAACCGCCACGCGGGCCGCCATCAGCAGGTCATCGGTCTTCCGAACATCCTCCGAGAAGGCGGGCATGTCCCGGAAGTTGCCGGCCTGCGAGCCGACGGGATCAAAGGCCGCCGGAAAGGATCCGGAGAACCAGATCAGGTTCTTGCGGCCGGGAATGGCGCTCAGATAAAGGCCCAGTTCCTTCAGAGCCGCCAAAGTCATGCGCACCCGCTGTTCGAGCATCTGGGAGGCGATATCGGCTTGGAATTGCCGCATGAGCAACGGAGACGTACTTCCCAACATATCGTCAATATATCCCTGAACCGAGTCCAGGGAATCGGGGGCTGTCTCGCCGGCAAGCAGGGTTGGCGTCTCGGCCTTCTGACCTTTCACCGCCCGGGTCAGTTGCGCAACATCGGTGGTGAAGCCCGTCACCATCTGCAGCCGCGAAGAAAGGGTAAAGACGGCCATCATGGTGCCCGGCTGGATCTTCCCCATGTACTCGATCATCTGCTGGCGCGCGCGCATCTGGTCGGTTGCCGGCGTGTTCAGGCCGTCCAGCAGGAGCACATTCAAGACGCCAGTCTCGGGATAGGCGGGCGCATTGCCATAAGTGTGCGGCGGCAGCGCGGACCGCGGGGCGAGTACGGGCGGAGCCGCGGCGGGCTGGTGCTCGTCGAAACCGGCGATCGGCTGCTCGCGGCCATCCTCGAAGAGGTGAAACTTGTTCCGGTCCAGGCCATGCACGGCCTTGCCCTTGTCGGTCACCACCACGTCCACCAGCACCAGGTTGGCGCCCACGTGGAAAACAGCGGTAGGTGGTGCGGCAGCGGAGCCGGCGGGCGCCTGCTGCGTTGCCGGAGCCTGACCCAGGACAGCGGAGGTGGAAATCGCCACGGCGGCAACAAGGAGAAGTGTCCAGGAAGAACGCGTGCGCATGGAGTTTCCCTCGCTAGAGTCAGGATCTTTGCTGCATTGAATCATGTAAACACAAATGCATGGAGTAGTTGCGGCCGATGCGTGGAGTATTGCTAAAAAAACCGCTTCAGTTTGAGAATTTGCGACTCGAAGCCATACCACAGCCCGGCGGCCAGCGCGGTCGAGACCACCAGGCGAACGGCCAGAATCGCCCAGTTGCCGGCCATCCCGTAGGGCTTCATCCACAGGTCGAACCAGCCAAAGAAGATGAAGGCGATGATGTGGGTCATGTAGAGGCCGTAGCTGATGCGGCCATAGAAGGCCAGCGGTCCGCGGCGCAGAGCGGCGTTGACTGGATTGCGCGCGCCGGTCGTAGTTATCAAGGCCAGCGCCGCGCCGGTAAAGCCCACCGCCAGCGCGGAATCGAGGAAGGCGGTGCCGCCGGCGAAGGTGGCCGCGGCGGCAATTCCCAGCGCAAAGGCTCCCAGGCCGATCCAGAGCCACGCGCGACGGCTCAGGCCCAGCGTGTACATCCCCAGCGCCAGCAGACTGCCCAGGGCGATGCCGTCCAGCTTGATCAGTGTGTGCGAGGGCAACCGCAGGAGCCAGACCGGGTTTAGTTGGCGCACCAGCGGCGAGCAGACCAGCGCGGCCGTGAGCACTATCGACAGCATCCACGGCTTGCGCAGCCAGCGTACCAGCGGCGCCCAGACAAAGTAGTACTGCTCTTCGACGGCCAGCGCCCAGGTGGGACCGAGAGCCGCCGGCAGCGAAAGATGAAAGAGGTTCTGCACAAAGAAAATGTATGCCCACCACGGCGCGGCCTTGATTGCGCCCAGCACGCTGGGGCCGATGAACCACGGCGCATTCAGATAGACCACCGCCAGAGTCAGCAGGTAGACCGGCCAGATGCGCAGCGCGCGGCGCGCATGGAAGTTGTGGAAATAATGCGGCTTCTCGCGCGTCGCCAGCAGGTTTGAGGTAATCAGGAAGCCGGAGAGCGAGAAGAAGAGAATGACCCCCGCCCATCCCCACTGCGCGGCGAAGTGAACCCAAGTGCCCTTCACCAGCGGATCGCAGTGATAGAGCACCACCCCCAGAATCGCCAGGCCGCGCAGGCCGTCGAGTTCCGGCAGATAGGTGGGCAACCAGGTTGGGCGTTGAGTGGGCATACTAGCGTTGTTAGCGGAGTTAGTCGCGCTTCGTGCGAGTTAGCTTTAGGTGATTCCCGGTCTGAAAATCCAAACTTGAACCACCCGGCCTACTGAATATTATTCGACCGACTTCTCTGTGCATGATCCCGTCGTAATGCAAAAATGACCACCGCGACCACGGTGATACCGACGAAGCAGAATATGGGTGGCCCGAAATTACCTTCACTGAAGCTGTAGAGTGAACTTGTTGTGGGATCATGAGGGTCGTAGTAGACAAGAACACTCTGCCCGATTTCGTATTCCGTCGCCGGAATTTGCCAACCGGTATATATCTTGCCGTTTACGGAGAATTCGTAGCCGAAACTATTGTGGTTTGCAGGCTCGTGTTTGCGAATGATACCGTATGTGGTCCGTTCGCGAACTGCGACCGCCTCATTTCTGACTATGCAGTAGAGAGAGAAAACAAGGCCGATCATCCAGGGAAAAGCAATATACAAGGCCCGCCAGGAGGGTGGATCCCAGTCTCTTGAGATGCGGTTTGAAGTTTCGTTGATGACTCTGCTTATGACCATGTTTCCTTCTTCCACTTACAAAAAGCACGTCCGAGTGACTTTGCCTGGTGCCCCAGGTCCCGATTCTGGGACCTGGAATGCCATAAACCTCAACCCACCACAAGAAAACTAGTCCCTAGTTCCTGTTCCTCACCCCGCCGCCAGTTGTTTGGCACGCTCCGTCGCCCGCATCACAGCCTTGATTAGCGTAACCCGCAGGCCGCCCTCTTCCAGCTCGAGAATGCCGTCGATGGTGCAGCCGGCGGGGGTGGTCACGGCATCCTTGAGCAGGGCCGGATGATAGCCGGTCTCCAGCACCATCTTGGCGGCGCCCAGGGTCGTCTGCGCGGCCAGTTGCGTGGCTACATCGCGCGGCAGGCCCACCTTCACGCCCGCCTCAGCCAGCGCCTCGATGATGATGTAGATGTAAGCCGGCCCTGAGCCGGAGAGGCCGGTCACGGCGTCCATGTGCTTCTCGTCCACCACCACGGTGCGGCCGACGGTCTCAAAGATGCGCTGCGCCAGCTCCATCTTTTCGGCGGTGACGAAGCGCCCGCGGCAGAGCGCGGCAGCCCCTGCGCCCAACGCCGAGGGCGTGTTGGGCATGGCGCGAACCACGGCGATGTTCATCCCCGCCGCCTCTTCGATGAAGCGCGTCTTCACCGAGGCCGCGAAGGAGATCACCGTCTTGTCCGGCGTCAGCGCGGGGCGAATCTCCTCGATCAGGTCCGGCACCTGGAAGGGCTTGACGCCGATCAAAACCAGGTCGGCCTGGCGCACCGCCTCCAGGTTGTTGGTGGTCACGTCCACGCCCCACTGCGTGCTCAGGGCCAGCGCCCGCTCGGCGTGGCCAACGGTGGCGTGAATCTGATCGGGGTTGAAGAGGTTCTGCTTCAGAAAGGCCTGCAACAGGATGCCGCCCATCTTGCCGGCGCCCAGAACGGCCACGCGGACCTCGGGCAACTGCGCGGCCACTTCGCCGGCCTCAACGGTTCTCTCCGCCATGATTGTTGTTTCCTTGTCTCGGATGGTGTAGTAGTGCTGGTTACTAGGATACTCGCTTGAGGCAGCGTGCGAAATTTGAGGTTTTTTGGGGGATTTTGAGGCAAAACGAGGGCTTTTTGAGCAGAAAAAGGGCCAAAAATAGGGGTTTACTGTTACTGATTCGTTAACATTACCAAAATGCAAGCTGTTGATTGCGTGACTGTTACGGGACATTTGCGGATCAAAAAAGATTTCCACAGGGTAGGGGGGTGGGGGGTACCGCCAAATAGCCTGCCGGACCGGCCCCTGGGAAGGGCCGATCCGGTCTCAGAGTAGCAGGTTCCGCGAAATCATCTGCAAACTTGTTTGGCGGGGACTGGCCCGCTCGGCTTCGCTCAGGGCAAGCTGTCCAGGCACGCGGCATCCGCGGTGCAGAGGCCTAACGATCCTTCGATCTTGCCGCGTTCTGGGCTGGCCGGGGTTTCAACCCCGGCAAAAGGCTCTCCACCCGTTCCCGAAAATCAGCCAGCGCGACGAAGTCGCCCTGGGTGTAGCATCCTCTTATGGCCTCCGCTCTCCAGACCGCTGCAACTGTGCGATACAAAGGCGTCACGGAAGGAAAAGCCGAAGGGGCTACGTTCACCCCTCGGAAGCTAGCGGGCTTTGTCGCCCGGCAAATTGCTGCAACTGTACAGGTAGCGAATGGAAGGACTATCAGGGTGCTCGACCCGGCAGTGGGTGAGGGGGCGTTGCTGATAAGCCTTCTCGAAGAGTTGTACGCGCTGGGGATTCGCAACGTGGAAGTTCATGGATTTGATACGAATCCAGGATCCCTCTGCGTTGCGGAGCAATCCATACAAAAGAAATTTCCCCTGGTTCCGACGGTGTTTTCACCGCTCAATTTCTTGGTGTATGCGGAGCAATTCGCCAGCACCTTTTCGCTTTTCAATAGAGAAATGTCTGCGGATAAATTCGATGTCATCATAGCCAACCCGCCATACGTTCGGACTCAGATCATGGGTGCTCTCAACGCTCAGGCGTTGGCGGCAAACTTTGGACTGAATGGTCGCATTGATCTCTATTACGCTTTCCTCTTGGGAATGATCGAAGTGCTGGGAGACAATGGCGTCGCGGGCATCATCGTGTCAAACCGCTTTATGACAACGAAGTCTGGCTCCTCTGTGCGTAAGGTGCTTCGTGAGGCTGTGAGCCTCAAGCATATCTGGGATTTGGGAGACACAAAACTATTCGACGCGGCTGTTCTTCCTGCGGTTCTCCTTCTAACCAAAGGCGATCCTTCCGAAAAGGCAAGCCCTGGGTTCACGTCGATCTACGAAACCGATGGCGCGGCCTCATGTCGGGCGCATGACGTGATAGATGCGCTGGCAGAATCGGGGGCAGTTTCCATTGAGGACGGGCGCTGTTTTCAGGTGACCCACGGGACGCTTGATCTCGACAGCGCGGTGGATGGAGTCTGGCGGGTGGCAACTGAAAAGGC
>Ga0187887_10004653_pt1 | contig 10165 bp, 6 predicted proteins | sample June2016WEW_7_10_FD_132977 | JGI IMG/M metagenome (GOLD analysis project Ga0187887, IMG submission 132977) | Peatland microbial communities from SPRUCE experiment site at the Marcell Experimental Forest, Minnesota, USA - June2016WEW_7_10 | ecosystem: Environmental > Terrestrial > Soil > Wetlands... | reverse complement strand
TGCAAGTTTTTCTGCGCTTCATCGCCGAGGGCAAACTCAACCTCGCCTCGCTGATTACCCATCGCTTTTCCATCGAGCAGGCGGCGCGGGCCTATGACCTAATTTTGGGCAGGACCAGCGAGCCCTCCCTGGGCGTCCTGCTAACCTTTCCCGAGAACAATTCTGAATTACATTCAGACGCCATATTCTGCGAAAAAATCCCCGTGGCCAGCGCAGCGCACCGTCCACATTCCACGAGCGGATCATCCGTTGGGCTCGGTGTTCTGGGAGCTGGCGCGTTCATGCAAAGCACGCTCCTCCCCGCTTTGAAGCCGATCCCCGAGGTCTCGTTCATCGGCATCTGCAATGCCACTGGCCCGCGAAGCCGCAGTGCCGCGGCAAAATTCGGATTTTCCTATTGCTCAAATTCGGAAGAAGAACTTTTACGCGATCCCAAAATCGGTGCTGTATTGGTCGCCACCCGTCATCATCTTCACGCTAGACAGGTTCTCGCAGCGCTCGAAGCCGGGAAAGCCGTCTTCTGCGAGAAACCTCTTTGCCTGCGCGAGGACGAACTTGTTTCGCTCGTGCGAGCCATGTCCAGGAAAGCAAGATCGGCGTCCGACCGCCCTCCCTTGCTGATGGTCGGTTTCAATCGCAGATTCGCACCCATGGCCGTTCAGTTGAAAACTTTTCTAGCCAGTGTCCAGGAGCCACTCTCCATACATTATCGAGTAAACGCGGGATACCTTCCTGCCGATCATTGGGTGAACGATCCCGAGCAGGGCGGCGGACGCATCCTGGGTGAGGTTTGCCATTTCGTCGACTTCCTCTGCTTTCTTGCGGGCATGGCTCCCGTGGAAATACAAGCAGAGTGCATGAATAATCCCGGGCAGTACAGCATGGATAACATTGTCGCCACGCTGAAATTTAGCAATGGCACGCTGGGAACCATCACCTACATGGCGAATGGAGACAAATCTGCTTCAAAGGAACGCCTCGAGGTTTTCGGTGGCGGGTCGGTTGCGATCCTTGAGGATTTTCGTCGACTCGAACTTGTGTGCAGCGGACGCAAACGAGTTTCGCGCAGCCGCTGGTCGCAAGACAAAGGGCACAAGGCCGAAATGCGCGCCTTTGTCGACGCCCTGCAGGACAGAACGCCGCTCCCGGTTCAGTTCGAACAGATCATTGGTTCCACTCTGACTGCTCTGCGCCTGAAGAACGCCTGCCAGATCGGTCAGCCTCTGCAAGTCGACGTGCGGGAGTTCATTGCATCCTCCCTGCAGGAAAGCCCAGGCATTAACAATCCCGCACGAGAAGAGGGAACCCGGCGTACATGCTGATTCTGGGTCTCAACATGTTCCACGCCGACTCGTCGGCGGCGATCATCCAGGACGGAAAAATTCTTTTTGCCGTGGCGGAAGAGCGACTGAATCGTCATAAGCACTACGGGGGCTTCCCGGCCCTTGCCGTGAAAGCTTGTCTGGATGCTGTTGGCGCAAAGCTTTCCGACATCGAGCACGTCGCCGTGGGCCAGGACAGCGATGCCAACCTCGCGAAGAAAGTTCAATACGCGTTGGCAAATCCCACCAAGATTCTGAACTTCATCAAGATGCGCCACCGCAAGGAACCCATGCGCGACGTGCGCTCTCTTCTAGCGCATGCCCTCGAGGTGGACCCCGTCCGCCTGAAGTTTCAGGAGCATCACGTCGAGCATCACCTTGCGCACATCGCCAGCGCGTATTACTGCTCGCCCTGGGAAAAAGCCGCCGGCTTTAGCTATGACGGCTCCGGCGATTTCGTTTCCACCATGATGGCGCGCTGCGAAGGCAACAACATCCAGATCCTCGACCGCGTCTTCCTTCCGCATTCGCTGGGCAGTTTCTACACCATGATCTGCGATTTCATCGGCTACAGGAAATATGGCGACGAGGGCAAAGTCATGGGACTCGCGCCCTACGGCAAAGACACGTTTGTCGATGAAATCCGCAAGATAACCCCGTTGAGGGACGGCGCCTTTCGCCTCAACATGAGTTACTTCAAGCCGCTCGGCAGTAGCCAGGGGATGCAGATCCTTCCCGACGGAACTGTGCGTCTGGCACGGCATTTCTCCGACAAGATGGAGAAACTTTTTGGCCCTGCGCGGGAACCGAACTCCGAAATCACGCAGCGCGACATGGACCTCGCGTATGCCATGCAACTCCGGTTCGAAGAGGTGTTCTTTCACCTCGCGAACGAGTTGCATAAGCATGTTCCGGAGGAGAATCTAGCCATGGCCGGAGGCTGCGCCCTCAACAGCGTTGCCAATGGCAAGCTATTTTGCCGCACCCCCTTCCGCCGCACATGGATTCAACCCGCCGCCGGAGATGAGGGCCTAGCCATTGGTGCGGCCCTGCACACCTATCACGCCGTGCTCGAGCGACCGCGCGAACATCAAATGAACCATGCCTATCTAGGCCCTGAATTTTCGGAGTCTCAGATCGAATCAGCCCTGAACAGTGCGGGCATAAAGTATCAGCGTCTTGCACGTGAACCTCTGCTCGATGCTGTCTCCGATCAGATGGTGAAGGGCGATGTGGTGGGATGGTTTCAGGGCCGCATGGAATGGGGCCCACGCGCGCTCGGCAATCGGTCCATCGTAACTCACCCCGGCTTGCCCAACATGAAGGACGTGCTTAACGCCCGTATCAAACATCGTGAGTGGTTTCGTCCCTTCGCGCCCGCGATTCTCGCCGAAGCGCAGCATGAATATTTCGAGCACGATCACCCGTCTCCCTACATGCTCCACGTCTACAAGATTCGTCCCGAGAAGAGAAAGAGCTTGTGCGCAGTGAATCATGTCGACGACACGGGCCGTTTGCAAACCGTCACTCGGGAAGAGAACCCGCTGTATTACGATCTGATCCAGACCTTTGGCAGGAAGACTGGCATCCCGGTGATCCTTAACACAAGCTTCAATGAGAATGAGCCGATCGTGTGCACCCCTCAGGAGGCGATTGACTGCTTCCGGCGGACAAAAATGGACGCGCTTGCCATCGGGCCTTTTTTCGCGCTAAAAGAGCGAGATATAAGTTGAGCGCCGAATTCATTTCATGCGTGTGAATCCAGTTGCGCCCGCCTCGTCCTCCCCGGTAAAGATTCGTCGAGTTGCCACGTATCCTGGAATTCGAGTGCTTACATGGCACGGGGCCTTTCTTTACGCCTCCAGAAAGTATCAAGTCGTTCGAATGAAGGCTCGTGTCGACGATTTACAGCGCATTGATGAAAACACTCAGTGGGAACCCGTTGCACGCTTCAATACCGTTTGGTGGAGGTGTCAGACATCGCGCACGAAGATCGGATTTCGACTGGTCCGGGATGGTTTTCACGCACTCGCGATTCATTGTGATGGTGACGAAGATGGCGACTGCACAATGATCGGTGCAATCCCGGGAGCGATCATCACACGGGCTCCCGCCTGCGAAGATTTCAAGATGACCCACGAGATCCGCCGGGGAACCCGTCCATTGCACCTAACCGCCGTTCCCGGCGGAAGGATCTATTGGGGCGAATATTTCGATAACCGGGAGCGGGCCGCAGTCCATATCTACGCGTCCGTTGACCAAGGTCAGACCTGGCAGGTCGCCTATACGTTCCCCGCCAGGTCCATTCGCCATGTCCACAATATCGTGTATGACCGCTGGGCCAACTGCCTGTGGATCCTGACCGGCGATGAAGGTGCCGAATGCAAAGTGCTCCGCGCTGACTGCAATCTCAGTTCCGTCGAAGAGGTGCTGGGGGGGAACCAGCAAGCCCGCGCCGTAGCCGCTATCCCGACTCCCGACGCCTTGTATCTTGCGACCGACACGCCCTTTGAGGAAAATCATATACTGCGCCTGGATCGCCGAGGTGATGTCGCAGCGATCGCCAATTTGCCTAGTTCATCGACCTTCGGATGCCGTGTCAGTGAAGCAATCTTTTTCTCAACCATGGTCGAGCCGAGCGCAGTGAACACAAGTCGCGACGTCCATCTCATCGGCTCAATCGACGGGAGCGAATGGCAGGCTCTGGCCTGCTGGAGGAAAGACAAGTTGCCGATGCGATACTTTCAATATGGCAACATAATTCTGCCCGACGGCGACAACACGACAAACTATCTCGCGGCTACGACCATTGCGGTTGAGCGCGACGATCTCACTACAAGTTTATGGGAGGTTGAGTCGTCCGCCAGGACGCCGCAGCAGGGTCGCCCGTCTTTATGAGCGTCCAAACTCGGTGGCATTATTACCGCCGCCTTTCGGCTGCCTACTTCAGTTCCGGACCAAGCCAGTTAACGTTCTGGCACGATGTGCCGCAGATCAACCCGAGAGCCCTTACCACCCGGCTTGGCGAATACTACATGTCGTTCAGCGAGAAGGCGGACTATGCCGGGCCGTTTGATGCCGCCGGCATTCCTATGCTCGACTATCACGGCCGGATTGGCCTGCAGTACAACCCGATCGCGATCGCGCAGTGGGGGCTTGCCAACTACAACCGCTTCTGCCAAATGGCCGACGACGCGCGCCTTCAAAAGGCTCTCAATTCCGCCGATTGGCTCGCGACCCACCTCGAACTGAATCCTCGCGGCCTCTGGGTGTGGAACCATCATTTTGATTGGGAATACCGTGATACGCTTCGTGCGCCGTGGTATTCAGGACTGGCCCAGGGCCAGGGCGTCTCTCTGCTGCTCCGCGCGCATGCGCAGACCGGAGATATGCTTTATCTGCAAGCTGCGGAGCGGGCCTTTGTTTCGTTAACTCGGCATGTGAACCAGGGAGGTGTCCTGTTCGAGGATCAGGATAAGAATTTGTGGATCGAGGAGTACTTGGTCGACCCTCCCACCCACATCATCAATGGATTTTTGTGGGCTCTCTGGGGTGTCTTCGATTTCTGGCTCGCGCGCGCCGATCCAGCTGCAAAACAGATTTTCGATCGCGGAGTCCAGACCCTGTCGCTCAACCTCGCTCGCTTCGATACTGGCTATTGGTCTCTCTATGAACAATCCGGCACTCGCCTGAAAATGCTGGCAAGCACTTTCTACCACCGGCTGCATATCGTACAGTTGCGTGTGATGGCAAATTTGAGCGGAGACCGCAGGTTCGCGGAAATAGCGGATCGTTGGGAAGGCTACGCGCGGCATCGTTCCAACCGGGCGCGGGCGCTCGTCGGAAAGAGTATCTTTAAGTTGCTCTATTACTAATCGTGAAGATTCTTTACGTATCCCAATACTTTCCTCCCGAGATGGGGGCTCCAGCCGCGCGCGCCGCCGAGCTGTCCCGCCATTGGGTGCGGATGGGTCATGAGGTCACGGTCCTCACCGGATTTCCGAATCATCCCACCGGAGTTGTGCCCGCCGAGTGGCAATCCCGCTTCCGGCGGTTACATCACGTGGAAACTGTCGAGGGCGTCGGCATCGAGCGCACCTGGCTTTGGCCGCTACCTAACCGCAAGGCGCATGAAAGAATACGTACCTACGGGTCATTCTGTATCTCAAGCTCGATCTGCGGGCTCGGCCTCGCCAGGCCCGATCTGATCATTGGCACTTCTCCGCAACTGCTGGTTGCTCTTTCCGGCTTGTGGCTTGCGTCATGGAAGCGAGTCCCCTTCGTCTTTGAGGTTCGCGATCTCTGGCCGGAATCGCTTGTCGCCGTCGGCGCCGCGGCCGAAGGTTCTTTCATGCATCGCACGTTGGGTACGATCGCCGGATTTCTCTACGGGCGCGCGGACCGTATCGTCGTCGTGACACCAGCCTTCAAAAGCCACCTGATCCAACATTGGCGAGTGCCCGCCGAGAAGATTTCTATCGTTGAGAATGGAGTCGAAACCGACCTCTTCCGCGTCGATCCAGACAGACTGGACATTCAAAAGCAACTCAATCTCAATCGCGCCAGGTTCGACGACCGTTTCCTGGTCTGTTACATCGGGACCTTAGGCATGGCTCACGGACTGGAAACCCTGATCGACGCCGCTGAGCGACTCCGGCATACGCTTCCGAGTGCGCTGCTAATGCTGATCGGTGAAGGGGCGGAGAAGAAACACATTGCGGAACTGGCAGCTGCGCGCGGATTGACCAACATTGAATTCATCGGTCAGCAACCGCGAGAAAGCATCCCCGCGCTCATTTCAGTTTCCGATCTTTGTCTCGTAATGCTGAAAAAAACGGATCTGTTCAAGACCGTGATTCCGACCAAGCTCCTCGAATACATGGCATGCGAACGTCCTGTGATTGTCGCGGTGGATGGCCAGGCCCGCCAGATCGTCGAAGACGCGCAAGCCGGAGTTTACGTGCCGCCAGAGGACAGTCAGGCCTTGGCGCAAGCGATCTGCGATCTCGCGCGTAACCCGGAGCAGAGACGACAGATGGGCTCCAACGGGCGGCAATACATCAGAGCTAACCTGTCGCGGGAACGCACCGCGCAACGCTACCTTTCGGTGCTGGAGGAGTTGCTCGCCTTCAAAAACTCGACGCTGCACCGCGCCCGTCGCGACCAGGCTGCCTAAGGATGAACCGCCACTACCCCTAAAGCTGTTGACAGTGACACAGCCGCGTCGGCCGTGCGATAAGCCGCGGCCTTGGCCGAACTCCCGGGTACGAATAGAATGTCGCCCTTCACCAGAGGCACGTCTGGTGCTTTCGCGTACAGAACTTTCTTCAGTTCGATCGGAATTTCCTGTACCCCATTCGGACCCTGCCGCAGAATTTTGGTTTTATTCAATGAAGAAGTGCGCGTACTGCCTCCGGCCAACGCCAGCGCCTTCAGAACCGTCAGGGAAGTGTCTTCGATCATAAAGCCGCTTGGATGCTGGACGTCTCCGACTACATACACAATTCCGGCGCGCGATACGATGATCGTGTCTCCGGGCAACACTTCCACGTTGTTCAGCGTATCTTCCGCCAGATTCTGTGAGAGCTGAATCTCAACTTTGTGCTCGGGATCGTCGCGGTGCTCAATGGTTACGACGCGGCCAGCCTTGTCGCTCAACCCACCCGCTGCCGAAATCAGATCGAACAGTCGGCGGTCGCCAATCGCAGGATAGGGTCCAGGGTGATTGACCTCTCCAATCATCGTGATCGCTTGCGACGCCGATTCATCCACGAAAATCGATACATGAGGACCGCGAACGAATCCTCCATCCTCGAGTCGCTTTTGAATCAGTTTCTGCGCTTCGTCCGTTGTCAGGTCGGCGACATGGACATAGTCAATCAGCGGGAGGTAAATATCTCCCGAACCACTGATTCTTGTCTTGGTCGCAAGATCCGGTACCCCGAACACGCTGACTTCGATCAGGTCCCCGACTCCCAGTTTCAAGTTGGAATTGGCGAGCAGACGGGGGGTAGACGCAGTGACTGGCGATTGCTGCCCGCTTCCCGGCGCCACTTGCGCCCCGCCTTGTGACGGAAGATAGAGACTGCAAAAACTGACAATCAGTACCTGCGAGGATCGCTGGACAAATTGGCGATTCCACCCCGACATGCTAAGGCTCCTGGATGTGCGCGTGCGTCGAGTCTAACACAGCAATCTCGACTCAATCCTTACTGGACGCTCACTTCGCTCCCGCGTCACTCGCAAAAATCAACAATCGGATGTGCATACGCTATTGCTCCTCCTCAGCAGTCGGTTGTATAGTTCGGGAAACTATACATTCTGCAGCTCTGCGCGGGATTTGTGCGGCGTGCTTGGGTAATTTGGCCTTCATTCCAGCCGGAAGGGAAGTCTGATTTTGACGGCTCTGTTCTTTGGGATGTTCGCGTTTTCGCTCGCGCTCTCCTTTGTGGCTACGCGCGAAGTCAGGGACATTGCCAGCCGTCGTGGCTGGGTTTCCATTCCGCGGGACGGACGCCACGTTCATCGAAGTCCGCTCCCTCGACTCGGCGGCGTCGCGATATTTTTCGCTTTCTCTGTAAGCTTGAGCCTGTGGCTGGTGCTTGCTCTCGTCTTCCCTCGGCTGATGGCCGGATTCGTTCCCACAACGCTTCTCCGTATTTATGTTCCGGCCTGCCTGATCTTCTGCCTCGGGATTTATGACGATCTTTTCAGCGCCGGCCCGTATCTGAAATTTGCTGTCCAGGCAATTGCCGCTGGCATGCTGTTCGCGGCTGGCATGCGCGTTCTCGAGTTACCTCTTCTCTTTCCGCATTTGCTGCCCTGGTTTGTCAGTCTGCCGCTCACGGTGCTTTGGGTGGTGGCCGTCACCAACGCCTTCAATCTGATCGATGGCCTGGATGGCTTGGCTGCGGGCTCCGCGTTGTTTTCGACCTTGGTGTTTTTCGTGGTCGCGCTGGTCAATCATTACTGGCTGTGCTCATTGATCAGCATCACTCTGGCCGGGGCGATCCTCGGTTTTCTTCGCTTTAACTTTAATCCCGCGACTATTTTTCTTGGCGACTCCGGCAGTTTGTTTATCGGGTTCATGCTCAGCGCTCTCGCTCTGGCGGGGGCGCAGAAAGCACCCACCTTCGTTGCCGTGGCCATTCCCGTCGTCTCTTGCGGATTGCCCATTCTGGAAACCTTGCTGTCCATCGCCCGCCGTTTGATCAGCGGGCGCCCGATTTTTACGGCCGATCGCGAACACATTCATCACAAACTCTTGCAGATGGGCATGTCGCATCGGCAGGTAGTGACGGTTCTTTATGCTGTGTCTGCGCTGTTTGCCATGCTCAGCCTGTTCTTGCTCTGGCCGACGGGAAGTACTCTCGGATTGGTCCTGGCGGTGGTCGGAACAGGCGTTTGGCTCGGTGTGCAGCATCTCAACTACCTCGAATTTGGCGAGCTTCGACGCGTAGCTCAACGTACCATCGAGCAACGCCAGATCGTCATTAACAACCTCGCGGTTCGCCGGGCGGTTGAAGAGCTCAAAGTCGCTGTGGATTTCGAACAGGTCCGTAGGATTCTGGTCGCCGCCTTCGAAGGTAACGATTTTGACGCGTTCGAATTGCTGGCAACTCATCCCCTCGACGCGCACCTCTCGTTTGACCCCAAACGCCGTTTCCATTGGAGCAGGTTCCCCCGTGTGCGGGCGATCTCCGCCGACCCCTGCTGGAAACTCACGCTCGACCTGATGACCACTTCGAATCAGGCCCGGGGGGCTCTTATCGTCTACCGTAGCTACAGTGAGCGGGATCTTCAATTGGATGTCAATCTGCTCACCTCCCAATTCCCGGCCGCGCTGGCGAATGCCCTGGATCGCGTATGGGCCACGCCGGGGGCGTCGATCGCGGCGCCACAGACTGATATGCAATCGCTCGCTGCCAACCTTTAACCACTCGTTCGCTCATTTCAGCTTCCCCGGTTTTCATTCTCTCCTCTAATCTTGGTTTTCCGGCCGAGCGCTGAGGTAATATGTAGGAAACTTCCATGGATCGGACCGCTGTCAGTCTGCCAGATTTCGTGCCGGTTGTTCCTCAAGGGGAACGTCGCCGCAGCCTTCGTCAAAAGCTCCACACGCCCGTGTTTGTAAGCTTCAATGGTCCACAGTCCGGCATGGTCGTGGACCTGAGCGAACTGCTCGACCTGCACGAAAACGGCTTCGCTGTTCAGACTGCGATTCCAACCGGCCTGCAGCGCAGCCAGCGTCTCGAGGTTAACCACGCGGTTACGCTCTGCCTCGAATTGGCGGAGACTAAAAAATACGTGCATGGCAGCGGTCAGGTCATGTGGACCGACAACACCGGTCGTGCCGGAATTCGCTTTTCCTTTCTTCCGGATGGATCCAGACAGATTCTGAAAGAATGGCTATTCGCCAACCTTCTGGTTGCTTCGACCAATCATGCCACCCGTGCCGAGCAGGTCGCACGCCGACGGAAGGAAGAGTCCTCGCTTCAGGAGTTACCCTCGCCGGATTTGTCGCCCTCTGCCCAACCACCTGTGATGACTTCGAATCCGGTAGTCGAGCCCGTTGTCCAGGCGACCGCCCCCGCGCCCGTGGATCGCGACGACTTGCTTTCCGCGTTGGATCAAGTCCGGCGCGTTGTGCGTCAGATTCAGTCGCGCGGCGGTGAATCCCGTGCCGTCGAGACTCCGCCTGGCCAAGCTCTGCCTGCCGTAGTACAGCCGAGCGAGGTTCGCGGCCTCGATCCTGTCAGCGACACAGATTCCATCCTCGAGTTCATTACCCGCTGCGCCTTGAACCTGACCGGCGCGACGGGAGCGGCCATGGCGCTTCGCAC
>Ga0187887_10004651_pt1 | contig 10167 bp, 7 predicted proteins | sample June2016WEW_7_10_FD_132977 | JGI IMG/M metagenome (GOLD analysis project Ga0187887, IMG submission 132977) | Peatland microbial communities from SPRUCE experiment site at the Marcell Experimental Forest, Minnesota, USA - June2016WEW_7_10 | ecosystem: Environmental > Terrestrial > Soil > Wetlands... | reverse complement strand
TGTAACTTCCGCTGCTCAAAACCACCGATCCGGTTGGCGTGGGAGTGCCGCTCACCGCGATCGTCACTGTGAGCGATTGCGCCGTTGTGATGCTCGTCGGCGACGGCGACACTGTCACCGTGGGCGTGGTCTTTGCCGGGGTGGTTACTGTGACCGTACTCGTTCCCGTTGCGCTGTTGTAAGTTGAAGAACTGGCAGAATCCGGCGTGTAAGTAGCCGTCAGCGTGTCCGTGCTGGTTGCCAGCGATCCGGCAGGAACGGTAATCATCGCGCTGCCGCTAACGAGGGTCATCGCCGTGGAGTTGTAACTTCCGCTGCTCAAAACCACCGATCCGGTTGGCGTGGGAGTGCCGCTCACCGCGATCGTCACTGTGAGCGATTGCGCCGTTGTGATGCTTGTCGGCGACGGCGACACCGTCACCGTGGGTGTGGTAGGCCCGGAGGTCGCGCCAACACTACCATTGAGCGTGACAACCTGGGTCGAGCCCGTCACGTTGAGGGCGTTGTCAGTCAGCTTGAGTGTGCCGGTGGAAGCTCCTCCCGTGGTGGGAGAAAACACCACGCCAATCTCGCAGGAACCGCCCGCGGGCACCGCATCGGAAGTGGAACAAGTGGTGGTGCCGGAATCGACACCGAAGTTAGCGCTCGGCGTAATGGCGCTCAAACTCAGAGGCGCATTGCCGATGTTTGCGACCTTGAACGTAATCGCGGCGCTGGTGGAGTTGACAGCCGTCTGCGGGAAGATAATCGGCACTGTGTTCAGGGAGACTTTCCGCACGCGATTGTTGGAAGAATCGGCGATGTACAGGTTGCCCGCGCCATCCACGGAAAGATTCTGAGGGCCAACGTTGGCGCTGGTCGCCCCACAACCGTCGCCGACGGGGTCTGTCTGGCCAGTGCAGCCGGTGCCGCCGCCCGCAACGGTGGTGATGATGCCGGTGGCTGCCTCCACTTCACGAACATTAAACGTATTTAAGTCGGTAATGTACAGGTCGCCGGCGGCATTTACCGCAACCCCGGTCGGCATTTCTAATTCCGCGCTGGTGGCCGGACCGTTGTCGCCGGTTTCGCCGAACGTACCGTCGCCCGCCACGGTGGTGATGATGCCGGTGGCGGCGGTGATTTTTCGAATGACCCTGTTGTAGGAATCGGCGAAGTAAATGTTGCCCGCCGAATCCACCGCAATAGCGTCCGGGCTATTCAATTCGGCGCTGGTCGCTGGACCATTGTCGCCAGTGTAGCCTCCAGTACCGTTGCCTCCCACGGTGCTGATGAGGCCGGTGGCTGCGCTCACTTCCCGAATGCGGTTGTTGCCGAAGTCGGCAATGTATAAGTTGCCTGCGCCATCCGTGGCAACACCGTAGGGAAGAGTCAACTTCGCGTCATCGGACGGAATACCGTCGCCGTTGTAGCCTGACGCTCCCGTTGTGAATGCTCCGGCAACGCCACAGCAGACGCCCACATCGGTGGTGATGATGCCGGTAACCGCGTTCACCTCTCGAATGCGGTTGTTGTTGGTATCGGCAATGTACACGTTACCTGCGGCATCCGTTCCAGCAGCCAAAGCGAGTAAAAATTCGGCGCTGGTCGCCGGCCCATTGTCGCCGCTGGTGCCAACCGTTCCGCTGCCCGCGAACGTGGTTACGATGCCTGTCGCCGCAGCCACCTTGCGAAAGACATTGTTGTTGTAATCGTCGATGTATTGGTTGCCGGCGTAATCCACCGCCACGTCGAAAACTCCATAGAATGTGGCGCTGGTCGCTGGGCCGTTATCGCCGGTGTAGCCGCCGACTCCTGTCCCTGCAACCGTTGTAATTACGCCCGGTAAGAGCGCCGCTTGCGGCCCCAGGCCGATGCCGCTCAATCCAAAATAGAAAGTCCCCGCGCTCGTCACCACTTCAAGCGGCGCTTCTTGCAAGCCTGGATATCCTGGATGGAAGGTGATCGGAACCATGCAGATACTGCCGGCGCCGTTCTGGGTCACCCCATCGGCCACGCAACCTGAGATGGCGCCAACTGTGAACTCCTGCAATCCTCCCAACGATTGCGCCACCGTGATGCTGCTGATGGAGAGAGAGTTGCTGATGTATAGCGGAACATTTTGTGCTGCCGACGCGGACCCCACATTGGTCTGCGGAAGGCTGTTTGCCGCGGCGACTTTTCGGATCCTGTTGTCCTGGGTATCGGCGATATATATGTTGCCTTTGGAATCAACCGCAACACCGTCCGGTTCGTACAGTTCGGCCAGGGTGGCCGGGCCACCGTCTTTGACTCCGGCGAGGGTAAAATTCGGATTTTGGCAATTTCCTCCAGCGGATTGAGTATTACCAGCTACCGTCGTGATAATGCCAGTGGCGGCATTGACTTCCCGAATGATGCAATTTTGGGTGTCGGCAATAAACAGGTTGCCGGACGAAGCCACCGTAACGCCAATGGGAAAGTACAGGGTCGCAACGGTAGCCTGGCCGCCATCGCCCCCGTAGTTCGGATGTCCGTTTCCCACCACAACAGAGATCGTCCCGGTGGACGCCGTTACCTTCCAAATTGCGGAGTTGTAAGTGTCTGCAATGTACAGGTTCCCCTGGGAATCCAGGGCAACGCCGTTCGGGCTCCCCAATTCGGCGCTGGTGGCCGGACCACCGACCCCGATATTTCCTCCTTGGTCCAACGTGCCAATGGTCCCATTGCCGGCATAGGTGGTGATGATGCCGGTTGTCAGGTTGACCAGGCGAACAACATGGTTGCCGCTATCGCCGATATACACAAGGGTGCCCGCGGGATTGACTGCAATGCCGCCGGGGCTACTGAACTCAGCGCTTGTAGCTGGATTGTGGTCGCCGGTGTAGCCCTTGCTGCCGTTTCCCGCAATGGTGTTGATGTCCCCTGTGGCCGCACTTACTTCCCGTATGCGCACGTTGCCCAGGTCGACGATAAAGAGGTCTCCGGCAGCGTCCACCGCCACGGCATTCGGGTTATTCAACTCCGCGCTGGTAGCCGGGCCGGTATCTCCTGAAAAGCCCGAAGCCGAGACGGTGCCAGCCACAGTCGTAATCTCACCGGTAGCCGCGCTCACCTTGCGAATAATGTTGTCGTTGGCATCGGCAATGTACAGGTTGCCGGCCGAGTCCACTGCAACTCCGGTGGGGTTGCTCAACGCGGAGTCCGCGGACGGGCAGCCGTCGCCAAGATTGTCGGTCTCTCCCGCGCAACCAGTACCGTGTCCGGCAATGGTCGTGATCAGCGAATTGAGGACCTGGATCTGCGCGCGTGATGCCGCTGCCGGTAACAAAGCGGCCAGGACTATGCCTACACACTTGAATCGAAATCTCATCATCGGGGAGACCTCACTTCTTTTGAAGATCCATCCCATCAGCCGGCCGGAGCAGCGAAGCTCGTGAGCGCCGCGATTCAGGTTTCGACCTGCGCTTTGATCCCTGAGAAAATCGCCCCTCAAGCGAAGCTGAAAGGGGAAAGACAGAGGCGATGCGGCGCAAGGTACTTTCGGCCCTGGGGAAGCTCCTATTGTGGATCGCGCCATCCACTAAGAAAATGCGTCAAAATATTTGCACAGGCGATTTTGGCGGCGCATCGCTTCTGGAACTTGGCGCAATGTAAAGCGGGGCGACAGGCGCGTTGGAGCCTCTCGATTGGGGGCATTCTTTGGTCGTTGCCGTTCAGGAAAGTGGAGCGCTCTGCACCGGAGTTTCTCTCGGCTCACAACTACCTCATCACAATCGGCTTGGAGCTCAAGGACTCTCCGTACTGAAGGAAGGCAAGAAGACTGCGGAGGTCATCAAAGGGTGAGGACTAACGAATGGGATGTTTAATCAAAACTGGCCCACCGGGAGCCATAATCCGGCACATCAAGCAGACTGGAGCTTAACAATGGCAAAATTGGAAATCATTCGCAACAAGATGAAAGTGGCTGCCTCTCGCCGCACCGTTGATGCCATCATCAAATCAATTCCACCTCAACTCGTTGAGGCACTAACCTGCGCATAACTGATGTTGGTTGCTGGCGGGAGAGTCGCCCCGGGGAGTTTCACCCCGAGGCGCTCGCAGAACCGGACGTGACACTCTCGCGTCATCCGGCTCCCATCAGGGAGCCACCGCGCATCGACGTCCAGTGTGCAAACAAATGCGATGCACGACGGGAGACCGCCGCGATCCATTGCCGCGCACGCCGGACATGTCGACGCAGTTTCTTGTATTTCTGTCTGGCCCATTTAACCAGTTCCTGATCCAGTTGGCGGATCACCGAGTATAGCCGTGTACGGTAGTACCTTCCGTAGTATTGGAACCAGCCCCGGATGATCGGATTGTAGAGGCGTGACAGGTCCTCCAGAGACTGGTGGCTGCATTGCCGCAGACGCCAGTTTCGGATGGCTGCCCGCATCGACTTGGCAGCTTTGGTCGAGACTGCGGGACTGAAATTAGTGAAGACTTTTCCGCTGCGATTGATCGACTTCCTCGGACGGAATTCATATTCCAGAAATTCGAACTTCTCATCGGTGTGCCTTCCCTCCCGCAGATCATCCTTGCAATAGATGATCCGCGTTTTCTCCGGATGGAGTTCCAGCCCACAATCCAACAACCGCATTGCAATTGCCTTCCGCATCATCTGGGCTTGCTTCTCTGTTTTGCAATGCACGATGGCATCGTCGGCGTACCTCTCGAATGGAACCTGAGGAAAGTTCGCCGCCAGCCATCGATCAAACGCATAATGCAGAAACAGGTTGGCTAGCAGTGGGCTGATCACGCCGCCCTGCGGCGTGCCCTTCTGGCGCGGAACGAGTTGCCGGTTCTCTTGTTCCACTGGCACTTTCATCCAGCGTTCAATATAGAGAACCATCCACTGCTGCGACGCGTGTTTCTTCACCGCTCGTATCAGTAGATTTTGATCCAGGTTGTCAAAGAAGGCTTTGATGTCCAGGTCTAAGACCCAGTCATTTCGCCAACACCGCTGCCGGGCCTGACCCACTGCATCCAGCGCTGACTTTCCTGGCCGATAGCCATAAGAGTCAGGATGAAAATGTGGATCAACCTCCGGTTCCAGCCGCGCCTTCACAACCTGTTGTGCGATTCGATCCGCCACAGTTGGAATGCCCAGACTTCTTTCCCCACCACTCTTCTTCGGTATCTTCACTGTCCTGACTGGCGGTGGAAAGTAGCTGCCCGACGACATGCGATTCCAGATTCTGTAAAGATTCTTCTTCAGTCTCTTTTCAAAATCCTCGATCGTCTGCCCATCGATGCCTGCCGATCCCTTGTTCGACTTCACTCTCTGAAGCGCTTCCCAGACCTCCTTCTTCGAAATACAAAACGGCTTTGCCTTCTTCATCGGGCTCCTCCCATCATCTGGTTGGCTTATTGAATCAGGCTCCTTGACACAGCCCCTTCGCTCCATCCCTTTATGGGGAACTTCATCGCTACTACGAGCTGTCCCGTCCCTGCTATCACGCATCCGTACTCTCGCCCTCGTGGGGTTTCCACTTGTGGCTTCTCCGTTAGCATCGCGATCGCAGGTTCCCATGTTCCGCTTATCCGCCTCATGGCAAGCTCAGGCCACCTCTCGTGCCGGATGCCTCTCCGCCCGTAAACAGGTTTCGTCGTAGCTCTGTCCCGCAGTAGTAATCAGGCCGCGGTTTTGACATCGTTTAATAGATTTCGACACTTCAATAGTGGTTTCCTTGCAGTCCTCTTCTTGCCTGACACCTGACCCGGTCGAAGCCGGGCCTTTTCCTTTCGCGCTCACGACCGTGGCTTTTGGCCACAGCCGCCGAAAGGTGGTTTGAAGTCCGCTCCTGCAACTCGACACCGCGACTGCACTCTTTCAGCAGACGCAGCAAAAGCGAAGTGTGGGGTTGGTGCCTCAAATCGATGTCGACCGGAGCGAAGTCGAAGAGCTTACGCAGCAACAACGAGTCATCTCGCTCGAAAATGAAGTGGCCAAGCAGAAGATCATTCTGGCCCGGATCACTGGACTGCCTCCAAGCAATGAATACGAACTCACCGATGACGTGCCCTTCCTGGCCGCGCCCGATCTCAGCTTTGAGGATGCGCTCAAACAGGCGTTTGACCGCCGCACGGATATTAAGGCTGCCGAAGCGCAGATTCGTGCGGCCGAACACACTCTTGCCGCTGCTCGCGATGAGAGATTCCCGTCGCTTACAGTGAATGGCAACTACGGAGGGATCGGAACGAACCCTCCGCAGATGCACACGACGTATTTTGGCGCGGCCACTCTCAATGTTCCCATTTGGCTGGGGGGGCGCACGGAGGGAGAAATTACAGAGGCAAAGGCCTCTCTGGCTCAGCGGAAGACGGAGCTCGAAGACACCAGGAGCCAGGTGGAAAGCGATGTTCGGAATGCTTTCCTCGATCTCCGAGCGGCAACGAGTCAGGTGGAAGTGGCCCGGAGAAACCTACAGGTTACAAGAGAGACGTTGGACCTGACGCGACAGCGCTTCGATGCCGGCGTGACGGATAATGTGGAGGTTGTGCAGGCACAGGAGTCCTTAACATCCGCCGAGCTTGATGTGATCAATAGCGTGTTCGCCCACAACGTAGCGAAACTCAGTCTGGCGCGTTCAATCGCAAGCGCGGACGATAGCCTGCAACAATTCCTGGGTCTCCGATGATAAGCTCTCTGCTGCGTTTCCGCTTATGATCAAGCGCCGAATCCTTTTCGTCACTCTCGCGGTCCTCGTCGTTGCCATGGCTGGAATCTGTGCAATGTTTGCGCATGACATGGCAACTGCACGCGCGCGCCTCGCTAACCATAGCGAGACAATAGAGACGTCTGTCGGCACGGTGGAATACGCCGTGATGGATGAAGGCGAGCCGCTGCTGGTTGTCCATGGCGCCGAAGGCGGCTTTGATCAGGGTATCGACATGACCAGCGCGATGGCCGGACGCGGATATCAGCTCATTGCCCCGTCACGTTTCGGCTATCTTCGTTCGACCATGCCCGACAACGCTACGACCTCGATGCAGGCCGATGCCTATGCTCAACTTCTCGACCATCTTGGCATTGACAAGGTGTTCGTCGTTGGCATCTCGGCTGGGGCGTGGTCGTCCATGCAGTTCGCCATCCGTCATCCGGAACGCTGCCGGGGGCTAGTGCTTCTCGTCCCCGCAGATTACCTGCCGACAGGGACGGCCATTCATGGCGGCGCCGTCGCTGGCGCGATGATCAACTCCGATTTTGCTGCCTGGTCCGTGTTAAAACTTATGCCGGTCATTCCTGGCGGACTGACCCAGACGATGCTTGGGACAGACCAAGCTGTAGTCCTCGCCGCCGATGCCGGTGAAAAGGCGCGAGTCCGGCAGATTATGGAACACCTTCTGCCGGTAAGTGCGCGCTTGGCAGGGATGAGGTTCGATCTTGAAACTGCTGCCGCGCACGAGCCGTATCCAATCGAGAAGATCGCCTGCCCGGTCCTGACTATCAGCGCCGAAGACGATCGGTTCGGCACCGCTAGCCGCGCGAAGTTTATTGCCGCTAGTGTGCCCAATGGGAGGGTCATACTCTTTCCAACTGGCGGTCATGCGCTGGTCGGCCACTATGCCGACGCGTTGCGCGAGAGCGCCTCATTCTTCCAGACCGTGCAAGAGCGGAACTCGCCAGAGTAAGCAATACTCGCCAAGAGTCAAGCCAGCCAAATGCGAGATCTAAACGTCGCAAATCCCGTGTACTTGTGGCGTACTCAAGAACCGCGTTTCCTGCGTTTTGATCGTTTTGAGCGTCTAGCATTTTCAACAACTTATTTGGAATCAACACGGACCGGCAATCCGCCCCCTCCAGGCACCACTAAGAGATTTATTATCAATAATTTACACAGGCATAAACATACTTGCCGCACCATGGTTGGTGTGTGAGGTACCTAGCGGTTGAAAACCCGTGGGATACTGCTCGGGCTATGATTACCGAAGCAGTACAGCCCAACGTGTCTCTCCCGTTTCCGCGTCCCATTTGGGCGCGGAATGTGCCCCATGCGTTCTATCTGAGTGAACTGATGAAATTACTTAAGGCGCACGTATTATTGGACATTGCCGACGATCTGAGCAGGCTTGCGGCGTGGGCAGGTAGCGACGACGGTTATCTGGATATGCAGATTCCAGAAGGCGACGAAGTAATTTCCGAATCCCTTCGCCATTTAGATGAAGTAGCGCGGTTGTGCGCGGATTATGGTTTCGCCACTTTATTCATGGAGACTGAGCGGAACCGTCTTGCAATCGAGCGGAGATGCACTTATCGGGAACTATCGGCAATCGCGGAAAACCTAAGAAACCGGATTCAGGACGAGTACGCTTCCGTGTTGCTTTTGTGGATCGAAGAGAAGGACTATTTCCAGAAGGATGATCTCTTTGGCGCGGAGGTGGGCGAGCGATTCAAGGGCGCATCATTCGACATTAAAGAGGCCGGGAACTGCTACGCTCTCAGCCGATACACCGCCTGTGTTTTTCACTTGATGCGGGTAGCAGAGTCTGGACTGAAGGCCATCGGCAAGCGCGTGGGATTCTCCGATGATCGCCCAGTATGGGAAGCGGTGTTGAATTACATCAATGCGGAAATACGGCGCGACCGCGACAAAATGAGCGAACTCTTCAAAGGGGATCTGGAGTTCATCGGCGGGATTGCCGCGCACATGCACGCGGTCAATATCGCGTGGCGTCGTCGCGTGGCTCACGTAGAACGCACCTACACTCAGGAAGAGGCAAAGCAGATTTTCAATGCAACCAAAAGCCTGATGCAGCACCTCGCGAAAAACCTATCCGAGTAGAGCGTTGCTGCTGTCAGGTTTGATCGCTAGAATGCTGTGGATGGCTAAATGGGAGTACTGCGTTATACCGATTGACACTGGTCCCAAACAACTGCCCGGCTCGACAGAGCCCCTTACTGAGCCCATTCTGTCTATTGCCGCAGCTAGCGGATGGCTAGATTCGCAAGAGACAATTGAATCCATTGAAGCGCGTCTTCAGGAAATGGGCGCACTGGGATGGGAACTAATTTCGGTTCTGCCGGACCTTCCATCAGTTCGACGTGGGAAAGAAACGCCAGCAAATCCTTGGAAGTTTCATGCGGTATTCAAGCGGAGGAAGAGTAGAATTTGAGCATTAGAAAAGCCCTCGGTGGCAGCCGAAGGCTTTGAGTCTTTGAGAATCGCCGCGACTCTCTAGAGCGCATATTTGCGCATTGGAGAGTCGTATGCAAACTCAGTCAGACGCATTAAATCCTCCCGCCAAAGTAGATTATGATCGCCGCAAGCAATGGCGGGATTCTTTCGCGCGATGGCTTTCAAGATTGTTTCCCGGTCTGGTGCCCTTGCTGTGTAGATGGTATGCTGCGTCCCGCAGTTTTCGTGGGCGCATTCGCATTCAATCTTCCACATCTGCGGGACGGGTTGACCTAGGCCCCGCATTTCAGTTTCGAGATTGACGCTATCAAGCGAACACGAGAACGGCTGCCCGTGCCGAAGGCATAGAAAAGTTGCAGGCCACTCACCCGTGGGTTGATATTGTTGACGCGCGTATATTCCTAATGGGCTTTGAAGCGGGAGAGGAATATAGCAATACTGATTGTCTCCGGCAGGACAGTTCATCTTCACGCAAAACACATGCGTGAATGTACCTATAGGCGTGCCCATGATGTCCCCTTTCTAGCGATTGCGCTATGATAACGCTATGAAGCGACCGCCGGACACTCCCGAATTTGCCCGCTTCACCGGTGCGATGCGCGACATTTTCAAGGTGTCGAAAGTGGAGATAAATCGGCGCATAGAAGCAGAAAAGCGGAAGCCTAAAGCCTCCGCTTCCCGCGTCTCTGGCGCATCATCCAAGCGGGCTGATTAGACGGCCGTTTCTCCCACCTTGCCGGTCAGCTCTGCATAGGTGAGTCTCTTCCCTGCGATCTGCGACACTGCCAGCATGAATCTATCCGCGTCGGTGAGCGGATTATCTTTGGTGGCGCGGTTGTTGTAGCGGAATACCTGCTCATCGACATACCGGCTTAGGTGGAACGGCTCGACGGCAACATAGGTGCCTTTCAATCCCCGTTTCAGCAAAGACCAGAAATTCTCTATGCCCTGGGTGTGGACTTCGCCGCGCACATACTCTTGCATGTGGTTTACGGTTTCATGCACGAAGTCCTGAGTCTTAACGCGG
>Ga0187887_10004644_pt1 | contig 10173 bp, 10 predicted proteins | sample June2016WEW_7_10_FD_132977 | JGI IMG/M metagenome (GOLD analysis project Ga0187887, IMG submission 132977) | Peatland microbial communities from SPRUCE experiment site at the Marcell Experimental Forest, Minnesota, USA - June2016WEW_7_10 | ecosystem: Environmental > Terrestrial > Soil >... | reverse complement strand
GGGGTTTCGCAAACCGTTTATCTGACCCCGGGGTCGCTCTGGCGCGTGAGCGCCCGGACCAGCGGCGGTGCCGTGATTGAGACCGAGACCCCTTCCGGAAACTTCGGCTCCTCATCCGGACCGGAGTTCCTCTTCCGCGCGCCCTCGCCCGGCGAGGTGACGATTCACCTGGATAGCACGGGCGGACCGGCCTCATTCTCCGATCTCCGCTTCGAGCCTGTGGCCGAGCCGGATCCAGGCGAGTTGCGCGTCCATCTGCGGCCCGCCGGGAAGCGCCCGGTAGACGCCAAGCAGCAGGGGCAGTTCATCGAGATGCTGTGCCGGCTGATCCCGTCGATGATCGCGCAGCAGGTGGATAACGACGGCTTCGAAGAGGAGCCGCCGTACCGGTTTTCGTACATCAAGGAGACCGACCACCCCAATCGCCCCTGGTATCCCGATGGCGCAGTGCAGGCGGCGGAGTACGCGCTGGACACTGAGGATGCGTTCAACGGCAAGCGGTCGCAGCGCATCGAGATTCACACACCGCGCGCGCGTGCGGGCATTGCGCAGGATGGTTTCTATACGAAGGCGGGCGTGCGCTACCGGCTGCGTCTGCACATGAAGGGAACCGGCGGCGTGCCCGTACGCGCGGTACTGCGGGATGCGCAAGGCACTCTGGCACAAGCGGCGGATCTCGGGCGTGCCATGCCCGGCTGGCAGCCGGCGGAAGCCACCCTGGCAGCCGCGCGCGATTCCACGGCCGCCACGTTGGCCCTCGATTTCGAAGGGCCCGGAACGCTGTGGCTCGACCGCGTGTATCTCATCGGCGACGATGCCGTCGAGGGCATCTGGCGTCCCGACGTCGTGGAAGCGCTCAAGCAACTCCAGCCCGGCGTGATCCGCTTCGGCGGCACGTCGATTGAAGGCTTGGAGTGGGACCAGACCGTCGGCAATTGGGACACGCGCGTGCCATTCACAACCTACTGGGGCGGGCTGGAGCCGAACTTCGTAGGCCTGGATGAGTTCACTCAGCTTTGCCGCCTGGTGGGCGCGGAGCCGCTGATCTGTGTCCGGTGGACGGGCAAGCAGCCGGCGGATGCGGCAGCGGAAGTCGAGTATATGAACGGAGGCGCGGAAACGCGTTGGGGCAGCCTCCGCGCGCGCAACGGACATCCCCAGCCATGGGCGGTGAAGTACTGGCAGATCGGCAACGAAGTCGGCGGCCAGGAGTACGAGCGATCCATCGCCGCCTTTGCGCGTGCCATGCGGGCGGCCGATCCGTCCATCAAGCTGATGAGTTCGTATCCCAGGCAAGGCGTGCTGGCCGGCGCCGAGGGTCAACTCGATTACCTGTGCCCGCATCATTACGAAATGGGCGACCTGACCGAGGTGGTGCGCGAGTTCGAAGCACTGCGGGAACGGATTCGCCTTCAGGCGCAGGGCAGGGAAGTCCGCATCGCGGTCACCGAGTGGAACACTACCGGCGGCGACTTCGGGCTGAAGCGCGGCATCCTGCAATCGCTCGGCAACGCGCTCGATTGTTCGCGCTATCACAACGTGCTGCAGCGCTACGCGGACCTGGTGGAGATGGGCATCCGGTCGAATTTGATCGATAGCTTCGGGTCGGGCATCCTCGTCACCGGACCGGGATGGATGTACCGTGCGCCTACCTATTACGCGGAGCAACTGTACGGACACGCGGCGGGCTCGTATCCGTTGCACGTGGAGCGCTCGGGCGGCCTCCCCTGGCAACTCCAGCAGCCCGACGTGAGCGCCGTGCTGAGCGCGGATGGGCGGCTCGTTCGGATTTATGCCGTGAACTCGACCGCAGCCCCGCTGCGCCCCACCATTGCGCTGGCCGACGCCGGGCAATCCGCCGCGGGCGCCATGGCGTTTGTGCTCAAGAACCGGGAGGGCCAGCCCAATACCGAAGCCATGAACTCATCGAGCGACCGGGAGGCGGTATCGGTGGAGACGCACAGCCTTCCCGCCGCCGGAAGCCGGTTCGCGTTCACCTTCGAGCCGTATACCCTGACCCTGCTGGAAATCCAACTGGCTAGCCGCTAGGACGCGCCAGGAGCCTTGCTAGTACCCTTCGCGTTCCGCAGCCAGCCGTATTCTTGGTCCGTTCCTGCTATACTTAGACCGCACTCTAACCTAACCAATCTGGGGAACTGACCGATCATGAGATCCATCGCCATTGCTTTATTCCTTTTCTGTGTAGCCTTCCTCCCGCCACGGGCGTCGGCCGTTACGGCCACTTATACGACCAGCAACCAAAACGTCACCTTGACGGGTCTCGGCGGCAGCGGCGGCGTAGGGCAGAGCAGCGTCGAATGGGGCACCTGCGCGTACGATGGGACGAATACCAACTGCACGGTCACGGCTCCCTACACGGGTGTCGGCGGCGGCGGGACCATCTCGATCGTGTTGAGTTATCGAGGCAACGGGCCATCTCCCTTTTTGGCCAACTCGATCAGCCCGGGCAATAACCAGATCACGTTCGGTATCGCGGCCGGCAATTCCGGCAAGATTGTAGTGAGCCTGCAAGAGAGCATCGGCGCAAACGTCACGTTTCTCTCCGACAATTTCGTTTTTTATTATTCCAATGCCACGTGCACCGGAATCGCCGCCGGGTCGTGCGCCGTCGGACAAGTGGGGCTTACGCCGAACGCCACGATTACGGGACCGGTTTACGGCTCGTTTGACGCCACGCCTGTGATCCTGGCCGTCATCAGCGCCAGCAGTTTCGGAGGGTTCTCCGCGGTGGCGCCCGGTACATGGATGGAGATCTACGGCACCAATCTTGCCAACGTCGTCTCCCAGACTTGGACCGCCGCCGATTTCAACGGTAACCTGGCGCCCACGTCGCTGGGCGGCGACACGGTTACCATCGGCGGCCAGCCGACATTTGTCGATTTCATCAGCCCGTTACAAGTAAATGTCCAGGCGCCATTCAATGTCGCGACCGGGCCGCAGCCGGTGGTGATTACCACGCCGGGTGGAACCAGCGCCCCCTTTACGCCGACGGTGAATGCAACCGAGCCAGGCCTGGACGCGCCCGTATCGTTCAACGTCGGCGGAATCCAGTACGCCGTGGCCATGCACGCCGATTACTCGTACGTGCTCCCCACCGGCGCGATTGCGGGCCTCAATTCGCGGCCCGCCCAGCCCGGCGAGGAGATCGTTCTCTACGGGATCGGCTTCGGGCCGGTCACGCCCGAAATACCGGCGGGCCAGCTTGTGCAGCAGGCCAATGCGATCACATCGTCCTTTGGAATGTCCATAGGCGGCGTGCCCGTTACCAGCGTGCCCTATTCGGGATTAGCGCCGAATTTCACGGGCTTGTATCAGTTCAATGTTGTGGTGCCGGCCGACGCCGGCAACGGCACTGTGCCGTTGACCTTCACGGTCGACGGAGTGGCCGGAACGCAGACGGTGTCTCTCGCGGTGACCAACTAGCGCGTCGCTGTGCGGCAGGTTGGTAAACCTGCGGGCCGATTGTTAATCGGCCTTCACTTCTTCGTCGCCAGTTTCAGATTCACTACGGGTTGCTTGCGCGTGTCAAATGAGCTGAGAGTCCTGGCAGCGCTGGAAGCGCCGTCAAAGTCGGCTCTGATCTCGTAATCCACATCCGTCGAGAGTCCGTGAAAGTAGTAGGCGCCGTTGTCCCGCGTGATGAACGAACGGATCTGCAGGGTCTTGGTGTTCTTCAACTGTACGACGGCCCCGTTCACGACCCCGCCTTGCGCGTCGTTCACCACCCCCTGCACGGAGCGGATGTTGGGGTTTTCATCCTTCTTCTCCGCCCACGCCGCCCCCGCCGTCAGCAGCAGCGCGCACACCGCCGCCGCGAAAAGCCGCCGGATTGCGGAATCGCCCAAATCTCTTGACATCGCTTTACTTCCAGTCCTCCTCGGATTCTTCCTCTTCCGCGTCCTCCACGAAGTCTTCGTCTTCTTCCTCCTCCAATTCCTCGGCGGATTCCAGTTCGAGAGGGTCGGTCCCGATCACCTTCAGGTCCGCTCCACACTCGTCGCAACTGATGGAGTCGCCTTCGTCCACATCTTCTTCATCCACATCGATGGCCCCATTGCATGCCGGGCATGTAACCATAGCTAGAATTCCTCCCGGAGACCTCACAATACATTTAGCGAAACTCCGCCTCGCTTGCAACTGTATTGTACAGCGTTTAGCGGGTCAGCGAGCGGCCTGCTTCGCCAGCCGGCGGCGCGTGGTCCCGGGGACCATTCCCTTCATCCGCATGTACAGGAAAAGCTGCGCCCTGTGGGTCAGCTCGTGCTCCTTGACAAATTGCAGCATTTCCAGCCGCGTGACCCGCGCACCGTCCACCCGCGTGATGATGCCGGAATAAAACTCCGGCGGCTGGGCCGCCAGTTCCACCGCGCGCCGCTCCACCGAAGCTCGCAATTCCCGCGCCAGGTCGGCGGCGCCGGCCCCCTCGGGCAACAGCGCGAACCGGGCCATCTTCTCCCGGAATTGCGGACCGCCGAGTTGCTCCTCGCCTTCCAGCAACAGGCCCGTGAGGCCATGTCCGGCGATCAGAATATGGCGCGCGATTTCGCCGAACGTCATGACGTCCGCCGTAGGCTTGTAGCCGAACTCGCCGGCCGGAAACTCCTCGACGGCCGCGGCCGTATCCGCGCGGATCGTTTTCCAGGAATCCAGAACTTGTTCCAGTCTCACCATATGTTTCCATTGTACGTTGTGGGGCGGGCGTCCACGGGGTGCCCCCTGGGCCCGGCGGGTCTCCAGACCCGCTCCCCGGCACGGCGTCCGCCACAAGGCGTTAGAATCGACCACATGCACCGTCGCGATTTCTTTCGAGCGGGCAGCGCCGTGGCCGCCGTGCCGGCATCCATCTGGGCGGACTCCGCCAAAGGCGCGATGCGGATCACCGCTGTGGAAACCGATCTGCTGCGCTTTCCTCCCGGCAAACCCTTCGCCGACGCGATCCACAACTTCGGGGCCGAAGCGGGCGGCGTGGTCCTGCGCCTGCATACGGACGCCGGAATCACCGGATGGGCGTACAGTTCCTTCGGCATGATCGCCGGCGGTCCGCCCGTAGTACAGACCATTCTGGAACAGGAAATCAAGCCCCTCCTGATCGGCAAAGACCCCGCGTTTCCCAAGCGCTTGCGCGCCGACCTTTGGAAAGCGACCGAATACCAGGGCGTCGCTGGACTGGGGCAGTTCGCCATTGCCGCGGTCGATATCGCCCTCTGGGACATCCTGGGAAAAGCCGCCGGCCTGCCCGTGTACAAGATGCTGGGCGCTTACGCCGACCGCGTTCCGGCGTACTCCATGTGCGGCTGGTATTACGAGGGCGACGGCGATCTGTCGCAATTCAAGCAGTCCATCGCGGCGGCTTTCGAGGAAGGCTTCCCGGCCGTTAAGATCAAGGTGGGACGCGCGCCGCTCGAAGATGACATCCGGCGCATCGAAGCGGCGCTGGCGCTGGCTGGGAAGCAACGGCGCGTCATGGTGGACGCCAACCAGGCCTTCAACTTGAACGAGGCTATCCGGCGCGGGCGCGTCTATCAACAACTGGGCTGCTACTGGTACGAAGAGCCGATGCCGCCGTACGATCATGTCGCCTACGCGGAGCTGGCGCGCGAGCTGGATATTCCCATCGCCACCGGCGAAAACGAATACACCAAGTATGCGTACGCGGACCTGATCGCCCGCCACGGCGTCGATATCGTGCAGCCCGATAACCGGCGCGCCGGTGGGGTGAGCGAGTGGATGGAGATCGCCGCCATCGCGGCGGGATTCGGGCTGGACGTAGCCAGCCACGGCGGCGGCGCCACCAACGTCCACATGCTGCTGGCCATGCCCAACGCCATTTATCTGGAGAGCGGCAGCCTCAAAGGCACACCATCCAACGTCGAAGAGTTGCGCATGCGCGATGGCCGGATTCTGGCGCCGGAGTTGCCCGGCATGGGCAGCGAGCTGCGGCCGGACTTCATCCGCAAGCACAAGGTGACATAAATGTTGGAAAAAGTCGATCTGACCCGCGCCATATCCAAGGAAGAATACAAGGCCCGGCTGCCGGCATTGCAGGCCAGTCTCTACGATCTGCAGCTTCGCACGTCGGAGGCGGGTCTCGCGAGCGTCATCGTCTTCGAAGGTTGGGAGGCGGCCGGCAAAGGCACCTGCATCAACGTGCTCACCAGCCGGCTGGAGCCGCGTGCCTTCCGCCTGTACGTGATCCAGGAACCGCGCACGCACGAGCTGCACATGCCGTGGCTTTACCGGTTCTGGCAGCGCATTCCGAATTACGGGCAAATGGCCATTTTCGACCGGAGCTGGTACCGCCGCGTGCTGGAGGAGCGCGTGGAGAAGATCACGCCCAAGAGCGAATGGCAGAAAGCGTATCGCGATATCGGAGACTTCGAGCGCACCCTGGCCGACGACGGCTACGCCATCGTGAAGCTGTTCTTCCACATTAGCAAGAAGGAGCAGAAGCAGCGCTTCAAGAAGCTGGAGAGCCACCCGCTCACGCGCTGGCAGGTGCAGCAGGCGGACTGGAAGCGTCACAAGGAATACGACAAGTATCTGGTGGCCGTGGAAGAAATGCTTGAGCGCACCGAATCGGAATGGGGGCCGTGGACCATCGTGGAGGCCACCGACCGGTACTGGACGCGCATTGCCGTCTTCGAGGCCATCGTCCGGGCGCTCAAAGCGGCGGCCGAAAAGCGCGCCGCGAGGAAGGTCTGACCATGCTGGAAACTCTGGATCTGGGCAAACACCTTTCGCGAGCGGAATACGAGCGCGACCTGTTGCGTTACCAGGTGCAGTTGCGCGAGTTGGCGTGGCAGCTCTACCGGCGCAAGCGCTCGCTGGTGGCGGTCTTTGAAGGACGCGACGCGGCGGGTAAGGGAGGCACGATTCGCCGGTTGACGGAAAAGCTCGACCCGCGCGGATACGAAGTCTTTCCCATCGCCGCGCCCGAGGGCGAGGACAAGGCGCACCACTACCTGTGGCGATTCTGGCGGCGCCTCCTGCCGCCCGACGAAAAACAGATCCTGATCTTCGACCGGAGCTGGTACGGCCGTGTGCTTGTGGAGCGCGTTGAGGGATTCTGCACGGAAGACTCCTGGAAGCGGGCCTATCGCGAGATCAACGATTTCGAGCGCCAGCTCGTGGACGCCGGCGCCATGGTGGTGAAGTTCTGGCTGCAGATCAGTCCCGAAGAACAACTGAAGCGCTTCGAAAAGCGCCAGGACACAGCCTACAAGCGTTGGAAGCTGACGCCCGAGGATTGGCGCAACCGCGAGAAGTGGGGCCGCTACGACGAAGCTGTGGAAGACATGCTGCTGCGAACCAGCACATTGACCGCGCCATGGACGGTTGTGGAATCGAACTTCAAATGGTTCGGGAGGGTGAAGTGCCTGAAGACTGTCGTGGACGCGGTGAGTAAGGCGCTCGGCTACAAACCCGCCGACCCGGTAATAGAGACCCAGGCCCGCAAGCCTGGCGGAAAGGCGGGCAAGCCTGGGAAGAAAACGGGCGGGAAGCCGCACGATTGATGCCGTTCAGCGCGGTTCAGCAGTTGGTCATAACCGGCAGCAGCACGGCAAAGAACTGCGTCGGGACGGCTACGGACTCGTGCAACGGAATCGCATCGAAGACCACCGGATCGGCGGTTGGCGTGCGGTAGGTCGCGCCGCCGTTCAGCGAGACGAAGCCAGCCGATCTCGAAGGCACCCCGTCCGCCGGATCGCTGGCCGCGGCTTTTACCGGCGCCAGCGGGTGCTGCCGGACCAGAACCGCCGGCTCTGTTTCCAGGAAGACCTTGACATCTCTCACGATCTTGTTTTCGGTGTTCCGATGCCCGACCTTCCGCACGAAATCGCGCAGGGCGAACGAAAACATGAAGGCCAGAACGGCGCAGCCCAGGAACCAGATCGATCCGGTGCGCGCCGGAGCGCTGCGGCGGACGACGATCATCAAGCCAGCGGCAATCAGGAACAGTAGCCACATGCTCTGGTGCGCCAGGCGCGCTGTGTTCTTGAGTCTTTGTTCGGCAATGGGTAGGTCGAAGCTCATGATTGGTTCTCCCGTCGGCTTACTCACTGCACATCGAGCGCCATTCTCCCGGCAGGAGCCATGTTGTTGGAAATACGAGGTGTTCCTCTTTCCGTTGGGAGACGGGAGGGGACAGGGTTGGCGTTCCAGACGCCTCGGTGTGACAGAGTTGTCACTTTGGGACGGGACCTGCGGTGGTAAACTCTGGACAGGTGCCGCGTGGCGTCGAATCCAGTCTCCAAACTCACCGAAGAGCAGTACCTGGCCATCGAGCGGGCGGCGGAGTTCCGCAGCGAATTCATTGACGGCGAAATGTTCGCCATGTCCGGCGGGACAAACCGGCACAGCCGCATCCAACGGCATTTGCTTGTGGAACTCGATTTGGCATTACGGGCGAGCGCGTGCGAGCCTTTTGGTCCCGATTCCCGGGTCAGGGTGTCGAGCCGGGCGTACGTGTACCCGGACGTTACGGTGGTCTGCGGAGAGCGGCAGGCTGTCGACGAGGATGACGACGTCCTCATCGACCCCGTGGCGATCTTCGAGGTCCTGTCCCCCTCCACCGAGAAATACGATCGCGGCCTGAAGTTTCAGCTCTATCGCACTATCGATTCGCTCAACGACTACATTCTGGTAAATCAGGAACAGGTTCGTGTCGAGCAGTACACGCGCCACGCGGATGGCACCTGGACTTTTCGCGACTACCAGAGTCCGGACGAAGAACTGAAGATCGATTCCATCGGCGTCGCGATTCCTCTGCGCCGGATCTACGATCGGGTCGGCATCCAGCCGGCTACCGGCTAACTGACCCACTCCCTCCCGCTCCAGGCGACGTACCGCTCGTCCACCGAAAAGCCGCGGGTCGCGCGTCTTCACCCGCTCCGCCTGCGCGCGCGCGACCGGATTGAACGGTCCCGCTATCCTGTATAACTCATTGGCGGTGGTAAACTTCGAACAGGTGCCCCGTGGCGTCGCATCCAGTCTCCAAACTCACCGAAGAGCAGTACTTGGCCATCGAGCGGGCGGCGGAGTTCCGCAGCGAATTCGTTGACGGCGAGACGTTCGCCAGGGCCGACGTGTCAATTAGCCACCTCCGAATCCAGGGGAATCTGCTGGGAGAAGTCTACAAAGCGTCGCGGGGCAGTGCGTTCGAGCCATTTGGCTCGGATTCCCGAGTCAGGGTGTCGAGCCAGGCGTACGTGTATCCGGACGTCACCGTAGTTTGCGGAGAGCAGCAACCCATCGACGAGCATGACGACCTCCTCACCAACCCAGTGGCGATCTTCGAGGTTCTGTCCCCCTCCACCGAGAAATACGATCGCGGCCTGAAGTTTCAGTTCTATCGCTCGATCGATTCTCTAAGCGATTATGTCCTGGTGAATCAGGAACAGGTCCGTGTCGAGCAGTTCACGCGCCAGGCGAATGGCACTTGGACTTTTCGCGACTATCAGGGTCCCGATGAGGTACTGAAGATCGATTCCATCGGCGTAGCGATCCCGCTGCGGCGGATCTATGATCGCGTTAGCATCCCGCCGGCTACCGCCTGAATCGCACGCGCCTCACCGCGTCACAAAGTCCCACTCCGCCGACGCCCGCGCCACAACCGACGCCACATCCCGCTCCAGCAAATAGCGCTCCTGCACAAGACCGTGCGCCGCCGCCTCCACCTGATCCAGATACGCCTGCTTACTCGCGTACCGCTCCTCCACCGAGAGCCGCGGGTCGCCCGTCTTCACCCTCTCCGCCTTCGTGCGCGCGAACGGAATGAACGATCCCACCATGCTATATAACTCGTCCGGCGCGCCGATCGCCGCCGCGCGCAGATTCCATCCGGTATAAGTCGCCAGCGGCACCGCCGTCGCCGGCATCCGGATGCCCGCCGTATCGTTACCGTCCGCATCCACCTGCGGCAGCCGCATCGGAAAAGCGCTTCCCACCTTGGGCGGCTCAATCGTCACAATGCCCGCACTGCGGAATTCTTCGCCGTAGTCCGCGTGCCAGGCCTGCTGGATGCGCGCGGGAAACTGCACGCCGGGCAGCTTCGGGAACGCCACCGCGCCCAGCGGCGTCAGGCTGCCGTCGGCGATCTTGGGATAACGCGATGGCGGCGGCTCCAGTCCTTCCGCCACCCAGCCGTCCAGC
>Ga0187887_10004642_pt1 | contig 10177 bp, 7 predicted proteins | sample June2016WEW_7_10_FD_132977 | JGI IMG/M metagenome (GOLD analysis project Ga0187887, IMG submission 132977) | Peatland microbial communities from SPRUCE experiment site at the Marcell Experimental Forest, Minnesota, USA - June2016WEW_7_10 | ecosystem: Environmental > Terrestrial > Soil > Wetlands... | reverse complement strand
GATGGGCGAGAAGAGGCACATGGTAGGCAAACTCGGCTGGCTGTTTTGCGGATGGGGAATAGCGCTTATTGGTCTGACAATGTTGCATCACGGTAACATCAATCCGTCCGCGAACCCACTCGCAGGCGTTTACATTGGATTGTTGGTGGCAGGACTCGGCTTGATCGCTTACGGCGAAGGCGGTCGGTCACTCATAGAGTTGCCATCAATTATCAGCCATATCCTGTCGTACACGAGAATTGTTGGAATCCTCCTTGCCTCGGTTGTACTTGCCAAAGTCATCGACGATATTTTCATTGGCGACGCTTCCAGCGGCGTAGGACTCTTGATTGTAGGCGTTGTGATTCTGATCTTTGGGCAGATGTTCAACCTCATACTCGCGCTGTTTGAGCCTGGCATCCAGGGAGCGAGGTTGCTCTACGTGGAGTTCTTCTCAAAGTTCCTGCACGGAGGAGGCAAGATGTTCTCGCCGTTCAGAGGCGGAAGAACATACACTGTAAACGAAATCGAGCTCTTGGAATCAAAGACCCCGAAAGCCAAGAAGTAGCTTCGAATCAAGACAGTCGCAGGATGGCATGCGCAAGATCTCCATCCACGTCCTTCAGAACATGTTCTGCCTTCGCTTCTGGAACACTAGCCAAGAAGACCCGAATCTTCCCAGTTTGGATCGTGGCACCGGGAATATGTTTCCAAAGATGGGGTTTCAAGTTGGAAGTCCAGCGCTTCACTCCTCTCAATTCTCCCTCTCCAACCTTTGCACGAATAACCCGTGGACACGACTCCAATTTCGTAGAGATCTGGAACAAGATTTTCAAAAGTGTATTCCCCGTCGCCAGATGCCTTAGTATAAGTTGTTGTAACCACTACTCCGTTTCTCATCAGCGAGATTTGGCAATCAGCGGGCTTGTGATCCTTCTGTGTTAGGACTTCGCCTGTTATAGATAGACTACCAGTTTTCAAGACGAAATTCACTAGGGCAGTCCCTCCCCCAATGATACTTGCTTGTGCTCCCTCAATCATGTGCCCCTCGGCCTTTGCTCTAACGTAATAGCTCCCGGAGGAAATGCCTGAAAAAACATAGTGACCTCTATCGTCTGTTTTCATTGTTTCAGACGGTTTTCCAGATTTGAAAGCTCCTGAAACCTCAGCTCCAACCAATGGGATTCCATTTTCATCCGAAACAACCCCTTCAATCGTTCCTGCCATTACTTCAAGAAATACGAAAATGTCTGTTTTACCCTCTCCATCTTCGATTAGGATGTTTTTTTCATAGTCGCGAAACTTCGTAACGGGTGATTTTACGCTGATCTTGCCCAGTCCTGGAGGCACGTGATCTAGAACAAATTTACCTTCATGATCTGTTAACACATTGATCGCGCCAAATGCTACCGACGCGTAACGGACTGGTCCATCGATACTTCCGACCTCGCCTTCAATTCTTCCTTCGGCCATTTTCCCAGAAGCAATCTCGGGATTCTCAACTTCAGAACTGGTCATTTCAGAACTTCTCCATCTTGATTCTTGTAGATCTTCTTATCTCTCAGACTTGTCTAATCTACGCGTTTCGTCCTGGCAGCACACTGTCTTGTAGGTCAAACGCATTTTGAATTAGTGCGTTTGCATTACTTAAAGAAGCATAACGATTATCAGAAATGAGAATCAATCTAGAGGAAAGACATCAATCGTGATGAGAACGGAACGCATCGATGTCGCCCTTTTCAGATTTGAGCGAATAGAATCATCTAGATTCGTTTAGTGCATTTGCAAGATATTGCAAGACATTGCAAGATATTCGGCTACGACATGATGACTGAAACTGTCATGAACGTTTTCCCCTTTCATAATGATTAAACCAGACCACCGGCGAAATACCTTCTCGGTAGCGAATAGTATTGCCGGAAGAAAGTATTGCTAGTAAGCCAGTTTCAAGAAGAAGCGCACTGAAATGGAGCAGTGCAGTTGCCGCGGCGGGAATCGTCGGTATAGTTGCCGGTGTCGGCGGAGACATGTTGCTCAGACCGAGCACAACCGCAACGAGCACAGTGACAAACACACAACCAGCTCAAACTGTAACTGCAACAAGTACACTACCTGCTCAAACTGTAACAGCAACAAACACGTTGCCTGCTCAAACTGTAACAGCTACAAACACACAAACAGCGACAGTAACTCAGACAGGTAATACAGTGACGCAGACTACCACTGCCACAACCACAAAAACTTCGACTGTAACATCCTCGACTTCTCACAATGTTCAAGTTCTGAGTAGCGTTAATGACGTTGGGCCTTTCCTCGCAACAATTGTGGACGGCGTCTGGACAAAGACTGATGTATTGACTCCGAATCAGGCAATCGGTCAATATGCAGGCGTAAGTGCATGTAGAAGTAGAACTTATTCTCCAGACAGGATCAGATATCCGATGATGAGGGTTGGCTGGGTTCCTGGTACACAAACTACTGCTAGTGTTGCCAATAGAGGAACGGGCCAATTCGTTAGAATAACTTGGGATCAGGCTTTTTCTTATGCCGCCAGTGAGATAAATAGAATTCAAACTACATACGGCGTGGGCTCAATTTTCCTTCGCACAGGAGGTCACCAATGGACCGCCAACATCCATACGCAACAATGGATGGGAAAGCTCTTAGCTTCACTCGGGGGCTACACTTCGAAAACTGGCGGAACAAGCACTGTTGGTTGGCGCGATGGATCTCCGTTGGTATGGGGCGCCGCAACATACGCTCAAAACAGCCCAGCTGACTTGTTGGCAAACACAAAGGTCATGATATTCTGGTCAATGGATCCTGTAAGGACTTCGATGACTAGCGCTCCTCTAGCACTACAGCAATACGCCCAAGCTGGAATCCAGTTCATCTTCATCGAACCTCGATTTAACGAGACCATGGCAATGTTTGTGACTAGCAAGTACCCGAAGAACCAATGGATACCACTCTATCCAGGAACCGATACAGCGCTACTTGCTGCAATAGCTTACTATTGGATGACTAATAATCTGGTCAATACCAGCTTCATAAACAAGTATACTGTGGGATATGATTCAACAACGCTGCCTACAGGTACAGCAGCAGGCAGTAGCTTCTCTGACTATATTCTGGGTACTGGACCGGACAAGACTCCGAAGACTCCTGCATGGGCAGCAGCGATCACTGGAGTTCCCGCCGCTACGATCCAAAGTCTAGCGCTAATTTGGGCGAATAACAACACGTACGTGGATTGCCAGACGGCAGGAGCGAACCGAGCAGAATACGCAGGAGAATGGGCAAGGATGATTGTTTCAGTTGCTTCTCTCATAGGCAAGGTAGGAGGCACATCTGGAAATGGAATAGGAGGTATACCGGGCGATCCAACAGCACCATCTATTACATCAGGTGCAAGAGTTGCTCCTGGAAGCGCACCCAGCATAGCAAATCCATGTACTCAGTTGATAGAACATGTGAATTTTGGTCAGGCAATCCTAAACGGGAGTATGAAATGGACTACCGGAGTCACTAAGCTTGCATACCCTGCGACTGGATTCTCACCAGTTGTGATGGATTGGGAAAGCGGTGGAGCTGGTTCGACACAGGTTCCGGGTACTGACAACTCACATCAAGCATGGAAGAGCCCAAAGCTTCAGTTCATCCTTTCACAGAACGCATGGTGGGAAGATGTACAGACCTACGCCGACCTCGTTATGCCAGTACAGTTCTCTGTCGAGCACAACGACATCACGACAACTGGAAACTACACGGTCTATATGCACCAGCTAATTCAACCACTCTTTCAGGCACTGTCGGACTTCGAAATCGTTCAGGGGATCACAGCCAAACTTCCTAACGCAGCCACATTGAGCCAAACCATATTCCAGGGAAGGGACAAGGAAGGTTGGGTGCAGTGGTCGTATTCCCAAGGAAATGTTCCGAGTATGACTTATGCCCAGTTCCAAGCTGCGGGATACTATGCGTACCCAACTTCGCCAGCCTCGACTGCCCAGACCTACGGTGGTCTTCAGAACTTCATAACTGACCCCGTAAAAAATGCACTTACAACTCCCTCGGGTAAGATCGAACTCTATTCCGCGCAGATAGTGACGGCCTATGGTGTTGCGACTCCCAACGCAGACGGAACATGGTCAGGCCTGGTGTACAGTCCTACAAACAACACACCTACCGCGTGGGCTGTTCCGACATACGTCAAGCACACAGAGGATAGACAATCCACCCTGTTCAAGCAGTATCCACTCCTAATTACTTGTGGAGCCACAATTTTCATGCACCACTCGCAATATGGAAATATGCCTTGGCTGAGAGATGAGATGCAAAGCTTCCTGGGTGGCTACCGAGTCATCTGGCTCAACTCGAGCGATGCGGCGTCAAGGGGTGTGAAGTATGGAGATCTCGTACAGGTGTACAACAACAGGGCAACTGGTCTCTATGCGGCGAAAGTCACCGACAGAATAATGCCAGGGGTAATCTGGATACCGGAAGGTGGTCATCCCAAGCAAAAGAATCCTGGAACTACTGGCGTCGGACTGGCAACTCAAACCACAAACCCAACAACTCCTCCTCCAATAGAGATGGGTGGAGGCCAAAACTACTTTGAGCCTTGTTGGCAATCTGAAACAATATGCGATGGCCAAATCACTCACAGCGGACTAGTCCAAGTGGCTAGGTGGAGTTCGGAGTAAGGAGGGAGATAGAAAATGGTGAATTATGGAATGGTCATTGACACAACAAAGTGCCAAGGTTGCTCTTTCTGTCTCTTTGCCTGCAAGGATGAGTTCGTGGGGAATGATTACCTGCCGTACTCGAGAGCACAGCCAGATACTCTCTACTCCTACTTCGGGCAAAACGCGGAACCCGATGGCGAGGATTTGGGTGCAGTTTCGTATACACCTGGACAGACGTGGATGAAGGACAAGGAAATCGTCTCTGGGACATTCCCTAACATCTCGGTCGTAAAACTGATGATGCCATGTTTGGAGTGCCAGAATCCACCTTGTCTCGCCGCAGCAACAAACGGAGGGGCTTATCAAAGACCCGACGGAATCGTAATACTAGATCCCGTAAAGAGCGTTGGTCAAACACAGATCGTTGATGCGTGCCCCTACGGAAGGATATACTGGAACTCTACATTGAACATCCCACAGAAATGCACTTTCTGTGCTCATAAGATCGACGCGGGACAGAACCCGAAATGTGTTGACGCGTGTCCATTGAACGCGATCACTTTTGGCGACCTAAGCAATCCCTCAAGCGCGATCTCAAAACTCGTGGCCGCAGGAACTGCAGTGCATCACCCAGAATACGCAACAAAGCCGAACGTCACCTACATCGGCCTCATAACTGGTACAGAATACGTCTAGATTTTCCAAGGACCTGAGGTTGTGCAAACGACACAACCTCTGCTTTTCTTGGACAAATAGGTGACAAACAATGAACCAGTTTTCAGGGGTTGAAACTCAAAGAGTCCTAGTGACTGGAGGTGCTGGCGCGATCGGGAGCGCCGTAGTGAAAGAGCTCCTTGAGGACGGATTTCACGTAACTGTATTGGACAATCTACGAACCGGTTCACTTGAGAATCTTCCCAAACCTGATTCAGTCACTGGGTTAAGGTTCGTCCAAGCTGATCTCTGCGATCCCACCAGCTATTTCAGACAAATCAGCGACTGCGATGCAATTTTTCATTTGGCGACACTGCGAAAATGGCCTGAGAGAGACGACTACGTCGCATCTCTTGGACTCATTAGGGCACTCCGCAACATCAAAATCAAACTGCTAGTTCTACATTCGACTGCGATGGTCTATGGAAATGCGAAAGTCGTGCCCACGCCGGAGAATTATGTTCCTTTAGATCCCATAATGTCGTACGAGGCTAGTAAGTACAAATGCGAGCAACTGATGACGACATTTGCCGTGAGGAGAAGGATGCCCATGGTTACGCTGCGATTTGCCAACGTTGTCGGAGGAACAAGCTACCACGGTGTCTCAAGAGATTACTTTGAGAGACTCTTGGTCGATCCCACAAATCTGCGAGTCTTGGGTGACGGATTTCAGAGAAGATCATATGTGCACTTGGACGACTGTGTTAGCGCAATCATGAGTACGGCGAGAATTGCGAGAGAAGGACAGGAAGTGTACAACGTCGCCTCAGAGGACGCAATCGATTTGCACGAAGTAATCGAGGCAGTCACCAAGGAGATGGGTATAGAGCCACCGCACATCGATTACACAGGTGCCGTGAGCGAAGGAGGCGGATGGCCAGGCGATCCACGCACAGTCCATCCAGATACAACTAAACTTCAAGCAGTAGGTTGGAAAGCTAACTATGATAGCAAAGGGGCAATCCGCAAGGCCGTTAGCGAAATGTCCGGGAAGAAAGATGTTACTGTGTCAATTAGAACGAGCACAAATTTTAAACAATCGACAATCGAACTTCGAATTCTGGAAAAGTCACACTGGGATCGGGCATTTGCGCGACTTGGCAGAAATAGGATCGCTAGTGGAAGATATCGATAAACCAGAGCTTATAACTATTGGAGACGATCTAGGTGCATAATACTACAATGCCAAGATTCGATGATTTGGTTACAATCAATACAAACAGAGAGCGAATTTACGCATTCTTGTCAAAGGTCTACGAAGTCGAGCTGACAAGGGAACTCATTGACAAGATGAGAAGCGGCGACGTTCCTCCACTTGACCCAAAAAGTTTGGATGGTCTGACTGATTCAGATGTTCAAGAAGGATTTGCACTTTTGTCGCGCGGGATAGCTGCAATGAAGGGTAAGAAGCTAGATGATGTTTGGACTGATCTCGCTTCAGATTTCGCGGGTACATTCCTAGGGGTTAAGTACGACATTCTACCGCATCCGTCTGAGTCTGCGTATTCTAGCGGGGATCATCTCGTTTATCAAAAGTCGCGAAATGATGTCTTGAGTTACTATCGGGAAGCAGGTCTGGACAAGATCTCCACATTCACAGAACCAGAGGACCATGTAGCCATCGAGCTGATTTTCATGTCGCTCTTGGCAAGACAGACTGCTGATGCACTAAATTCAGAAAACATCGAAGAATCGAAGCGCTTGATTGAACTTCAGAAGAGGTTTCTCAAAGAGCACTTGACAAAATGGGTACCAAGATTATGCGATGATATATTGAAGGCAGCGAGACTTGATTTCTACAAGGGCGTTGCACGCATGACGAAAGGTTTTGTTTCTGCCGATGTTTCGCTCCTAGATGAAATGACAGAAAGAATTGGAAAGGCCTAATCACACTACTCGGGTTTCTTCTGCTCGTAGATCTCTTGAACCTGATCTAGCATCGCAGATTCCTTGGATCTAAGCAGCTCGCTCTTCTGGCCGCTTCTTCTCTTCATAGAAACCAGCATTCCCAGTCTTTCCATGTATCGCATCGATGGAACGTGCAGCGCGTGCATGAAGAAGGAAATGGGTGCGGTCAAGAAGATTAGTGCAATGGACGCGAGGTGAAATCCATATGGGATCGAAATCAAGAGACTCGCGGAAAACGAGATCGAGTAAGCAGCTGCTGGAAGAGCGCTCGGATTTGCAGCATACGCGATTTCCCCGCAGTATTCGGTAATGAATCCCGAGAGGCCCGCAATGAACAACAGACAAGTGAACCATATGTCTCCGAGATTTCTGTTGGTCCTGTACTTGTGTACAGTGACCAGCCGCACAACGGCAATCGTTGCTCCGATCATCATGACCACACCTGCAAAGTTTCCAAGGAATCTTATTCCGCTGAGATTGCTCCCGAAGATTGGAATGTAGTTCCCCTGCTGATTGAAAGCGTAGTCCAGCGCCGACGTGATACCGAGACCGAGAAAACCCCAGAACATGGTGAGATGGGTGAATCTCCTGACTCGGTCATTGTTGATAATGTCTTTCTGAAGAAAAACTCTGTTCCAGAGTTCTGAAAAGAATGCTCTAACTAGTGCGCTCATATGCAGAGTTCTCCTTGTAGAACCAAAGAAATTAGGCGGTGAAGAACGTCTCCACTGAAAATATTTCCAAAGGGATCCAAGAATCACTACGAACAGTGCAATAATTCCGAGAAGATCAATCAGAGACACAGACACAAATGTTGGAAATGTACCTGAGCCGGCGACGCTATCAGTGACCATTGTTTGATAGACTAGGAAAGGCAAGGACTAGATTCTCCATCTACTTCAGATAAATCACATTTGGCTTTGTGTTTGCCTCAGCGCGAAGATAGAAGGGAACATCTTGTGGCATTCTATTATGAAGATACAAATTGGGCTTTGAGTTTGGATCATCTAGGTCGCCAAAAATTCTGCAACCTGCGGGGCACGTCGCAACACAGGCTGGCTCCATACCTTCGCCAACTCTAATCGCACAAAAATCGCATTTCATTGCGGAGCGGATCTTCATTATTCCATTTTGGATTTGATACCTTTCGAGATCTGTGAGTTCAGAAAGTGTGAACGTCTTCATGCTGGCTGGATAGTAGATGGCACCGTATGGGCACGCCGACACGCAAGCTTGTGCTCCACAACACTTGTCCTCGATGACAGATACTATCCCATCTTTGCGCTTTATCATGGCGTGACTGGGGCACGCGTCAACACAAGGAGGATCTTCGCAGTGGTTGCAAAGTATCGGTAGGTAGAATTTCTTAGTGTTGGGAAACTTGCCGTATTCTCTGCTGAACACGCGAGCAAGCATCACGCTCTGAGGAGTTCCTTTCTCCTGTTTACACGCGAGCGTGCAGGCATCGCAGCCTATGCAGCGTTTCAGATCTATGACCATTCCAAGTCTTGTCATTGAGAGAACCTCTCGTTTGGATTGGGTTTGGTTATCATCTATCTGACTGCCTCCACCTTTACGCGCACGGCAGTCTCATAACTCCCAGAGGCTGCTCGCATCTCAGGTGCAAGAAGGTCATTGAACGATGTTGGCGAAGCACCTTCATGTTTTCCCCTAAAGCGAGGTCTCCCGACAAGACTCACCATTACGGCTTCAGGATGTAGTCCTTCAGTAAGCCAAGCAATACCATCCACAGAATCATATTTCGAGGTGATCCTAATCCTGTCTCCTGTCCTGATGCCCTTCTTGGTAGCTGTTCCGGAGTTAATCCACACCGAAGAAATCTCCGGTTTGTTTCCTGCCACTTCGGCAACCAAGGATGAATCTGAAAGGTCCTTGTAGTAGGTCCCAAATGTCGTCCGCGCAATCAAATCGTACTCTCGAAGATCTTCTCCTTGGATGTCGGTATGCTTCAAATCAGGAAGAGGCTGATAGTCAGCCATATCCCAAGGCTGAAGGAAACAAGTCTCAGATTTCCCGTCACTCGCCCTACGATCGTCGCCCTCTTTCTTTACAAAGTCCATGTAAAATGGTAGCCTGAGGCCTCTGTAAGGGAAATACAGCTCTCCAGGAGTCTTGAGACGCATGCTCGTTCCGTTCTTCTTGAACCACTCCAAGTTTCGATTTTCACCATAGAAGGCCGCGGCAAACCTTCGGATGATTTCCTCGCACGTATACTTCTTGTCCTTTTCAAGCAGATATTTCGGGCTCTTCCACAATCCAAGAAATTCATTGAGAGTGTGATTCCATTTGTCCAGAATTCCAATTCGTTCTGATAGTTCGGTTATGACGTCTGTTCCGTCCATTGTGTGAGGAGAAGGCTTCACGACTGGTTGCCTCAATGTGTGGCCCGTAACAAATGGGGCTTCACAGATGTAGAGGCTCCAGCTTTCAAGAAATGTTCGATCCGGAAACAGAACATCTGAAAATACAGTTGTCTCACTTGCCGCCTGCGTATCAACGGTCGCAATCAAATCCATCGTCTGAAGCGCATTCAAAGATTCGCTAGTTCTTGGCATATTCATCAACGGGTTCGATGAAAAGGCAAACAGCGCCCGAGGTTTTGGCAATCCAAATTTCTCGTGCTGGAGAACTAGTTCTGGAGTCAGCTCGCCGGGCTCCGAGCCCAGAAAAATGCGGTCGCTTGGCTGGTCTTTTTCAGAGGGACGTTTGTATTGAATGGGGATCTGTAGCTCGCCGAGCCAGGGTTTTATGATCCCGCTTTCGCCGACTTCGATCTTGTTTACACAACAATCCCCTTTCCAGTCGATCGGATTCCAACCGAGAGGGACTCCCAGGTGCCCACCAGGCATGTCGATGTTGCCCAGAAG
>Ga0187887_10004637_pt1 | contig 10181 bp, 8 predicted proteins | sample June2016WEW_7_10_FD_132977 | JGI IMG/M metagenome (GOLD analysis project Ga0187887, IMG submission 132977) | Peatland microbial communities from SPRUCE experiment site at the Marcell Experimental Forest, Minnesota, USA - June2016WEW_7_10 | ecosystem: Environmental > Terrestrial > Soil > Wetlands... | reverse complement strand
GGCGTCCCGCCCGTGACGGGGACGGCATGGGCCCAGGTCAGGAACCTGGCGGGCTGGCCGGTCGCGCTGATCGCAAGGATCTCCCCGTCGTCGCTCCAGCCGGTGACCCGGGTCCGGCCGTCGCCCCAGTAGGTGAGCCGCCGGTAGCCGCTGCCGTCGACCCCGGCCACGTAGATCTCGCTGGCGTCGTCGCGGGTCGTGGTCCAGGCCACCGTGCGCGCGTCCGGGGACAGCCGCGGGTAGCTGACCGAGGCGCCCTCCGCGGACAGGCGCCACGCGCGGCCACCGTCGGCCGGCGCCAGCCATACGTCGTCATCGGCGACGAACGTCAGCAGATCGCCCTGGATGTGTGGATAGCGCAGATAACCGGCAGCAGTCACCGGCATATCGTAAGACCCTGCGGCTCCGGGCCCGCTCCCGTAGCTCGCCGGCCTCTTGGCTCCTGGCTCGCCCCCCGGGCTTCGTGCCTGCCTGGCCTGGCCGCCGGGCGGTTCAGAGCCAGCCGCGTTCCTCGGCGATCCGGAGGGCCTCGGTGCGGTTACGGGCGCCGGTCTTCTGGATGCAGGCGGACAGGTAATTCCGGACGGTGCCCTCGGACAGGTAGAGCTGGTGGGCGATCTCGGTGATGACGGAGCCGTCGGCGGAGGCCGCGAGCACGTCCCGCTCCCGCGGCGTCAGCGGGTTGATGCCCTCGGCCAGCGCGGCGGCGGCCAGGTCAGGGTCGATGACCCGCTCCCCCGCCAGCGCCTTGCGTACCGCGGTGGCCAGCCGGTCCGGGGGCGAGTCCTTGACGATGAACGCGGACACGCCCGACTCCATCGCCCGGCGGAGGAAACCCGGCCGGCCGAACGTCGTCAGGATGACGATCTTCACCCCGGGCTGGGCCCGGTGCAGCTGGGCCGCTGCCGCGAGGCCGTCCATCCCCGGCATCTCGATGTCCAGCAGGGCCACGTCGATGTCGTGCTCGATGGCCGCCTTGACCACCTCGTCACCCCGGCCGACCTGAGCGACGACCTCCATGTCGGGTTCGAAGGACAGCAGCGCCGCGAGCGCCTCGCGGATCAGGGTCTGGTCATCGGCGAGCAGCAGCCGGATGACGCGGGTGCTGCCAGCCGCTTGGTCGCTGGCGGTCACGAGGGCACGTTAGCGTCCACCGGGCCGGACTGGGACCGCTGGGCCGGGGCCGGTTCCCGGGCCGGGGCCGGGGCGGCGGGCACGGTTGCGGTCAGCCGGAACCCGCGGCCGTCACGGCCGGCCGGACTCACCGAGAACCGGCCGCCGACCGCGGACAGCCGCTCGGACATGCCGTGCAGGCCGGTGCCGCCCGCGGTCGTGTCCGGGGCGGTAGCGGCGTCCGGGGCTGCGGCGTCCGGGGCGCCGAAGCCGCGGCCGTCGTCGCTGACCTCGAGCGAGATCTCGCCGGCCTGTTCGGTGAGGCGGATACGGCAGTTGCGGGCCCCGGAGTGGCGGATCACGTTGGTGGCCGCCTCCCGCAGGCACCAGGCCAGCGCCGCCTCCGCGTCGGGGTTGAACGTGCCCGACCGGACCATGAGCGCCGGGTCGTCCTCCAGCTGGATGCCCGCCGCTTCCAGCGACGTGCGGGCGGTGATGATCTCGACGGCCAGGGTCGGCCGCCGGTAGCCGCTGACGGCTTCCCTGATGTCCTGCAGCGTCTGCCGGCTGACCCGCCCGATGTCGCTGATCTCGCTCAGCACCGCGTCCAGCTCGGCCGACTCCGGCAGGCGGGCCAGCCGCTTGGCGGCCAGCTCGGCCTTCAGCGTGATCAGGGACAGCGACTGACCGGTGAGGTCGTGCATGTCCCGGGCCAGCCGGAGCCGCTCCTCGTTGGCGGCCAGCTTGGCCACGGTCTCCCGCGCCTGACGGAGCTCGAACATAAGGACCAGCTGCAGCCGGAAACCGACCATGGCCCAGCCGATCAGCACCACCGGCAGCAGCTCCACCACGAGCTCGGTCGCGGATACGTGGTCGATCCAGCACAGCAGCGCGTAGCAGGCTCCGACCACCGCCACGGCGATCAGCGCGCGGCGCCGTCCGGGGAACACGAACCCGGTGGCCGCGGACACGTAGATCCACATCGACGTCCAGTCGCCGCCGTACACCAGGCAGGCGATCACGGCCAAGGCGACGATGATGGCCAGGCCGATGTGAGCGCGCCGCGGATACGACTCCCAGGTGGCAAGGACGGTGATGTAGACGGCACAGAAGACGATGGCCAGCGTCACGCCGCCCGCGATCCACAGCGGGCCGTGCCCGTTGCCGAACAGTGCGGCGACCGGCGCGATCAGGTAGACCAGCCAGATCCCGGAGAAGAACCAGCGGATCCAGCCGCCGTGGCGCTTGAACATCGTGCCGCTGCCGCGCACAGGCCGGTTGACAGTGGGCCCGCCGGGGGCACACCCGGCACCCGGGTCCCTGGTGGGCTCCAGCCCGCGGAACGCGGTCATGATGAAGCCGAGACGCCGTCGCTCAGCGGCCGCGCGAGTCGTCGACTCGTTGTCCGCGGCCATCACGTCCCACCTCCTCGCCAGCTTCTCCCTCATGCTGTCATGCACGCCCGAATGGGACATATCCGCTGGCCCTCCGTGAAGCTACTCCGTGTGCGCGGCCTCGCCGGCCTGCCCCGGCCCGGGGCGGGACAGTGGGGCCCCTGCGCCCGCCGTCCCGCCGCCGACCGTGCGGTAGCACGGCCGGCTCAGACCGTCTCGGCAGTGCCGCGCACCGCCAGCACGGCGAGCACGATGAAGGCCGCGAACCAGGCCAGAATCGTGATGTACGCGGTGGCGGGCACCGGGTGGCTGCTGATCAGGTCCGTGCCGATCCGGGTGATCTGATAGGTCGGCAGCACCGGGCCGATCTTCCCCAGGACACCGCTCAGCGCGAACCAGAGCCCGCCGAAGATGGACATTACGAAGTACACGAACATCGCGATCGGCTGCACGCTGTCCGGCATGAACCGGTAGCCGATGGCCACCGCAAGCGCGGTGAAGGTCAGCGACCCGATCCAGATGGCGCCGCCCACGGCGAACCACTTCCACAGCTCCATGTGCACGTCGCCGTAGAAGCGGCCCAGCAGCAGCACGATGACGATCGACGGCACCGTGATCACCATCGAGGCGATGATCTTGGCAACGACGTAGGCGTTAGCCGGCAGGGCGGTGAGCCGCAGCTGGCGCACCCAGCCGTCCTTGCGTTCCTGGGAGATGCGCTGCGCGTTACCGGTCAGCGCGCCACTGAACGCGCCGATCGACGCCATCGCGATCATGTAGTAGGCGGCGTAGGGCACGCCGTAGACGTAGACGTGCTTCACCGACGGCGCGATGACCAGGTAGAGCACGATGGGCAGGGCGACCGAGAAGATGCTGTAGCGCTTGTTCCGGCCGAGCCGGCGAATCTCAACGCGGGCCAGCGCGAGGGTGCTGTTCATCAGAAATGCGCCCGGGAAGCCCCTGGCTTCAGCCATGGGGAGGAACGGGCGCGCCCCCCTTCACAAAGTTGCAGGGTAGAATGTGAAGCATGGCGAAGCTGGTGAAGCGGGCGTACAAGTACCGCTTCTACCCGACCCCCGCGCAGGCTCAGGAGCTTGCGCGGACGTTCGGCTGCGCCCGTAAGGTGTGGAACCTGGCCCTCGACGCGCGGACCACGGCCTGGTATCAGCGGCAGCAGCGAGTCGGCTACGTGCAGACCTCCGCACTGCTGACCGAATGGAAACGGTCGGAAGACCTCGCATTCCTGAACGAGGTGTCGTCGGTCCCTCTGCAGCAGGCGCTCCGGCATTTGCAGGGCGCGTTCGCGTCGTTCTGGGACAAGCGCGCCTGCTACCCGAAGTTCAAATCCCGGAAGAAGTCTCGCGCGTCGGCGGAGTACACGCGCAGCGCGTTCCGCTACCGGGGCGGGCAGCTCACACTGGCGAAGATGGATGCGCCGCTGGATATCCGCTGGTCCCGGCCGCTGCCCGAGGGCGCGGAACCGTCCACGGTCACGGTCAGCCGGGACGCGGCCGGCCGGTGGTTCGTGTCCCTGCTGTGCGAGTGCCCCATCAACCCGCTCCCGCCGTCCGGTGCGACGGTCGGGGTCGACGCGGGCCTCACCTCCCTGGTCACGCTGTCCACCGGGGAGAAAATCACCAACCCGAAGCATGAGAAGCGGGACCGGGCCCGGCTCGCCCTGGCCCAGCGGCGCCTGTCCCGCAAGGCCAAGGGGTCCGAGAACCGGGCCAAGGCACGGGTGAAGGCGGCCCGGGTGCATGCCCGGATCACCGACCGGCGCCGCGACTACCTGCACAAGCTTTCGACTCGGCTCGTCCGTGAAAACCAAACGGTCGTGATCGAGGACCTGAACGTCGCCGGAATGCTCCGCAGCCACTGCCTGGCCCGCGCGATCTCCGGTGCGGCCTGGTCGGACCTGCGACGGATGCTGGAGTACAAGGCGGACTGGTACGGGCGTGACCTGATCGTGGTCGACCGCTGGTTCCCGTCGAGCAAGACGTGCTCCGATTGCGGGCACCAGATCGGCGCGCTGCCACTCAGAATCCGCGAATGGGTGTGCCCCAAGTGCGGGGTGCTCCACGACCGGGACATCAACGCAGCCCGCAACATACGGGCCGCCGGACTGGCGGTTCTTGCCTGTGGAGGCGGTGTAAGACCCCAGCCGGGTAACCGGGGCGGGCAGTCGTCGGCGAAGCAGGAAAACCAGCGGGTGACCGCTGGAATCCCCCGGCTTTAGCCGTGGGGCGGATGTCAATTCCGTTGTCTCCTTAGTTCCCGTGCGTAGCTGGGGTGCCCGCGTCGGTTGGTCAGCGGCTGTTCGGCGCGTAGCCGCCAGCCGGCTGCAGCGTGCGGCCGGTGGTGTCCTGGGTGCTGCTGTGGTCGTCTTCGGCGGTGATGGCGATGAACGCCTGCTCCAGGCCAAGGCTGGACACCTCGATCTCCCGCGGCCGGTAGCCCGCGTCCAGCAGCGCGTACAGCGTCCGGTCGGAGTCGGAGCTCTGGAGCTGCACGAGGTCGTGCCGGATCTCCACGTTGACCAGGGCCGGCAGGCCGAGCAGGAACGGCTCGTCGATCCGGTCCAGGCGGAACGAGATCCGCTTGGCGCCCGCCCGGGCCTTGATCTGGCTCGGAGTCCCGTCGGCGAGCAGCCGCCCCCTGTTGAGGACGATGATCCGGTCCGCGGCCTGGTCGGCCTCTTCCAGGTAGTGCGTGGCGAACAGCAGCGTCCTGCCCTCGGCCACCTCGGCCTTCATGTTGGCCCAGAACGACTGACGGGTCTCGACGTCCATCGCCGCGGTCGGCTCGTCCAGCACGATCAGGTCGCAGTCGCCCACAATGGCCAGCGCGAACCGGACCCGCTGGGTCTGGCCGCCGGACAGCTTGTCCACCCGCTGGCCGGCGAACCCCGCGATGCCAGCCCGCTTCAGCGTCTGCTCGACCGGCAGCGGCCGGGGGTGGAAACTGGTCACCAGCGTCACGAGCTCGCGGACCGTCACCTCGGGCATCAGGCCGCCGGACTGCAGCATCGCGCCCACGCGGCCGTTCTTTATCGCGTGGTACGGGCCGGAGCCGAACATCCGGATCCGGCCGCTGGTCGGCTTGCGCAGGTTGAGCAGCATGTCGAGGGAGGTGGACTTGCCCGCCCCGTTCGGGCCCAGGAAGGCGACGGTCTCGCCGGGCCGCAGCTCCATGGTCAGGCCGTCGACCGCCTTGACGGGCCCGTAGTGCTTCCGGACGTTCTCGAAGGCGACCACCGGCGCGCCCGATCCCGCCCGCGTTTCCCCTGTCAGTATCTGGGTCATGGTGTTTCCTCCCGTGCGTTACCGCTCGGCCTGTGCCTAGCCGAACGGATGACTCCATGACATCAGCGGGGGGCGCTGGGCGGCAGTGGCGTGCATCCTGAGCCCGTCATGACACTTGTCATGGCGGAAGAGATGACACAGAACGCGGCAAAAATCCCAGGTCGGGCAAAGGCCGGGCACGGCCAGGCACGGTCAGGCACGGTCAGGTCAGGCCTGGTCAGGCCCGTTAGTGCTGATCAGTGCCGGTGCGGCAGCCCGGGCGGTCGAGATGACCTCAGCGGCCGACGGCGTAGCCCTGCATGCCGCGGGGATTGGCGGCGCCGTACAGCAGGCCGCCGCGGCGGGCCACGGCGCTGACCCGGCCCAGTGACCACGGCGGGTACACCACCACCTCGTGGCCACGCCGGCGCAGTTCGGCGAGCACGCGGCCGGCTACCCGCCCCTCGACGTCGATGGTGCCCGGCGCCGACTCGCGCGGATAGAACGAGGACGGGAAATGCCGGGTGTGGAACTCGGCCGCGTCGATGGCCTGCTGCAGGTTCATGCCGAAGTGCACGTGGTTGAGGAAGAACGCCAGCGTCCACTGGTCCTGCTGATCCCCGCCCGGCGTGCCGAACGCCAGGTAGGGCTCGCCGTCCCGCAGCGCCAGGCTTGGTGACAGCGTGGTCCGGGGCCGCTTGCCCGGGGCCAGGGTGGCCGGCAGCCCGGGCTCCAGCGTGAACATCTGCGCCCGCGTCCCCAGGCAGAAACCGAGCGCGGGCACGACCGGGGAGGACTGCAGCCAGCCCCCGCTCGGGGTGGCCGCGACCATGTTGCCGAACCGGTCGGCGGCGTCGACGTGGCAGGTGTCGCCGCGGCGCGCGGCGGCCGAATCCGGATGTCCGGCGCCGGTCCGCACTGTCGGCTCACCGGTGCCAGAATCCAGCCGGGGCGCCAGGGCCGGATCCAGGCCCGGGTCACCGGACCGGCGATGCCGCTCGGGTGGGCCGCCGCCCTGGCCGAACGGGACCGTAGCGAACGCCGGCAGCCGGGGCGGGGTCCCCCCGGGCGCCCCGGGAATCAGCTCCGCCGAAGCGGTCTCCCCCACCAGGCGGCGCCGCTCGTCGGCGTAGCCGGGCGACAGCAGCGCGGCGAGCGGGACATCGGTGAAGGCCGGGTCGCCGTACCAGGCCTCCCGGTCGGCGAACGCCAGCTTGGCGCACTCGACCACGGTGTGGATGTACTCGGCGGGCTTCATCGCCGCCAGCTCGAAGCCCGCCAGCAGAGCGAGCTGCTGCAGGAAGACCGGGCCCTGGCCCCAGGGCTGCGTCTTGCAGACGGTGAGGCCCGCGTAGTCCAGGGTGAGCGGCGCCTCGATCCCCGGCTGCCAGGCGGCGAGGTCGTCGTAGCTGAGCAGGCCACGGCCCCGCCGCCCGGTCACGTCCATCACCTCGGTGACGTCGAGGTAGCCGGCCAGCGCCTCGGCGACGAACCCCTCGTAGAACACCCGCCGGGCGGCCTCGATCTGCTCGTCCCGGTCAGCCGAGGCGGCTTCGGCCTCGTCGAGGATGCGCTGGTAGGTGGCGGCCAGCTGCGGGTTGCTGAACCGGGTCCCCGGCGCGGGCACCTTCCCGCCCGGCAGGTACACCTCCGCGGAGCTGGGCCAGTGGTCGCGGAACATCTGCGCCACGCCGGCGATGGCACCGCTGATCGCCGGGACAAGGGGATAGCCGCCCCCGGCGTACTCGATCGCGTAGCTCAGCACGTCCCGCAGGCGGGTGACGCCGTGGTCGCGAAGCAGGAGCATCCAGGCGCCGAACGCCCCGGGCACGCAGGCCGCGAGCAGGCCGTTGCCCGGGATCAGGTCGATGCCGAGCGCGGTGAACGTGTCGGGCGTCGCCGCCCTCGGGGCCGGGCCCTGCCCGCTGATCACGAACGTCCCACCGCGCCGGGCGTCGAAGCCGATGATCGGGACCTCACCGCCCGGGCCGGACAGGTGCGGCTCGACGACCTGCAGGACCAGACCGGAAGCGACCGCCGCGTCGAACGCGTTGCCGCCCTTCTCCAGCACAGCCATCCCGGCGGCCGAGGCGAGCCAGTGAGTCGAGGCGACCATGCCGAACGAGCCAGCCAGCTCAGGCCGGGTGGTGAACTCACTGGCGGCCGGCATGCATACCTCCGCGTCCGCTGGCGTTACTTCCCTTTCCATCATCGCTACCCGGATGACCGCTCGCCACCATCGCTCCCGGCCACGCTGGCGGAAAGAAGAGCCCAACGTCGGGGCGTGCCCGGGCGTCTGAACGGGTGAGAATCCGGGAACGTGCCGCAGATCTGCCCGAAAGACATGCGGTAACGCCTGGTAAGCAACTGGGGGGCCGCGGCGATACATTGAGCAGCGGACTCGCCGCGGCGGTCGGACAGCACCGGGGCAGGGCTCCGGGCTGGCGTAGGCGTGTTCCCGGAGAGCCTGCCCAGGCAAAGACGAAAGGTATGGGGATGATCACACTTTCTGTCCGCGCGCGGCGCGGCCTGACCGTCGGCTGGCTGGTCGCCGCGGTGGCCACCGCCGCCGGCTGCGCGTCCTCGGGCAACGCGACCGCGCCGCACTCGGCCGCCACCACAGCGAGCAGTTCGGCCTCGGCCACGATGAGCGCGGCACCGGCCACGAGCTCACCGGCGGTCACTCCCACGGCCCGGTCCACCGCCGCGTCCGGCCTGGCCGCCTGCGCCACCGCGAACCTCTCGGTGGGCCTGCAGACCAACGTGGGCGGCGGCGCGGCCGGCAGCCAGTACGTACCGATCAGCTTCACCAACACGTCCGGTACGGCCTGCGTCCTGTACGGGTTCCCTGGCGTCTCGTTCGTCACCGGGCCGAGCGGCAGCCAGATCGGCGCGCCCGCTTCCCGGCAGGCCAGTTTCCCCTTGGTCACGGTCACGGTCGCGGCCCACGCCACCGCGCACGCCTGGCTGCAGGTGGCGGAGGCCGGCAACTACCCCCCCTCGACCTGCCATCCGGTCACGGCGTACTGGCTGAAGGTGTACCCGCCCGCCAACACGGCCGCCTCCTACATCGGCCACACGTTCACGGCCTGCTCGTCCGCCAAGGTCACGGTCATGATGATCGACCCGGTCCGGGCCGGCTCAGCGGTGGACGGGCAGGTTCCCTGACCTCCCTGATCCCGGGCCGGCCGGACCGGTAACGTCTGGGACATGAATGGCACCAAGCTGAGCCCGCGGGTGCGCGCCCTCTGCGACCTCAATGTCGCGGAGGCGCGCGAGGCGGGCGGGCGGCACGAGTACGACGGCAAGGTTCAGGACCTGTCCCCACAGGGCGTCCGGCACGGGCTGGCCGCGCTGGCCCTGGCCCGCGAGGCCAGCCGCCCCCGCACGGATCCGCACGACGAGACGCATCTGACCGCGTTCGAGGCCAACGCCCAGGTTGTCTACGCCGAGCTCGAGCTGCACCGCAGCAATCCGCTCTCGCATCTCAGCGAGATGGATCTTTCCTGCTACGACCGGGACTACGCGCCGGAGATCGAACGGGACGTGGCCCGCAGGGAGCATCTGCTGGCCTGGCCGGCCGCGGCGGAGCATGCCATCGAGGCCCTGGACCAGCTGAGCAGGCCCGTGGCCAACTCACTGGTCAGCGCGGTCCGGGGACTGTCGGCGGGAATCCCGCTGGACACGCCGCCTGCCATCCGGGACGCCGCCCTCGCCGCGCACGCGCGGCTCACCGGCCACGTGGAGCATGCCGCCGCCATCGGCCCGCCGGACGTCGCCCTGGGCAGTGCCGGGCTGACCGCCCTGCTCAGCAGCGCGGAGGCGATGCCGGTGGAGCTGGGCCGGCTCGCGGAACAGGCTGACGCCGAACGCGACCGGCTGCTGGGCCGCCTCGCCGAGGACTGCGCCCGGATCGACGCCGGGCCCCCGGCCCTGCAGGTCGCGCGGGAACTGGTCCGTGAACACCCCGACAGCGCGGGCGTGATCGAGGCGGCGCGGATCTCGACCCGCCGGGCCATCGAATTCACCCGCGAGAAGGACCTGGTGCCGTACACCGACGGCGAGTGCCTCGTCGGCCCCGCAGCGGAATCCCGGCGCTGGGGCGTAGCCATGATGTCGTGGAATGCCCCGGGTGAGCCCGAGGGGCCGTCGTGGTACTACATCACTCCCCCGGACGAGTCCTGGGGAGTGCGGGAGACCGAGGAGTGGCTGGAGATGTTCAGCGACACCACGCTGCCCGGCATCACCGTGCACGAGGTCGCGCCGGGGCATTTCTCGCACGGCCGCGCGCTGCGGCACGCGGCCGGCGACGTACGGCGCACGCTCCAGTCGCCAGCGTTCATCGAGGGCTGGGCGCATTACGCGGAAGAACTGTGCGTTGAGGAGGGGTTCG
>Ga0187887_10004633_pt1 | contig 10187 bp, 9 predicted proteins | sample June2016WEW_7_10_FD_132977 | JGI IMG/M metagenome (GOLD analysis project Ga0187887, IMG submission 132977) | Peatland microbial communities from SPRUCE experiment site at the Marcell Experimental Forest, Minnesota, USA - June2016WEW_7_10 | ecosystem: Environmental > Terrestrial > Soil > Wetlands... | reverse complement strand
TATTTTGTGTTTCGGGTTCGCCCCAATGAGGTTTTATTTTAGCAGCCGCTAATTCACTTTCTTTCTGTTTGTTTGTGAATTGACCGTTGGCAAAACTGATATGCCATAGCGGTAATTGCATTTGATTAATCTCATAAAAGGTCTGGATTACATGCTTTGTTCCGGGGAACGAAGCCACGATGGGGATATCTCTGTCTGCCGGGCGGGTTTTTACCTCTACTTCCACAATCATTCCGGTAATGCCTTCGGCATCAGTCACCAGGTCCATATCGTCACCCTGAAGCGTTTTTATCTCCCCTTCGGGCGTAACGATTGTAATTGATTCCAGATTCTCACTGATTTTGCCGTATTCATAACTGCCGATGCCGCCGCCGCCTTCTGCTACCCAACCGCCGGCAGTAGCGCTCATCGCGCTTGAAGGATACAGCCGTAAAGCCAATCCCTGTTTGTTCAGCGCAATTTCCAGATTTTTCCAGATGGCACCGGCTTCAGTCCGGATGGTACCCTTGTTTTTGTCGATATTTAAAATCTGACGCATGCGGGAGAAATCGACGACGATGCCGCCCCTGGTGGGAATCGCGCCGCCCCAGCCGCTGGAGGCAGCGCCGCGTGGGGTTAATGGAATTTTATGTTCACGGGAAAATTTAGTGATGAAAATAACATCGGAGGTATTTAATGGTTGGACCACAGCGTCCGGCACGGTTTTAAGAGTCTGCTTCACCATTTTCGGCAGGCTGGCGGTGTCATGCGAATAGACGAGACGTTCCGTTTTTTCGAAACTAACCCTATCGCCAAATTGTGTTTCTAAATCAGTCCGAGCTTGTTTATCCATTCCCTGCCTCCGTTTTATTTATCCGACTAATTTCTTAGTCAATTCATGGTTTGCTTTCATCTGATGGACCAGTATTTCGTGGACAATATCGCAAGCTTCGCAAATTTTAGGATTAGGGAGGTGGTAATACGTACTTTTCCCGTCACGTCTTGGCTGCACAACCCCCTTGTTTTTTAGGATGGCCAGATGATGGGAAACAACCGGTTGGGGAATATCTAAAACTGCCTGGAGTTCGCTGACTGATTTTTCGCCATCTCTCAACTCCTGAATGATGATTAAGCGGCTGGGGTCGGCGAACGTTTTGCATAATTCGGCCTGTAATTTAAACAATTCCAGATTATATTTAGTTTTCATAGCCCTCTTCTAATATTATATATAATTATGTTAATATATAAATACCACAATATAACAACAATGTCAATGTGTCTTAAAAGTTATAAGTGAGATACAGCGATAAGGATGCAGAATCGGACGATGCCTGGTAAAACAGCCCTGATAAATTTTAATATATGCCGTCCTGAAAAGTGCGAAAACGGTATGTGCAAGGCAGCGGCTGCGGACAAATTCAAATTACTCAAACAAGAGAATTATTACGAGATACCAATGACTGATTCCGTTATTTGCCGGGGTTGCGGTGATTGTGTCCGGGTCTGTCCGCTAAAAGCGATCATAATAACAAATAATTAAGAAAATTGGGAGAAAAGAATGGTGACAGAATCGACCGGGCAGATAGGTATCAACTTACTAAATCAGCATTATATTACGCAAGGCTTGAGTCCGTAGACCGCAGTCGGAGGTACTTTGCGGAGCTATTCGGACCAAATGTATAATGGGCGCAGCCCCTCTAACTAATCTCCTCCCTCGCCTTGAGCTCGCAGGCGAAATCCTTTTGCCGTTAAGGCAAAAGGTAGAGCAGTGGGAGACAGGGGATGAGGTTTGATTGGAGTAAGTAAAATATTACAATTAAAAATATTATCGCTATATTTCTATTTGAACATGACCAAAGTCAATGTATAATAAAAGCAAGTCAAAGATAAAGTGAGAAGCAAATGCAAGAATTAAAAGACAAACTGGCAGAATTACACAACCGCATCTCGGTTCTCCTGGAGCGTCTTTGACATCGTCAGCCGTGAAAAAGATATCACCGCGCTGGAGCAAAAATCCGTCGAACCCGGTTTCTGGTCGGACCAGAACCAGGCCCGCAGCGTCATGCGCCGCCTCGCCGAACAGAAAAGAACGGTAGAACAGTGGCGCAGCCTCGAAAAAAGTACCGTCGATATCGGCGAAATGATTGACCTCGCCGTCGCCGAAGCGGACGATTCTTTAACCGCCGAAATTCAAAAAGACATCGAAAACCTGTCCGCAACGCTGGACAAACTGGAGCTGGAGCTGGCCTTCAGCGGCGAATATGATTCCCGCAACGCCATTTTGCAGATTCACGCCGGGGCCGGCGGCACCGAATCCCAGGACTGGGCCGAAATGCTGCAGCGCATGTACCTGCGCTGGGCGGAAAAACGCGGTTTTAAAACCGAAATCCTGGACGAATCCCGCGGCGAAGAAGTCGGCATCAAAAATGTTACCATCAGTATCACCGGCTCTTACGCCTTCGGTTATCTCAAATCCGAGCACGGCGTGCACCGCTTGGTGCGGCTTTCGCCCTTTGATTCCGACCATGCCCGTCATACTTCGTTCGTGTTAGTCGAGGTCATGCCGGAAGCCGAAGAAAATGTGGACGTTAAAATCGCGCCGGAAGATATCAAGGTTGACACCTTCCGCAGCAGCGGCGCCGGTGGCCAGAACGTCCAGAAAGTCAGCAGCGCCGTCCGCATCACCCATATCCCCACCGGCATTGTCGTGACCTGTCAGACGGAACGCAGCCAGTTGCAGAACAAAGCCTTTGCCATGAAAATCCTCTATTCCCGCATCCTGGAAGGCGAACTGGAAAAACAGGCGGAAGAACGCGCCAAACTGAAAGGCAAACGCATCGAAGCCGGCTGGGGTAACCAGATCCGCAGCTACGTCCTGCATCCGTATAAGATGGTTAAAGACCACCGCACCGAGTACGAAACCAGCCAGACGGAAGCCGTGCTCAACGGGGATATTGACGGCTTCATCACCGCTTACCTCCGTTCAATTGTCGGCAAACAGGATGCCTAGCAAATTTCAGCAGGATAATGTCGTTGCGAGGAACAAAAGTGACGAAGCAATCTAAAATGTATGTACATAGAAAAACAATACTATGTTTATATCCTGACCAATGCCAAACATACGACGCTCTACACAGGCGTCACGAATGACCTGAAAAAGAGAGTCTGGCAGCATAAAGGGAAGTTCGTAGAAAGTTTTACGAAAAGATATCATGTTGACATGTTGATGTACTACGAAGTCTCCAATAGCATAGAAAGTGCCATTACCAGAGAAAAACAAATAAAAGCTGGTTCAAGGCAAAAGAAAATCGACCTGATTATTAACATGAATCCCGAATGGCGTGACTTGTACGATGAACTCTAGATTGCCGCGACCTTCCATGGTGTTTTGGGAAGGTCTCGCAACGACAATTAAAGAACAGCAAAAATATCTAAAACTTTCAATAATCAAGGTTTATGGCCCTCTCTCTTTACAATGCCTCTAAATCCAATTAGAATGTATTGTATATGATAAATGAGGAAAAACCGCCGAAAGACTCCTTCACCATCCATGATTTACCCGTCGCCGAACGCCCCCGGGAAAGGCTGCAGCAATTCGGCTCAGAGGCATTATCGGCCCAGGAGATTCTGGCCGTCATCCTGGGTCGTGGTATTGCCGGCGAGTCTGTCATGGTGACCGCACAGCGTCTGCTCAGTCAGTTCGGCGGATTAAAAGGCCTGGCTGCCGCCACGGTAGAGGAGCTTTCTCAGGTTAAAGGCATCGGCCTCGCCAAAGCCTGTCAAATCAAAGCCGCTTTTGAATTGGCCAACCGCCTGGAAGGCTATCCTTCCGACGATAATCAAACGGTGATTAAAAACCCCCTCGATGTTGCTGCGCTGGTAAAAAATAAACTTAATGGCAAAAAGAAAGAATATTTCATGACCGTGTTGCTGGATACCCGCGCCCGTGTCATCAAAATCTGCGAAACCTCCGTCGGCAGCCTGGATACCAGCATCGTCCATCCCCGGGAAGTCTTTAAAGAAGCGATTTCCGCCTCAGCGGCCTCGGTGATTTTTGTCCACAATCACCCGTCCGGCGATACTTCCGCATCTGAACAGGATATCGGCCTGACGAAAAGGCTGGTGGAAGCCGGGCAAATCATCGGTATCGAAGTCCTCGACCATATCATCATCGGGGATAACAAGCACCTCAGCATGAAAGCGTCGGGGTTGTTTTAGCAAAAGCAGCAGGCTAACTCGTTTTCTGCGCCGCCTGAAAAATACTCTTTACGTTCGTGAAAAATCGTTCGGCCGCGGCGCCATCGGCGAAAGCCCGTTTGGGGATAATCACCGCTTTTTTGGGCCGCACCAGGATGAAAATGTGCGTCCCCGTTTGCACGATGTCTTCCACCGCCGTCCATTTCACGATGTCGTTATCGTTGTCCACCACGCCGACCGTGGAGATGGCATACTGATGGATGCCGACGAAGCTGTTTTTATAGCTGTAGGCTTTTTGCGCAGCCTTGCGGATTTTACGCCGTAACCTGCCGGGATAAGAAAAAAGGTACAGGAAACCGCCGCCGCCCAGAATAATCCCGATGCCGCCGGCGATTATCGTGCTCAAATAGAGCGGATTGACCAGCAGATAAATCACGCCGAGCAGAAAACAGATTACCATCACCGGCATGAACAGAAAACGTATCAGTTTCCAGTTCTTTATCCATTGCGGGCTGTTTTCCAGGTAATAATTGTTCCAGGCAATCGCGTCCTCGACGTTCAATTCGCATTTCAGATTGATGGTATTTGTCGCCATTCTTTAATCCTGAATCATTTAATGCTTAAAGTAAAGCCTGGTAGACCAGCCGCTCGAATAATTCCAGGTAGCTGTTGTCCGGCGCGGTCGGCGCGTCAATCCCGCGGACCATCGCCATGGAAATCATCTTTTGGGTGAAGCAGATTGCCAGCAGTTTTTCTTTCGGATCAGCGAAGAAAATCGTGCCGCAGGCGCCGCCTTTGCCGAAGCTGCCGACGGAGCGGAAGAGGGGATAGGTGCTGCCGCCCTTGAAAACTTCGACACCGCAGCCGAACCCGAAGCCCGGTCCTTCGTTTGTCGGGATGCCGCCGGTCTGGTCCGAGGTCATGATTTCCACGGATTTGCGGCTCAATATCCGCACGCCGTTAAATTCGCCCTGATTCAGCAGCATCTCCACGAAACGGGTGTAATCCGGCACGGTGGATAATGCCCCGCCCATGTCCCCGCCCGCCCCGAAATGCACTTTCGGCCCCCTCACTTTTTCACTGGTTTCCGCCTGGTCGAAGACCTGTATCCCCCACTGTCCGTTTTCGTATTTCGGCTGGTAACTGGTGGAAAATCGCTTCAACTTGGCTTTATCCAGATAGAAAGATGTATCTTTCATGCCCAACGGCCGGAAAATCCGTTCCTGGTAAAATTCTTCCAGCGTTTTGCCGGTAATTTGTTCGATGACGACCCCTACCACCGGATAGCCGATGTGATATTCGTAATCGCTGCCGGGCTCGAAGCTGAGGGGAATCCGGGCATGCGCCTCCACTCTTTCCCGGTAACTTTTGCGTGGAGCATTATCAATACTCTCGGCGATATCCCAGCCGGATTCCTCGATGTATTTCCGGTATTTGGAACTCAGCCAGTGCGGCGCGCGCCGCAAAGTCGCCAGCCCGGTGGTATTTGCCAGGCAGTCGCGGATGGTAATTTCGCGGTTCGCCGGCATGATATTGGCTGTTTCCGGCGGGCCGGGACGTATCCGTGTGTTGGTCGTGACCAGTGGATTTTTGAAAGCCGGGATATATTTGGAAACCGGGTCGTTCAGGCTCAGCAAGCCTTCTTCGCAGAGAATCAGCGCCGCGACGCCGGTAATCGGTTTGGTATCCGAGTAAAGGCGGAAAATCGTATCCGGCGTTACCGGTTTTTTACGCGCTACATCCGCGTAGCCCTGGCTCTCGAAATGGACGATTTTACCTTCCCGTGCCACCAGCGTCACAAAATTGGGTGTCTGGTTCCGGTCGATAAAACTCTGCAATGCCGGGCGAATCCGTGACAGACGTTCCGCGGAAATGCCGGCTGCTTCCGGTTTGGCTTGCGGTAGCGGTAATTTGTTTTCCATGTAGAATATACTCCTTGTGGCTGAACGCTGATAGCTGACAGTTATTTTACAAATACTTCAGCAGTTCTTCCGGCTCTTTTATCACCGCCTGCGCGCCGGCGCCCAGCAGTTCCTGTTCGGAGCGGAAACCCCAGCCGGCCCCGACCGGATACATTCCCGCGCCGACGGCGGTTTTCATGTCGATGTCCGAATCGCCCAGGTAGACAAAATCTGCCGGCCTGATGCCCATTCGCTGTGCCAGCTGCAACGTCCCCGCCGGGTTCGGTTTGTTCGGCACCGACGGCCGCGACCCGGCCACCACTTCAAATTGCCAGCGCCGCAGCAGTTTGGCGACGCACATTTTGGTTAAATCGTCGGCTTTATTTGAAAGCACCGCCATTTTAATCTTTTTTTCGGTCAGGGCGTCCAGCAGTTCCGGGATGCCGGGGTAGGGGCGGGTGTTGTCTGCCCAGTGAATGGCATAATAATCGTTTATCAGGTCGAGTAATTTCTTCCCGTTTTCCGCATTGCGGTCGTTTTCCGGCAGGGCCCGCAGCGCCAGGATATCCCGGCCTTCCCCGATCAGGTTTTTATAATCGGCGACGGCATGCTGCGGGAAACCGAGCCTGGCCAGCCCCTGGTTCACCGCGCCGGCCACATCTTCCAGTGTGTTCAATAAAGTCCCATCCAGGTCAAATAAAACCGCCCGGTGTTTCAGATGATTTCCCTCTTGTTGCTGTGTTTCAATTCGGCCGAAATTAAAAATAGTGAAATTGGTCACTCTCCTTTAATGATGCTGTCCGAAATTTTTTAGGTTGCCCCATTAAGCCCATTCCCCTCTTCCATAAAAGGCCGCAGGTCCCGGAGGTACGAACGGGAGGGATCACGGGGGATTTATTTTTCAGAATTGTGCATTTTACCTCAATTTTCATTTCCAGGGTTATTTTCGGACAGCCTCAGATTCTGTGTTAATCCTCTCTCCCTATCAGGGAGAGATTGAGAGAGTGGGAATCCCTGTAAATTGCTTTTGTCTATCCCAGCCTCTTTCTCAGCTCCGCGAATTGATTGCTTAATCTTGGCGGCAGTCTGTCGCCGAATTGCGCGAAGAATTTCTCCATCTTGGGGATTTCCATTTTCCAGGCTTCAGTATCCACCCTCAGTAATTCCTTCATGTTTTCCGGCGCCACGGTCAGGCCCCGCAGGTCCAGGTCTTTTTCCTCCGGTAGATAACCGATGGCGGTCTTCCGTCCGCCGGCTTTGCCGTCCACCCGGTCGCACATCCATTCGATGGCGCGGCTGTTATCGCCGAATCCCGGCCAGAGGAACTTGCCTTCGGCGCTCTTGCGGAACCAGTTCACGTAAAAAATCTTCGGGGCTTTGCCCTTTAATTTATCGCCCATTTCAAACCAGTGCTGGAAATAATCGCCCATGTTGTAGCCGCAGAAAGGCAGCATCGCAAACGGGTCGTAACGTATCTCGAGGTTATCCAGGGCCGCCGCCGTCGGTTCCGAAGCCGCCGTCGCGCCCATGAACACACCGTGATCCCAGTCGAACGCCTCGGTCACCAGCGGCACCACGCCGGAACGCCGCCCGCCGAAGATGATGATGTCTATTGGCAGCCCTTCCGGTTTTTCCCAGTCGGGGGAAATAATCGGGCACTGCGCCGCCGGGGCGGTGAAACGCGAATTGCCGTGCGCGGCCGGTTCTTTGCCGCCCGGGGTCCAGTCCCTGCCTTTCCAGTCAATCAGGTGCGCGGGCTGGCCTTCCATCCCTTCCCACCAGATATCGCCGTCGTCGGTCAAAGCGCAATTAGTAAAAATCGTATTCTTTTTGATGGTTTCCATCGCCATCGGGTTGGATTTATAGGAAGTGCCGGGCGCCACGCCGAAGAAACCGGCCTCGGCATTAATCGCCCGCAGCCGTCCGTCCGGCCCCAGTTTCATCCAGGCAATATCGTCGCCGATGCATTCCGCTTTCCAGCCGGGAATCGTCGGCTGTATCATTGCCAGATTGGTTTTACCGCAGGCCGAGGGGAAAGCGGCGGTGATGTGGTACTGCCGCCCTTCCGGATTGGTGAGGCGCAGGATAATCATGTGTTCGGCCATCCAGCCTTCGCGCCGGGCAATCGCAGACCCGAGCCGCAGCGCCAGGCATTTTTTCCCGAGCAGGGCGTTGCCGCCGTAGCCGGAGCCGTAGGACCAGATGGTATTTTCATCCGGGAAATGGCTGATGTATTTCTTTTCCATCGGGGCGCAGGGCCAGGCAACGTCTTTCTGCCCCGCCGCCAGCGGTGCGCCCAGCGAGTGCAGGCATTTTACAAAATCCCCGCCTTTGTTCAGCAGGTCAATCACTTTCCCCCCGACGCGGGTCATAATGTGCATGTTGCAGACGACATACGCGCTGTCCGTCAGTTCCACGGCAATCTTCGACCAGGGCGAACCGACCGGGCCCATCGAGAAGGGGATGATGTACAGCGTGCGGCCTTTCATGCAGCCTTTGTACAGCGCGGTCATCGTCGGTTTCAGTTCGTCGATGTTTATCCAGTTGTTGGTCGGGCCGGCTTCGTCCTTAGTTTTCGTGCTGATATAAGTACGCGCTTCGACACGGGCCACGTCGCTGGGGTCTGAGCGGAACAGAAAACTGTTGGGTCGCTTTTTCAGCGGCGTCGCCTGTCCGGCGGCCACCATTTCCGCCATCAGCGTGTCGTATTCCGTTTTGGTGCCGTCACACCAGTAGATTTTGTCCGGCTGACAAAGGGTATTGATTTCCTGCACCCATTTGGTCAGTTTCTCATTCTTCATTTTGTAAGTCATTTGGGTATTTTCTCCTACTCAAATCGACGCCTGAGAACTGCATCATTGTATCAAAGGTGGGAAGGGGAATGAGAGTGTTATTTTCTCAGACGTTGCTGGCTTCTCCGGAAAATGGGAAACCTTATGCGTGTATTATATCACAGGCTGAAATCAGCAAGCTATTGAACAAACTCCAAATACCAAAAGCCGGCTGCCAAACAAAACTCTAAATCAGAATATTAAAAAGTGTTACCTATCACCCCGTACCAAAATGTAACCTATCATCCCGTTTGCACAAGAGAATTATTCTGCTTGCTGAAAGTTTTAAATTGACGGGCAAACCTTATCACGCCCCGAACGAAGTGAATGGTCTCTTTATGTTTCACTGAAATCTTCCATCGTCATTGCGGGTATAATACATATTTTGTGTTGTTAAACAAACATTACCACCATTGTCGTTCCCGCGAAAGAGGGAATCCATTTAACTTCCCGCCCTGTTTGCGCAAGGACTGATAATGTTGAAATCCACTCCGTTTTTCCCGCAGTGTATGAGCGCCTGGCTAAATACCATCAAATTTCCTGTAATTATTACTTCATATTTTTTTTCGTATCACTCTCAATCATTCAACCAGTTGAATGATTGACGCTCAACTTGATATCAAGCAGAAACATTTTTCAAGTATTATGCCCATTGCGAGCGCAGCGCGGCAATCCGACACCGCAGTGTCGTACTGAGTCCCGTTTTCAACGAGACGAATGTATCTAGGCCTTTTCCTACTCCAATCTAACCGCTCTTCAAAAATAAGGATAATAACCGCCATGGTTAGTCTCCATCTTCGCAGCTGCACTGTATTTTTTAATAAAAATATGCCGGAATCAAAAATTTTACCTTTGGGTTTTATGTTTGTGGCGCAATTCTACAACTTGGGGGGAAGGGACAAGGGGAAACATCGGGCAAGCGAGGGCGTTTGCCCTCGCGCCGCCCAAAAAAAAGAGGTTCTCTTCCTTGAGGCCGAAGCCGAAATACTTTCTGTAGGCCGCAGCCGGAAGTACTCAGCTCTCTGAGCTGATGTATGCCTTTAAGGCAAAATGTACACAGAGACTAAAGAGATGGGGCGTTGTGATTGCATTAGGAGTTGGGAAAAGCTTTATTTGATTGGGAAATAGCGTAAATAGCGTCGTTCTTCCCACTTAATTCTATAAGCTGAAAGCTGACTGCTGACCGCTGAAAGCTCGTCCAAAATAGCGACAAAAACCGCCTCGGTTAGTCCCCTTCGCCCTCGATGGGAGAAGGTTAGGATGAGGGTGAAATGGTTGG
>Ga0187887_10004629_pt1 | contig 10191 bp, 8 predicted proteins | sample June2016WEW_7_10_FD_132977 | JGI IMG/M metagenome (GOLD analysis project Ga0187887, IMG submission 132977) | Peatland microbial communities from SPRUCE experiment site at the Marcell Experimental Forest, Minnesota, USA - June2016WEW_7_10 | ecosystem: Environmental > Terrestrial > Soil > Wetlands... | reverse complement strand
CGACCACGGAGCCCGAGAATATTCCGCAGACCATCCGCTCGCGTTGCCAGCACTTCAGCTTTCACGCGGTCAAATTCGACGACATTCTGGCGCAGTTGAAGATGATTGCAGCCGAGGAAAAGGTGGCGGCCGGCGAGGAAGCGCTGGCTCTCTTGGCCGAAGCCGGCGATGGGTCGATGCGCGACGCGCTCTCCATCATGGATCAGGCGATTGCTTCGGCTCCGCTTGAAGTCCTCCAAGGCGAGGGCCGGCCAAAGCTTTCGAGCGAGCAGATTCGCGAGCTGATGGGCGCGGTGCCGAGCACGGTGTTTGAAAAACTGCTCGAAGCCGTGGCCGCTGCCGAGAGCGCGCCGCTGATGGAGCAAGTGAATGTGCTGATGAACGCCGGGCACAGTCCGTTGTCGCTGGCGCGGCAGATGGTGCGCTACCTGCGCAATACGCTCATGGCCAAACTGGGCGGCGAGCAGACGGAACTGCTGCAGATCTCCGCCGACGAGCGGGCGCGCGCGGCGCGGACCGCTCTGCTTTTCAGCGAAGAAGAGCTGACGCGCAATTTGCAAATTGTGCTGCGCACCTTCGACGATTTGAATTACCGCCAGGAACAGCGCTTTCACCTGGAGCTGGGACTGCTGAAGCTGATCCACGCCCAGCGGCTGCTTCCGATCGAGGAACTGCTAAGCGGAGTGGCTGGAGGAGCGGGCGCGAGAACTTCTGCGCCGAGCACTGCGCCGCGAGCGAGTGCGAGCGCGGCACGACCGGCGGGTTCGTCTTTTGCTGCAGCAGGCGCAACGGCGCGCGAACCGAGTGGCTGGAATGCAGCACCGCCCGCACGGCAGAGCGCGGGTCCGGAAAGCGGCGCCGTCATGAGTAGATCCGCCGCCACTGCAGAGTCCGCGATGGCGGGGAACGCGGTCGCGCGCGAACTTTCGCCCTTCCCTGTCGCCGGCACGCAAGCAGCTGGAAATGGATCGTCTGAGCTCCTCACCGAGGGTGCGCTGGCCAAGGCACCTGAAGCCGCCAGCGCGACAGGCGGAGATTTGAGTGTTGAATCGATCCGTCAGGACATTGTGAGCGCGCTGGCCACCGCCGGTCACGGCTCAGCCGCGCAGTTGCTGGGCAACGGCGCCTGGCGACTGGAGAGCACGAGCTTGCAAGTCGCTGTGCCGGGAATGGGCAAGAAAATGCTCAGCCTGACGGTGAATGCCGCCGCGGAGAAGATCGTGCGCCAGGAACTGCAGCGGCTGGGAGCGCCCACGCGTTTTGTCGTGTCCGCCGGCGAGGGATCGACTCCGGCGGTGGTTGTTGCTCCGCCCTCCGCGCCCGTGGGCAGCGTGCATGAGATGGCGCTGGCGCATCCAATGGTCAAGCGCGCGCAGGAGATTTTCAAGGCCGAGGTCCGCAGTGTGGTCGATTTGCGGTCGAAGTGACGGGCCTCTGAGGAGAAGACAACGAGAATGATCAATCCGCTCAAAATTTCGGAAATGCTTTCCAAAGCTGGCGAAATGCAGGAAGAGGTTCAGCGCAAGCTGGGAGAAACCGTGGTGGAGGCCTCGAGCGGAGGCGGCGCGGTGACCGCGACCATGAACGGCAAGAAAGAGTTGCTCAGGATCCACATCGATCCTTCTGCAGTGATGAGCCTGAGCGGCAGCCAGCCCGATGTGGAGATGCTGGAGGACTTGATTGTGGCCGCGGTGAATGAGGCCGGACGCAAGGCGGACGACGCCATCAAGTCAAGTGTGCAGGGCATGCTGGGCGGATTGAAGATTCCAGGACTCGGCTCATGAAGTTTTGAAGTGGCACGGCTAAAGCCGAGCCCTTTCAAAGTGAAAGGTGATTGTTGTGTCACGCTATGCCGAGCCGATGGCCCGGCTCATTGAGGAACTGAAGAAACTGCCCGGCGTGGGCACCAAGAGCGCGCAGCGCTACGCCTTCCACTTGCTGCGCTCGAGCGACGAGGACGCCGCCGCCCTGGCCGACGCCGTGCGCGGATTGAAGGCCAGCTTGCGACTCTGCTCCATCTGCAACAACGTAACGGATATCGACCCCTGCGCCTACTGCGCAAGCCCTTCGCGGAATCAGCGCCTGGTGTGCGTGGTGGAGGAACCTACAAATATCGACTCTGTGGAGAGGACACAAATGTATCAGGGCGTCTACCACGTGCTGCACGGCACGCTTTCGCCACTGCACGGCGTGGGGCCCGACCAGTTGCGCGCGAAAACTCTGATTGGCCGCGTGGAGCGCGGCGAAGTGGACGAGGTGATTCTGGCCACGAGTCCCACACTTGAAGGCGAGGCCACAGCGAGTTGGCTGGCAACTGCGTTGCGCGGCGTTTCGGTAAAGATCACAAGAATAGCGACAGGCGTTCCCGCCGGCAGCGACATTGAATACGCCGATGAGGTGACGATGGCGCGCGCCATTGAAGGACGGCGAGAGGTTTAGCGAGTCGGCGAGTCAGCAAGTCGGCGGTTACCATGGCTGGATAAGCAGCAGGCCACCGCACAAAAAGAAAGCGGGAGAGCCGATTAGCTCATCCCGCTTAAAAGAGGCTTGGGAAGCCGCTTTGCTAGAGGTTATTTCGAAATCTGATCGAGGGCGAGGTTCAGCTCCAGGACGTTCACGCGCGGTTCGCCGAGAAAACCGAGTTGCCGCGAGGTGGTGTGGTCCGCGACGAGTTTCCGCAAGAGATCCTGATCGATGCCGCGCGCCAGGGCGACCCGCGCGACCTGGTAGTAGGCATTGTCGGGCGTGATGTCGGGGTCGAGGCCTGAGCCCGAAGTCGTCACCATGTCGATGGGCACGGGCTTGCCCTGGTTCTGCGCGGCCAGCTTGTCGATGTCGCCCTGAATGCGCGTGACCAGCGCTTTGTTTGACTGGGCCAGATTCGTACCGCCAGAGGACGTGCCGTCATAGCCGTTGCCCGCAGCCGAGGGTCGCGGATGAAAGTACTTGTCCGAGGTAAAGCTTTGCGCGATCAGCTCCGAGCCAATCACCTGACCGTTGTTCAGAATCAGACTGCCGTCCGCCTGATGATGAAAGAGCACGCTGGCGAGCCCTGTCATCAGCAGCGGATATCCCAGGCCGAACAGGACCGCGGTGATGAGTGTGAAGAGAATCGATGTCTTCCAAACCGAATGCACTTTGCAACTCCTTGAGACCTTGCGGCAGGGGCTAAAGCCCCGGTGTTTGTCTCGTCGTTTTCGGCCCGGCTGAAGCCGTGCCCTTGTTACAAAACTTCCTATGCCAGGTGCATCGCAACCAGACACAGATCGATAGCCTTGATGCCGATAAACGGAATAATGATGCCGCCCACACCGTAGATCAGCAGGTTGTTGCGCAGCAGGACGTCGGCCGCTTTGGGCTCGTACTTGACGCCCTTCAACGCCAGCGGGATCAGCGCCACAATAATGATCGCGTTGAAAATGACCGCCGACAAAATCGCCGAATTAGGCGAGTGCAGATGCATGATGTTGAGCGCGCCCAGCACCGGGAACACACCCAGGAACATGGCAGGGATGATGGCGAAGTACTTGGCCACGTCGTTGGCAATGGAAAACGTGGTCAGAGCGCCGCGCGTCATTAAGAGCTGCTTGCCGATCTCCACAATCTCGATGAGCTTGGTGGGATTGGAATCGAGATCGACCATGTTTCCGGCTTCTTTTGCCGCCTGGGTGCCGGAGTTCATGGCCACGCCGACGTCGGCCTGGGCCAGCGCGGGCGCGTCGTTGGTGCCGTCGCCGGTCATGGCTACCAACTTGCCCATGGCCTGCTCGCGCTTGATCAGATCCATCTTGTCCTTGGGCTTGGCCTCGGCAAGAAAACTGTCCACGCCGGCTTCGCGCGCAATCACGGCCGCGGTCAGCGGATTGTCGCCGGTGATCATAATGGTGCGGATGCCCATGGCGCGGAGGCGTGCAAGGCGATCCTTCAGGCCGCCTTTGACCACGTCCTTCAAATAAATGACGCCGAGGGCAGTGGAATTTTCGGCGACTACCAGAGGAGTGCCGCCGAGGCGCGCGATCTCTTCCACATTCTCGCGGACCTTTTGCGGAAGTGCGGAGCCCTGCTCCTCAAGGAAGCGGGCAATTGCGTCAACGGACCCCTTGCGGATGCGCGTGCCCGGAAGATTGACACCACTCATGCGGGTTTGTGCCGTGAAGGGCACAAACTCGGCATGAATGCCCGCAAGATCGCGGCCGCGCAGGTTGTACTTCTCCTTGGCTAATACAACAATCGAGCGGCCTTCGGGAGTTTCGTCGGAGAGCGAAGCCAGTTGCGCCGCATTGGCCAGCCGCTCCTGGCTCACATCGGGCGCGGGCATGAATTCGACTGCCTGACGATTGCCCAGGGTGATGGTTCCGGTCTTGTCGAGCAGCAGCGTGTTCACGTCGCCGGCGGCTTCCACGGCGCGGCCGCTCATGGCCAACACGTTGTACTGCACCAGGCGGTCCATGCCGGCGATGCCGATAGCCGACAGCAATCCGCCGATGGTGGTGGGAATGAGGCACACCAGCAGCGAAACCAGCACGAAAACGGTTTGCGGCGCGTGGGAGTAAATGGCGAACGGCTGCAGCGTGACGACGGCCAGCAGAAAGATGATGGTGAGGCCGGAGAGCAGAATGCTGAGCGCGATCTCGTTGGGCGTCTTCTGGCGCGTGGCGCCTTCGACCAGCGCGATCATGCGATCGAGAAAGGTTTCGCCGGGATTGGAGGTGATCTTGACCTTGATCCAGTCCGAGAGCACCTTGGTGCCGCCGGTAACGGCCGAGCGGTCGCCGCCGGCTTCGCGAATGACTGGAGCGGACTCGCCGGTAATTGCCGACTCATCCACCGACGCCACGCCTTCGATCACTTCGCCGTCGCCCGCGATGTAGCTGCCGGCCGCGACGTAAATTGTGTCTCCGGCGCGAAGAGAACCGCTGACGACATCTTCAAAGCTGCCGTCTGCCTTGTAGCGCTTGGCGATGGTCTCGCCCTTGGCCTTGCGCAAGGTGTCGGCCTGTGCCTTGCCGCGGCCTTCGGCCATGGCTTCAGCAAAGTTGGCGAACAGCACTGTGAACCACAGCCAGAGCGTGATCTGCAGATTGAAGCCAAAGGTCTCGCGATGATGTTGGTAGTTAACGAAGAGCAGCGCCGTGGTGAGCACGCTGCCCACTTCCACCACAAACATCACGGGATTCTTGACCATGCCGCGCGGATCGAGCTTGCGCACGCTGTCCAGCGCCGCCTGGGCCATGATTTGCGTATTCCAAAGACTCGTTTTTTCAACCATGACAGTCCGTTTTGCCTTGTCCTGATGCGTTATCGCTTCGGGTTAGAACAGCGTTCCAGGGTGCGTGTGCAGCAGCAGGTGTTCCAGAATCGGTCCCAGGCTCAACGCCGGGAAGAAGGTGAGCGCGCCGACGATGAGCACCACGCCGACCAGCAACACCGCGAAAAGCGTTGTGTTCACTGGAAAAGTGCCGGGAGAGGGCGGAACGCTCTTCTTCATCGCCAGATGGCCGGCCAGAGCGAGCACGGGAATCTTCATCAGAAAACGTCCCATGAGCATGTCGAAGCCGAGGCAAACGTTGTACCACCATTGCGTCGTCGGATTGGCAGGGATGTTCAGGCCCGCGAAGGCAGAGCCGTTGTTGCCTGCGCCGGAGGTAAACGCGTAGATGATCTCACTGAATCCGTGCGGGCCCTGGTTGGTGAGCGCCGAAAGTCCTACGTAGGGCAGCAGAACCAAGACGGCACTGAAGGTGAGGATGACGAGCGGGAAGATGAGCGCGTAGAGCATCGCCATCTTCACGTCGTAGGCTTCGATCTTCTTGCCCAGGTACTCGGGAGTGCGGCCCACCATGAGCCCGGCGATGAAGACCGAAAGCACCACAAAGATCAGCATGCCGTACATGCCCGCGCCTACACCGCCGAAGACCACCTCGCCAAGCATGATGTTGGCGAGCGGGACCATGCCGCCCAGGGGCGTGAAGCTGTCGTGCATGCCATTCACGGCGCCGCAACTGGCGTCGGTAGTAATGGTGGCGAAGAGCGCGCTCTCGGCAATACCGTTGCGCACCTCCTTGCCTTCCATGTTGCCGCCGGGTGCGGTTGCGGTGCGTACCTGTGCAGCCCCATTAATCATTGGATGTGGCTGCGACTCAGCCCAGTAACAAGCACTAAACCCTGCCGCAAAGAGCACAAACATGGCGCCGAAGACGGCCCAGCCATGGCCGGGCGAACCGGTCATGCGGCCCAGGGTAAATGTGAGGCCTGCAGGAATGATGAAGATAGAGAGGATTTGAAAGAAGTTCGAAAGCGGCGTCGGGTTCTCGTAGGGGTGGGCGCTGTTGGCGTTGAAAAAGCCGCCGCCATTTGTGCCCAGCATCTTGATAGCTTCCTGCGAAGCGACCGGCCCCTGGCCGATGGTTTGCGCAGCGCCCTCGACGGTATGCGCGACGGTGTAGGGGTGGAGATTTTGAGGAACTCCCTGCCAAACCAGCAGCAGCGCGTATACGATGCAGGCCGGAGTGAGCACGTAAAGCAGCGTACGCGTCATGTCGACCCAGAAGTTGCCGATGGTGCCCGAGTTGGTGCGCTTGATGCCACGGATGAGGGCGACAGCAACGACGATTCCCATGGCCGCCGACCAGAAGTTATGCGTGGCCAGACCGAACATCTGGGTCAGATAACTCATGGTCGACTCAGGCGTATAAGACTGCCAGTTGGTGTTGGTGGTGAAGCTGACAGCGGTATTCCATGCGAGGTCGGGCCCTACAGCCGCGAGGTGCTGCGGGTTCCACGGGAGAACCTGCTGCAGCCGTTCCACTACGTAGGTAAGCACTAGCGTGACGGCGGAGAAGCCGAGCGTGGCGTATGCATACTCCCGCCAGTTCATCTCCTTGTCGGCATGGACGCCGCATAGCTTGTAGAGGAGCCTTTCGACTGGACGAAGCACCGGATCTAGCCAGGTGCGCTCGCCTTCAAGAACGCGCGCCAGGTAGATGCCTACGGGGCGAACCGTGGCGAGCAGGACGAGACAATAGATGGCAAATTGCAGCCAGCCGTTGGCGGACATTTCAGAATTTCTCCGGGAAAAGCAGCGTGAGCGTGAGATAAACCAGCAAGAGAACCGAAAGCACCAGCGCGGTGACCGAAATCCATTCGATGTGCATGGACTACCTCAACTTCTGGCATGCCTTGACATAGAGAAACGCCAGGGCAAAGAAAACCACCGTGAATAGCATCATGACTGCGTCTTGCATGCAAAATCTCCCCCTGCCGGCCAGTACCAAGCCGGCAGGATCCCTCTAAAGAATCGGTTCCGTTCGTGGTGCATCGGCTCTGCCGGAGCGGACACAGGGATTCGCGGTGCGCTGCTGCCCTGGCCTCGCCTGAGGGTTGAGCCGAGATTCATTGTGCACTGTGACAAGTTTGAGTATCGAAAAGAGTTCCTAAATAAACCATAAGGATTCCAGCCGGGCGGCGATAAGCTCCCGGGAATCAGCGAGCGTGGGGCGCGCAATGGCCCACAATGTGAAACACACGGAGTGCGCCGCCTACTCTTCGTTGCCGGTCCAGCCCTCGGGAATGAAGCGGTAACCCACCCAAGGCTCGGTCTGAACGTATTGGCGGCCTGTCTCAGTTTCGAGTTTTTTTCGTAATTGCCCGACAAAAACCCTTAGATACTCGGGCTGGTGGGCCGATTGCGCGCCCCAAACGGCGGTCAGCAGGGCTCGGTGCGTCATCACCTTGCCGGCGTTGCGTGCCAGATGCAGCAGCAGATCGAACTCTTTGGGCGTCAGGTGGATGGGCTTGCCCTGTACGGTGATGGTGTGCGCCTGGGAGTCCACCACAAAGTCGCCTACTTCCAGGGCGGCCGTGGTGCGCTCGGGAGCGCGGCGCAGATGCGCCCGCACGCGCGCCAGCAACTCCTGAATGCTGAAGGGCTTGGTGACATAGTCGTCGGCGCCGGCATCGAGCGCCTCCACTTTTGACCGCTCGTGCTCGCGGACCGACAGGACAAGTACCGGCGTGGAGCCCCGCGTCCGTATGATGCGGCAGACATCGACCCCGCTCATTCCCGGCATCATCAAGTCGGTGATCACCAGGTCGGGAGCCCACTCTCGGAATACGCGCAAGCCTTCTTCGGGATCGTTCGCCGTGCGCACGTCGTAGCCCTGCGCAGACAGCGCGGCGCGCAGCACCCGCGTAATCTGCGATTCGTCGTCGATTACCAGAATTCGTCCAGGCATGGTCTTACTCTTTCCACCGAAGATTACACCATTGCGGCGGGCCGCTTTACAAAGCGCAAAAGACGACTATGATTCCGGTGGGGAAATCAATGCGCGCGCGCGTTCAATCCGGGGATATTCTTCGCTGGTTTCTGGCCACAGCCGCGGCCATGTTCACCACCTTCGTGCTGGCTTGGCTGGGCGCCAATTCCACCACCGCGGGAATGGTCTTTCTGGTGCTGGTGGTATGGTCGGCGAGCCAGGCGGGAATCGTTCTTTCGCTGTATATGGCGGCCCTATGCGCGCTCTTCTTCGACTACTTCTTTCTGCCTCCCATTCACACTTTCCGACTGGTGGGAGCGCAATCCTGGGTGGCGATGATCTCCTTCGCGCTGGGTTGCGTCGTAGTTAGCAGGCTGGCGGAGCGCGCGCGGCGGCAGGCTTTGCGCGCCGAACAAAGGCAGGTGGACGTGGGGAGGCTGTACGCCCTCAGCCAGGAGATGATGCTGTTTGAGGACGCCGACAAGCTGATCCACGACCTGCCCGGGCTGATCGACCGCATCTTTGCGCTCGACGGCGTCATTCTGTACGTTTGCGACCAGGACCGTTTTTATTCCTCGAGCGGCGCCGCGCCAGCCAGCATATGTGCGCATATGCAGGCCCTGACGGAAGGTTTGAGCCCTACGCTGGTTCCGCTGGCCGGCTACCATTCCACATCGCTGATGCTGGGGATGCGATCCGTGGGGGCGCTGGCCTGGCGGCCGGAGTCGCTGTCGCGCGAAGTCTCCGTGGCCATCTCGGCCCAGGTCGCGATTGCGGTGGCTCGGTCTATCGCGATAGAGAACACGGCCCGCGTGGAAGCCGCCCGCGAGGGCGAGCGGCTGCGCACGGCGCTCATCGATTCCCTCACCCACGAATTGCGCACTCCGCTGACCTCGATTCGCGCCGCTTCCACGACTCTGGTAGAGAGCGCGGGCATGGACGAGGCCGCGCGCTCCGATATGGCGCGCATCATCGACGAGGAGGCGGCGCGGCTCGATCTGCTGATCGGCGAGGCCGTGGAAATGGCCGAGATCGACGCCAATGTGGTGAAGGTGAAGATGTCCCCGCAGAATCCACGTACGCTTCTCGACCAGGCCGTGGAGGAATCGCGCAAAACTTTGGCGGCGCACAAGGTAAGCATCGTGGTGGAGGAGGAAAACCGCTCAGGCGGCGATGAGTCGGCCTCAGGAGAGTCGGTATGGATCGATCCGCACCTGCTGGGCCGGGTCCTGCGCCATTTGCTCGAAAACGTGGCCGGATATACGCCGCCCGGTAGCCGCGTGACTCTGAGCTGCAAGCGCAACGACGATCGCCTGGAGTTTTGCGTTCAGGATAACGGCCCAGGAATCGACCCCCTCGACCTGCCACTGATCTTTGAGAAGTTCTACCGGGGCAAGCACCGCACTGGCCAGCGCAAAGGATCGGGCATGGGCCTGGCCATTACCCGTGCCATCATGACTGTCCACGGCGGAGGCATCGAGGCCTCCAACGTTCCCGGTGGCGGGGCGCGTTTTCGTTTCTGGGTGCCGCTGGTTGAGAGAGAGCCGAGCCGGCAGTGAAAAGACAGGGAATAGGGAGTAGCCAGCAGGGAGTAGAAAAGAGACAATCGGCGCTGAATCAGGATTGCGGTTCCTGGCTCCAGTCGCACCCAATCTCGCGGCGTTTTTCGGAGCTCTCCACAGCCCATTCGAGCAGCCGCGCTACGCGCCAGGCATCCAGGCCTGTAACCGGAGCGGCGGCCTTGACTAGCAGCGCATCGCGAATGCCCGCGTAGTAGAGCCGGTAGTCGCCCGTAACTGCAGGAACCGGACGTCTGACCGAGCCACCCTCGATGTCCACGTACAACAAGCCCCATGCCGAGGACGGTTCCAGGCCCCATGTGGAATCCGCGATGCGCGTAATTTTGGTGAGCGCGGATTCCTGCGGGTCCACGCCT
>Ga0187887_10004627_pt1 | contig 10197 bp, 7 predicted proteins | sample June2016WEW_7_10_FD_132977 | JGI IMG/M metagenome (GOLD analysis project Ga0187887, IMG submission 132977) | Peatland microbial communities from SPRUCE experiment site at the Marcell Experimental Forest, Minnesota, USA - June2016WEW_7_10 | ecosystem: Environmental > Terrestrial > Soil > Wetlands... | reverse complement strand
TGGAGATACTTTCGCCGTCCTGCATCCATTTCACGCCACGGAAGCGCGCGATGTCGAGCAGCACGCCGCGCCCGACCATCTTGTTCTTGGAATTCTCAATGCCGAGCACGGACAGCCCGCGCGAGTCGATCAGCTTGGCGTCATGGCCGTTGTAGGCCTTGTCCTCGTAGAAGACGTGGCCGAGCGCGTCCCAGTGGGTGGCGCCCTGCACGCATAAGGTGAGCGTGTCGTCGGCATAGCGGAGCTTGTTCCAGTCTTGCTGGCCGGCGATGGCGTCGGTGCCGGTGGCCAGCATCTGGTGGATAGGATTGAAGCGGCCGCCGAACAGGCCGGTCTGCGGGCCGGTGCGGTCGAGCGGGATGCCGAGTGCGAACACCTTGCCAGTGCGGATCAGGCTCGCCGCCTTGACGATATCCTCCGGCGTAACGTGATTGAGCGTGCCGATCTGGTCGTCCTTGCCCCAGCGACCCCAGTTGCTGAGCTTCTTGGAAGCTTCCTCGATCGCCTTCTTACTAACAATGATGCCCACAGCTGTTTTTTCCTTCGTCGTTCGCCTTCGGGGTCCATTTCATATCCGCCGCCGCGGACCGGCAATTCGCGTTTAAAACGGCACCTTGTTTGGTCCCTTGAGGGCGAGGATCTCGCGCGCCTCGTCGGGCTTTGCAATCTCAAGACCCAGACCTTCGAGAAACTGACGGTCCATTTTGACCTGCTCGGCGTTCAACTGCGCCCAGCGACCCTTGCCGATCCAAAGTGAAACCTCATTGACGCGGACGTTGCCGCCGCCGCCACCGCCGCGACCGAATTTGATTGCGGCCTGCTCCCAGATAAGTACAGACACCCTTGCATCGAACGCGGTAGGCGAAACCGCACCTCACGAACCCACGGCAATTCGATGGTGGGCGCCCTTGTGGCGCACAGCTTCTCAAGTCCAGCCCCGGGGCGCATTGGTCTCGGTCAAAAGGTGGAGGCGGCACTGACTTCCAGGTTCCTGAGGATCTTCCGCAGCAGTTTTCAACATACATCAATTATGTCAGGCCGCGCATGCCCCACCGTCTGGCATGCAACGCTCTTTGGGCGAGCCCAAAAGGAGGTTGTGTGTACCGAAAACCTCATCTAGCGATGATTTGGGTTTTGGTAAGGTGAAAATCCCTGTTCCTGCGTCAAAAATCCTGCTCGACGGATTCGCTTGATGTAGATCAAGGCAATTGTCTGAAGGGCTACGAGCATAAACAGCGTGCCTTGATCGGTGTTCGCGGCAACTGATACTCGTTGCACTGGTCGTAGGTGAGGATGATCGGGCGCAATTGAATATCGACGTCATGGCCGCCCTGACATACCAGGAACTCGATCATGCGCGCCGCGGCCACTAGCTCCGACCCATAGTATTGAAATCTTTGCAGAATTTTCCGTGTTCCATACACGCTTACATACTTTGAGTGTGTCTTGCAATGTCCCACTGTGGCCCATGACTGACGAGCACCACAGCCGTGGCGCTGGCGCGTTCTGCCGCCGACCGCCTCTCCAACCGCCCGCCGTGCTAGAAGCGGCTGCATGCCGCCCGCGCGTCGCTTCCCGCCGCCTTGGACGCCCGATGATGACACTTGAAGATGGCGCGTCATCGGGGTGTCTCCTGGTGGCGCGTTATCGTTTTATGTATTAAATTTTAGGTCTACCTTCTAGATCTCGGCGGAGCCAAAGATGGATATGACCGAACAACGTCTCGAGAAACTTTTGCAAGGAGCTTTCAACGGGCCTCCAACGCCGCTTAAGGATATCCCAAAGCGTAGCGGCAAATCTGGTGCCGTTCGCAAACAAAAGCCTCAACACCGCCCGCGTCGCCAGCGCAAGAACCGCGCAGCCTGAAATCGAAAGTTTCGGCTTCGCTGATAGGTGAGGCGTCTTGCCGCACCACTGCGCACCGCTTCAATTGTGAGCGCAAGATCAGCGATGCGCAGTGCGCGTCGTATCGGAAATCGAACTCCGCCAAGCCCGTTACTTGAGCGGCGCATTGATAGTCAGGTGGAGAGAGTCGCACAGACCACCAGAATTTGATTGCAGTCTCGGAAGGGCCGTCGCCCGAGCGATCCAGAAGGCGCGACTTCCACTGCGGGGTCGAACCGACGTCCAGGCCCAACTCCGGAATTATCACTGACGCCAGCGGGAGCGATCAATGCAGTCAGACCGAACAATATGCTCCGGGCGGCCTGATGCAAACAACTACTCATCAGCGCTTCTCAGTATTTGGCGACGACTAAACCGCCGCCAAGTTTGTATGCGATGCCGACGCGTATATCGCTGATCGGCACTCTATTCCTGCCGTTGGCAGAATTGGTCAGGACGTTCACGAAGCTCGAAGTTTCAAGATTGGTATATCGGTATTCGATACGCCCCAAGACGTTATTGCTGAAGGCGTAATCGACCCCGGTACCGGCGGTCCAACCATAGGCGTTGCTGCCATTGGTGATGAACGGAGCGGATCCGAGAGGGGCATAAGAGACCGAAGGATCGGCCAACGCCCAGCCGCCAGTGCCGAAGACCAGGAAGCGATCAAACGCGACGCCGAGCCGACCCCGGATCGAGCCGTAGTCTTTTACCGTCGTGGAAATCGTAAAGGGACCTCCGGGTAAGGCGCCGGCCGCGCCGATCGGCGCAAGTGTCTGACTGTTACCAATCAAGTTGGACCATTGCCAATCGCCTTCGACACCGACCACGAATTTGTGGAACTGATAATTGCCACCGATGAAGAGCCCAGCAAGCGGGCCGTTCACCCCATAGCTGTATGGCGTCAAGGGAATGGCTGCCGCACTGGTCAGGGTCTCCTTCGGCGTTGCCCAGCCATAGCCACCGTCGCTGCCGAGATAAAAGCCGGTCCAATCGTAAGCATAGGAAGCGGGAGGCGACTTGTAGACCAGCGCCGGCGAGGGCGGTCTAGTGTAGGTAGCCGGTGCGGCGACGGCAGCCGGTGCGCCTGAATTGAACTTGTAGTTCACACCGAATTCGATCGCGCTCACATTGGTCGTCGAACTCGTGGTGAGTTGCGAGAACGGAAGCGAAATGGTCGACGATCCAAAGCTTGTATAGCGATACTCGGCAAAGGCGTTCCAATTCTGCGCGAAGGCGTAGGCAATGCCGCCGCCCGCCGTCCACCCACCGAGGCCCTTGTTGACGGCCTCGTCGGTGCCGGCTGTCGCGTTGTTCAGCACGCCCGTCAACTGCGTCCGGACGAATTGATCGTTGGACCAAGCCCAGCCGCCCTTTGCGTAATACAAGATATTATCGGCGGCGTAACCGATCCGTGCGCGAACGGTTTCGCTATCAAAGACCGTTGTCTGGTTCGCGCTGGTGCCGGAGGCGTCAGAGATTGTCGTCGTCTTGGTGCCCCCGGAGGACATGTCAGCCGTTAATCCGATCACCATCCGAGACGGCATCATGTAATCGAAGCCCAACTGAATGCCGCCACCCCATTGTGACGTATTGCCGTTGGCGGCAGGGAACGCTGCGCCGGTCGCGGTATTGACGGTGTTGCCGTTGCTTCTGAACGAACCGCCGCCGACGTGGGCACCGACATAAAATCCGGTCCAGTCATAATTCGGAGCAGGAGCTTGGTAGGCGGGGATTGCGCGCTTGAGCTCGGTTGCCATGGCCGGAACGTTGATCGTATCGATAGGTCCAGCGAGCGTGAGCCGAAATGCCAACGGCTCCATCGGATGCACCGAATAGTCCATGACCCCATTCTGGCAGACAGCGACTGGCGCCGTGGGAGCGCCGTGCGCGGGAAAGCACAAGGCAAACAGGCTGTCGGACGTGAGCAACGCCCCGTAGGCGTAGCTGGCGTTGTAGCTGCTTGAATTCAGCAGATTGAGGGCGTCAAGCTGGATGCGCCAACCGTTGGCGAACTGATAGCCAACCCGACCATTGATGACGTTGAGCGGCGGTGCCTGGAAAACGCCGTCCTCCGTAAGAGGCCGCGAACTGATATAGCGCCAACGCAGTGCACTGAACCACCCGGTTTTCTCACCGAGCGTAATTCCGGCTGATGCCACCATCCACGGCGCATTGTAGATGTAGTTTCCAGGCGCGTTGCCGATCTGGGCCTGCGGGTATCCAGCAAGGGATTGGTAGATCTGCTCTTGTGCCGTATCGAAGCCGAGGAACCGGGCGCGCGACAGCGCCAGATCGGCATCGACGCGCACCCAAGATGCCGGCTGATAATTGTTAGTGATCTCGATGCCGGTCCGCTGGCTGGGCGGGCCGGGCACGGTAGTGCCGGTGTCGCCGTCAAAGAAAAGTTCCGAATTTTGATGCAGGTAGAACAGGCTCACCGAGCTATCGAGGCCCGGCACGATCTTGGTGCGCGCTCCGATCTCGGCGCCTACCGTGCGCACCAGGAAAGGTGAGGCTCCTTGCGGCGTCGTCGGATCGCCGGGCACCTCGGTGACCGTCACGGCGCGTGCATCGTTGCTATGATAGCCCGTGCCGGCACCGAGAAATAACTCGGTTTTGTAGAACGGACCAAACACGCTAGTGAATTTGGGGCTGGCGATCGAGGCATTAGGATTGCCGGAGTTCGCCGGCTGCAACATCGAATTCACCGACGCCGCGAAATAATCGCCGCGCAAGCCGAGAGTAGTCCGCCACCAGTCGGTCCAGTGCGTCGTGTTCTGGGTATAGATGCCAACATTGCCCTCGTTGATGTGATCAAAAAGAGTGTTGGACAGGAACTGACGCCCCACCGTGTTGTTCAAGCCCACATTGATGTCGTCGTAACGGGCTTGCACGCCGAACACTGTCTGGCTCGGCAAGTTGAAAAGAGTGCCATTGAAGGTACGTGACGCGCCGCCCCCACCATAAAAACGATCGTCGTGCTGATGGAATTGATCACCATTGACCGGATCGGTAGTGTCCCAACTGAAGTTGCTGAACAGGTTCAGGGTGTATTTGACAACGTAGGCATTGGCTTTCCACGATCCATAATCATCGGATTGGGCCAACCTGGCTGAGAGCATAAAGCGACTGGTGTCACCGCCGTCTGTGGGATCGATTTCGCCAAAAAGGCCGATCCGTCGCGTCGTGATGGCGCGCAGCGCCGCCTGGTCGCTGGAGTTCCAGCTATTCGCGTAGGCCATCGCGGTGGCAGAAAAGCCATCCGTTGCGGTGCCCTGGGTGTAACGCAGAAGCCCGCTGAACTTGCGCACGTCCTCGGCAGTGGCCCAGGGGCCGTTATAGGTATTGAATTCGCCGGCATAGAGCAGCGAGCCGTCACCGAGCTTGACCGAGCCGAGACTGAGAAGTCTCTCATACCCAAAGTTGCCCGTGGTAACCGACTGGATGTTGCGATCGACGCTATCCCGTAGCGAGATATTCAGCGCGCCGGCGCTGTCGAAGTCTCCCACGTCCGCCCAATACGGTCCCTTGCGGACTTCCAATCCGCTGATCGTTTCAGGAATAAGAAAGTTCAGGTCGGTGTAGCCTTGACCGTGCGCGTTGGTCGGCAAGTTGATCGGCACGTCGTCCCAAAAGGTCGCCAAGTCGGTGCCGTGATCGAGATCGTAGCCGCGCAGGTAATACTGATTGGCTTTGCCGTCACCAGAATGCTGGACGATGGCGAGACCGGGCGCCGCTTCCAGGATCTCAGCGGGTTGCACCACTGGGCGAGAGTTGAGGGCTTCGCCGGAAATGATCATCTGGCTCGCCATCTGCGGTACGACAGGGGTCCCTCCGGCCACATTGGGAGCGCCGGTCTCATAGGGCGACGGAGGCGTAGGCGTCGCGGCTGGCACGGCTTCGCGCGACGGCGCGGCGCCATTCTGTTTCGGCGGCTGACGTTGGGCTGAAACCGTAATGGTCGGGAGCGTCGTGGCATCTGATGGTGCCGGCGGCGCGGCTGGTTCGGGCGTGGTCGCAGCCGGAGCTTCGCCGGTGGGGGCTTCGGGCGTCGGTGCGGGTAGCGTTGGTGCTGGTGGCGACGTCTGCGCCGAAGCGCGCACGCTAAGCGCCGCCAGGACACACAATGCCAAAGCACACTGACGCGACGCCACCCGGGCCCCCCAGAAAGACGCACAGCAATTCGTCCGCGGACGCGCTATGATCCGCGCCCAGCCGGGACGGCAGCGTCCGCCATCCCGTTTTTTTCAATTCTATTGGCGCGTATGATGATGTCAATAAATCATCATACCCAATTCAATGCGAGAGACAGCGATGCAGCGCGTTACCATCACGATCGACGACGACCTCGCGGTCGACCTTGAACGCTTTATGGCGGTGCGAGGCTACGCCAATCGTTCCAAAGCCATACGCGATCTGGCCCGGTCCGCCTTGCAGCACGGCGCGGCGCAAGTCGCGGGCTCGCAACAGTGTCTTGCCGCCCTCATCTATATTTACGACCACCAGCAGCGCGAATTGCCGAAACTGCTTACGCGCGACTTCCACAATCATCATGCCCTTGCGCAAGCAACGCTGCACGTTCATTTGGATCAGGAAAGCTGTATGGAGGTGACGGTGCTCAAAGGACGCGGGGCCGACGTGCAGGAACTCGCCGACCACGTCATTGCCGAACGCGGCGTGCGCCACGGGCAAGTGGTCTATTTGCCGGCCCACGGTGCGCATACACACCGCGCCGGCAGGACACTCAAGGGAAGTCACAGGCACCGACGGCGAGCGTAACGCGCGCATATGAGAGCTTGGCGTCTTAATCGTTCGGCTGCACACAGCCGGCAGCAGTGAAGAGGCTTCACGTCAGCTGTTTGCCCAGCGCTTCAGATATTGCAGTGCAAGCGATTGTCAGCTTTCAAGGGTAACTGCGGAAGTGCCTGGCACGCACTCGAAACGTCAAAGATGACCCGCAGGAAACCTAAACCACCTTGACAGGAATAACGCGCGCTCCTTCAATGCACTCAGTTCAGGTGCGCTGATCAAGTGAGCAGCCAAGAGGGAATTCCGGTGCCTCGTTTGCGGTTTCGGTCGCGAGGCGAAGCCGGAGCTGCCCCCGCAACTGTCAGCGGCGAGCCTTTCTCCGAGTGCCACTGGGCTTTGCTCATTCAAAGTCCGGGAAGGCGGTGAAGGGCATAGACCCGCGAGCCAGGAGACCTGCCTGGACTAAGTCATCCTTCCATCGCGCGGGGCGCGCGTATGGGGCGGGCTTCCGCCGTGGTGACAGATGGAATTGTCACGCGGAGGGAGAGGCCGCCATGCTCACTTACCTAAAAATAGCCATCGATGACGCATCGGACAATTCACGCACAAAGGTCGGTGCAATCTATGCTCTTTTGCTGGCGGTCAACGGCTTCGCTTGGACGTGGGCAATAGTTGCGCTTTCCGATCGACCGATGCTACTTGGCACGGCGTTGCTTGCCTATGTGCTTGGGTTGCGACATGCCGTCGATGCCGATCACATCGCGACCATCGACAATGTCGTTCGCAAATTGATGCAAGAGGGCAAACGGCCATTTGCCGTTGGCCTTTTCTTCTCACTCGGACATTCGCTTTCCATCGCATTCGCTGTCGCGGTTATCGCTGCGACGGCGTTCGCGCTAGAGGGTCGATTTCAGGAATTGAAATCGATCGGCAGTATTATCGGCACGGGAGCATCGGCGTTTTTCTTGCTAACTATCGCCGCCATCAATCTCGTCGTATTGCGCGGCGTCTGGCAGAGTTTTCAGCGGGCGCGGCGCGGGGAACCCGTCGACGAGCAGGAACTCGATCTGCTGCTGTCCGGTCGCGGTTTTCTTGCCCGGATTTTCCGACCCATGTTCCGCATGGTGTCGCGAAGCTGGCAGATGTTCCCAATAGGATGTTTATTCGGTCTTGGCTTCGATACCGCGACTGAAATCAGTCTTTTCACTGTTGCCGCAAGTCAAGCGTCGGGCGGGATGACCTTCGCCACCGTTATGATTTTCCCCACTTTGTTCACTGCTGGAATGACACTCGTAGACACCACCGACAGCGTGCTTATGGTCGGCGCTTATGGCTGGGCGTTTCTCAATCCGATCCGAAAGATTTGGTACAATCTCACCATCACTGCCATTTCCGTCGTTGTCGCTTTGCTGATTGGCGGGGTCGAGGCCCTCAGCCTCGTCGCTGGCAATCTCGGCCTCGAAGGCGGTTTCTGGGACGCAATCGGCGCTCTCAGCGGCGGGCTTGCCAATTTTGGCTATCTTGTCGTCGGCATTTTTCTCGTGAGCTGGGCAATTTCCTATTTGCTCTACCGCTGGCAACGCCTTGACCGACCGCTCGTCGAGCGGCGCTAGGATGGATCGAGTGTCGGGCCGTGCAAAATGTTGTACTCGGTGGCGTCATCGCCGCACGACGCGGATCAGTTCGTGGCAGTGATCGACACGCACATACGCCTCGGTGGGTGCCGCCAGGCTTTTCGCCTTTAGGGTTGAACACGCGGGCTACAAAACACGCTACAAAACGCCGGCCATCCTCAGAGATTCGCCAATGATTTCAATGTGAAATGGCGGGATCGGCCGTTTCCTCTCGGCCGCACCATGTTTGCTACGGGGGCAACCCGGAAGTGATTGCCTTGCGCGAGTTCTCCTCAGTTTGAGGGCTCTACGCCGTGCTCTCTCTCCCGAATTTCCGGCTGCCGCGATCGTGGACTTTATCCCTTAGCGCGGAGCTCGGGCGCATCATCGGCCCCAATCGGGAGAGAGAGCACGGCGTAGAGCCCCCCGCCGCTGCGCGCAACAGCCCGGCGATCAACCGGCGACCCCGTACCTCGCTGCGCCGGCGACCGCCGACATCATCATCGGCTGTCCTAAAGCGCTGATCGTTCAATGCCGCCTGTTGGCGATGACCCCGTACCTCGCCGGCGCCGCGCGGCCGCAGCAGCAACATCATCATCAGCAGCGTTCGCCACGAGCGCCCGAGCTCCATCGTCGCCCCGATGGCGACGTCGGCCAGCAGCCGCAGCGCCGCCCAGGCGGCGCCAGCGGGTCGCGCTGACCGACGCAGCGATCGCCGCGGCCCCGAACCGAATTGAGCGAAAATGGAATCGGCGACGGCGGCCAGGTGGAGGCCACAGCGGGACGCGCTGTAGACCTCGTGCGCGCGAGTCAATGGATAAAGAGGAGGAACGCGCCCCCTAAACCGCTGATCTTTCGATGCCGCACCTTGGCGATGACCCCGTGGCTCGCCGGCGCCGCGGCGGCCGCAGCAGCATGTTCGCGTGCGGCGTTTTTGCGCCGCATCGGCTTGAAGCGCGTTGCGAATTTCATTCGCAGCCTTGCCGCTACGATCAAGGATGAGACGATTCCTTGGTCCTACGTGCAGCAACTGCCGGAGGACATCGGCGCTTTCCGTGGCAATGTTAAGCTCAACGTGCTGAAGGCCAAGCTCCCGGAAATCCATCCGGTGGACCTTGCAGATATTCTAGAGGAACTCGACCACGGCGAGCGCATAGCGCTGTTCAGTCAGCTGGACACAGAACACGCATCAGACACGCTAGAAGAGGTCGAGCCGCGGGTTCAGCGCGATCTGATCTCCTCGCTGACCAGGACTCGCGCCGCCGAACTGGTCAATGACATGACGCCGGCCCAGGCGGCTGACCTTCTCGCGGCGCTCCCTGGCGCCGACGCGGACGCAATCCTCGCATTGATCGACCAGGAAGAAGCGCAAAAAGTGAAAAGGATGCTCGAACACCACGATGATAAAATCGTGGACTTAGCGACCGAGCACTTTCTTTGTTTCCCGCCGGAAACCGAAATTCGACGGGTTTTTGCGCAGTTCCGCACTGTCGCCAAAAATGCGGATGTCATCATGTACGTCTACGTGGTCGGAAGCGACAAAAAATTACTGGGGGTAATCGATGTAAAAGAGCTTCTGCGTGCCGATCCGTCGGAGCGTCTCGCCGATCACATGACGACTAATGTAGTCACGCTCACAACAGAAAGCACGATCAAGGAGGCTGCCAAATTGTTTGCCCGCTACAGCTTCCGTGCCATTCCGGTTGTCGACGAACGAGAGGCGATCGTTGGCGTCATTCCCTATCGAGATGCCATGGAACTGAAGCACCAATATACCTGATGCCGCAGCAATCATTGTTCGATGAAGGATTCGGAGAGTCCGTTGTGGGTGTGCGCCGTGCCAAGGCGGCGCTTTCCAGTGGGTGCAAATCCCACCCGGCGAACGCTCCAGCCGGAAGCAACCGGAGCAGTCATGGAGGTAACGAAGTGGCTGAAGCCTTCGGATAGC
>Ga0187887_10004626_pt1 | contig 10198 bp, 4 predicted proteins | sample June2016WEW_7_10_FD_132977 | JGI IMG/M metagenome (GOLD analysis project Ga0187887, IMG submission 132977) | Peatland microbial communities from SPRUCE experiment site at the Marcell Experimental Forest, Minnesota, USA - June2016WEW_7_10 | ecosystem: Environmental > Terrestrial > Soil > Wetlands... | reverse complement strand
GCTCGCTGAATCGAAGTAGGTGACCACTCCCTCAATGCGCGCGGCGGGAAGGCTGCCCGATTGGGCTGCTTTCCAGTGAGCGACTTCCTGTGCCGAGGTGGCGATGCGGCGTTCTGATCCTGATTTTGGGAGGATGAGCACGACCAAAGCCACCACGGCTGCTGTTGCAAGCAGAATCCGGCTTGATGGCTGTGCCAGTCGAGACATGGATCTTAAGGGGGATCCCAATAGTTCCATCGGCCAATTCTTTCATAGCTTTAGTCGGTAACGGGCTATATTCCAACAATTATGTCCGGAGGCGGAAGAGCAGGGCCGAACCGCGTCCCGCGACGCGCAGCAAGGTCGACCGGTGTCTGATATTATGCCCGCGACGGTGATGGGATATTGGAATCTGTTCGTGGTTTCGTTCGTAGTGGTCGCCGTGGCGGCTCAGGTGGGTACACTACCAATCGATCCGCTGGCGCCCACGCACGGAGTAAAGTCGGCGGAGGAAATGGATCGCGAGTGGCAATTGTCCGTCGCGAAATACGACGAGCGCCGCGATGCACTGCTGACCGAAGCCGACAAGCAAGCTCACGATGGTCCTTACCGCCCCGACTGGGAAACACTCCGCGATTACCAGATTCCGCAGTGGTACAACGACGCCAAGTTCGGCATTTTCCTGCACTGGGGTATAAACGTCGTCCCCGGCGCGGTGAACGAATGGTACCCGCACAATATGTACCGGCCTGGCGATCCGGCCTACGAGCACTTCACCAGGACGTACGGTTCCCTGGAGAACCTGGGGTACAAGGATCTGATTCCGAAGTTCCGGGCTGAAAAATGGGATCCCGCCGACTGGGCCAGCCTGTTCAAACAAGCCGGCGCAAAATACGTGATCCCGGTTGCGGAACACCACGACGGTTTCTCCATGTACGATTCGGCCCTCTCCGATTGGACGGTGGTGAAGATGGGTCCGCATCGCGACACTCTGGGTGACCTGGCCAGAGCGGTCCGCGCGGCCGGACTGCATTTCGGCCTCTCTTCCCACCGCGCCGAACACAACTACTTCTTCGATGAGGGCCGCTACATACGTTCGGATGTGAACGATCCGAAGTACGCCTCGCTCTACGGACCGGCCCACCCCTGGATGAACGATCCGCACTTCATCACCTACGACGAATGGTCCTTCGTCAGCGAAGCCTGGACGCGCGACTGGCTGGCTCGCTCGGTGGAGCTTACCGAGAAGTACAAGCCAGAGGTGTTCTATTTCGATGGAGGGATCGGCCACCCGGCGTTTCGCCGGAGCGTCGCGGAGTTCGCGGCGTTCTATTACAACTTCGCCAGCCGCAACGGAATTTCTGGTGTCATCAACTTCAAGGACTATTCGATGGACTCGATGGCGGGAGCGCGGGATTTCGAGCGGAGCCTGCGCCCGGGGATCGAGGCACGGCACTGGCAGACGGATACGCCCATCAGCAACCTCTCCTGGGGCTACATGGAGCACGACCAGCTGAAATCGGCCGATTTCCTGATTCACCAGCTAGTGGACATCGTGAGCAAGAACGGCAATTTGTTGCTGAATATCGGGCCGCGGCCGGATGGCACCATTCCCGGCCAGGTGCGGGCGATACTGCTGGAGATCGGCGCGTGGCTGGAGCAGAACGGCGAGGCGATCTATTCGACCGAACCCTGGAAGACCTACGGCGAGGGGCCAACTCAAATCCAGACGGGGTTTGGACACGACGTGGATACGAAACCGTACACTCCATCCGATTTTCGTTTCACCCGCAAGGGCGATAACGTTTATGTCATCAGTCTGGCCTGTCCGGCGGACGGAACAGCAACCATACACTCCTTCGGTCTGGCCGGCGAAGGCAGCGGCCTGCAGATCCAGGAAGTCAGTCTGCTGGGCTCCGCGGATAAGGTCGACTGGCTCCGCACAACCGACGCGCTCAACGTAAAGCTACCCCGGGGCGCCGCGTGCAATCACGGCTTTGCGCTTCGGTTGAGAGTGGCGAACCCGAGCAGAGTCAATTAATAGGTGGCCAGCAAGACGCGCAGCACTACAGGTTCCGAAGCGAAGTTGAGGCCCCAGTCTGTTTCGTCGCCGTTCCAGATGCGAAGGAACTTAAAATCGCCGTTCTCATAAGTTCCCTCTTCCACGCGCAGGAACTGTCGATGCTTATCCGGATCGGCGGGCCGGAAGTCCACTCGGCAGAAGAATCCCGTCACAAGGAACTGGTTGTCTTTGAGCTGGGCCACCAGTGCGCGTCCTGCCGGCTCCGCATTTCCGACAGCCTGGTTGTTGCGTCGGGCTCCATATGACACCACCGCGTTCCAGTCCCCCAATGGCAGCGTCTCGGAGACCTTCGGCGGCACTTCGGCCACCGCCTTCAGCCTGCCTTCGAAGTTAAGGCGCGCGATCTCGCGCTGCATCGGCCCGAGCAAGCGGTAATTCATTGCCCAGGCATTGAACTCGTCGGGCTGCCGCGAGCCCGGACCCGTATCGTGACCTCTGCTGTAATCCATACCGAACGGCGAGAATCCTATGGTCTGGAAACCGAGCGCGGAGAAGATGAACCGGGCGTTGGCGGCGCCACCGGTCTCCGGCACGAACAGGGGGTTGTCGTCACGATGATAGAGCTCCAGGACTTTCAAATACGCGGCGGGATCGTTCTGGTAAATATCTGGTGCAAGTATATCCAGCGCCGGCGCCGCGACTTTCCAGATAGCGAGCACGTTGTCCGTGGGACCGCCGCTCTCATAGGTTCCGGGAGCGCCCGGCCTGAGCGGATCGCGCAGCGCGGCGTTGGCATAGAGCGGCAACGGATAGACGGACTTCCCCGCGGCGGCCACTTGTCCCACGTATTTCGCTACCGACCACGCATGGAAGCAGACCTCGGCTTCGGAACCGAAAGCTTCCTGCCAATTCGGAGATGGCGAAGTGGTCTTCACCTGCATCGCGGTTAACACCTCCGGCGGAACCGGCGCCTCAAAGAGCTTCTGTGCAGCCGGGGAGTAATCGCGAACGGCGCCCCACGTTCCGGCTTCGTTCTCCACCTGAACCATGATCACAGTGCGTTGAGGATCGGCCTCCCTGAGGTGGCGCATAAATGCCGTGAAGGCAGCCTTGTCCGCTTCGAGCGAGGCGGCCGCGTAGGGAGAAGGCGAGTCCACCGCGCGCCCGTTCCTGTCCACCATGTGCGGGTAGCGAACCGGGTCCAGCTTCATCCACTCGGGCATGTAGTGCTGGCTGCCGTTCTTCCACGTCCCGAACCAGAGCAGGACCAGGCGCACGCGATGCTCGCGAGCCTGGGTCAGCACCGTATCGATCATTGAGTAGTCGTACTGGCCCTGCCGTGGTTCGAGCTGCTCCCAGTAGATCGGCATCTCCACCGTGTTGACGTTGAGGAATTCCATGGCGGGCCAGACCTTCGGAAGCGTGACCGGCCAGGTGCTGGAATTATGCACCTGGGCGCCCAATATCAGATAAGGCGCGTCGTCGACGAACAGTGCGAAGCGTCCGTCCCTCTTCACTACGCGGGGAATTGGGCGCTCGTCGATCTGAGCGTGAAGAGTAAGCACGAGGCTCGCGCCAAGACATGCCCGAACAGCAGAAGCAAGTTTCATGTTATGAAAGTCCCTTGACAGAATATCAGTGGAGTTTCCAGCGGAAGCCGGCGCCCATTCGTCGTCCGGCAGCGGGCGGTCAACAGGCGGGTCGGCAGCGATTTCGCCGTACATGATTGCCGGCGGATAAGACGAAGCAGACGATCTCGCAACAGTAGCCGTAGAGGCGAGACAATCCACCGAGCCGCGTGCCCGACTATCTGTGATATTGATATCTCAGCGCCTCCTCATGAGACTCCGGCCACGTTCCGTCATTCTGCCTCTGCTTCTGACCGTCGCCACGGTCCACCCCGTTGCCGCCGCTGAACCGTTTCGCGATTCCACCCTGCCACTTGAGCAGAGAGTGGACGATCTGGTTTCGCGGCTGACCCTGGATGAGAAGATCGCGATGCTCGGGCAGGTCCAGCCGGCCATTCCGCGTCTGGGAATCAAGGCATTCACGAATTTCACCGAGGGGCTGCACGGCTTGGGCTGGGTTTGGGGCGGCAGCGTCACGGCCACTACTTTTCCGCAGTCGGTAGGACTCGGCGAAACCTGGGACCCCGAGATACTGCGCCTGGTTGGAGCCGTCGAGGGTTACGAAGCCCGTGTCTACTTTAAGAAATACGATGGTGCGCGAGTCGGCCTTGCCATTCGCACACCTAACGTGGACCTTGCTCGCGATCCCCGCTGGGGGCGCACGGAAGAGTCGTTCGGAGAGGACCCTTACTTCGTCGGGACGATGGCGGTCGGCCTGATCAGGGGGCTTCAGGGGGACAACCCGAAGTATCTGCTCGCCGCCTCCACCATGAAGCACTTCCTGGCCAACAGCAACGAGGACGGCCGGACGAGTTCTTCGTCAGACTTTGACGAGCGCAATCTTCGCGAATACTATCTGGTTCCATTCCGAATGGGCGTCGAAGATGGGAACGCGCAATCGTTCATGGCGTCGTACAACGCGGTCAACAAGATCCCCGATACGGTGTCGCCGTTCATCCGGGACATCGCGGAAAGCGAATGGAAGTTCGACGGAATGGTGTGCACCGACGCCGGCTCGCTCTTCAATCTCACCCGGCAGTTCCACTACTATCCGGATCCCACGGCCGCGGTGGCGGGGTGCGTCAAAGCCGGCATCAGCGTATTCCTCGATCCATACGCGTCGCCCTTACGGGACGCTCTCGCGAAGAACCTGGTCACCGAAGCCGACATCGAGCGCAACATCCGGGGCAATCTGCGGATGCGCATGCGGCTGGGCGAATTCGATCCGCCCGAGCTGTCGCCCTACAACAGCATCGCCGGGACCGAGGAACCATGGTACGGCGAAAAGAACAAGACACTGGCCAAAAAAGTGACAGAGGAATCCATTGTTCTGCTCAGGAACAGCGAGAACCTTCTGCCCCTCGACAAGAACAAGCTGCACTCGATCGCGGTGATCGGACCCTACGGCGACAACGTGCTCACTGACTGGTACGCAGGGATGCCCCCGTACACGGTCACCCCGCTTGAAGGAATTCGCAACAAGGTAGGGCCTGGCGTGCGCGTCCGATATGCTCCGGACGACAACAATCGATACGCATCTAATCTCGCCGCGGAATCCGACGTAGCTATCGTGTTCGTGGGCAACCATCCCACCTGCAACGATCGGTTCGGCCGGTGCGCGTTACCGAGCGAGGGCAAGGAAGCCGTCGATCGCAAGACTATCGACCTGGACCCGCAGCAGCTCAACCTGATCCGCCGGGTGAAAGCCGCGAACGCGAAGACCGTTGTCGTGCTGGTGTCCAGCTTCCCGTACGCCATCGGCTGGGTGCAGGAGAACATCCCCGCGATTCTCCACATGGCGCACTCCAGCCAGGAGGAAGGCAATGCTCTGGCGGACGTTCTCTTTGGCGATTACAATCCCGCCGGCCGCCTGGTGGCCACGTGGGTCCGGTCGCTGGATGACTTGCCTCCGATGATGGACTACAACATTCGTGACGGCCGCACGTACATGTATTTCAAAGGGCAGCCGCTGTATCCTTTCGGGTTCGGCCTGAGTTACACAACGTTCGTGTATTCCAACCTGCGAACTTCGGCTGATTCGCTGGACGCCGTCGGCCAGATCGTGGTGAGTGTGGATGTCAGTAACACGGGGAAACGCGCGGGGGACGAAGTGGTGCAGATGTACGTGAAGCACCTCGATTCCGCGGTGGAACGGCCCATCAAGGAACTACGCGGGTTTAAGCGCATTCCACTGAGGCCGGGCGAGACCCAAACCGTTCGGTTTGCCTTGAAGGGAACGGACCTGACGTACTGGAACGCGGAACGGCACGCCTTCCTGGTGGAGCCCGGGCAAGTCGGCATCATGGTGGGGGCATCGTCCGCTGACGTGCGCCTGCAAAAGACAATTGAGGTGAAGAAGAAATGAACTCCGTGGTTCGCATTTCTTATTTGGCCGGCTGTGCCGCGCTGGCCGCGATGCAGGGTTACGCGCAGTCGGACACGGCCACGCCGCATCTGCGGAAACAGGGCTCCGCCACGCAGTTGATCGTGGATGGCAGGCCGTTCCTCGCGTTGACCGGGGAACTGGGAAACAACACCGCCACCAGTCTCGAGAACATGGAGCCCATATGGCCGAAACTCGTCTCGGACAATCTTAACTGCGCATTGGTGGCCATATCGTGGGCGCAGATGGAGCCGGTGGAGGGCCGGTACGAATTTGCTCTGGTGGATGGCCTCATTCAGGAAGCCCGGCGCAACCATCTGAAGCTCGTCTTTCTGTGGTTCGGAAGCTGGAAGAACGGTTTGTCGAGTTACGCTCCTTACTGGGTCAAGGCCGACTATAAGCGCTACCCGCGCATTCAGATCAGGAGCGGGAAGACTCTGGAGTTACTGAGTACGTTCGGCGACGCCACGCGGGACGCGGACGCGCGAGCGTTCCGGGCCCTGATGCGGCACCTCCGGGAAGTCGATAGCGTGCCGCATACCGTCCTCATGATGCAGGTGGAGAACGAGGTGGGCGTACTGCGGGACTCACGTGACCGGTCCGCTGCCGCAAACGCGGCCTTTGCAGGACCGGTGCCGAGTGAGCTGATGGTCTATCTTCAGCAGCACAAAGATACGCTGGCCCCTGAACTGCGGGAGGTGTGGGCCGCCCAAGGCTTCAGGACCTCGGGAACGTGGGAACAAGTGTTCGGCTCCGGCAAGCCCGACGACTTCGACATGCCCATCCAGACGAAGAGCCCGCCGATGAGCGCGGAAGAGCACGAAACAAGCTGGCGAAAGCTGCACTGGCCCGTGGACGAGATCTTCATGGCGTGGAACTACGCCCGCTACGTGAATAAGATGGCTGAGGAAGGGAAGAAGGAATACGACATACCCATGTACGTGAACGCCTGGCTGCAACAGCCGAATCACGCCTGGCCCGGAACCTACCCGTGCGGCGGCCCGGTGCCGCAGGTTCATGACATCTGGAGAGCCGGCGCGCCTGCCATCGACATACTCTCGCCTGATCTTTATCTGGAGTATTTCGACGAGGTCTGCGCAAGATTCACACGCAACGGGAACCCGCTGTTCATCCCGGAGACGAGCACTAACGCAACAAACGTATTGGCAGCCTTCGGCAGGTTTAACGCCATTGGATTCTCGCCGTTCTTCATCGAACGGTCGGCTGCTCCGGACACCGAGCTGGCTGGTGCGTACAGCGTGGTTTCGCAACTGGCGCCGGCCATCGCGGCGCAGCAGGGCAAAGACACAATCACCGCTGTTCGCATGAATCAGGGTGATGCTCCGCTGGATGTCCAGCTCGGGCGGTACAAGCTGACTCTCACGTATGTTGGCGCCGGCCGCGTTCCCATCGCGCCCGATCCATCGGCGAAAGCACCGGCGCGCGATCCGAATGCGCCCGAAGTAGCAGCGATTCTCATTGCCGCCGGGCCGGACGAGTTCTACTTCGGCGCGGTCGGTGGTGGAATACGAATCGCTTTCGCGCCCACCACTCCCGGTCCGCGGATTGTCGGGCTGGGCGACGTACAACAGGGCAAGTTCGCGGAAGGCCAGTGGCGTGTTGTCCGCCAACTCGGCGGCGATGATACCGGTCAGGGCGAGATTCTCACGGTGCGTCCGAACGCGCCGCTGCGAGTATCGGTTTACCGTTATGAATAGGCAAGCCGGCCAAATGAGAACTTATTCTTCCAGACTTTTCATCGGGCTCTTCCTGTGCACTGCAGCGTGTGGGCTGCAGGGCCAGACGCAATCTCCGCGGACCGGACCTGGGTCGAACAGGGAACGGCTCTCCATGGATTCATCGTGGCGGTTCGCACTTGGACACGCTTACGACAATCACCGGGATTTCGATTACGCGACGGTCCCTTTCTTCTTCGCCAAGGCCGGCTATGGTGACGGTCCGGCGTCGCCCAGGTTCGACGACCGGACCTGGCGCACTGTCGATCTGCCCCATGACTGGGCCGTGGAGTTGCCTTTTGATCGAAGGGGCGATGGTAATCATGGATCGAAAGCCATCGGCAGGAACTTCCCCGAGAACAGCGTCGGCTGGTACAGGAAGACCTTCACCATTCCCGCCGAAGACCTCGGTTATCGAATTGGGATTGACTTCGATGGCGTTTACCGGGACTCGGTCGTCTGGGTAAACGGTTTCTATCTTGGAACCGAGCCCAGCGGTTACAGTAGCTTTCACTATGATTTGACGAACTACCTCAACTACGGCGGCACAAACGTAATCGTCGTGCGCGTGAATGCGACCGTTGAAGAAGGCTGGTTTTACGAGGGTGCCGGGATCTACCGCCACGTATGGCTGACCAGGACGCCGCCACTGCACGTGGAGCACGATGGCGTGTTCGTGACCTCGAAGGTTGATGACCCGGGCGCAGAGCACCCGAATGCCGAAGTGACGGCTCTGGTCACGGTGGAGAATGACAGTGACAAAGACGCCGGTTTTAAAGTGCAGGCGGAAGTCGAGGACCCGTCCGGAAAGGTTATCGCTGTTTCGAGCAGCACTGACTCTCGCGCCTCAGCCACAAGTACGACGGACGTCTCCGTGCTCGTTCCGGTTCGCGATGCCAGGCTCTGGTCGCTCGAATCGCCTTATCTTCACAAGTTGATCACCACGATTCGGAGTGACGGCAACGTAGTCGATCGATACGAAACCACGTTCGGCATTCGCACTATCCGTTTCGACCCGGACCATGGATTTTTCCTGAATGGGAAGCACGTCGAAATCAAAGGCACGGCCGACCACCAGGACCACGCCGGTGTGGGCGTCGCCGTGCCCGATGCCCTGAATGCGTTCCGCGTGGCGCGATTGAAGGAAATGGGATCGAATGCGATCCGCACCTCCCACAACCCGCCCACGCCGGAGTTGCTCGACGCCTGCGACCGCCTGGGCATGCTGGTTCTGGACGAAAACAGAATGATGGGTACGACGCCAGAGGATTTCGATCACCTGAAGCGTCTGATCGTCCGCGACCGCAATCACCCCAGTGTGATCTTGTGGTCGCTGGGCAACGAGGAGTGGATGCTGGAGTGGAGCCAGTTTGGCGAGCGGCTGACTCGGGATATGACGGCTTTCGTAAAGCGCCTGGACCCCACGCGCCTCTCCACGATCGCTTTGAGCGGCTCCGGCGGTGGCAACTCCCTCGCGGCGGAGGTTTTCGGGTTCAACTACCATGTGCAGCACCACATCGACGAAATGCACACGCGTTTTCCGGATCGGCCCGTGATCGCAACTGAGGAGTCGTCGTCGGAGCACACACGCGGCATCTACATCGATGACCTGGCGCATCAGCACCTTGTTGCCTACGACTTTGAAGCGGACGGCAAGCATGTCTCGGTGGAAGCGGCGTGGCAGTACCATATTGCGCGACCCTTTTCCGCGGGACTCTTCTACTGGACCGGTTTCGACTATCGCGGCGAGCCAACTCCGTTCGACTGGCCGGCCATAAGCTCGCAATTCGGGATGCTGGACACCTGCGGCTTTTTCAAGGACAACGCATATCTGCTTCAGTCGTGGTGGACCGGAAAACCGATGGTCCACGTGTTGCCCCATTGGAACTGGCCCGGCAAAGAGGGCCAGCCGATCGAGGTACGCGTGTACAGCAACGCCGCGGAGGTGGAGTTGTTCCTGAACGGCAGGAGTCTGGGCCGCAGGACGATGCCCAGGGATTCGCATCTGGAGTGGAAGGTAACGTATGCACCCGGAAAACTGGTGGCCCGTGGATATGGCGCCGATGGCAGGGAAGCCGCCAGTGATACCGTCGAGACAACCCTGATGCCCGCCGCGGTTCAATTGATTCCGGGCGAAGCGAGCATCGTGGCCGATGGCGCTTCGGTCACTGTGATCACCGTGCGTGTCGATGACGCGGAGGGCCGCATGGTGCCGGACGCGGGGAATCTGGTGTCCTTCCAGTTGTCTGGCCCCGGCAGGATCATCGGCGTCGGCAACGGCGATCCGGCCTCGCACGAGCCGGACAAGTACATCGAATCGGTACGCTCGATCGCAGTGACGGAGTGGCGCACACGCGCCATCGATCCGCGAGGGAGTGGCCCGGAAGCGGCGCCCGATTTCGACGATTCAGGGTGGGAGAAGGCGCGGGATCCACGCTGGGACGAGCTC
>Ga0187887_10004621_pt1 | contig 10208 bp, 4 predicted proteins | sample June2016WEW_7_10_FD_132977 | JGI IMG/M metagenome (GOLD analysis project Ga0187887, IMG submission 132977) | Peatland microbial communities from SPRUCE experiment site at the Marcell Experimental Forest, Minnesota, USA - June2016WEW_7_10 | ecosystem: Environmental > Terrestrial > Soil > Wetlands... | reverse complement strand
TTCCGGATTGGCTGTTCTTGCTCTGGTTGATATTAGTCGTTCTGCTTTGTTTCTCAACCTTATTTTTTGTTGCGCAACGTGCTTATAACGCATTCCGACACCGTAAAGACACATGATCTGCGCCATCCTGGGCGGATGACCGGATAACCGGAAACTGTACCAGTATCTCGTAAGACCGTCATTTGGCGAACGACTCAAAATCTGATAATCGCTTCTATGACAACCAGGGCCATCACCGTCACCGGTGCCGCGCGCAACTTCGCTGATCGCGTCAATCGCGCCTCCTACCAGTGGCATGACCTTCGTGCTGCACACGAACGGCGTGCCTGTGGCCAGGATTGTGCCTGAAGAGCAAAAACCGCGCACTGCCCGGATCGCCATTCGCATATGCCACTCGGCTGCCGCATCCTACGGTTCGCCTTCGCCCGTTCCCGCCAGATCCGAACCGTGATTCACCGTAATGATGGCCGTGCCAAGCTGATCGGCAAACAACCCACAGTGCACACACAATCATTGCTCGGCGGGTAACTGGCCACCCAAGGCGAATTTGAGTTTCCCCACTTGATTGCATGGTTCGTGGCCCAATGATACAGTTCCGCACGCCCATCTACCCCGCCGGGATACCGGATTGGCGTGATGCCCACGACGCGCAGCGATGAAAACACTCGCTGATTCATTCAGTTCGCATCCGTAATCTCCGCATCCGAGCCGACGTGCTCCTGGTCAGCAGATTCACGTCTTGGTCTCGTCCGCGGCGACGCTGACCTTGACCTGGGCAAGCCCCGAATAACCGCGCAAAAAGAGCGCCGCACCGGCAAAAAAATCATAACGGCAACTCACAGGATGAAAGTTCTTCATTCGCGTTTCCCGGATTCTCTCTCCAGGCGAATCGCCCGCTTTCCCGACGCGGAATGGCGGACGGGAGCCTTCCCGTCCGCCATTCCGCAGCTTCAGCTTCTTACTTCACCGTCAAGCTGAATGTCGTCGTCTGGGTCACATTGTTCGCGCTGCTGCTGGCGCCGCCGCCGGCAGTCGGAGCCGTTGCGACGGCAGTAATTGTTACCGTCGATGAGCCGGACGGCGTCGTGAAAATGTCGCTGCCGGTCCCGCAAGCAGCCACTCCCGCCAGAGATGCGAGCAAAATGCAACCCGCCGCGCATTGCATCAACAGCCGCCGCCTAGCATTCCTGTTGCTTGCCAGACCGAAGAGGCTCAGGCCCAGCAACAGGCCGCTCCACCAGAAGATCCCGGTCGGCGTCACAATCGGGGCTTGATTGACCAGCACCGTGAGCTTGGTCTGAAGGGGAGGAACAACCGTCGGCGAACTGCCACTCTGTTGCGCCAACACAAGCACATCCGGAATGAACTGGCAGGTTGCATGCGCGGGCAATCCGCTGCACGAGAAATCCACCGTTCCCGAGAAGGCGGATTCCGATGTCGCGGTGATCGTCATGGAGCCGGGATTTGTGGCCGACGAATTAACGCTGGTCGCGGTCTGCGTCAAGACAAACGTGGGAATGGCAATGATCAATGGCACGGCCGCCGATGCAGATGAGGTATAATTCGCGTTTCCACCGTAGGTGGCCACAACATTGTAATTTCCCGCCGCCAGTGCAGTCGGCCCGGTCGTAGTCAGCACCGCCGTATACGTCGTGGTCGGGTTCGTGGTCGAGCCCGAGGTCTGGCCAACTAGATACGCAGTGCCCAGCGTCGTGCCTCCGCTGGAGAAAACCACCGGCCCGGAAAGCGCCCCGGAGATTGACGGAACCACCGTGGCGGTCATCACCACCGTATCGCAGGTATTGGTGGAGTTGGGCGGTTCGGCGGAGGTCGGATCCGCCGCGCAGGCCACAAGCGATAGCGTTGTTGCCGACGTGGCCGGCACAATCTCCACGATCAGCACGTCGGAGGTCTTCGACCCGTAGTTGGTGTCGCCCTGGTACTGAACCGTAACGGAATGGCTGCCTCCGCTCAGACCGGAAAGAACAATCGATGCCGCGCCGGTGGAGTCGAGCGTCTGCACCCCATAGTAGTTGTCATCGACGTAGAACTGTACATCTCCGGTTGGAGTGGCTCCGCTGCCGCTCTTGGGGGCAACGGTTGTCTGAACTGTGACCGAACTGCCGTAGGTGGCGTTCCCGCTGGGGGCTGTCTGCGCCAGCGTGATCGTGACCTGCGGCAGGCTCTCTCCGTATCCGGTCAGCAACAGCGAGGGAGAGGCGGTATTCTGAGCGCCGGTCGCTAAGTCGACTGTATAGCTCTCCGTCCCGACTTGCGTGGGCGTGAAAGTAGCCTCCAGCGTGCAACTGTAGCCGACTGCCAGCGTGTCGCCCGCAGTGCATCCATCGCTGGAGGCGGGCGATATCGAGAATTGCGATCCGGAAGGAAAGGCCGGATAGAGGGGCGAAGCCAGAGCCAACCCCACCTGGCCGGAACTGGAAAGGACTGCCGTATCCGAGGTGCTGGTGTTCACCTTTCCAAAGTTGACCGTCCCTGAGGTCCGGTTCAGAGCATATGCTGCCGCATTGGCGCTGTCGGTCGCATAGACGTTTCCAAAAGCATCCAGCGCAACCGCGTACGGGCTGAGGATGGATTTGGCGCTGCTGACGACGGTCTGGTCGCTTCCCGCCAGCACTCCGTTTTCATTCGGTACACGCCAGATCCGGCCAGAGCCGTCGTCGGCGATCAGCACGCTTCCCGAACCGTCTACCGCCAGGCTCGTCGGATTCTCCAGGTTGCTGCCCACATTGCTGATGACTCCATCGGCGGACTCGACCACGTTGCCTTTGTCTGCCACGTAGACCGTGTAGTTGGCGTCAACCGCCACTGCCGTCGGGGCGTTGAGATTCGGAATCGGCAAAACCGTCGTCAATCCGCTGGTTAACAATCCGCTGGGCTTGGCAAAGGCAAGCACATCGTTGCCGCCGGCCTCGGGAATGTACAGCGTGCCGCTCAGGTCCACCGCCAACTGGCCGGGCGACTGCAGATTGTTCAGAAGGGTGCTCTGCGATGCAGTGCTCAGAACGCCCCCGTTGCTCGGGACCACCACTACGCGATCATTGCCCGTATCGGAGATGTACAGGTTGCCTGCCGCGTCGGTCGCCACACCACCCGGCGCCTTCAGGCCGCTTCCTACCGAAGTACCTGCGCCGGAGCCTCCCGCGTATTCATAGACGGCATTCGCGCCGGCATCGGCAACAAAAACGTTGCCCGCTGCGTCCACGGCCACCGCGTCCGGTGTCTTCAACCCGCTGCCGATTGTAGTCAGCGTTCCAGGATCGACCGTGATCGCCTGACCGGTTCCAACGCCGGACAGGGTGATAGGAACCGCATCCCCGGCCGAGTCCGTAAGGGTCAGGATCGCGCTGCGCAGTCCCGGCTCAGCCGGCGTGAATTGAACGACAACCGTGCAGAAGGTGCCGGCCGCATTGGAAGTTGCCGGGGCACCAATCACGCAGGTGCCGGCATTCGTGCCGGTCACAATGGAAAACTCCGACGAGGGCACACCCGCAACAGTGACGGAACTGGATTGAAGCGTGATCGGAGTCGAGCGGTTGAAAGTCAGAGTCAGCGTCGCCGGTGCGCTGGTGGAACCGAGGGCGGTGGCGGGAAACGACGCATTTCCCACTGTGTACTTGTAGATGGTGTTGTAGTCAACCGTCTGGAAGATATTGCCATGCAGATCCACCGCAACGCCGATATCGCTGATATTCCATGGCCCGGCATAACCGGGATAGGAGCATTGCACCGTCGTATTGTTCGGTCCAGCGCAATAGGAGACGGTGTCCAGCGGGAAGACCATGAACATATCGGCGGGATTCAGCGCGCCGTTCTCCAGAGGTATCTCGTAGATGCCTCCATTGACGGTGCCCGCGGTCTTGCTTGTCTTCCCGTTGTCGGTCACGTAGAGGTTGCCGGCTTGATCGAATGCCACGCCCTGCGCGTCGATAAAGCCCGGAATGGCCTTCACGGTTTGCGCGCCTGGAGTGCCTGCCACAATTTCCCATACCGTGTTTGAATTATTCGCTACGAAGATATCGTCCGCGGCGTCCACGGCAATCGAATCGATGTAGTTCTGGTCCTTATTCGTAGGAGTCCCAGGGTCGCTGAATTGGTACACCTGAACCGGGGGCGCGCCGGAGTAGTTGCACTCCACGCTGCACTCAAAAATATTCGGCCCCCCGTTGCTATCGCTAAAGGTGGCCATGAAGCTGTTGCCCGCCGGGTCAAAGGCCAGCGCAGCAAGCTGATAGTAGCCTCCAACCAGCGAATTGGTGTCAGTCCCCGCAAGGTCCACAACTCCCGGAGCGTAATAATAGACCGGAAAGTCGTAGGAGCAGGCGGAGGTCGAGGTCAGCGTCACGACCCCGTTGTTCACCGTGCCCGTGCAAACCGGGGGAACGGGCGGCGCGCCGCCGCTATAGCTGGACCCGTTGACCGGATTGGTGAAGGACGTATATTTGCCGTTTATATACGGGATCATCGTTGTGACGCTTGAATACAGCTCGGAAACGATCAGGTTTCCATAGGGGTCCACCGCAACCGCACCGGTATGGCCGCTGCTATCCGAGAAGTAGAGATTCACGTAGGGAACCGACCCGGTGACCGGGTTGAAGGAATTCATCCCGCTGGCCGGAAACTCGGTGACGGCGTTCGAGTTATACCCGCCAATGAACAGATCGCCGAATTTGTTGACTGCCAGCGTTCCAAATCCAGCACCTTGCAACACCGGCGTGCCCGGCGGCGGAACCCACTGCGTAAGCGTGGTCTGCGTCGTCGCCACAAACGGCGGCGTATTCTGCGCCAAGCAGTTGTTCCCCGGCAGAAACATCCAGGCGAACAAAAGCATGACTAGCGCGCTTGCGGCGCATACCGGCCTATCCCGCAATACATCAGCACAATCCATCGGCATCGTTTTTCTCCTGATCTCCATGTCCGTCCGTCGCCCTTTCTCCCGCCCTTGCTCTTGAATCGATCTGCGGCAAGCCAGCCTACCGCAGATCACGCTCTTCGCCGCCTGCGTCAGAAGCTGTACTTCATGCTGATTTCCATCACCCGGCGGCCCACTTTATAGGGCGTAATGCCGAACTGCGAGTTATATTGGATCGCTTGCGTCGGGTCGTAGTTGGCTGGGTTGATAAAATCCAAAGTCTCCTGGTTGGGCGAGACATTGGAAAACGTCACCAGTGGATGATTCAGGAAGTTGAAGGCCGCGCCGCTGATCTGAAACGTCTGGCGATCGTTCAGATGAAAGTCCTTGCGCACCGTCAAATCCGATTGGAAGTAGCCCGGCCCGTGGATGTACGGATAAATCAACTTCCCATTGCCAGTCCCGATCTGCGGCAGGGCGAAGCAGTTGCCATTGATGTACTGATGCGCTTTCAGATTCGAGCGCGGGTCGCAGGTCAGCAGCGGCTGGAGCGATACATCCGGCGTGCCCAGGAATACGATACTTGAAACATTGGTTGGGTTGACGCCGCCATTGACAAAGTTTCCGGGAATCGAACCGGGGCCGAGCTGCCCTTCCAGGCCGAAGTTCGTTCCATAGCTGGTTGCCTGCAGGTTGGGACCGCTCTGGTAGCCCGTATAGCCGGAGATCTCCCAATTGTTCGCCGCCGCCCCCAGAACCCGGTTGCCGTGTATATGCGAACCCAGGGCCACGACGTACCAGACATTGAAGATATGCGAGCGATCATAGGCCAGCGGACCGTAGTCGTTCCATACATTGAAGGAATCGCCCGGATTCCCGTTGTTGTAACCGCCGCGAACGCCCATGGCCTTGCTCCAGGTGTAGTTTGCTCCGTAGGTGAGCCACCCCTTCGACCTGTTCCAGGTGACCTGCAAGCCGTTGTAGTTCGCGAAAAGCTTATGCGCCTCCAATTGCAGTTGTCCGTAGAGCGGGTACGGTCTCCAATCATTGATGGAAGGCACCGTCAATGTGGGATTTCCGCCCATGCCTTGCAGGGACGGGGGAGACCACGTGGTTCCAGCGTACGGATTCGGTCCCAGCTGCCAGTAAAACTGGTTGGTCGTTGAATTGAGTTTGATGGTAACGACCTCCTGAGCGGGATCGGGCTGAAAAAGGCCATTCGGCTTGATCGCATTCACGTTATCCACCGTGATCCCGCCATTGCTGCCATCGTTCAGAATCGAGTTGCTGTTATTGCCCACATACCCGATGGCCAGCGTCGTGCCAAACAACTGCTGAGTCAAGGTCAGGCTGTAGGTCGCCGTCAGCGGCTGCTTGTGGTCGGAGGGATCAAATCCGAATAGACCGGTCGTTCCCAGCGAACTCAACACCACGGACGGGTCGCTCGGATTCAACTTCAGGCTGCCCAGATAGCCCAGCGTCAGCCCATTGCTGTTGCCCACGTAACCGATGGTGGAATAAGGATTCGTCACCGATATGGTTCTCTGCCCGGTGGAAACCGCCAGCGCGTTGGCAACGTCGTTCCAGTTGTCGTGGAAGCGATACCATCCATAGCCGCCGCTTATTACGGTCTTCCCGTTTCCGCGGATATCCAGGGAAAAGCCGGCGCGCGGATCAAGGAAGAGCGGCGTCACCGTCTGCCCGGAATTCGGTGTGGACGAGTCTCCAGCTAGCGAGTGCCACCGGAAGCCCGGCAGCGGATGGGCCGCCGTGGGGGCCGAGTCTGTCGCCGCCCAGGCCTGATAGTCCGCCGGAATCCAGACCGGAATACCAACTTTATGCGCATCCTGCCACTCGCCCTCATGCTCCACGCGCAATCCCAATGTCAGAGTCAGGTTCGAGCGCACCTTCCAGGAGTCGGTGGCGTAAAACGCCGAACTCCACCAATAAAGGTCGATCTTGGGAAGAGTGTTCGCCTGGAGGTACTTAAAAAATTCGCCTTCCAGAAAATTGGCCAGGTTGTTGCCCGTCCCGCTTCCGCAGGTGTTGTTACAGGAGTTGTCATAGTTGTACAGTTGCGTGGTCCCGTCAGGAGCAACAGTCGGAAGCTGGAAACTCGGGTTGACGTAGTAGTTTTGGATGGCGCCGTTGGTGGGGATGCTCCCCGAGTTCGGATAGACGGAATTGTCCATCGCCTTTTCCACGTTCACGCCGAACTTGAAGGTGTGCTTGCCCCACACCTTGGTCAAGTCGTCGCCGATGCCGGGCGTCATTCTTTTGGTGGTGATTGCCCCGTAGCTGTAGTCGGGAAACAGGCCGATCGGCAGGCCGTTGTATCCGTAATCGTTCAACGTGGGGAATTGCTTGGTCCCGTTTTCATAGGCGCTCGTATTCAAGCCTGGTTCGCCCAGCGAGGCGGTTGTCAGTTCGGCCGCGTCGCCGGCGTTGAATAGCTGGTTGACATAGGCCAGCGAAGCGAAGGCCTCGTTGGTCAACGTGGATGAAAACACCCGCGTCCAATGCAGGGAGGCGCTCTGCGAATTCGTCGATTCTATCGAGCCCCCCGGCAAATTCACGCCGCCCGACGAACCGGAGGCGAAATAGTAGTTGCCCTGGGGAACGCCGGTGAATCCGCTCTCTATGGTGTACACCCCGTAGATCTTGCTTAGCTCGCTCTGGGCAAAGTCAATTCGCCCGTGCGCCGTCCACAAATCGTTATTCACCAGGTTGTTCTTGATGAAATTGTAGCCATTCTGGTTCGCCTGTCCGTCCGGATTCGTGCTGGTGACTCCAACATTCGGCGACGGCAACAGCTTCATGATGGTCAGAGCGGCTTTGTCAAGATACGGAGCCATGCAGCCGTTCGTGGGAGAGCTGTAGGCGTTGGTGCAGTTGATATGGACGCCGCCGGCGTCTTGTCCGGGTCCGGGAACCAGTCCCTCTGTGGGAACAGCGGTTACGGCGCTCCACAGGCCATAGCAGGGCCCCGTCAGACCGCATGGAGTCACCGAGCATGTGTCATCGTTGCACTCGGACGCTGCTCCGGGGGGAAGGTATTTCTGAATTTGCGCGGGACTGAGATCCCCTTTCAACATGCTCGGCGTCGGCACCACGGCGTGGTAGATCGCCTGGCCAGGGTTGTTGTACGAGTAGACATTCCGCTGCGCATAATCCTCCGCCTGCGCGAAGAAGACCAGTCTGCCGCTGTGGTTGAAATTCTTGCCCGGAAATCTGAGCGGACCGCCCAGGGTCGCGCCCGGATAGATGTACCGGTCGTCCGGCTTTTTCAGGTGCCCGCTCGGGTCCAATCCAGCCACCAAGGCATCGGTCGCATTCATTTGATAGGTCCGGCCATGCAGGTAGAGCGTTCCGTGGATTGTCGAACCGCCCGACTTGCCGACCGCGTTGATCACCACCGGACCGTTCGCCGTGTCCGCGCCGAAGTTCGACTGCTCCACCTTCACCTCGGCCGTCGTGTCGGTATTGACGGTCTGCGTGCTGCCGCTGTAACTGCCAGGGTCGTTCAGGTTGATGCCGTCCGAGCGCACGCTCACGCCGTTGACGGGCGACCCGCTCATCGCGTAGTTGCCGCTTCCGCCCGTTATCGTTACCTGGCCTGGATCGTAGGTGGTGTTGCTTGCCGAATTACTACTAAACGATCCGCTACCGGTGTTGATCGCCGAGCCGGGAAGTAGCTTCATCAATTCGGTGACGTCGCGGCCTTCCGTCGACAGGTGCGCCAATTGTGCGGCGGTGATCAGGTCGCTCCGCTCGCCCGTCTCCAGAACACTGGACACATCGGCGTTCACGGTCACCGTGATCGTCTCGACGCCGGGAACCATCTTGACGGAACTCAGCGTGCGCGCGTCGCCTGGATCAAGGTGAATCCCCTTCTGCACATTCACCTCAAAGCCCTGAGCCTTCACCGTCACCGTGTAATCGCCTGAATCGAGCGAGGAAAAACTGAAGATGCCCACGCCATTCGTCTTTACGGTGCGAAGGAATCCGTTCGACTGGTTCTTCGCCGTCACCGTTGCTGCAGGAATCACGGCTCCGGTTTGGTCCGAGACCACCCCGCTCAAGGACGCGGTGATCGTCTGCGCCAGGAGCGGTCTTTGCCCAATGCCTGCCAGAACCAAAATCAAAAGACCCAGGCTTACCCAGGTTGACGTACCTTTACTCGACCACGGCCTCAAAATCATCCCTTCCTCCATTCAACTCTTCTGCCATCCAGCGAGCGCTGGCGTTGCGGCGATCCTTCGATCCTTCAATTCCCGAGGTATCGTTACCGAAGCAACAACAAAAAACTTTTTTGAACAGACGTTTATAGCCCGGACTAGCGCGGGTTGTCAAGGACCGGAAGTTCGACATGGGATTGCCCCATGGCTGACAAAAGCGCTCAGGACCCCAGATGGATGAAGATTCCCTGCCCACGCTTCCATTGGCCTTGCCGGATCAAAGGGGCCGGCCAACCAACCTTCATGGAATGAAGAGCTTCCGCCGAATCTCTCGCGGCCGCCATTCCTCCCCAGCGACAGAGGCCTTTGAAAGGCCCGCCTCACTCCCAAGCCTCGAATCCCCGCGCAACGCGCCAACTGCAAACTTCTGCGCCTTCTCACTGAGAGCGGCCGTTCTGCCCGGCTCCGCCCGAAATCCCCGCTCCAATCCTCAGAAATTGAATCTCGCCGAAACCTCCATGACGCGCCTGCCGGTCTTGAATCCCGCATAGCCGAAGCATGGTGAATCGACTACGCTGCAACTGGCGCCGTTATTACTCCCGTGCTGGAGCTTAACCGAAGAAAAATCCGGCCCGCTCATCTCCAGGTTCGCCTCGTTTCCATAGCGCGAGTTGAACGAGGTGATGGGATGGTTGAGAAAATTGAAGGCGGAGACGCGAAACTCAAGGTTCTTCTTTTCGGCCAGCAAAAGCCGCTTCTGCAGCGTCAGGTCCGAGGCGAAATAATGGGGCCCGCGAATATAGCCCAGGTTTGCCGGCCCATTCTGCCCATAAGGCGCTACTCCAAAACAGTTGCCATTGACGAATTGATTCTTTTGGAGATGGGCTGTCGGATTGCAAGTCAGCGTTGGCATCACCAACATATCTGGAGTTCCCAGCAGCGTTATATTGTTGATGCTCAACGCCGTCGGGGCGGAGGGCGGCCCGACAAAACCGCCCAGACCTAGATTCGGACTGGACACCGCCTGCATATTGGGACCACTCTGCACGTTGGTGATGCCGCTGAGAAACCATCCGTTGATCACGCCGTTCAGGACACGGCCCCGGCGGAAGAGGGCGCCTTCGTCATACGAGTATTGCGCGTTGAATACATTCGTCCGG
>Ga0187887_10004612_pt1 | contig 10219 bp, 7 predicted proteins | sample June2016WEW_7_10_FD_132977 | JGI IMG/M metagenome (GOLD analysis project Ga0187887, IMG submission 132977) | Peatland microbial communities from SPRUCE experiment site at the Marcell Experimental Forest, Minnesota, USA - June2016WEW_7_10 | ecosystem: Environmental > Terrestrial > Soil > Wetlands... | reverse complement strand
CGCGCAGCGTTCGGGACGCTGACATTGATATAAGTGCATAAAATTCGGGGCGTAGCGCAGTCTGGTAGCGCGCTTGGTTCGGGACCAAGAGGTCGGCAGTTCAAACCTGCCCGCCCCGACCAAATATCAATAAACAGTTCGTTTTCCCTCCAGAAAGCTATTATTCTCCAAAAGACATTTTAGACTGGCGTTGCTTGTAAGTCAATTTATTTTTTAGATATCACTTTAAGAGCGACTCCCGTACGATATTATTCTTGTTCTCTGCAATCTTGTGCACAGTTCTTTGTCCTAAAGCCAATATAGCTGATGCATGGATAGATGCCACACGCTCATTCAACGTTGGAGGAAGAGTCCCTCGTACCGTAATACGGTATGTATATATTTTTTTCGCCATAAACACCAGCCATTTTGCTAATAATCGTTCTTATTTTGGGGTCGATTTCTTGTCACGCTTTTCAGTTCTAGAAATCCTGATAATTATTTAGGATCAAGCATGTTTCCATCTCCCATAACATATATATGCATTTTTCTGGTCAAAGTGGCGGCCAATAAGGACGTTACGCTCGTTTCTAAACGAACATGCCTGTTATCTTTTAATCGGTATAATTTTCAATAACGGCTGGCATTATGATACAATTGCAATCATCTGAAAAGGGGATATAAATGTCAATATCGCGTAGTATTTTTGACTCTATGCCAAATTCATTTAACCCCAAGGTGTTGGAGTTATTCCTTAAAAATCCCGATACAACTTATAGTCTTACAGAGTTGAGCGAAAAATTTGGTGGTAAGGATTCAAATCTTACAATCGACTTAGCCATGCTTTCATTAGACAGGCTCGAACGACATGTTACCAATGGTGAAACGTATTACAGTTTAAAGAAGAACACACAAATATAAACGTTACATGAGGTTCGAGTGTATCTCGGAATATCGTTAGTTGGTTTAATGTGCCAGGTTAAACTACCTTTAAATGAATACAGGGGTGGTCGTTGAAGTGGTTTTTATCTTTATGCTACTTCAACTTAAATCCATATCAATAGAAAGTTCGTTTAGACTCCTGTATTCCTGGGCAAGCATTGATAAAGTTCAAGTCAATTTAACGAGCTGTGTTAAAATTGACTGATGGCCAATAAAAGCAAATCTGTTTGGGCGGGATGGTTAGATATAAGCGCCGGAATTATCTGGCTCTTTGGGGATGCGTTTCTTTTTCTTATCATTATAGGATTATCCGTTGGTTTTGGAGCACCCCACATCTTCAATCTGTTGTTGATTCTTACCATACCTGCACTTCTTGGCATTTTGTCCATTTTGGGGGGTATGGTTTCACTAAAACGAACAAATTGGGTGCTTGCAATAATAGGTTCGATCTGCGCCGTGCCTTTAGGACTGGGGATAATAGCAATTGTGCTGATCATACAATCGAGAAATGTGTTTAATTAAATGATGTCGAATCTGTTGGGCATCGAAGAATACCCGTTGGTCAGGTAGCGGCTTGAGGAAGGCAAATTCTGCAGGTGAACGTGAAGAAAGCAAACTTGACCTGCTGATATGGCTCGAAAGTGGGTTCTGCCGGCTGGGCGAGAGCGGTTTGAAACAATGACAAGGCTGCTGGTTGATTCATATTCCCATTGGGAAGAACTGGAACAAATCAAACTGAATTGTGAAAGAAGCGATTAATGCCATAATTCAACGAGCAGGACCGCTATAGTACAATTATTTTATTTAACACTTGGAGATAAAAACACAATGCGTGAAACTCTTATTATGACCGTTGCCACTCAAACGGGAGTTACACCCCGGCAAATAGAGGCTGTCAAATCCCTGCTTGATGAGGGAGCGACTATTCCATTCATTGCGCGCTATCGCAAAGAGAAAACTGGGGCACTTAATGAAGTGGTACTTAGCGAAATACGGGATGGGTTGGAACGATTGGCAGCGCTGGACAGCAGACGCTCGACAATCCTTAAATCACTTGAAGAACAAAATGTGCTTACAGCGCAAGTACGCAGTTCCATCGAATCGGTAATGACTATGGCGGAACTAGAGGATGTTTACCTTCCTTACCGTCCCAAACGGCGCACCCGGGCGACAATCGCTAAAGAAAAAGGACTTGAGCCACTAGCAAAATTGATATTGATGCAAGAAATCGCTGACCCGGCTCATGAAGCAATCACTTTCGTAAACATTGAAAAAGGGGTCGGTTCTGTCAACGATGCCCTGGCTGGAGCACGCGACATTATTGCCGAAAGGGTCAATGAAGATGGAAAGGCAAGATGGACTATCCGCAGGCTTTTTCATATGGAGGCCGTTATCCAGTCAAGTGTGGCTAAGGGGAAGGAAATTGAAGGTATCAAGTACTCCAATTATTTCGATTGGCAGGAACCTGTTACCCGTGCCCCCAGTCACCGGATGCTGGCGATGCTGCGCGGCGAGAAAGAGGGGTTCCTCAAACTCAGTATCAGTCCGTCGAAGGAAAAAGCAATAACACTGTTGCAAAGGATCTTCGTGAAAAATACCGGAGCTGCATCATCTCAAGTTGCAATCGCCGTTGAAGATAGTTATGAACGTCTTTTGGCACCCTCTATAGAGACGGATATCCGACAGCAGGTTAAAGAGCGTGCCGATACTGAAGCACTGCAAGTCTTCGTGCGTAATCTACGCGAAACGCTCATGGCTCCGCCATTAGGACAACTGGCTGTTTTGGCTATCGACCCCGGTTACCGGACAGGATGCAAGGTAGTGTGTCTGGACCCACAAGGCAAGCTTTTGTCCAATACCGTAATTTACCCGAACCAATCGGCGGCACGCAGTCAGGAAGCCGGTAAGGCAATACTCGACTTCATCGAAAAATTTCACATTGAAGCTATCGCTATCGGCAATGGTACCGCCGGCAGAGAAACCGAAGAATTTGTTCGAGGACTGAGTCTGCCGGATAAAATTCCCCTGGTAATGGTCAATGAAAGCGGCGCATCAATCTATTCCGTGTCCGCTGTTGCACGCGAGGAATTCCCCGAACAGGATATTACAGTACGCGGTGCAGTATCCATTGGCAGGCGGCTAATGGACCCTCTCGCAGAATTGGTAAAGATCGACCCCAAGTCCATCGGGGTGGGACAATACCAGCATGATGTCGACCAAAATAGACTTAAAAATAATCTTGATGAAACCGTCATGAGCTGTGTAAATGAGATTGGTGTAAAAGTAAATTTAGCTAGTCAACAGCTCCTCACCTATGTTTCGGGACTCGACCCCACACTGGCAAAAAATGTTATCACCTATCGAAATGAGAACGGTCCGTTTCGCAGCCGGGCAGACCTTAAGAAGGTGCCGCGATTAGGCCCAAAGGCATTTGAACTGGCAGCAGGGTTCTTACGTATAGATAACGCACATAATCCCCTCGATGGCAGCGCCGTGCACCCGGAAAGTTATCATATCGTAGACCGTATGGCCAAAGACATGGGCTGCACAGTGGCTGACCTCATGCGCAACGAGAAACTGCGCCAAGAGATTAACCTTGAGCGTTACACAGGAGAAGATTATGGGCTGCCGACATTACAGGACATTATGCTAGAGCTGGCCAAACCGGGACGTGATCCTCGCGAACAGTTTGAGGCGGTTGCTTTCACTATGAACATTAAGACAATTGCCCAGCTCACACCGGGAATGAAGCTGGCTGGAATTGTAACCAATGTGACTAATTTTGGAGCTTTTGTTGATATCGGGGTGCATCAGGACGGACTCGTGCACATAAGCCAGCTATCTGATAATTTTGTAAAAAATCCGGCTGATGTGGTCAGTGTCAATCAAAAAGTAATGGTTACAGTGCTCACGGTCGACACTGAACGGAAACGGATTTCTCTGTCAATGAAACCGGATGCGTCCCTGCTCGGACAACCCAGGTCAGAAAGTTAATAATAAGTTGCGCTTCGCTCGAAAGAACAATTTGAAGAAATGCGCCGCAAGCTGGAATAGTGCATATGTTGCTTAAAATACTGGTTGATGCCGACGTTGTGCCTGTGAAGCAGGAGATTTTTCGTGTCGCTTTACGCTACGGAATTAAAGTCACTATGGTGGCAAATTCCCCGGTTATTATGCCGCAGGAAGACTGGCTGAAATCGGTGATTGTCAGCGGCCGGTTCGATGCCGCCGATGACTGGATTGTGGAGAATGTGCAAAAGGACGATATTGTCGTTACCGCAGACATCCCGCTGGCAGATCGGTGTTTGAAAAAAGCTGCCCGCGTACTGGATTACCGGGGCCGTATTTTTACGGAAAATTCCATAGGCAATTTATTAGCAACCCGCGATTTGATGACCCATCTGCGCAATATCGGGGTAAATACCGAAGGTCCGAAAGTTTTCGGGAAACAGGACCGTTCCCGATTTCTCCAGTCTCTGGATACTATCGTTCAATCGATTCGTAATGGCAAATAACCCAAATAAAACTGGAGGCTCTTTTCTGTAATGGCATATATAAATCTACAAGGTATCAGCCTGGCGTTCGGCAGTACAACCCTATTTGAGGACATTCGTTTAACTGTAGAGTCCGGCGAAAAGGTTGCTCTGGTAGGCCGCAACGGTTCCGGTAAGTCGACCTTGCTCAAACTGATTGCAGGAATCCTCCGGCCTGATACCGGCACAGTCGCTTTCCAGAAAGGTATCCGTATTGACTACCTGGACCAGATGGTACCCGGTGAGATGACGGGTACGGTTCTGGAAGCGGTGAAAGGCGACCCAAAGCGGGTTCAGGCCGGGCAGGAGAAAGCCTTTGATCAACTGGCTGAGAAAGTAATCTCGCAATTGGGGCTGGAATCTGGTTGGATGAATAATACTCTTTCCGCCGGCATGAAGCGCAGGGTTTTAATCGCTAAAGCTCTTTCCGCCGAACCGGACGTACTGCTGCTCGACGAACCCACCAATCATGCGGATATTGATTCCATCAAACGATTGGAAGAGATGCTGCTTAAATTCAGCGGCGCCTTAATATTTGTCACCCATGACCGGATGTTCCTGCAGCGGATTGCCACCCGCATTGTGGAAATCGACCGGTGCAAATTGTTTGACCAGGTTTGTGATTATGAGACTTTTCTGGCGCGGCGGGCAGCCGCACGGGATGTCGAGGAAACACAAAATGCCCTGTTGGATAAAAAACTGAAGAAAGAAGAACAGTGGATCCGGACTGGCATCCGGGCACGGCGCACGCGTAATGAAGGCCGCGTCCGGGAATTGCAAAAATTGCGGGCGATTCGACAGGACAGAAGAGAAGCCTCGGGAATCGTTAAAATAGAATCGCAGGAGACCGAACATTCCGGAATGCTGGTCGTTAAGGCGGAAAACATCAGTTTCGGCTACGGCAGCACCCCCATTATCACTAAACTTTCCACGGTAATTATGAAAGGCGACAGGGTCGGCATACTGGGTCCCAACGGCAGCGGCAAAACTACTTTATTACGCCTCCTTCTCGGAAACATGCAGCCGGACTCCGGGAGCATAAGTCTGGGGACCAATTTACAAATTAGCTATTTCGACCAGTTACGCGAGCAATTGGAAGAAAATAAAACAGTGCAGGAAAATGTGGTAGAAAATAATCAGGATACCGTGACTATCAACGGGCAAAAGCGCCATATTATCGGGTATCTGCAGGATTTTCTTTTTTCCCCCGACCAGGTACGTTCTTACGTTTCCACGCTCTCTGGCGGAGAACGGAACCGTCTTTTACTGGCCAGATTGTTTACCCGTCCTTCGAATCTCCTGGTAATGGATGAACCCACCAATGACCTGGATATCGAGACAATGGAACTGCTGGAAGACTACCTGGTGAAGTATACGGGGACGGTGCTGTTAGTAAGTCATGACCGAGCGTTTGTAAATAATGTCGTCACCAGTACCCTGGTTTTTGAAGGCGACGGCAATGTCAAAGAATATGTCGGCGGGTATGATGATTGGCTGCGTCAGCGCTCCATGGAAGTAAAACCGGTTAAAACCTCAAAAGACAACCCGCCGCCCCCGGTAATTAGACAAAAAGTCAAATTCGGGTTTCGCCAGCAAAAAGAACTGGAAGCGCTGATATTGACTATCCAGTCGTTGGAAACGGAACAGGCAGACTTGTACAAAGCCATGGGTGATTCCAATCTCTACAAAAATGATAAATCGGCCGTTGTCAGCAAAAAGGAACGGCTTGACGAAGTCAAAAAGCTGCTGGCTGAAGCATATACCCGATGGGAAGAACTCGAACAATTAAAAAATGAATTGTGAAAATACAAACAAACGTGCTTATGCTTTTTGCCGTATCTCTGCGAGCGCCAAGCTATTTGGGCAATTTCAATGTTACCGCATTTTTACGGATTCTGATTTTACCGGCTTTGACCAGCGTTTGGGTTACATATTGCTGCGGTATGTCAACCAGTGTGTGTGTTTCCAGAATCTTAATCGCGCCGATGGCGCTGCCCGGAAACCCCGCATAGCGGGCAATTGTCCCCACCACATCCGCTGGCACAATCCCCTGTGACTTCCCCGCGTTAAGCGTCATTCTCACCATCCCGGCTTCATGAGAAGTATGGGACCCGCCGCGGCTGTTTTCTTTTTTGCCGTGCTTATTTTCGGTCTTTGGTTTTTGTTTCCGCCCTTCGTCCACTTCACTGATTGGTGCGATGGGCCGGTCAGTATCCTGTCCACGGGCTATTTTCAAAGCGGTTGCCGCAATTTGCTGAGCATCGTATCCCTTTTCTCCAAGCCGGGCAACAATCTGTAACTCTTTCTGATAGTCGCCGCTTTTTAACCGTACAACCATCTGTTCCAGTAGTCTGTCTTCGCGGTGTTTCTCGATATCTTCGGCTTTGGGAACCGGTATCCGGGTAATTTCTTGTTTGGTAAATCGTTCGATTTGCCGCAAGTGCCACTTTTCCTGCCCCGTCAACAACGAAATAGCAATGCCTTTTTTACCGGCTCTGCCTGTACGCCCGACACGATGCACGTATAATTCGGGATCATCAGGCAAATCGTAGTTAAAAACGTGTGAGATGTCGTCAATATCCAGTCCCCGCGCCGCGACATCCGTAGCCACCAGAATTGCAGTCTGATTGCGCCGGAAACGGTTTAAAACCTGTTCCCTGGTTTGCTGATTTAAGTCCCCGTTTAAGGCTTCGGCGGAAAAACCGTGAGCCATGAGTTCGTTTACTAAGTCACCAGTACCTACACGCGTCTTGACAAAGATCAGCGCTGAGGGGATATCTTCAATTTCAAAAATCCGGGTAAGCACGGCCAGTTTTTCATCTCTTTTATTGACCAGACAATAGCGATGGTCGACGGCATCAACCGTAAGATGCTCACTCTTGATACTGATCGATTTAGGGGCATTCATGAACTTATTTGCAACTTCGCCGATTCTTTGCGGGATGGTGGCCGAAAAGAGAGCTGTCTGATGTTCCGCCGGAATCGTACTGAGAATTTCTTCAATATCCTCAATAAAACCCATGCTTAACATCTCATCCGCCTCATCGAGGACAACCGTTTTTACGTGACCCAGGTCGAGTTCCCGCTTGTTTATCAGGTCCTTTAACCGCCCGGGAGTACCCACGACAATATCCGCCCCCTGTCGGAGACGACTAATCTGAGGGCCGTAAGGCTGGCCGCCGTACACCGCCAGAACACGTACATTCAAGCCTTTCCCTAATTCGCAGGCGGCCTCAGCTACCTGCAGTGCCAGTTCCCGCGTGGGAGCCACGACAAGAGCTTTGATGCCGCGTTGCCCCCGTTCCATCGTTTGCAAGATTGGTAAAATAAAAGCTGCCGTTTTCCCTGTGCCCGTCTGGGCCTGACCGATAACATCATGTCCCGCAAGCATCAGCGGAATGATTTGCGATTGAATCGGGGTGGGGGTGATGTATCCCAGTTCGGTTACGGCCTGTTCCAGCTGCGGCATTAGACCTAATTGTGAAAATTCGGTTGTCATTATGCTCCTGCTTGCATTGCTTTAAGTCCACAGTATCGTTCTTTCCTCGGGGATTGGGTTCTCCTGATGCTTTCAACGGTTGACTTTGATTGCAAGTAAGAATTTACTTTCACAATAAAATGCCGCTTATCCCTGATGACAAAGGCAGCCGGCATTTATCTAGACCAAATCCTTTATGTGGCTAATATTATATTAACACAGCTGGTAGGCATCCTATTTCCCTTGTGAGTTACATCTGATTCCTGGTGAGCCGATAAAAACAAGTAAAATGGAGTACATACTTTACAAAAGACTATTGTATTAACTAAATTTGGACAAAAAAATAGCGTCTTCGATGCAACAAGGTAGCCTCACTTGGTGGCGCATCCGGTATGCGCTACTTCCAGCCTTCAATAGGCTCATTTTTACTCAGCAAGAGTTACACCCAAACACACTCAAAAATATCACATTGTCCCCAAATGTTGTAGCGTTTTTTGTAGCGTTTTTGTTTCTCGAATATCCCCAAAATTAGATTCAAACTATTGACTTTTTTGTTCACTGTGTTATTTTGAAAAAAGAACACAGTGAAGCACTAACTATTTTGTTCTAATTGTTCAAGTTTTGTTCAAATTTGTTGATGGAGCGTTTCAGATGAGTACCATGGCTAAATGTACAATTTGCGATCAAGAAATGGACATTCGCGGAATGAGGATGCACATGACCAAGCACAACAATGAACAAACCGTTAAACAAACTTCAGTACAAACTCCTGTACAAAATGTACAAACCGTTGAACAAACCGATGTACAAAATTCAACAATTGATTTGAACAAATTGAACAACGATTTAGCAACACTTTCAGATTCAGTTAGAACAAAAGACGCGGATATCGCCTTACTCCACGACTCCATTGAACAAAAAGACGCTGAATTTGAACAAATCAAAGCTGAACTGGCCGACGCCATTTCTTTAGAACATGAACAAGAACTTGTTCGAAATGTGTTCAAAAAATTAACTCCAGAAGCGTATGTACAAATTGGACATCAACTCGGCTTTTTGAAATTAGAAGATTCCGCGCCGGCCCAGGATGCGGACGAAAACCCGGATACCACAATAACATCCGATAACCATGAGAAGACTTCAAAACTAGAAGACCACGAGCGGGATCCGTCCGAATACATCTTCATCGGAGATAAAAAAGAGCAGGGATGGCAATATTACCCTGACATGGGTTTTTCTCTTAAATTATCATAGGGGGAATTATGGCCGACGATATTAACAATTCCGGGGGAAAGAATATTCCCCTGGACGATATGCCGGGCGATGAGCTGGCCCAGCTGAAGAATCAAATGCAAATTGTCCAGCAAACTATCAAAAAGCTTACCGATTCGGTAACTGAAGTTACTAATTCCCAGGGCGGCATTGCGAAGGCCGTAATGGGAGCTTCTAAAATGGCCGAAACGGCAATGAGCGAACTGGTAAAGACGCGTCAGGAATTTACCGCGGCATTGAATCAAATATCGAACCGGCCGGGCGGCGCCATATCTCCGAAGGATATCAAAGAGGGAATGGCCGATTACGCTACTGAAGTAGCCAGAGCGACCGATGCCAAGTTAGATGCGTTTCAAGTCGCCATCCAAGAACAATTAGCGTCAATACAAGGGCAAGGCGGAGCGCCACAAGCCAGAGGAGTACAAGGTTTCCTGCAAGGGTTCCTTAACTCCGAAGCCGGTAAAGCAGTCGACGCGCGATTTCTGGCGCCACCGCCGCCGGTTCAGCAACTTGGCGTGGGAGATATGTTCGCTACTTTCTTGAAATTCGAAAAGGTCATGGGAGAATTAAACGATGTACGAAAAGACCTCTCAGATCAAAACATCGAGCGAGTCCGGCAGCAAACAAACGACGCTTTCAAGTCACCGGCAGCGCCGGCAACCTCACCAGGTACCGCCGCGAAGTAATCATCGACGCGAAAGATACCTGGAGAAAGTCGTTACCCGGTTGAGAAGACACAATAGGATTATCCGGGCGAAACAAAACGAGAAACGAGTCAAATTAAAAATATTAGAGCTTGCCGACGAAATAAATGGATCACAATCGTATTTATCGAAACGGTAAGTAAAATACGTTATAAATAACTTTCATACTTTGCTTTAAATCTTTGTTAAATTCATATTGTTGATTTACGCCTTAGAGCGGATCTCAACCATTCTTGAACATCAACATAATCCTTCAAACTCATTTGGTACGATAATTGACTTTGAAGATCCTTGGCACCCTTTGTAAAATG
>Ga0187887_10004611_pt1 | contig 10219 bp, 9 predicted proteins | sample June2016WEW_7_10_FD_132977 | JGI IMG/M metagenome (GOLD analysis project Ga0187887, IMG submission 132977) | Peatland microbial communities from SPRUCE experiment site at the Marcell Experimental Forest, Minnesota, USA - June2016WEW_7_10 | ecosystem: Environmental > Terrestrial > Soil > Wetlands... | reverse complement strand
CGTCATCGATGCTGTGGTGCCCGACTATCACGCGCGGCTGCCAAAGCCCTGCGTCGGCGGTTGGGGACGTCGTTCGCTCAATGTGACGCCGGCCGGCAAAGTTCTGCCCTGCCATGCAGCGGAATCGTTGCCCGATCTCGAATTCTGGTCGGTGCGCGAACATTCGCTCGCGGACATCTGGAAAAACTCGCCGGCGTTTAACGCCTTTCGCGGCACCGACTGGATGCGTGAGCCGTGCCGAAGTTGCGCGCGGCGCGACATCGATTTCGGCGGTTGCCGCTGCCAGGCCTTCGCGCTGACCGGGGATGCGCGCGCGACCGACCCGGTCTGCCATCTCTCGCCGAGACACAGCGAGGTTGTGGCGCTTGCGGCGGTGCAGGAGGAGGCGCCCTACGCCTACAGGCACATGTGACGGTGAGCGCTGGCGCGGCGAGAGCCCGGCGGCGACCGCCGAAACAGCATTGCACGCCTGGGGTGAAATATCGGAGAATGGCGACAAGGAAGCCGGCTCGACCGGACTTCCATACCCGGGAGGAACGCCATGATCCGACGCATATCGGCTGGCCCGCTATTGGCCGGCGCCCTGTGTCTCTTCGCTGCAACCGCCGTCGCGCAGCAGCAGGATTCACCCGCGCAATCCGCTGCGACGCCCGCACCGGCCGCCGCACCGGCACCGCCGCCCGCCGCGGCTCCAGCGATGACGCCCACGCCGGCACCACCGGTCGCCGCGGCTCCAGCGGCCGCTCCTGCGCCCACTCCAGTCGCCGCCGCACCGGCCGTACCCGCGGCTCCGGCGCTGCCGCCCGGCTCGCCTCTGATTGGCCGTCCGGCCAGCAGCGAAGCAGCTTCCAGGCTCGCGCCCGTGCCGATTCCGCCGCTTGCGACCGCGGCCGACAAAATACCGGTCGATCAGTTCAAGGCGCCGAAGGGCTTCAACATCGAGCTCTATGCCAGCGGTATGCCCAATGCGCGCTCGCTGGCGCTTAGCGATAAGGGCACGGTCTTTGTCGGCTCGCGCGTGCAAGACAAGGTCTATGCCATCACCAACAAAGACGGCAAGCGCCAGGTGCACGTCCTCGTGTCGGGCCTTTATCGCCCGAACGGCGTAGCGTTCAAGAACGGCACGCTCTACATCGCCGAACTGTCGCAAATCTCCAAGATCGACAATGTCGACGACAAGATCGACGCTTCGCCAAAGCCGGTCGTCATCTATAACGATCTGCCCAAAGACGAGGCGCACGGCTGGAAGTTCCTCGCCATCGGTCCCGACAACAAGCTGTATTTCGAGGTCGGGCAGCCAGGCAACAACGTGTTGCATGACGATGCGCACGGTCAGCTTCGCCGCATGAATTTCGACGGTACCGGCGCCGAAAAGATCGCCTTCGGCATCCGCAACACCGTCGGGTTCGATTGGAATCCGAAAACCAAGGAGCTCTATTTCACCGACAACGGCCGCGACTGGCTGTCGGAGGATCTGCCCAACGACGAGCTCAACCGCATCACCAAACTCGGTCAGGACTTCGGCGCGCCTTATTGCTATCAGGGCAACATCGCCGATCCCGAATTCGGCTGGGGGCACAGCTGCAGCGAGTTCGTGCCGCCGGTCGCGCTCATGGGCCCGCACGCGGCGGCGCTCGGCATGCGGTTCTACACCGGGACGATGTTCCCGGCGGAATACCGCGATCAGATTTTCGTCGCCCGCCACGGCTCGTGGAATAAGACCAACAAATTTGGCGGCGATATCGCACTGGTTAAACTCAACAAGGACGGCAGCGTGAAATCGCTCGAGCCGTTCATCACCGGGTTCCTGCAGAACAACAATTATCTCGGGCGGCCGGTCGACGTGATGAACATGCCCGACGGCTCGATGCTGATCTCCGACGACTGGAACGGCGCGGTCTACCGCGTCAGCTACGGCCCCACCAAGAAGGTTGCGGGACGTTAGTCGGGGCCTGCGCGAATGACAGGCCGGGGGCGGTACGCTGCCCTCGGCTTTGTTGCGAATGAGAAGCGGGAGAAAACCGGTGCGCAGGATCGTGCTGGCGCTGACGCTGGGATGCTGCGCGGCGCTTCCGGCGTCCGCACAAACCGTGCAAGAACGGCTGCCGACATGCTTGGCGTGCCACGGCGAGAATGGGCAGTCGCAAAACGCTGGCGTGCCTTCGCTCGGCGGCCAGCAGGCGTTCTACGTGACGGTCCAGCTTTTGATGTTCCGCGAGCGGATGCGCGTCGCCGAGCCGATGAATGATATGGCGAAGGGGTTGAGCGACGACGACCTGCGCAGCTTTGCCGACATCATCTCGAAAGTGCCGCCGCCGCAGCCTACGGAAGCGCCGACGGACGCGGATCGGGTCGCGCGGGCGGTCGCGCTCATCCAGCAAAATCGCTGCAATGTCTGCCACCTGCCAAGCTTCGCGGGGCAGCAGAACGTTCCGCGCATTGCCGACCAGCGCGAGGAATATCTCGTCAAGGCGCTGCGCGGTTACAAGGATAATTCCCGCCACGGTTATGACGGCACCATGGCGGATGTCGTGGCGCCAATCACCGACGCGCAGATTTTGGACCTGGCCTATTACATCGCGCGGGTGAAATAGGGCTGGGCAATCCGCCCGATTGGGTGGCACCCGCGGCCGTTGCGCCGCAGCATAAATTCGATGTTTATTCTCACCGCGGCCGTATCCTCTGATCGCGCAATTGGGATTTCGCCTAGCGATCGAAACAGGGTAGTCTTGGTTTGGCTGAGGCCCTTTCTTGAAGCGGTTCCGATCTGCTCGATCGGCGATCGCAAGACTGCAGAACCGGAGTGCAATACATGATTGCTCTGTCGATCAATGGAAAATCCTACAATGTCGATGTCGAAGCCGACACGCCTTTGCTCTGGGTGTTGCGCGACACGATCGGGCTGACCGGCACGAAATACGGCTGCGGCATCGCCCAATGCGGCGCCTGCACCGTGCATATCGATGGCGTCGCCACGCGGTCGTGCGGTCTGCAGGTCGCCGATGCCGTCGGCAAGCGGATCACGACCATCGAGGCCCTGGCGCAGAACGGCAAGCTGCATCCGGTGCAGCAGGCATGGCTCGATCTCGACGTGCCGCAATGCGGCTATTGCCAGAGCGGCATGATGATGGCGGTCGTGGCGCTGCTTAAGGAGAAGCCGAAGCCGACTGATGCCGACATCGACGCGGCGATCACCAATATCTGCCGTTGCGGAACCTATCAGCGCGTCCGCGCCGCGATCCATGTCGCGGCCAACAACGCGTAAGGGGGACCCAGCCATGACACACATGCCCAAGATCCAAATGCCTAAGATCAATCGGCGTTCCTTTGTCGTCGGGGCGACAACCGCCGGCGCCGGCCTTGCGCTCGGTTTCGCGCTGCAGCTTGCTCCAGAATCCGGCCGCGCCGCCGATGCTGTTCCGGAAATCGACGCCTGGGTGGTGATCCGGCCCGACGACACCGTGGTCATCCGCGTCGTGCGCGCGGAAATGGGGCAGGGCACGATGACCGGTTTGGCTCAACTCGTCGCCGAGGAACTCGGCTGCGACTGGTCGAAAGTGACGACGGAAATCCCGACGCCCGGGCAGAATCTCGCCCGCAACCGCGTTTGGGGCGACTTCATCACCGTCGGCAGCCGCGGCGTGCGCCTGTCCAACGAATATGTCCGCAAAGGCGGCGCCGCTGCGCGCATCATGCTCATTCAGGCCGCCGCCGACGCCTGGAAGGTCCCGGTCTCCGAATGCAGCGCGGCCAACAGCGTGATCACACATAAGCCGTCCGGCCACACGGTGACCTTCGGCAAAGTGGCGGAAGCCGCCGCCAAGCTTGAGCCGCCGAAGGATGTGCCGCTCAAGGATCCGAAAGACTGGACCATCGCCGGCAAGCCGCTCAAACGCCTCGACACCGCCGACAAGATCGTCGGCAAGCCCCTCTACGGCATCGACGTTCGGCGCCCAGGAATGCTCTATGCGGCGATCAACGCCTCACCGGTTTTCGGCGGCAAGCTCGGCAGCTTCGACGAAGCGAAAGTGCGCGGCATGCCCGGCGTCAAGCACGTGTTGCAAGTGGGCGACAATGCGGTCGCGGTGGTTGCCGATTCGTGGTGGCGGGCGAAGAAAGCGCTCGAAGACCTGCCGGTGGTCTGGAATGAAGGCGACAACGCCAAGGTCTCGAGCGCGTCGATCGCACAATTCCTTGCCGAGGGTTTGACCGCCGAACAGGCTTTCGTCGGCAATCAGGCCGGCGACGCGAAGGCTGCGCTCGGCGGCGGCGCGAAACAGGTCGAGGCGATCTATTCGTTTCCCTACCAGACCCACGCCACTATGGAGCCGATGAACGCCACCGCGCTCTACACGTCGGATCGCTGCGAAATATGGGCGCCGTCGCAAAATCCCGAAGGGGCCTTGCAGGCGGTCGCGGAGGCATCCGGCCTGCCCATCGGCAGTTGCGACGTGCATAACACATTCCTCGGCGGCGGCTTTGGCCGGCGCGGCGAGATGGATTATGTGCGTCAAGCGGTCGCGATCGCCAAGCAGGTGCCGGGTACCCCGATCAAACTGTTATGGACCCGCGAAGAGGATACCACGCACGGCGCCTATCATCCGATCACGCAGTGCAAAATGCAGGCTGCGTTCGATGCCAACAATACCCTGATTGCGCTTCATATGCGCATTTCCGGGCAGTCGATCGCCGCTACGGAACTGCCGCATCTCTTGCAGAACGGCAAGGACCCGCTGGTTTTCCAGGGCATCAATCCCGGCGGCGCGGAAGGTGTGTTCGGCTACAATATTCCGAACCTTCTGATCGACCATGCCATGCGTAATCCACCGGTGCCGCCGGGCTTCTGGCGCGGCGTGAACGCCAATCACAACGCGCTCTATATCGAAAGCTTCATGGACGAATTGGCGCATACGGTCGGTGAAGATCCGCTCGCCTTCCGCCTCAAATATCTCAAGCCCAAGCAGGCGGCCGTGCTCAAGGCGGCGGCCGAGAAAGCGGGCTGGGGCACTCCGGCGCCGCAAGGCCACTATCGCGGCCTTGCGGGTTTCATGGCCTTCGGCAGCTATGTTGCGGCCTGTGCCGAGGTTTCGGTCGACGGCGACCGGGTGCGGGTCCACCGCATGGTCGGCGCCACCAACCCAGGGCACGCCGCCAACCCGGAACAGATCGCGCGGCAGGTCGAGGGCTCTTTCGTCTACGGACTTTCGGCGCTGCTTTACGGCGAATGCACTTTGAACAAGGGTCGGATCGAGCAGACCAACTTCGACACCTATCAGGTCATCCGCATCGACGAGATGCCGCATGTCGAAACTATCGTCATGCCGGACGGCGAGTTCTGGGGCGGCGTCGGCGAGCCGACGATCGCGGCGGCCGCGCCAGCCGTGTTGAACGCGGTCTTTGCGGCAACCGGCAAGCGCATCCGTAACATGCCGATCAAGAACTACGATTGGCACTCGGCGTAGGGTTAAGCTTAACTCCTCCCCCGCATTGCGGGGGAGGAAGTTCATCTCACTCCTTCACGCTCTTCACCGGCGTTTCCGGCGTCAAGCCGGAGCGCCGCTGGGCGAAAGTCTCCTTGCCGGTTTCTTCCCATTTGCCCGCGACGGCGCGGCTGGCATAGGTGTCCCACACCGCGTCCCAGTCGCCGAGCGAATAGCCGTGCCACGGCTGACGCGGCGTCACCGGCGGCAATCCGAGTTCGCGCCAGATGGTGAGCGCCCGCTCCATGAATTCGCGCTTGGGCAGCGAGACCGGCGGATCGGGTTCTTTCTGCGTGGCGTCGATCAGCATGGTCGATTCTTCGCCGTGCCCGTCGGATTTCGCGCCGTGGCCCTGCGATCGGTACGGTGCGATCTGGACGTCCTCGGTCGGATTGGCGCGATAGGCAAGTGACCAGAATACAGCGTCGGGATTGTCCGGGTCGATGTCCTCGCTCACCGCGATGACATATTTGCCAATATCGGCCTGCAAGCTCGCCGCGCCGTGCAGCGCGCGCCAGATTTCGGTGCGCGGCACCCCCGGCGCGAACTGCACGAACAGCACCTTGCGCAAATTGGAGAGCGGCTCGTGCATGGCGACGCGGCGCACGCCTTTGATCGCCAGCGTGTCGCGCAGATGCGCCAGATAACGCGGTTCGTAGGCGACGCGCTTCATCACGCTCGACTCGCTCGGCGTCACCTCGCTCAAGATCGATACCCAGACCGGCTTCTTCTTGTGCGTGATTGCGGTGAGTTGCATCGACATGTTGTAGCCTTCGAGTGCGACCAGGCCGTGGCTCTCGCCAAACGGTCCCTCGGGCTCCAGCAACTCCGGATCGATCAGTCCTTCGAACACGAATTCCGCATCGGCCGGTACTTCGAGATCGATCGTCGCCGCCTTGACCACCCGAATCGGCGCACCGGCAAGCCCGCCGGCTACGCCCATTTCATCGCAATCGATCGGCAGCTTCTGCGGTCCGGTGAACACCACGACGGGAGCACAGCCGACCACGATCGCGATCGGCATCGGCTTTTTCAGCTTGCGATATTTCTGCCAGTGCAGATAACCGCCGGCGCCGCCGGGACGCGAGGCCATGCGCACGCCAAGCCGGTCGGTTGCTTTCAGCCCGGCGCGATAGGTGCCCATATTGCGCACACCGGTCTCCGGATCCTTGGTGATGCACAACGTGGCGGTCAGATAGGGCGCCGCGTCATAGCCCGGAGTCGAAATCGGCACCGGCAAGAGTTTCAAGCCGCCACCGGGCTCGCGCAACGCGTCGCCTTTGATGATCACCTCTTGGCACGGCGCGTCGGTAACAGGCGTCGGCGCAATCGGATTGGCGATCGCATGCAGCCAGGCGTCGCCGATCTCTTCGACCGGGCGGCCCATGCCGACGGCATAAATCTGCGCCGACGCCGCCAGCGCGCCGACCACGACCGGCGCGCCATAGCGGCGGCCTTGTGAATCCGTCACATTGGTGAACAGAAAGGCCCGCCGCTCGTCTTCGCGCAGCCCGCCCTGAAATTGCCAGCGTACCAAAGGATGCAGCTCGGTGTCCTTGTTGATCGCGCGCTCGACGCGCGTCACCAGGCCGGCGGCCTCAAGCCGGGCGAGATGATCCTGGAAGTCGAGCGGCGGTCCGGTGACGCTCGGCTTGCCATCGGCCGGTGACGATTTATCGAGCATGGCGTCCTATTTCTTGTTCTTCTGGTACTCGGCGATGATCGGACGGGCGACGCGGAAGCAATCGACGCCGATCGGCGCGCCGCAATAGATCATGATCTGCGTCAGCGCGGCGCGGATCTCGTCTGGGGTGAGCCCATTATTGAGCGCGCCACGGACATGGGTGGCGAACTCTTCCATTTTGCCGAGCGCCGCGATCATGCCGAGATTGAGGATCGAGCGCTCGCGTGGTTTGAGCGTCTCGTCGCCCCAGGTTTCGCCCCAGCAATATTCGGTCAGGACCCGCTGAAAATCGCGATTGAAGTCGTCGACATTTTGCAGCGCACGGTCGACATAGGCGTCGCCCAAAACCTGGCGGCGCTTGGCGAGGCCGAGATCGTAGCGTTTCTGGTCCATGATGTTTTCCTCATTCGGGGTTGACGCGGATTAAGCTTCCGCCGGTCCGCCTTTCCAGCGTTTGACGTTGCCGGTATCGATGCCGAACAAATCGAGTAGTCGGCCGCAGGTGTGGTTGATGATGTCGTCGACCGACTGCGGGCGATTATAGAACGCCGGCACGATCGGGGCGATGACGGCACCGATGTCGGCGAGCGTGGTCATGCTGCGCAGATGGCCGCCATGCAGCGGCGTCTCGCGGACGGCCAGCACCAGGCGGCGCTTTTCCTTGAGCACGACATCGGCGGCGCGCGACAACAGCGAAGACGTCACCCCGGTCGCGATCTCGCTCATGGTGCGGATCGAGCAGGGGGCTATGATCATCCCCATCGTCGGGAACGAGCCCGAGGAGATCGCCGCGCCAATGTCCGCCACCGGGTAATTCACGGCAGCGAGCGCGCGGACGTCCTTTGGCTTGAGGTCGGTCTCATAGACCAGGGTCATTTCCGCCGACTTGCTCATGACCAGATGGGCTTCGACCCCGGTCCGCCGCAGCATTTCGAGAAGCCGCACGCCATAAATTGCACCCGAGGCGCCGGATATGCCGACAATCAGCCGCGCCGGCGCATTGCCGGCAGTTTTGGCAATAGTTTTGGCAGCAATTTTGGCCATTTCCGCCCTCGTTGCCTCTGCGATGGTTTGTGCCACGGGGCGGAGCCGTGTTCCAGTAGGCTAGGGCGGCGCCACTCTAGGGAGCGACACCGTCGAACGCGCCGAGCAGCACGGCCACGGCATTTTTCGGGAAGTCTCGGCCCAGCACGCGCTCATAGGCCGCGACATTGGCACGCGCCGCGGCAGGCGGCGTGGCCTCCGTGCCGGCGGCGCCGGTTCGGGCGACGTCGTAAAGCGCCTCCTGCTGCAAGCGTTCCGCCTCGAGTTCGACTGCTTTCACCTTGTTGCGGAAGTCTTCCTGCTTTCCGGACGTGACCAGTGTTGCCGCGCCTTTCAACCTGCGGCGCACATTACGGATCGGGATAATGGTGAGGTTGCGCCAATCGCGCACTTTGTCGTCGAGGTTCCTAACCTCGTCGGCCGACACTTGCCAGCCGCCCGACGCAAGCCAGAACAAAAACAACAGCAAATTGACGTCGACGCCGCAGGTGTCCTGCAAGGCGATAAACGTGTCGGCAACGCCGGGCTTGCCGTAGAGCTTTAGCGAGAACTGCCAGAACGGTGTTTCGGAGGGTGTCTGGGCGTCGGTCATCGCGCCTACAGATCGTTACGCCGACTTGACGCCGAGCTCCGCCTCTTCTTTGGCGTAAGCGGTGTCCATGCGCGGCGCGATGCCGTGCTTGGCGAGTTCGGTTGCGAAGATGCGGCGGATTTCCGGTTTCTCGTCGAGATAATCGATCTGGTCGCCGCCGGCGCGGCGGCTGATCCAGGCCTTCGGCACGCCTTGCGCGTTGCGAATGGCGACGCCCTCGTGCTTGAAGGCGAGATAGCGCGAAGGAGTCGTGCCGGTGTTGAAATGCTGGTGGAACCACATGTTGGGCGGCACGATCAGCGTGCCGATTTCCCAGTCGTAACGCTGCGGCTCCTCGCCTTCCGGCCACATCAGCGAAAAACCGTCGCCGGAGAGCACGATGACATGGGCGCCGGGCCCGTGGGCGTGGCCCTTTTTGTAGGTGCCGATCGGAAACTGCGAGATGTGGCTGTTCATCGAGCCCTTGGCCATGTTGAAGCGAAGATGGCCGCCGCCGGCGCCGCGCTCCGCCGCGGTGATCAAGGGAATGTTGACCGCGTCGGGCACGAAATTGGTGGTCAGCAGAAAGCCCCTCTGCTCGCCCTTGGAACTGAAATAGTCGGGTTCGCCGGCGAAACGATCCTTGAAATCGTATTTGGTGTTGAAGATGAAATCGAGGTCCTCGTAGAGATTGATGACCGGCGGCGCGTTGGTGACGGCGACGTAGCGCGCCGGCTCAACCCCGGAGCCGTTGAAATGCTGGTGATGGCAGTTGAGCGGGATCGCGAACAGCGCACCCTCTTTCCACTCGAAGGTGATGCGGGCGCCGGCCTCGTTCCATACCGTGGTCGAGCCGCGGCCGCCGAGCACCAGAATCATTTCCTCGTAGAGCTGGCGGTGGGGAGCAAGACTCCCGCCCGGCGGGATTTCCATCACGTAGCAGTCGTTCGAGGTTCGCGACGCATCGTGGTTGAGGAATACGGCATTGCCGCCGCGGCGCGCCCAGCGCTTGAGCGCAACGGTGCGCAGGTTTCGCACGTAGAACGATGGGATGATGTCGAGACCCTCGGCTTTCACCCAGCGGGTATACGGCGTTTCCTTCTCGCTTTTGAATTTGCTCGCGAGTTCCTCGGAAACGGCGGCACTTTTGGCCATCCGGCTCTCCTTGTCATTGCGTCCCTGAACATCGATCTTAACAAGAATTGGCGAAAAAGTTATAACTAGTGCTCGTGATCATGCTCATGGGCGTGACTGTGGTGATGGTCACCGTGCTCGTGGTCACCGTGCTCATGGTCACCGTGCTCATGGTCACCGTGCTCATGGTGGTGCAAATGTTGGCGCGGCCGCGGCCCGCGCGGGTCTTCGCTGAACACCAGCGATTTTATGGTGACCGGCACGGTATAGGACGGCATGCGGATGCGGCCGAGATCGATGTAGTCG
>Ga0187887_10004610_pt1 | contig 10222 bp, 8 predicted proteins | sample June2016WEW_7_10_FD_132977 | JGI IMG/M metagenome (GOLD analysis project Ga0187887, IMG submission 132977) | Peatland microbial communities from SPRUCE experiment site at the Marcell Experimental Forest, Minnesota, USA - June2016WEW_7_10 | ecosystem: Environmental > Terrestrial > Soil > Wetlands... | reverse complement strand
GGTGCGAATCTCCGGCATCAGCAGACCGCGCTGGCCGGCAAGCGCGAGGATCTCGCCCAGCGGGACCTCGAGATTTTTCTGGATGTCGTTGCCCAGCGCCTTTAGCGGCGAGACATAAAGAACTTCGGTGCAGTCGCGCAGATCGCCCGCAAGTGCCTTGCGAACCAGGCGATCAATGCAGATGAGGAACGCGGCGAGCGTCTTGCCTGATCCGGTGGGAGCGGAGATCAGCGTGGTGCGACCGGCGAGGATCTCCGGCCAGCCCTGCTCTTGCGGCTCGGTCGGGGTTCCGAAGCGCTGGACGAACCACTCGGCGACGAGCGGATGCGCCCAGGCAAGCGAAGCTGGAATTTCCCTCAAAGGCATCCGACTATTTTAGCAGATTTTCGCTAATTGTTCGCCAGCGAAAGGCCGCTGTTCGCCTTTCGCTGTTCGCTCTTCGCCTACTGGATTCCTTCAGGGACCCATGGAATTGTGCGAGTCTAAGGCGAAGCGAGGTTGCCAAAAAGCCCAAAGCAAGAACTAGGAGTCTCTGGCGAAAAGCGAAGAGCGAAAGGCGAAGCGCGAACAGTGAGTTTCCCTACTGCTACACTCTCTCCATGTCCTCCGAGCGCGCAAAGAAGATCAAGCTGATGCTGTTCGACGTGGACGGCGTGATGACCGACGGCACCATATTTCTCTTCCCTGCTCCGGGCGGCGGCGCGGGTCACGGGACGCACGAACGTCGTGCCCAGATGGCCGACGCGGGCGGATTCGGCATTGCCAGCCACGAGATCATCGAGGCCAAAGGATTCGACGCGCATGACGGTACTGGCTTCTCGCTGGCGAGGCTCGGCGGACTGAAGACCGGCATCATCACCAAGCGCATTTCGGAGACGGTCGCGTTGCGCGCACGTGACCTGAAGCTCGATCACGTCTATCAGGGGCAGCAGGACAAGGCGGCTGCGTTCTACGAGATTCTGGAGAAGGAAGGCCTGCAGCCCGAACAGGCCAGCTATGTTGGAGACGATGTCATCGATCTGCCGGTGATGCGGCTTTGCGGTCTGGCAATTGCAGTGAAGAACTCGCGGGCGGAAGTTATTCGCGAGTCGCACTATGTAACCCCGCACGAAGGCGGCAAAGGCGCGGTACGCGATGCCATCGAGTATGTGTTGCGCGAGCAAGGCGCTCTGGAGCGAGTGATCGAGGAGTACATCCAATCGCGGAGCCAGGATGTCGCAGCCAAGATGCGGTGACTAAGCGTTCACCATGGAGGGCACGTAGAGCGCGGAGATCTTTCAGTTTGTCTTCGATGCCATCTCTTCCCAGCGTTGTGGGATGAACTTCAGACGGGAATCGCGTCTCCATCATTCTCTCAGACAAAAAAGGGCCCCTCCGATGGACAGGGGCGAGTTGCGCATCGGAGGGGTAGCCGTGATTACACGACTATTCTCAGGGTTGTTACCTGCCTAAACTCACACTATCGGTAAAAGTTTCGCGTGTTGAAAAACCAGTGTTTGGGATTAAATACGCGACGGGACAACTGACTATCCCTGGGATTCTGGCGTCACCCAAATTGGGCCACACTGCCGGTTCGATCCAAAACCGGTTCTGAACCGCTGGGAACCACGTTTGCTACGGCCACATTCCCGCCGAAGTGTGGTAATTAAGTAGAGGAGCTGGTGCGGAAAGTCAGAGCTTCCCGGAAAGACAGCTCGCGAGCGCACTAAGTCAGCTCGGAATTCAGGCATCCGTGTTATCGAAGTAAGGTGCTGTTGTTTTGCCGCGAGGGCAGTTTCGAGTTGAATTCGGGACGGAACCTTCTTAGTATGAAGCCTGAGTTCGAGCGGAGAAGAAAAGAACGAGAACCGGAGCAGCAAGCGGCTCGGGCAAGCACATCGAATTTATTTGAGGGAATTTCAAGGTTTCCCATGCTAAAGCGCTCCCCCTTTGCAGCCGTGATGTTACTGGCGCTGTTCGCTTGCTTCGGAGCTTCAGCGGCCACCATCGCCACTCATCCCACGGTTACCCACAAGTCCCATAGCAAGTCTTCGCACCACGTCACCGAGTCGACCGCGGCACAAAGCAAGATGACACGCATGCGGCATAGCAGCGCGAAGACAGCCCGCCTCAATCGTGCCAGCCTCGTAGTCGCTTCCAGCAGGCACCATTACTACGGCGAGCGCTTCTACGCCAGCTCGTTTGCCAGCGATCAGGTGGAAGGCGACATCACGGCTGGTGAGGACCCTGTCGTCCGAGCCGCCGCAGTTGAGGCTTTGGGCAACATGAACGGCACCATTGTGGCGATGGATCCGGACAGCGGCCGCATTCTGGCGATGGTGAACCAGAAGCTGGCGCTATCCGCGGGCGCGCAACCCTGCTCGACCATCAAGGTTGCCGTGGCGCTTGCTGCTCTCAGCGAGAACGTAATCACCAAAGATACACAGGTGCCGCTGGGCAAGTACTGGAAGGTAGACCTGACGACCGCGCTGGCAAAATCCAACAATGCCTACTTCGAGGCCGTGGGCCGCAAGCTGGGATTCGACAAGGTCAGTTATTACGCGCATCAATTCGGACTGGGCGAACTAGCGGGATGGAATATTCCCAGCGAACATCTTGGGACGTTCCCGTCGACCGAGCTTGACGAGAAACTCGGCGGGGTGGGCAAGATGTGCTCCTTCGGGGAGAGCATCTCGCTGACGCCGCTGCAACTGGCGGCGCTGATGGGTGCCATCGCTAATGGCGGCACACTGTACTACCTGCAGCATCCTACGACGCCGGAGGAAGTCGCGAACTTCACTCCCAAAGCGAAGCGCAAGCTGGACATCGGTCCGATTATCCCCGAGATATCCGAAGGCATGTCGGGCGCTGTGGAATACGGCACGGCTCGCCTTTTGCGGACCAACTTCATCGAAGAGCCGATACTCGGCAAAACCGGGACCTGCTCCAAGGACGGCACTCGGTTTGGCTGGTTTGGCTCGTTCGCCAATACCCAATACGGACGCATCGTGACGGTGGTCTTCCTGGAAGGTGGACGTCCAACCTTTGGACCCAAGGCTGCTGAACTTGCGGGCGTCATGTACCGCAATCTTTACGACCACGATTTCTTCGCGGTCAAAGCGCCAGCCACGGCGGCCCAGGGAACTGCGGCACCCGCAATCGGCGCGCCGCAGTAGAGTCCAGATTACTTCGCGAAGGGCGACGCCGATTGCGCCTGCAATTGCTTCAAGGCGTCTTGCATGCGGACCTTAGCTTCATTGTCTTGCGTCGTGTTTATCTGGTCGTTCAGCCACTTCAACATGGCCGCACGTGAGAGGTGAGGGGACGTGTTCTCGGCGTCGGCGATACGCCACTCCAAGTTGTCCAAACTGACCAGGAAGTCAACGTTCTGGTTGCTGACTTCGGGCTCACGGACATAGCCAGTCTTCAAGTCGTAGGTGCCCAGCAAACGGTAGTGCACGGTCACAACATACTTGCCCTTCGTGGCGTCAGGCGGAATATCTACGCCGTAGCGAGCCACCACGTCGATCTGCGTATAGCTGGGATTGGACTTCCACCAGACGATCTGTTCAAACTTCGGCCAGGCTTGCGGATCCAGACGTGCACCTTCATAGTCCAGGCGGCAATATTTCGAGACCAGTTCATGGATTTGTGCGGGTTCTGTGTCCTCCGTAACATGCTGTGTGGGCACCGGAAATTGAGCCACGAGAAAACCTGGCGCACCAATCACCAACGCCAAGCCCAGCAATATACGGGATATCGAAAACACGATTACCTAGTCTCCTGCATCGATAAGAAGCTTCAATTTGCAAGGGTACACCAGACGCGCAGCAAAGCGAAGGCACCTTCCTCATTCGCAAAATTGTCTTGCTATCCGAATGTTATAATTTTTGTGTTGACTGCGGTGGGTGTAGTTCAGTGGTAGAACTCCGGACTGTGGCTCCGGCTGTCGAGGGTTCGAATCCCTCCACCCACCCCAAACAACCTGCCTGGTTTCCACTATGTTGGCAGGAAGATCGCGGTCCTTAATTACAGAGGACCGTTTGTGAGAGGAGGGGTTTGAGTGTAATGGCCTGTCCTCGCCACCGACTCCAGCCGAGCGTTACGGCGTGATCCTCCACACTGTGCCACAGCCCCCGGAGCAAACGCCGGAAAAGTGCCCGCCCACTTCGGCGGTGCCGTACAGGTCGCCTGCGGAATCAAGCACAATGCCGGCGAAGGGAAGCTCCCCGTCGGAAGCCTGGAAGACGTGCAAGTCGCTTTCGATCCAACTCCCATGCGAAGGGGCAAGCTTGAAAACGGTGCCGAATCCATTAACGCCACCTGTGAAGGTCGTGCCATACAGGTTTCCGGAGCTGTCGAAAATCAAGCTGTCCTCAGGTTGGCTATTGGCAGGGAAATTGTAGAGTGCTTGGTATTGCCCACCTTGCGACAACTGGTAGGCCGTGCCACCGTTGTCCGATCCACCTGTCTCCGTAGTGCCATAGAGATTGCCAGACCCATCCATAATCAAGGTGCCGATTGGCATTGCTCCATCGTTGCCATCGTTGCCAAAGGTGTGCAGTATCGTTTCTGTCCAGACGCCGCCTTGCGATGGACTCAGCTTATAGAGAACACCGCCATTGGAGTAGTAGCCTCCACCCATCCAAGTCACTCCATAAAGATTACCAGCGGCATCGAAAATCAAGCCTCCCGATGGCACCGAGCCGTCGGGGGAGCCGGAAAAAGAGTGGATGACGGTCTCCGTCCATCCGCTGCCGGCAGGGCTGAGCTCATAGACGACTCCGCAGCTGAAGTCGCCACAATTATAAAGTCCGCCGAATGAGGTTGTGCCGTATAGGTTGCCGGCGTGGTCAAACACAACTTCGCCGTACGGGCCGGCGCCATCGCTCCCGCTGAACTCATGCAGGACGGTCATGGTCCAGGGACAGGAGAAAGAGCCGCAGGCATGCGTGGGCGGCTGCAACTTGAAAACCGTTCCGTTACCTGTCACTCCGCCTTCGTACGTTGTGCCGTACAACGCGCCGTCTGGGCCGATCGTCACTTTGGCGCGCGGGCTGGCAGGGCCGTTCCCCGATCGCCCAAAATTCCGTAAGGGTTTGAGCAGCCAATCGGATCCGGACGGCGTCAGCTGGAAAACCGATCCGTTGCTGCCCCCGCCAGCGCCAGAGCCGCTCGTCGTACCGTAGAAACTCCCCGCTGCATCCACGGTGAGGCCGGCGAGGGGAAAACCGTCGTCACCACCGCCGGTGAATGCGTGCAGTACTTGAAAAGTCTGCGCTTGCGCCGACGAAGCAGCCATGACAAATAGCGTGGACAACATCAACAAGAAAAGCGCGGCTGCTGGGCTAGACCAGCTGATGTTACAAGCCAAAGCTGTGTCGCGATCTTGAGACGTCATTCTCATTTTCACTGAGCAATCCTCGCTCCGGGTGCGCCGCAACTCTCTCACTTGCTTGAGGGCTGGTCAATTCAATTCTAATTACAGTGTCAACATTATCCATAATTAAGGGTTTACCAAGGCTCTGTTTTTCTGGCTGCCTTCTGAACCAAACGGGTTCGGTCAGATTGTTGGCGTAACATCCCGTCTTGCACAAGTGATAAGTCGTCCCACCCGTTGGGCACCGGAGACTTCTCTTCCTAAACAAACTCCATAGTCCGAACCGGATTCTCAATGTCACTTTGCAACGGTGCGACTCTAGAAAGCAAGCTCGAAGACTTAGCGAAAGTCCGCGTACACACCGCGTACACACTTTCGCCCACTTCTGCGATTCCTGATGTTTTGGCGGGTCTTATTTCTCAATAACTTGTTTAGAATAAGTAAGTCATCTTATTACGAATCCCTCCACCCACCCCAAAGCCCCCCGCGCCTATCTCAAGCTAGAGTGTAACTCCCTCCTCATTTCGATTCATTGGCATGGGAATACCGTTCCAGCCTCGCGGCATTCCAAACCCGCCTGCTATCATGGTTTGCTCCTCTCGTCGAGCACGTCGGCCCAGCCGATAACGGGATCGAGAGCAAATTTTGTTCTGCCGTTTCACCTGAGCGGGAGATCGCTTGCAAATTGCAATTTTGGGATGCGGCTACGTTGGCTTAGTCTCGGGAGCATGTCTCGCCGAAATAGGTCATTCTGTGGTGTGCAGCGACAATGACGAGAGCAAAATTCGCACGCTCAAGGCTGGCGGCCTGCCGATCTACGAACCTTATCTAAGCGAGATTGTGGCGCGGAATGTTGAAGCTCATCGGCTGAGCTTCACAGCGGATGTGGGAGAAGCAGTACGACACGGCGATGTGGTTTTCATCTGTGTTGGCACGCCGCCGCTTCAGGATGGCGATGCGGACCTGAGCGCAATTGATGGTGCTGCGCGCCTTATCGCGGTTGAGGCTCGCAGCTCCAAACTGGTGGTTGAGAAGAGCACGGTCCCGATGCAGACGGGGCAAAAATTGACCCGTGCCCTGGCAATTTACGGTCGCAACTCGAAAAACAGCTTCTCGGTTGCCTCGAACCCCGAATTTCTTCGCGAAGGCACGGCCGTCCTGGATTTTCTGCATCCGGATCGCATCGTCATCGGCGTTAGCGATGAGCCCGCAGAGACGACTCTTCGCGAGATCTATCGGCCCATTCTGGAGCAGAGCGCTCTTCCCTGCCCCATTCACGACCGGAATTGTCCAGCAAAAGAGGCGCCCGCGCTATTGGTAACCAGCATCAATAGCGCTGAATTGATCAAGCACGCATGCAACTCCTTCTTGGCGGTCAAGATCTCATACGCGAATCTTATCGCCGACATCTGCGAAAAAATGGGCGCGGACGTGGCAGAGGTTATGCGAGCCATGGGAATGGATCCGCGTATCGGATCCACCTTTCTCAGCCCCGGTCTTGGATTTGGCGGCTTCTGCCTGCCAAAGGATATCCAAGCCTTCATCAGGTTAGGGGAAAAAGCAGGAGTGGACGTTTCTCTGCTCAGAGATGCCGAACTGATCAACAAACGACGGATTGACCATTTCCTAGCCAAGGCTACGCACTGGTTGTGGACGCTGAGGGACAAGCGCATCGGAGTGCTGGGACTGTCATTCAAGCCCAACACGGACGACATCCGGTTCGCGCCGGCGATGGAGTTGATTGGCAGGCTGCTTCAGGAACATGCTCAAGTCCGAGTTTACGATCCGCAGGCTATGGCGAAAACGCGGGAGTTGTTTCCGGCGATCCAATATGGCGCCAACCCCTACGAGGTCGCCGAGGGTTCCGAGGCGCTCATGATCGTCACCGAGTGGGATAGCTTCAGGGATCTGGATTGGCCGAGAATCCGAGATCTGATGCAACGGCCCCTGGTGCTGGACGGCCGCAATCTCCTGAATGGCAAGGAAATGGTGGCGATGGGATTCGAGTATCAAGGCGTGGGCGTACCGCCCGCTGAAACGTGGGGACCGGAGGCGGCCCAACGCGCCGAGCTTCCGTTGGCGCAGAAGCTTCGCGATTAGACAACGCGGGACTGTCTATTTTGCTTTGATTCTCTTATGCTAGGCATTGATCCCCAGATAGATATCAAAGGCTGCGTAATGTCGTTTTGGTCCGCGAAATCCCTTAAGACCATCGGTTTTCAGCTCTTCTCAGTGGTTGCGCTGTCATGCGTATTGACTGTCAGTGTCAAAGCCCAACTCAAGGCCGAGGATGCTCCCGCCCCTCAAGACAACAGCGCTCAAACGAGAGTCGCTTCGTCGGGATCCCTGAAACTCGGGCCTGGGGACCTGGTGGAGATGACCGTCTACAACGTTCCCGAGCTCACGACTAAGACCCGCATCTCGAGCAACGGCGACATGTACTGTCCGCTCGTCGGGTACATGCACGTGGCCGGCCTTAGCGCGGAAGAGGCGCAAGCGGCAATCGAGCAACGCCTTTCCGATTTTGTAAAGAGCCCGCACGTTTCTCTGTTCGTATCGGAGTATGCGTCGGAGGGAGCCAGCGTGCTGGGAGAAGTGATGAGACCTGGCGTATATCCGGTGATGGGACAGCAACACCTTTTCTCCCTACTTTCAGCCGCCGGTGGGCTGACGGAAAGGTCGGGCCGCAGCCTGAGCATCACACATCGTAGTGATCCGAATTCACCTGTCACCATCGACTTGCCGCGAAATCTTGCCGACAATTCCGAAACCAACGTGCCGGTCTTTCCGGGAGACGTGATTATCGTGCGCAGAGCCGACATCATTTATGTGGTGGGGGATGTGTTGCGGCCAAGCGGCGTCATGATGGACTCTGGCGGTTTGAGTGTGCTGCAGGCGCTTGCCATGGCGGGGGGCACGCAACGCACTGCCAAGCTAAGCGGCGCAAAGATCCTGCGCAAGAGCCCCACAGGAATTGTCCAGACTCCCGTCGATCTTAAGAAAATCCTGCAAGCGAAAGCTCCGGACATTCCGATGGAGGCCAACGACATCCTGGTCGTCCCATCGAGTACGGGAAAAATCATGGCTGGACGTGCACTGGAAGCCGCTATCCAGGCTGCAACTCTCGTAAGTGTGGCCGCAATTCCGTAAACAGGTTTCTTGAACTGGCAGTTTAGGACGAGGCAATCGATTTGTGGGTCGGGTTGGCGAGTGTCAGCCCCGCCTGTATCGTCCCGGAGGCATACCGTGCCATTTGTGAAAAGCACGCTGGAACACGCTTGGTTCGGAATATCCGAGAGCATAAGCGGTTGCCGTGGCTGTCGCGGGAGTGTCGAGAAGAAGATACTGCGAAAGGTCCCGGCGGGCTTGCTGCACTAATTGCCGGTAAGAACAAGATTCCTGGCTCAGTTTTCTTTGCAACGTGCGGCGACTGATACCCAGCCCACGGGCTGCGGCCTCCAGGTCGAAGGCTCCGCCGCCCAGGTGTTGTCGAATGAAGCTGAGTACTCCTTGAGAGAAGCTTGCCTCAGTCCAAGCCTTCGGCAGCAACCGCTCTGCTGCCTTTGTAATCGCCTGGTGCGGGCCACGGTGTGCAGTTCTTAATGGGATATCAAGCGACTGCCTATCTAAGAGCAGTTCGTTCGTCGGCATGCCGAACCGAACCGGCGCACGAAAGATTCGGGTGTGTTCAGAAGTATCCCTGGGCTTTGCGTGTTGGAACCATACCTCTCTGGGTCTCCACCTGGCGCCTCTTGAGAGGCGGTTAAGTCCCACCACGGTCGCCATTGACATCTCGCAATCGTGCCGAGGCTCGGGAAGTGAACAGTTCGAATACTGCCACTGAAAATGTGCTACCGGTCCTTCAACGTCCAGCCTGAACACACCAACATTCGTCCAGATCGGTAAGTACCGTTCCAGGCTGCGAAGTGCTTCCCCCAGCGTGGAACTGGTGATAACCGAACGCCCGACGATGCCGTACTCCCGCATTTCAACGCGTTCACCCACGTGGAGCCCAAAAGCGGCATCCTTTGTTATGCTCGCTGCATGCTCGGAAAGCATCATCATGTCGGCATAAGGAATTCTAAGAACCGGATCGTCGATCGCCTCACGGTCGAGGCCTACCGTCCTGAGCAAATGATCGCTGCCGCCAGAGCGCGCCACAGAGTTCGCGATCTTACCCACTGAACGAGCGACAACTGTGGGAACATTGGTCATTGGCCTTACTCTACCGTTTCACGGTTTCGCTTTTCTAGTCGCCTTCCACTGAATTGGCGCAAAAGGTCATATTTTCGTGGCAAACCGCATGGTAGGGTTGGCATGAAACGCGCAGAACGGGGGACGCGGGTTTACGATGGAGCGGTCAATGGGCAACAACGTAGAGAGACTCCTCGCCAGCCGGCGTCAGCGTGCCAGAACCCTCACTACGGGGGCGGTAATCGTATGACCTATCGCAGTTGCATCAAATGGATGTTGAAGGCACTCCTGCTACTGCTTGCTATGTCAAGCTTCGCAGTCGCTCAGATGATTGGCAGTACCGACCCATGGGTACCGGGTTCATCTGCAGGGGGCGCAACAGGTATGCAGCCCACGAACAGCCCGGCCGACGCCGAGCGCGTTGGTTCCGGCGATCAGGGCAAACTGATTCAGTTCAAGTCGCAGACTACGCTGGTACAGGTGCCAGTGGTGGTGACGGACGCAGCCGGCAAGCACATTCAAGGCCTGACCAAGGCCGACTTCAAGATTTTGGAAAGTGGCAAACCGCAGAACATCACCGGCTTTGAGGAGATCACCCCGCCCACGGGCATCGTGGCTTCCTACACGAGCCCAGCGGGCATATTCACGAACTTGACTCCCGAGGAGAGC
>Ga0187887_10004608_pt1 | contig 10223 bp, 9 predicted proteins | sample June2016WEW_7_10_FD_132977 | JGI IMG/M metagenome (GOLD analysis project Ga0187887, IMG submission 132977) | Peatland microbial communities from SPRUCE experiment site at the Marcell Experimental Forest, Minnesota, USA - June2016WEW_7_10 | ecosystem: Environmental > Terrestrial > Soil > Wetlands... | reverse complement strand
GTCATCGGTTAGATTCTTATAAACCATCACGGGCATGATCGGGCTAAGCTCGCGGGCTCCGACCTGTCCGCTGCGCATCACGTTCAAGAAAAGAGCCTCGTCGTAATAGGGGATTCCAGACGAATCGGTCGTGATATTCGCGCTCGCGATAGTACCCCAGGAGCCCGTGAAGGGAAAGCCTCCGGCAAAGTCCATGCCCGAAACGTTTTGTCCCCGTACTTGAGGTGTATGGCAATCGATACAACCGGCCTGGTCGGCAAGATGGGTTCCGTATTTGAGCTGGTCGGAGGAGACAACGTCGGCGACTGGCGCGGCAATCGGCTCGGGAGCGCTGCGGATCAGGTACTTTACGGGGAAAATGATTTCGGTGGCCGGAAGCTGGTTGTGGACAGCAGGTAGGGACCGCAGGTAGACCACAACGGATGCCAAATCTTCATCTGACATATTGCGGTAGTGTTGGTAGGGCATGATGGGAAAAAGAGCGCGGCCATCGTGTCCGACGCCTTCGCGTATGGCACGGGCTAGTTGATCATCGGTCCAACTGCCCGCTCCGGTTTCCGGATCGGGCGTAAGGTTCGGGGCCACGATGCGTCCGGGCAGACCGGCGTAGGGCATGACCTCGCCGGAAGCTTCTTTGCCAGCCACCATGGGTGTGCCCGGGCTGGTCCAGTCATGCGGGCTGTGACAATAGATGCAGCTGCTCAAGCCCGTCGTGATATAGCGACCTCTCTCGAGCCGTTGCGGCGTGCGCTCGAATGTGCGGTTCGTGAGAGCACGCGCCTTGGGGCCGAAAAACGGACTCCACCCGATGGTCAACGTGATGACGATAGCCAACAGGACGACCAATGAACCTAATGCGATGAGAAACCATTTCCCAAATCGTCTCATTTGACGGCATCCCAGCCGTTCAAACGGAATGGCCTTTCGCCTTGACGGCCTGCTGAGCAGCCGCGAATACATCGCGTGCGGACGTCGTACCCGCTACGTGCTCCGTACCCGTGATTCCGAGCTCCATCCATCCCGCGTTCACGCTCTCAAACATTTCTTCGGCAGGTCCAGTGTGGCCCTTCGGGACGCCGAACTGCTCGAACGCTTCCGCCCACCCTGCACGCGGGACGGCAAAGGCCTTTACGTCGCGTTTTAGGACTTCACCCAATTGTTCCGCCACTTCATCCGCGCTTACCATCGAACCGAGCTCGAAAACGCGATGCCCTGACCACGCCGGCTCGGTCAGAAGCTTTGCTACCTCTGCGCCGATGTCGTTTGTCGCGACCATTGTTGATTTCCGGTTTGTAGGATTGTAGAAGACCGGTAGTGTTCCGCCTTGGGCGGCCTGTAAGCCGAAAAGAAAGTTTTCGAAAAAGCCGCCTGCGCGCACAAATGCGACCGGAGATGGCAGGCTGCGAAAACCTTGCTCCAAAAGTGATAAGGCCGTGATCATCCCCAGCCCGCTGGTTCTATTCGCGCCCATCGACGAGAGCGCTACCACCCGCGGGGGCACTACCTTGGTCAGCGCCGCCGCAAACGTGCTGCCTAGATTATAATTACGCGCACGCATGGCCCTTACCTCTGGCACCAAACTCGGTCCGTATGAAATTGTTTCACCACTTGGCGCAGGCGGCATGGGCGAGGTCTATCGCTCCCGTGACCCGCGTCTCAAACGTGAAGTGGCGATCAAGGTGTTGCCCCAGGCATTTTCGCTTGACGCGGACCGGTTGCGCCGTTTTGAGCAAGAGGCCCTCGCCACTGCAGCCCTGAACCATCCTAATATTCTGGCGGTGTTCGACATCGGCACGATCGAGGGCTCGCCTTACGTGGTGTCGGAACTGCTTGAGGGAGAAACCCTGCGGGAGCGTCTGCGCAGTGGATCAATTGCGGTGCGCAAGGCGTTGGACTACGCCTTGCAAATCGCGCACGGACTGGCCGCGGCTCACGAAAAAGGGATCATTCATCGCGACCTCAAGCCGGAGAATCTATTCGTCACGAAAGATGGCCGGGTCAAGATTCTGGACTTCGGGCTGGCCAAACTGACTCAGGACGAGCCCGGCACCCACACGTCATTGCCGACCGCGACGCTCGGCACCGAGGCAGGGGTGGTCATGGGAACGGCGGGATACATGTCGCCTGAGCAAGTGCGCGGCATTGCTCTGGATCCACGCTCCGACATTTTCAGCTTTGGGGCGATTCTCTACGAGATGCTTTACGGCAAACGTGCCTTTCACGGCGACACGGCCGCGGATACGATGAGCGCGATCCTGAAGGAAGATCCTCCGGATTTGAACGAAACCAATCGCAATGTTTCTCCGGCGCTGGAGCGCGTCGTGCAACATTGCCTCGAGAAGAATCCCGAGCAGCGCTTCCACTCGGCACGCGATGTGGCGTTTGATTTGGAAACCCTTTCCAACCAGTCGGGCACCGGTTCCCGTTTGCGGGCCGTGACCGACCAGCGGAGGTCTTACTGGAAGCAAGCTGCCGGGGCCCTCATCATACTGCTGGCGTTGGCTGGGACTTACTACGCAGCCAGGAACAATGCGCCGGTGTTGACACCCCACTTTCACCAGCTTACGTTTCAGCGCGGGTCGATTTATGGGGCAAAGTTCGCTCCTGATGGGCAAAGCATCGTGTACAGCGCCGCTTGGAACGGCGCTCCGAAAGAGCAGGTTTACACCACTCGAACCGACGCGCTGATGTCGCGCCCCATCGACCTCCTGGACAGCGAGGTCTTGAGCATCTCCTCCAAAGGGGAAATGGCGCTGCGGCAGAAATCAGACAATGGCATTATTCCGCGGGGCATGCTCTCGGTGGTACCGCTGACGGGAGGAGCACCCCGTGAACTGCTCGGGGATGTGCTGCAAGCTTCCTGGAGCCGGGACGGGGAATCTCTGGCGGTGGTGCACTTTGTTGGTCCAGAGTGCCGGCTGGAATATCCAGTCGGAAAAACCATCTACGCCACTTCCACGGGCGACATTTCGGATGTTGCGGTCTCTCCCGACGGCAAGCGGATCGCGTTCTTCGATCATCCCAATGCCGGCGATACCCGCGGATACGTAGCCGTGGTGGACCTCTCGGGCAAGGCGACGCGGCTGACCAAGGAATGGAGCGATCTTACCGGACTGGCATGGTCCCGCTCCGGGGACGAGATCTGGTTTACGGGCAGCGACGCGGGGATCAACAGCGCGCTCTATGCGGTCAATCTCAGTGGCCAGTTACGAGATCTCTTGCACATTCCCGGCCGATTACGCGTGTTCGATATCAGCAAGGAAAGGCAAGTTTTGATCGCCAACGAGGCCACCCGGCAAGAGGTCTACGGCCACCGCATGGGCCAGGACAGAGACGTTGACCTGTCCTGGTTCGATTGGACGCTCGGACGCAGTCTCTCCGCGGACGGTCAATGGGCCGTGTTGGAAGAAGACGGCGAAGGAGGAGGCCCAGACTACACTGTCTTTCTCCGAAAAACGGATGGCTCGCCGGCTATCCGGCTAGGCTCCGGCATGGGACTCGACATATCGCCCGACGATAAGTGGGTAGCGTCAACCAGCGTGAAACAGCCCGCGCCTACCGTCTTGCTGCCAGCCGGCGCCGGACAACCCATAACCCTCGCCGATAGTCAACTGTTCCACACTTCAAACCTGCGCTTCCTGCCCGACGGCAAGGGATTGATTTTGGTTGCCACCGAAAAAGGAAAGGCCCCCCGAACCTACACCTTGATGCTGGACGGTTCCGCGCCGAAGCCCTTCGGGCCGGAAGGCTTCCGGGGCACGTTGGTTTCTCCGGACAGCAACTTTGTGCTGGGCCGCAAAGACGGCGCCCACTGGATGGTTCCATTCGTCGGGAACCAGACCCCTCAACCTTTGTCCTTCGTTCGAGCCGGTGAAGCGGTCGCGGGATGGACCGCCGACAGTAAATCCATCTACATCGGCGATGTTTCCTCGACACCAGTCAAGGTGTACGTTGCGGACTTGAAAACCGGTCAGCGTCGCCTGCACCATCAACATGCGCCCGGCGATCTGGCCGGAGTTGCCGGGGTCGGTTCGGGACACATAACACCGGATGGAAACTTTTACCTGTACACCGTCGCCCGTACCCTCTCTTACCTCTATGTGGTCGAAGGGCTGAAGTAGAGACGACGAACTACATAAATATAATCTTCCAGTCTGGGCGTCGTGTCAGTCTTGTACGCCCACAGCATTGTCCAAATTGGTTACGATGCTCTTGGGTTGGAAGCCCGCGTCAATCTTCTGCTTGCCAATCTGGATACCAGCCTCAAGCGCGACATTCTCGCTCGAGAAAATCGCACCTGACTCGAAGTGGGTCTCGTCCGAGTAGTGCCCGTTGTGCTTCCTGATGTCCACGTGCACCGTGAAACTGCCTTTCGGCTCGCGGAGCGGGATCGCGGTCGCTTGAATCACGAAAGTCTTGCGCGTCGCGCCCCCGAAAATTGTGCTTGCATAACATTACACCTTATGGTGTAATGTTGACATGGATCAACTGACAGATGTATTGACTGCGATTTCGCACCCGACCCGGCGGGCGATTATTGGGCAATTGGCAAACGGGCCTGCTCGTTTCCTGGATGTCGCAAAGCCGTTCGACACCGCTTTAAACGCGGTGACGAAACACCTGAAGCTGCTCGAAAGAGCAGGGCTTATCGAACGCAGGAAACAGGGCCGGGAAGTCTTCATATCTTTTCGAGGGGAACCACTTCGACAGGTGGCGGGATGGGTTCATGAGTACGAGCGGTTCTGGAACCAGCGCCTCGACAAGTTTGAACAGTATTTTAAGGACAAACGGAAGAAGGAGAAGAAGTAATGAAGAAATCGGCGAAGACCATTGAAATTAAGGTTGAACGAACAATCCTTGCTCCGCTGGACGAGGTGTTCGATGGGTGGCTCAATCCAAAGATCCCTGGCAATCCCTGGAATGCAGCCGAAAAGTTTATTTTAGATCCAAAAGTAGACGGGCTCTTCTACTGGCTCTTGAAAGGAGCAGCCCATTACGGACGATTCACGAGAGTAGAGCGACCGGGGCGGATTCAGCATACCTGGGTATCGCCGAATACATTGGGACAAGAATCGACGGTTACTGTGACCTTCAAGAAACAGGGAGAAGACACCCTGATGACCCTCGTGCATTCCGACCTTCCGGACACTGACGAAGCGAGAGGCCATGAGCGAGGCTGGAACTACTTTCTGGGAATTTTTCGTGAGCAATTTGGAAGTGGCTCACGCAAGGAATACCGCTGGGAAGATGCTCATCCGAAAGAGGCAATGAAAAAATGAGCTACCTCAAGGCAAGCGGAATCCGCCGATTCTTGGGCGCAATGCTGGTGCCGCTGCTCGTGGCTTCCCAAGCGATCGGTGGAAATAGCCCCGACCAAGCACAGACTCAGACCAAATCGAAGGGAACTGTTATGAACGCACGCAACGGCGATCCAAAGAAAATCAATGGATACGCACGAGTCAACGGACTGAAGATGTATTACGAAATCGAGGGAACCGGCGACCCGCTCGTTTTTATTCCGCCAGCTTTCGGATTTGCCGGGCGGGAATCATTCCCTGCGCTGGTTCAAAATCATTCGGTCATTACGGTCGATCTCCAAGGAAATGGTCGCACGGCGGATATCCCGAATCGCCCGATCTCCATCGAGCAATACGCCAGAGACGTGGTTGAACTGTTGAAATATCTTAAAATCTCGAAGGCCGACTTCCTGGGTGAAAGCTACGGTGGCGACACAGCGGCTGTGATCGCAGTTCGCTATCCCGAGCTCGTCCGTCGTGTGGTGACCTATTCTGCAACTTTTGCCCCGCCTCCGGACACCTTAAATCGGGAGACCACGCACTATGATCAACCGCCTACCGCTGAGACCAGAGACATCCAATTTCAAAGAGAAGGCTACAAGAAAGTGGCGCCCGATCCAAATTACTGGCCCAAGATTTATGAGAAGGTTGGCAGCATTCAGTGGAAGGGCTTTTCGAAAGAAGAGTTGGCTTCGGTCATAGTGCCGTTTCTCATCCTTCAAGGAGATCACGATTTTGTTCGCCTCGATCACTCAGTTGAAACAGTCAAGCTTATCCCGCACGCCGAGCTTGCGGTGATCCCGGATGCGAGCCACTTCGCCTTATCTTCGGAACAAGAGAGGGTGATCCCCATCATCAAACATTTCCTGGAACAGCCTGAGAAGCGACTTCCGTTGGCAAGCGCCAATACGGGCTATCACCCCGGCGAAACCAGATAAGAGCCATAGGAGTTAGTAAGAAGAACGACAGAGGGGAGGTGATCGCTGTGTGTCCAGTGTGTTTGGCAACGATCGTGGCCGCGACCGCAACGTCAGGCGGCGTGCTCCGGGCGCTCGCACGAGTTGCTAACAAGGAGAACATCGGTATGAAGAAGAATTCGAAGACTGAAAAGCATAAGGTAGGAACGCGTGAGGAGTGGCTCGCGGCTCGACTCAAGCTGCTCAAGGCAGAAAAGGAACACACGCGGCGCGGGGACGAGCTGGCGCTGACGCGGCAGGAGTTGCCGTGGGTTCGGGTTGACAAAGACTATCGATTTGAGACCGACGAGGGGAAGGCTTCTGTTTTGGACCTCTTTCGAGGGCGCTCGCAGCTGCTTATCTACCACCTGATGTTCGGCCCCGACTACACCGCCGCCTGTCCGTCCTGCTCGGCGATAGCGGACGGCTTCAATGGCTTCCAGATTCATTTGACCAACCACGACGTGATGCTCTGGGCGGTATCGCGAGCGCCGCTCGCCAAACTCCAGGGGTACAAGCGGCGGATGGGCTGGACCTTCCCGTGGGCCTCGTCGTTCGGCGGCGATTTCAACTTTGACTACAGCGTCGGTTTCACTGAGGAGCAGCAGCGTGAGGGCGGCGTCGAATACAACTATCATCGCGAGGACGCGTTGAAGCCTTCCAGCCCCTCTGACCAGAACGTTTGGGGTACCGGAGTCGATCGGGCCACGTTCGTGTGCGAAAGGCCGGGCATGAGCGCCTTCGTTCTCGAGGACGGTGTCGTCTACCACACCTATTCGACCTATGCTCGCGGAGTGGACGCCCTTTGGGGCATGTGGCAATGGCTCGACCGCGCTCCCAAGGGGCGAAATGAGACGGGGCACTGGTGGCGTCGCCACGATGAGTACGACAAGCGGTGAGCTAGTTAAAGAGGATCACGATGGGGAGGAATTATGGCAAAGGTCATTTTTGGAAATCATTCGTCGGTTCTGGTTCCGCGGCAAGATCGGGACAACATTCGTAAATTCTATTGTTCTTATTCCATGTGTATTGGTTCTGGGTATTGATCCCAGCCGTGTCATAGGTGCCGCCGAAAAGAGTGAGCTGCCCGTGATATCCCGGATCTTCGTTCTTGAGAGTATTGAATTCAACCACGCCGCCCGTCTTCCTGCAAGATTCCGCAGGAATGCCGGCATATAAATGTCGAGGGATTCCACGTCATCGGCTTCGATCTCGGGGCCAAAGCTGGGCGAACGGTTGTCAGTGAGCGGTATGCCGTCGACGACAAATTGGGTTTGATATTCGGAGCCGCGTGGGTGAAGAACCGCATTGCCTTCATAGAGCCAGCCAGGTTCAGAGTTCACCAGGTCCTGCATGGAACGGCCGGGCAGCGCGGTCAGTCGGTTCTGAATCGTCTCCAAACCCATCTCATTCACCGAACCTGCGCGGTAGGGATCGACCAACGTGGCGGACCGCTCACCTTCACCGATTCAGAAACTGAAGCCACTTTTAGCCGAATCGTACGGTCCACGGGCCGCGCGGAACGGGCCGTACGGTTTGTGAAGTAATAAGCCAGCAGTTGCGGGCGCGCCTTAGAGCGAAGATCAAGCATGAGGTAGGAATATACCACACGTGTGCGGGCCATGCTATCATATGTAGATACGGTTATACGAATATAGTAATGTAGAAATTGCCATGATAAAACTTGAAGTGTTTGACCCCGCGATGTGCTGTTCTACCGGCGTTTGTGGGCCCACTGTTGACCCCGTCCTGCCCAGGTTCTCAGCTGATTTAGAGTGGCTGAAGGGCAAAGGTGTCCAAGTGCAGCGGTACAACCTTGCTCAGGAGGTTGGGGCCTTCACTGGCAATCCTAATGTTAAGACGACGCTAAACAGCGAGGGGACGAAATGCCTGCCTCTTGTCCTGGTGGATGGGGTGATCGTCAGCCAAGCCATCTATCCAGACCGGAAAGTGTTGGCGCGTTTCGTTGGGCTGGAGTATGAGCCCGAGCCAGTCGTCACCGAAGAAACTGTTCACTCATCGCTGGTATCGATCGGTGGGCCGAGCAAGATCGGCAAACGGTAAACCGTGAAGTCACTCGGAAATCCAACTAGAAATCTTATGTTCACGGGCAAAGGTGGCGTGGGCAAAACGTCAATTGCCTGCGGGACTGCCGTGTTTCTGGCTGAAAACGGCAAGCGCGTCTTGCTGGTAAGTATGGATCCAGCCTCCAATCTCGACGAAGTGTTAGAAACACGACTCAGCATGCGGCCCACTCTCGTAGCGAACGTAAATGGCCTCTACGCCATGAATGTCGATCCTGAGGAGGCCGCCCGGCGCTACCGGGAGAAAGTAATTGGACCATACCGCGAGCTCCTTCCCGAATCGGCAGTGAAGAGCATTGAGGAACAGCTATCGGGTGCATGCACGGTAGAAATCGCTGCCTTCCACGAGTTTGCCAAGTTGCTAGGCGATGCAAACGCAACGACGGAGTTTGACCACGTAATCTTCGATACTGCTCCCACCGGGCATACGCTTCGCCTGCTGCGGTTGCCGGCGGCGTGGTCAGGATTCATCGATGCGAACGTTGGTGGAACGTCGTGCCTCGGACCGCTCGCCGGTCTGCAGGCGCAGCGCGAACTCTATGAAAAAACACTGCAGGCGTTGTCGGACGCAACGATAACGACCATCTTTCTTGTCAGCCGTCCGGAACATTCCGCTCTGGTGGAGGCGGATCGGACCCGCAACGAACTTGATGCACTCGGCTTAAAGAATCAGAAGTTGATCCTGAACGGCGTTTTTCATGCCTCGGCGAAGGACGATTCGGTCGCGGTTGCTCTGGAGAAAAGAGGACGCGAGGCACTGGCAGACATGCCGAATGGTCCAGAGGAGCTTCCCAGAATCGACGTGCCGTTGGTTGCGCAGTCGCTTATCGGAGTCGCCTCGCTACGCCAGTTTGCGAAAGGCCATTTTGATACGGGAAATGCCGTGCTCCACCCACCGGCTGAAGTGAATCTTCCGCCGTCGCTTGCCGCCCTGGTGCCCGATCTGATCGCACGGGGCAAAGGCGTCATCATGACGATGGGCAAGGGTGGCGTGGGAAAGACCACGATTGCTGCTGCGTTAGCGGTGGAGCTCGCAAGCTCCGGGCATAGCGTCCATCTGACCACCACCGATCCTGCTGCCCACCTGCAGGCGGCTTTGACAGCAGACATACCGGGTCTTCATGTTTCGCGTATCGACCCGGTTTCTGAAACACGCGCCTACACGGAAGAAGTGATGGTGCAATCCGGGCGAGATCTCGACGAAAAAGGCCGCGCATTGCTCGAAGAGGATCTGCGCTCCCCTTGCACGGAGGAGATTGCGGTATTTCGTGCCTTTTCGCGCTGCGTAGACGAAGGGAATCACGGTTTCGTGGTGATAGACACTGCCCCGACAGGACATACTTTACTGCTGCTCGACGCTGCTGAATCCTATCACCCCGATGTTGAACGCAATCTCAGCTACATTCCAGACAGCGTGCGCAGGTTGCTGCCTCAATTGCGGGACCTCGATTTTGCGCGGATTGTCATTGTGACCTTGCCTGAAGCCACACCCGTACACGAGGCGGCGCGGCTTCAAGACGACCTGAATCGAGCGGGAATCACGCCCTACGCGTGGGTTATAAACCAGAGCTTCTGTGCGACTGGAACGCATGACCCTATTCTGGCTGAACGGGGGGCCTTGGAATTGCGCTACATTGCTGAAGTGCGCGACAAGCTCGCGCAAAGGCTGGCCTTGATTCCGTGGCAGTCCGCGTCGCCTGTCGGAGCGGAGGGACTGCAGCAACTCTTCGAGGAGACCGTAACTAAATGAATCAGAGGTTCGACGCATGAAGGAACTCGAACAATACTTCAAGGCTTTAGCGGATGCGAACAGGTTGCGCATACTGAACCTGCTGCTCCACGGCGAACTGTGCGTTTGTGATATCCAGTTTGTCCTGGAGGCATCG
>Ga0187887_10004604_pt1 | contig 10226 bp, 6 predicted proteins | sample June2016WEW_7_10_FD_132977 | JGI IMG/M metagenome (GOLD analysis project Ga0187887, IMG submission 132977) | Peatland microbial communities from SPRUCE experiment site at the Marcell Experimental Forest, Minnesota, USA - June2016WEW_7_10 | ecosystem: Environmental > Terrestrial > Soil > Wetlands... | reverse complement strand
GTTCAAAGCCGGGATCGCGCGCAGCGGAGCATACAATCGCACGCTCACGCCATTTGGATTCCAGAACGAGGAGCGGACGTATTGGCAGGCCCCGGAGATCTACTACAAGATGTCTCCGTTTTCGTATGCGGATAAGATCAAGGCTCCGATTTTGCTGATTCATGGCGAGGCGGACAATAACAATGGTACTTTTCCCATCCAGAGCGAGCGACTGTTCAGCGCGATCAAAGGACAGGGAGGGACGGTGCGGTTTGTTTTGCTGCCGCTGGAATCGCATGGCTATGCGGGCCGGGAATCGGTGCTGCACATGCTCTGGGAGATGAATAACTGGCTGAATACTTATGTGAAGAATGGAGCTGCGATGAAGGTGCAACGCTAGGGGTCGGCGCGATGGCGAAACGGGTTCCGGGCAAGTCTTCGGTTCGTGGCGACGATGGGCTGTTTGTAGTGAAGAAGGGCAAAGCCGTGCCGCATGAATTCGTGCTTGAGGCGCTGGCTTCCCTTTCGCCGCGAACCCGGCCTATGTTTGGCTGTCTCGCGGTCTATGTGGGGGACAAGATTGCCGTCATACTGCGCGACAAGTGCGATGCGACGTCGGCGGATGACGGAGTGTGGCTGGCTACTACGGCGGAACATCATGAGAGTCTGCGACGGGAGTTTCCCCGGATGCGATCGATTGGGGTGCTCGGGAAAAAAGTGACCGGATGGCAAGTGCTGCCGGTGGATGCCGCGGATTTTGAGGAGAGCGCGCTGCGGGCTTGCGAGTTGATTGTTGCAGGCGATGCGCGGATTGGGAAGGTTCCGGGGGCGCGGCGCGGTTCGCGGTTGAAGGCGCGGAAGAAGGCTCACGGGGTTACTGTGCGAAAGCGTTAGCGAACTTTGTATTTGAAAAACCTCAGACGAATTCCAGGGCGTGGAGGGAGCAGGGGTCCTTCGACTCCGCGGAAACTTCACTTCGTGAAGTTGCCGCTACGCTCAGGATGACTTCGGAGTTGGGCTGATCTTGGGTGGTTGCTGCAAAACTACTGGGTGCGGCTCGGTGCGACTTTTATTCCGGCTGCGCTACTCATTCATCGATCGATGTCAGGCTGCGCCGGCGGCCATTTCCCGGTGAAGCCAGGCTTTGGCTAGCGAGAGCTCGCGGTGAACTGTGGCGGGAGAGATCTTCAGCGCCTCGGCTGTCTCGTCGTAGGTGAGTCCTCCGAAAAAAATCAGTTCAATCAGATCGCTCTTGCGCTGGTCGTTTTCGGCGAGGCGTTTGAGGGCGTCATCGAGCGCGATAATTCCGCGATCCGCCTGCGGGCCTACCACCAGCGCTTCATCCAATGGAATTTTTTCGAATTCTCCGCCGCGCTTCTGACGGTTCTTGGTTTTGGCGTGGTCGACGAGGATGCGGCGCAGGACGCGCGCTGACACGGCGTAGAAGTGAACGCGGTCCTGGAAGGTCACTTCGGAATCCACCAGTCGGAGGTAAGCCTCGTGGACGAGGGCCGTGGCGCGCAGGGTGTGATCGGGACGCTCCGAGCGCAGGCAATTGGCGGCCAGCTTGCGGAGTTGCTCGTAGACGACGGGCATGAGCTCGTCCAACGCTTCTTTGTTGCCGCTGCCCCACTGCTGGAGAAGCTGGGTCACGAGCTTGGTATCCGGGGTCATGTTTTTCCTGCTGGTCTCGTCTGAGAGGCTTTCCCCGGCTGCCCTGCGATCCCAAAAAATATTTTTCGCGGCATGAGGGAATTCGACACCCATTGTCGCTTTACAGGTTGAGCGCAGATATTGGCTACGGGGAAACGGCCATCTGGACGGCCATTATACCCCGCAGCCGGTCTCGGGACGATACGTTGGACAAGCTGAGGCGCTCCGAAGTCCGACCGGAAACCTTAATAAAATTCGACCTGAATGGAACCACGAAAGGACACTACCGTGAAACTGAAAAATTACGCCCTCTTCCTGAGCGTGGCCGTGCTGCTTTGCATGTCCTCAGCTTTTGCCCAAACCGTTTACAGCTTTCAGACGCTCGATTATACCGGTGACACGTTCACGCAGTTGCTGGGGATCAACAACTCTGGCGACATCGCTGGCTACCACGGGTTCGCCGTGAACCAGGGGTTCACCTACAGCACGAAGACCAAGAAGTTCACGAACGAAAATTTCCCCGGCTCGGCCATGACGCAGGTGATCGGCATCAACAACGAGCCGTTCAAGACCTCGGGCTTCTATGTCACCAAGAGCAACAAAACCGAGGGGTTCACTGATTACCTGGGAACATTCACGACCGTGAATTTTCCGAAGACGCCCTTCAACCAGTTGCTCAGCCAGAACGACTACGGGCAGGCTGCCGGCTATTACAGCACGAAGGCGGATGGCTCGGGACCGGACCACGCTTACGTGTATGACGAATTCGGCGGGGTGTTCGAGCTTTTCACGATTCCGAACTCGACGAGCGCGCAGGCCACCGGCATCAACAATTCCGGCGACGTTTGCGGATTCACCATCGACAGCGCGGGCACGCACGGCTGGCTGAAGATTCTGGGTCACTTCACGATTCTCGATGACCCGGATGGAGTGGGGGCGACGCAGGCTCTCGGCCTGAACAACAAGGGGCAGGTTGTGGGAACGTACACGGACAGCTCGAACAACTCCCACGGATTCGTCTACACGATCAACTCGAACACCTGGCAGACCATCGACGATCCGAACAACGGCGTGGGAACGACCGTGGTCAACGGCATCAACGACAATGGCGTGCTGGTTGGGTTCTCCGGGGCAGCGCCGATCAACAACGGCTTTATCGCCACGCCGTAATCAGTGGTCGAACCGTGGATTCTGAGAACTTGCGGGATCCCACGGTTGATCGCCAGAACGCTTGAGCAGCGTGCGGCCGGGAGAGAACTTCTCCCGGCTTTGCTGCGTTCGGAGGGCGAAACGATCGGCTTACGGGCAAGCTGAATCGTTCCAATTGGCGGTGGCTGCCGAGGGGATGAAACTCATAGCCCGCTCGGCGAGCGCGGTGATGGTCAGGCTGGGATTGACTCCGAGATTGGCGGCCACTACCGATCCGTCACAGATGTACATATTCTTATAGCCAAAAACACGGTGGCGGGAGTCGACTACTCCATCCCTTGGAGAACCGGCGATCAGGCAACCTCCAATGCAGTGCGCGGTGCCGGGGACGTTGAACAAGATTTCGGGAAGCATGCTCATGGGGAAACCGCCCGTCAGTTGAGCAAACTTCTGAGCAAACTCGTTGGCCTTGGGAATGTAGGTGGGAACCTTGCTGCCCCGGCTTACTAGAAATCTCCGGAAGGGCCAGAACCATGGCCGCTCCCAGCGCATTTCAATCTGGCTATCGAGCGTCTGCATGCAAAGCAGGATGACAAATTCACGCGCCCAGCCCCAGGGTTGCAGCACGCGCAGAGTGTGAAGGGGATGGCGCAGGAAAGAGCTGACGACGTTCTTCAGCCAGAGGGCGATGCGACGCGGCCCTGGACGGCCGTTGGTGAGGATAGTAGTGAAAACTCCCATGGCGTCGGAGCCATTGGGATAGCGGACGGCCTCGATGTGGGTATGCTCGTCGATGTACACGCCGGAACCGATCGCGATGCCGAGCGAGAGGTCGTCGTGGTAGTGCGGCATGCGAGCTCCGATGAGGGATTCGGAATTGGTGCGCACGTGCTTGCCGAGTTGGGAGCTGATCGCAGGCAGAGAGCCTTTCCGCTTCAGTTTAAAGAGAAGCTCCATCGTGCCCAGGGACGATGCGGCGAAGACGATTGCGCGGCAGGTGAAGCGGCGGGGCTGGCGGCTTATCAATGCAGTGGACTTGACGGTTCGGACTTCGTATCCGGCGGCTCCGTCGACATTTTCAAGCAATGGTCTTACATCCACGACCTGGGTTTCAGGGAAAACCCGTGCGCCGTGTTTTTCTGCGAGGTACAAGTAGCCGAGATCGAGAGTATTTTTCGCGCCGTGACGGCAACCCATCATGCAGCCGCCACAGGCGAGGCAGGTAGTGCGGTCGGGACCCTCGCCTCCAAAGTAAGGATCGGGAAAAGTCCGGTTGCCGGGCTCGCCGGGCGGGGCTTGAAAAATGCCTACGTTGGTGGGATAGAAAGTATGCCCGAAACCGGCGGCCTCAGCCGTCTGCTTCAGAAGAAGGTCGGCGGGGCCAAGAATTCTGTTTTCGGTGATGCCGAGCATTCGCGACGCAGTTCCATAGTGCTGCGGCATCTCCGCTTTCCAATTCGCCAGACCAGTCCATGAATTCGCTTCCCATACTCGCTCGGGCGGGGCGAGGAGAGTGCAGGCATAGGTTATGGACCCGCCACCGACCGCGCAGCCGTGAAAAATGGTGACGTGCCGGAAAAAGCGCATATTGAAGAAGCCGCGCAGTCCTAGTCTGGGACGCCAGAACCAGCGATGGATCGACCAACTGGTGCGCGGCAAGGTTGCAGGAGTCCAGCGCCGACCCATTTCCATGACGCCGACGCGGTAGCCTTTTTCCACCAGGCGATGGGCCGACACACTGCCGCCGAAACCGGATCCGATCACGATGAAGTCAAAGTCAAACTGGTCGTTGTTATTTTGGCGCTTCTTCTGGTTGTGCTTGGTCTGGCTGTGGTGCTGGCCATCATTTTTGTAGCCATCGGGGGGCGGCATGGTTTCACCCTACGCGTGCAGCGTTTCGACATCGAGGAACTCGTCGGAGCGGGCTTTGCCGGGGAGGTCGTGGTTGGAAAAGTCCAGAAGAATTGGCGGATCAGGACGCGGATTGGCCACCAGCGTCCGCACGGTGTGTGTCGTAGTCTGCCACCATCCGTGGAAGGTTTTGCCATCGCAACACTGAACTCCTAGAGAGCTCCAACTATTAAGAGCGGGCGAGTCGCTTACTGAGGAGTCAGGGCGGCGCAACTTGTTCTCGATCACTTCATCCCTGGACAGATGATCCGCGAGACTTACGATCACGGACCGGGTGTCGAGACGAAGACCCTGGCGCAGAGCTTTGAGCGCGCTTTCTTTTGCGCTCCACAGCAGCGCAACCGTCAGGAAACGATCTGAGGAAGAGGCGTTGGAGATTAGCGCTTGTTCAGGCGGGGCAAAATAGTCGGCGATAAAAGCTTCGCTGCGCGGCTCAATCATTTCGAGGTCACAACCGACATCCGCGTTAGAGGATGCGATCGCGCAGAGGGATATGCCATCGCGGTGACTGATAGAAATGGCAACCGGCACCGGGACTCCGTCGAGAAATGCTTCGGGGGCGCCCGAAGGCGCGGGCCATATTTCTATAGTTGCGAGGGCCTGGGGATGGGCAGGCAGATTCAGGAATGTCGCAACGGCACATTTGGAGGTCCAGCGCCCCAGCCGCCAATCCGCGCTGCGCCTAGCGAAGCGCAGGCTATTGAAGTAAACCGTCTCTTCGGGGGAAAGCCAATTGTTCAGCGGCGGCACATCGGCTTTGGTCTGTTCGATCCAATCGACACGCATGGTAATGCACCTCGAAGCTAAGCAGCGACAACTTCCCGTGGCCCGGACGCCTCCGATGACAAGCCCTCTTCTTCCAGTCGTCTGATTTCTTTTTCAATCCCGCGTTCGACGGCGCTAATCAAGTAGGGACGGAGGTTTTCGGGAGCAATGATGTAATCCACCGCGCCCACTTCGAGCGCACGCTGGACACTGTGGACGCGGTCAAACTCGGAGGCCATTTCGCCGAGTTTCTCGGAATGAATCACTTTGAAAAGTTCGTCCGACTGCGAGCGCAGGCGCACTTTCTCAGCGCCTTCGGCCTGATCGAGGGCCTGCTTCAAAGGTTGGAGGCGTGGATCTTTTCTGGCCCGCGCTTCCACCTCGCCGGCGAAAACCACCGCGGCAGCGGGTGCGCCTCCAATCACGGAGGCGTAAGTTCCTTCCAAGGCGGCCGCCTCGAGTTGTTCGTTGAGCGCTTTCGAGAAAACGACGTAGGCGCCGCCGTGGAAACGGGAGATGACGCAAAACACGATCGGGCCCTTGAAGTTGACGATGGCTCTTCCGATTTCCGCGCCGTATTCGAGTTGCAGCCGGCGCATCGATTCGGGGGAGCCGTCGAAGCCCGAGAGATTGGCGAGCAGCACGACCGGACGGTTGTTACTCGCGGCGTTAATGGCGCGGGCAATTTTTTTCGAAGATTGCGGAAAGAGAGTGCCCGAGGTCCAATGATCGGGGCCATCGGCGGGAGCGAAGCCGAGGCGCGGCAGTTGCCGCGATTCGATGCCAAGAAGGCACACGGGATATCCGCCGATGTGAGCGTCCCACACCACTGCGGTTTCGGCTGCGCGCATTCCGGGCCAGCGTTCGAGAGGAGGATGGTCCTGGTCGATGGCAGCCATCATCACCTTGCGAATGTCGAAGGATCGCTTGCGGCCGGGGTTGGTTTCATCGGACAGGATTTCTCCCACCGTCGCGAAGCCTTCCTGCCCGTGAGGACACATTCTTACGTCCCGGCCGATCGGGTCGACGGTGGCGGCACGGCGAGGGAACCGCTCTCCAGGCGCGACGTAGGTGTGCTGGTAGTGGCGGAACAGGATGTGGCAGGCTTCGTCGATGTCGCGGGCCCAATACTGCGCTTGCCCGTTGATGCCCATGATGCGGTCGTAGCCGCCAATTCCCTGGTTATCCTCGGCCGAGATGCCGCCCGAAAAATCGAGGGCGCGCTTGCCGGTCAGAACCATCGCGGCTTTCGGGGTCATCACCAGAATGCCGCGCGTGTGCATGAGCATGGTGGCTTCGGCATTCCAGTAGGGCTGCGCCCCTACGTTGATGCCGTTCACCAGGAGGTTGACCTCGCCGCCGGTTTGCGTGAACTCGATCAAACGGCGCAGCACGCGCGCGATCCAATCCATGTTCTCGACGCCGCTCTCCATCGAGATGCGGGCGCCCGCGGAGATAGGAAACCACTCCAGAGGCACATTCATTTCCTGGGCGAGATCGAGGGCCGCGATGATAAGCCGGCATTCGGGCTCGGCAAGAGCGCCAAGATCTTTACTGGGATCTCCCAGCAACAGCACTCGCTTCATGCCCTCGGGATAGCGATCGGTGAAGTTGCGAATGACGCCGGTTATGATGTTGGCCTTGTTCTCTCCGTAGGGTCGCGCGACTGGAACCAGGCGGCCATGGGGGCCGAGGTCATGCTCGACAAAGTCTCCGGGGGGAAATTCGGCGCGCGTGTGCTTCGACTCGGGCGTGAGCATTCTCACGATTTCGTACGGGTAGATCAGGCCACGCTGGCGCATGCGGACAACTTTTTGCTCATATTCCGCCAGCGGTCTGATGGGTTGCAATTTATCCGCGGGCCGGAAAGTGACGAGCATGCCACTGGCTCCCGGGCTTGAGATGCGCACCAGCATGTCGCGCAATTCTCCGGTAGAGAGACTCGGAATGCGGGCGCGTATCACGACCTCCTCGAGTCCAAGGCCTTCGACGGAAGGCGCGAGTCTGCGGATGAGGTCACGCGACTCCTCGCGGCTGAGGATGAGCGGTTGCCACACATAAAGAAATATGCGGTTCCAGCAGAGACGTTGGTTGGGGGGACGATGCGACTGGAACAGTCGGATACCAGCGATGGCTTCCCCTAACATGCGTTCGAGGTGCGGCAAACTTATGACGCGGCCCGACTCATCGCGCACGGGCGTGACATCGCGCACCTCGACAAGGGCAAACAGGCGTTCATCTTTTGGATTGTCGCGAGCGACACCGTGGAGGAGATATACATCTTCGACGGAGAGCAGACGCTCGATATTGAAATTCGAAAGCCTCCAAAGATGCAGGCGCTTGGCCATCATGGGATGCAGGCCACGGTAGAGCTTTTCCTCGATGTAGGCATTCTTGCCGAGGGGACGATAGCTGAAATGCTGCATGCCACCGGCACCTTGAGTCGGACCGGAGTTCGCGACCTCCACGACAATGCGGCGGATGGGATGAGGAAATGAAGTTTGATTGAGTATGCCGCATACTTCCTGCTGCGTGGCTTCCGCGTCGGCGAGTGGGTCGGAGTGCCAGGTGTAGAAATCGACGACGATGTCGTGATCTTGCGGAACTTCTGCTAGCAGCGGTGCGATGGCTTGTGCCGCTTCACGAAGGAGGGAATGCGCAGTGTGCGTGGTAAAGACATGGATGCGCTTCCCCTCATGATCGTATTCGGCCGAAACGTAACAATGTCCGTCGCGTTCGAAGGAGTGAAGATTGCGGAGAGCGCGAATCCGGTAATACCTCCATGTGATTGCTTCAAGCATCAACCTGCGCACGGCGAGACTTGAAACCGCAAAGCGGCTGGAAAGCAGGCGAACGAGGGGCTGCGGACACTCGAAAAGAGCGCGCACTCTTTCCTCGCGATCGGCTGCATCAGGATGAGCGGCCAGGTAGGTAAGCTGTTCCTCGATGTTTTCGTACACCTGCTTCCGCGCCCGCTCAAAGAGCGGCTGATCGAAATAGCGATAACGCACTTCGCGCGCCAGGTCGGTGACCGCGGGAAAACGACCATTGGTCATCGAAATCATGCGGTCGAGCAGAACACGCAGCGATTCCGGCGCGTCTGCGGCACCGGCATTGGCAGAGCGCAAACGCCTTTCGAGCAGGGTGAGGACCGGGGCAACCTGCTGTTCGACACGCTGGTGGGATTTGTAGATCCAGAGCAAACTTTCTTCCAACTCGGGAGAGCGATCGAGACTCTGGACGCCATAATGAAGCAGGGCGCGACGGAGCGCACTCAGGAACGCCGGCGACAAATTTTCGCCACTTGTTTTGAGCATGCACAGATAGGAGAACAGGTAGGCCTCGGCGCTGGGCTCTTCACCGTGGGCGGAATGATTCACCCCCGGTTCGCGTTGGAACAGGGAACAGATGTCAACGAAGATATTGAGGATTTCATCTTCGGCTGCTCGCACCGCGGCGTCACCGGCAGAACAGGTCTTGTCCCACTCCGCGAGGAGGCGTGCGCCGGCCTTGGATTCGACGTCAAAGCCCAGCATGAGCTGGCGAAGATCCTCCAGACCCTGCCGACCATCGCGGGGAGTCTCCAGGTTCCCCCCCGGCGGGCATGACGCACCGATAACCACAAGCTCAGCTTTCTCAGCGGTACGGCCGGCGGTGACGGGATCGATCTGGAGCAAGGGCGCGCCGGTATCGACCTGCACGTTGGGAATGATCATCACTTGCCGCACTCTTCCGGCGAAGGGAGCGAACACCGGCATCTCCATCTTCATGGCTTCCAGCACGGCCACGCGATCGCCAAGGGCAACGATGTCGCCCGGCTTCACGGCGATCGAAACCACTACGGAGGGCGAGGGCGCGGACACGATGCCGCCGTCGTCGCGGTCAATGCTGTGCGGGACTTCATCCACTTCGATTTTGAAATTGAGTCCGTGCGTCTTCGAGACGATATGGAAGCGCCGCCCGAAAACAGTTAGCCAATATTCAGACCGTCCGACGGGGTCAAGTTGGGCATCGATTCGCGATCCCTGGAGTCCGACACGGTAGTGCCGCGGGCCGAGCCGCCAGGTTGTGGGCGTGTAGCGGTGGCCGCGATAGCGAAGCTCCGCAGTTTTGCCCGCGTCACTGTTCACCTGCGGCCGTCCGCGGACGGCGGAGGCGTAAAACCGGGTCTGCTCGACGGCCAGCTGCGCGTTATAGGCCTCGATCGCAGCATGAATCAGGGCGACATCGGCAAAGGGCAGCGCAGATTGATCGCTGTCGGCGATGGCCACGCGTTTGAGTTCGTGGTTCATAATGTCTCCGATCGGAAAATCGGCAGTTTGGTAAAAGGCGAATCAGGCAGCGACGGTTTCCCGCGAAAAGACAGCCTGTAGCGCCTTCAAACTTTCGGCATTGACCGCTATGGGACTCGCGATCGTGCGATAGCCGGTGAGTTCCACGTAGCGGTTGCCGTCACTGTCGGCGACGTAGGCATCGAAAGATCCACGAGCCGGGTCCGGAGTGACTACAGCGTACAGCCTGGTATCGGCCTGATTGGGAGCTTGCAAGAATGTTGTGACTCGATCGATGCGATGCGGCAATCCCATTCGATCCTGGGTTCCCATCTCCCAGATCCCGGCGGTCTGGAAGCAGAGTTCGATCATGCGCGGAGCCATCAGCGTGGGGGAGTCGGACGGGTGGTGATTACCGGGGAGATGGTTCGACATCAATCCGATTACGTGGTTTCCATCCCACCAGGCCCGATCGAGAACCTGGTACGCCGGACCGTG
>Ga0187887_10004603_pt1 | contig 10232 bp, 12 predicted proteins | sample June2016WEW_7_10_FD_132977 | JGI IMG/M metagenome (GOLD analysis project Ga0187887, IMG submission 132977) | Peatland microbial communities from SPRUCE experiment site at the Marcell Experimental Forest, Minnesota, USA - June2016WEW_7_10 | ecosystem: Environmental > Terrestrial > Soil >... | reverse complement strand
GAGCTACTCGACCTCCTCGTCACCCTTTCGGGTGTCGAGCGGACCTGACGGGATTTGAACCCGCGACCTCCGCCTTGACAGGGCGGCGTGCACTCCGAGCTGCACCACAGGTCCTCGGTGTTCTTGAGGCCGAGACCTCAAGACGCGAATCGTAAGTCTATACGAGGCGCTCGGACGGCTCGAAGGCGGACCAAATGACGAAAAGACCGCCTCGTAGGATGGCGACCATGGTACTCGCGCCGTCGATCGGACCGCACCTGGTGCTTCGTTCGTGAACGTCACGGTCGTACTGGTCGTGCTCGCGGCCGGCCTCCTGCACGCCGTGTGGAACGCCATGACCAAGAGCCTGCACGATCAGTACGCGAGTTTCGCCCTGCTCAACCTCGGCATCGCCATCACGTCGATCGTCATGGTTCCCCTCGTCGGTCTTCCGCGATCGGCGTGCCTGGCGTATCTCTTCGCTTCGACGGCCTGCCACCTGGGCTACGAACTGTTCTTGATGGGGGCGTACCGCCGCGCCGATTTTTCCCAGTCCTACACGATCGCCAGAGGCATCGCGCCCTTGCTGGTGTCGGTGGCCGGGTTCGTCTTCGCCAACGAGCACCTCGGCCCTCGGGGGCTTCTCGGCATCGTGGTCATCGTGGTGGGCATCGTGAGTCTGGTGCTGCGCCGCGGCGGCGCGGTGACCCAGAAGTTGGGTGTCGTGTGGGCGCTGGCCACGGGGGCGGCCATCGCGGTCTACACGGTCGTCGACGGTCTGGGCGTGCGGGCGAGCCATGATTCCTTCCAATACGGCGCGCTGCTCTTCGCGCTGCAGTCGGTGCTGTGGCTCTCCTTCGTGTTTTCTCGCCGCCAGGCATGGTGGCCCTCCCCTCGAAAGGTCGTCATCGGGATGTCGAGCGGGTTGATTTCGATGGCCGCGTATCTGACGGTGCTGTGGGCGCAGGCGCGCGCCCCGTTGGGCGTAGTGAGCGCGCTGCGCGAGACGGGTGTCCTGTGGGCGGCCGTGATCGGCGCGGTCGTCTTCAAAGAGGGTCGCCTGCGGCGGGTCGTGGTTCCCGCGCTGCTGGTCGTAGCGGGGATTGCCCTGCTCAGTATTTCGTGACTCGGGACTTGGTTACGAAATACTCGCGGGGAAGTAGCGCACCGCTTCGCTGTACCACTGGGCCGACGGCTTGGCGGTGCGTTCGAAGGTGACCCGGTCGACCGCCACGATGCCGAACTTCGGGCCGTACCCGTGGGCCCATTCGAAGTTGTCGAGCAGCGACCACTGAAAGTAGCCGCGCACGTCAATGCCGTCGTCGCGCACGTTCCTCAGTCCGCGCAGGGCCTCGGTGAGGTAGCGGATGCGCTGCACGTCGTCGTTGGTGCCGATGCCGTTCTCGCTCATGACGAGCGGCACGTCCGTTGCTGCGGCCGCGCGGCGCAGCGTGTACTCCACGCATTGGGGCCAGTAGAGATAGCCCATCTCGGTCGTCTCGCCGGACGGGGGGATCGGGCCTTCCGGTCCGAGCTGGATCTTGGTGTAGCACTGCACGCCCATGAAGTCGTCGCCCTCGACGGAACCCAGGTATTGGTCTTCCATCTCCCCGCGGATCATGTCGACCAGGGCCTCGCCGCCCTCCGCGGCCTCCCACTCCTGCATGCTCAGCGTGAAGCCGATGGGAAAGTTTCCGGGACCCGCGCGCAGCGCGGCGCTCATCGTCGCGTGGCAGGCCCGCAGGTTGTGGTTGACGCCGACAAAGCGGTCCCAATCCTCGACCGCCGGCGGGAACAGCCCCATCAGGTATCCCAGCAGGGCCAGGGCGTTCGGTTCGTTGATGGTGCAGGCCACGTCGATGACGTCGCCCAGCGACGCGGCGACCACCGCGGCGTAGTCACCCATCCAGGTGGCTATGTCCGGACTTTCGAAGCCCCCCGCGTCGCTCACCCAGAGCGGAAGCGTGAAATGGTGCAGGGTCACCACGGCCAGGATGGAGCGCCGACGGCAGGACTCGATCATGTCGCGGTAGTGCGCCAGCGCCTCGTGGGAGAACGTCCCGCGCTCGGGTTCGACGCGGGCCCATTCGATCGAGAACCGGTACGCGTTGAGCCCTAGGTTCTGGACCAGATCGAGGTCCTCCTCGTAGCGGTGCCATGAGTCACAGGCGTCGCCGCTCGGCTCGGTCGCCGTCGAACCTACGGCGAGCTCGAAACGCCACCAGTCTGTGTTGGCCCCGCCGCCTTCGGTCTGGTAGGCCGACGTGGCGGTGCCCCACATGAAGTCGGAAGGAAAGGAGACATTTCGTTGAGTCATGGCTGCGAACCTACTTCATCGGTTGCGGCGTTGCTCACGGGCCGGAGCGTCTGGAAGTAGGACCTAGCTCGAGAGTTTGTTATGCAGGGCGGCCAGATTCTTGAACTCCAACGTGAGCTTCGCGGCCAGCGCCTTGAGGTCGGCCGCCGTTATCGACCCCGGCTGATTGGCGACTATCAGAAGCGAATCGCGGCTGTCGAGCGTTTGCGTGGCGGCGAATTGGACGACCATCTTGTTGAACGTGGCGTTGGGGCCGTTCGCGTCGCTCTTCATGCTGGCGGCCTCGGCCAGAAGACTCTCGTTGATGCTGGCAATGGTGGCGCGCGTGGAGCTGGGCGTCTCCGCCTTGGTGTCGACTTGCATGGCGTACGCGACGCCCACGACGCCGACGCTCCAGGTCTTGAAGGAGACCGGCGCCTTGGTGGCAATGCAATTGATGAGATAGTCGTCGGAGCCGAGGTTGGCGGACTGGTAGTAGATGATGCCTATGTCGTTGGAAATGCCGCCGCCGGTGGTCGCCTTGGCGAAGTTGGTGAACGCGTTGACGAGCGCCGTGGCGTCGATCTCGTACTTGGCGACAATCGTCGCCTCCGAGGTCGGTACGGCGTCGGTCTCCATCTTGGCGATCTCGAGGCGGATATCGGCGACCCCGGCCAGCGCCGCCGCCTTGTTGAACGAAAGTGCCTTCTTGCACTTGGTGGTGCTACAGAAGAAGTACGTGCGGATCGCGCCGATGTCGAGGTCGCTGTTGCGTACGATCGTCTTCAGCGGAAGGGCCGTCTTCGCCGATGCGGCGTGGGCTATCCCGGACGGCAGGATGGCGAAGGCGGCACCGAACGAGGCGACAGCGATGATGGTGACGCCGCGCCTGACTGATGGAAACGACACGATGGTATTCCTTGCTGGGTAGATACGTCGCAGAGGCGCCAGCCAGTAGCCGGGCTGATGTCGGCTCAACGTTCGTTCGATGCGAACTCCGGCTTCGCCAACGTCAAGGTTAATTCGAATCGAACGCCGCGAGTCATCGCGCGATGTGGGCCGTCTCGCGCTAACGTCCGACGGCACTCGGGCGTACGCTGTGGTGAGTTTGTCGGGGAAAGAGGTGGAGTATGGAACCCACGTCGCTCGTGCCCGGTGAGCATCTGGGAGTCATCACCTTCGCGTGTCCGGATTGCCACTTCCCCGAGATGGAGCTCATCGCGCACCCCGGTTGGCCGCATCCTCTGCTCAAGATCCAGTGCCTCAAGTGTTTCCACATGTTCGTGGTGGACAAGAAGAAGAACGACTACTACCAGTCGTTGCTCCAGAAGGGGACCGGCACCCAGGTCCTCGACTGAGCGTCGACCATTCACGCCGCGGGCCGTTCGATCGCTCCGCGTCGCGGAGACTAGGTGCTGCCTAGTGGTCGAGCACGAGGCAGAAGGGATGACCGACCGGATCCAGGTAGACGCGGAACGTCTGGCCGGGCTGGAAGTTGCTCTTGGTGGCGCCGAGGGAGAGGGCCACCTCTTCGGCCGCGTCGAGGTCGTCGACCGCGAAGTCGATGTGCAACTGCTGGGGCACGGGACCCTCGGGCCACGTCGGCGTGACGTAACCCGGGACCTTCTGGAAGGCGATGGTGGGCTTTCCCTCGTGCAACAGCTCGATCCACTCCACGTCCGCGGGCGCGACGTCGCCCAGAGGCTCCACGGCCAGGCCGGTGAGTTGGGCGTAGAAGTCGGCGAGTTCGAGCGGCTCGGGACAGTCGAGCGCGGTCACATTGAATCGAATGGTGGTCATGGCACCAATGTAGTGAGTCGTCGTCATCGGGCGCGACGACCATGTGCTCGGTGGACGTCGGGCCGATGGCTAGAGCAGTCGGCGCTCCGTCGCCCACTTCGTCAACTGGTGGCGATTGGAGAGCTGGAGCTTTCGTAAGACTGCGGACACGTGGCTTTCGACGGTCTTGATGGCGATGTTGAGCTCCGCGGCGATCTCTTTGTACGCGTAGCCGCGGGCGATGAGCCGCAGGACCTCGCGTTCCCTCATGGTGAGCTGGTCCAGCTCGGGATCGAACGGTGGCGGGGTGGCCCCGGCGTCGCCGTTTTGCGAGGCGAAGGCGTCGAGGACGAAGCCCGCCAGCCGGCTCGAGAAGACCGCGTCGCCGGCGGCGATCCGATGGACCGCCTCTATCAGCTCTGGTCCCTCGATGTTCTTGGTCACGTAACCCCGCGCGCCGGCGCGGATGATGGCGATGACGTCCTCGGCCGCGTCCGAGACCGAGAGGGCGAGGAACTTGACGGACGACTCCTGGGCGATGACGGCTTCGAGCACCGCCTGGCCGCCGCCGTCGGGCATGTGCACGTCGAGCAACACCACGTCGGGCAGCCGCTCGAGGATCATCTCGATGGCCGCCTCGACCTCGTCGGCCTCACCCACCAGCTCGACCTGGCTGCCCAGTTCGGCTCGAATGCCCGAGCGGATGAGCGCGTGATCGTCGACCAGGAAGACCCGCGGGAGCGGCGACTCCTGTTTCACGGAGCGGTCGTCTTGAGGGGAAGCACCAGCTCGACCTCCGTGCCGCTTCCGGGGCTGCTTCGGATCGTCGCCTGACCGCCGCAGCGGGCCATGCGTTCGACGATGGACCCCGATATCCCTTGGCGATCGGCGGGGACCTCCGAGGGGTTGAAGCCCTTGCCGAGGTCGCGCACGAACATCGTGATGCGTTCCGGTTCGACTTCGATGTAGATCTTCACGCTGGGTGCCTCGGACCATTTGGCGGCGTTGACCGTCGCCTCGCGACCGGCCCCGAGCAACGCGAGGACCGGCGCACTCAGGTCGCAGTCGCCGACGATCACCACGTCCACCGCGACGGCGTAGGTGTCCTCTATCTCGTGTTCGATCTCGAAGGCCGATTCGGCCAGGGAGTCCGGAGGGTCCGACGTCAGTCCGAAAGATTCAGGGTCGACCAACCACAGGCGAAGATCGCGCTCCTGCATACGAACGAGTCGGGCGACTTCGACCGGGTTGTCGGCGGCCCGCTGAATGAGCGAAAGGGTTTGCAGCACCGAGTCGTGCACGTGCGCCGCCATGTCCGCTCGCTCCTGGGCTCGAACCCGGGCGTTGCGCTCCTTGGAGAGCCCGCGCAGCGTGCCGATCCACCACGGGGCGAAGAGGATGATGAGTCCCAGCACCAGGGCGGTCGAGCCGATGACCACCCCGGACGCCGCGCCGGGTCGGCGACTCACGCGCGAGAGGCCGGAGACGCCGATGAGGATGAAGACGACGCTGAGGACGGTTCGAAGGGTGATGCCGACCCAGCCTTCGCCGGTCGCCGATCCCATCGTCGCGACCGAGTCGGTGAGCTCGTGGAGGTGAGCGCGTTCCGACGTCGAGACGCCTCGCCACACCACGAGCGCCCCGAGGGCGCCGAAGGTGAGGAACAAGGTGACGAACCCGAAGACGTTGAACCCGAGGATCTGTAGAGCGAGCAGCAGCGAGAAGACCGCGATGGTGCCCACCGAGAGGATCTCCTTCTCACGCTTGTCCGACCCGGTGCGCGAAAGGATCGACTTGTCCTCGCCCTGACGTATCACCAGGATCCAGTACGTCATGTAGACGATCACGCCGAGCGCGAAGAAGAGGGCGGCGAGCACCGCGACGACCCTCACCCGGCGCGAACTGACGCCCAGACGACGCGCGATGCCCCCGCAGACGCCGCCCAGCACGCAGTCGTCGACGCTTCGCCGTAGCGGACGTTCGGGTCGGCCGGGCACCTTCTTCGCTGGCGCTACGTCGGCGGATCGCCGCTTCTTGTGGGGTGACGGGACTCGTATGATGCATCAATTGTCCCATGACGGGGCCACCACCACAATCAGGGTAAACCCTCGCGTACGGTGGCCACGGACCATCGCCATGAGGGAAAACCCCGATTGTGAACGCCAGACGCCCTCCTTAGCATGAGGAGCATGAACTCAGAAGACCACACCAACGAGTCGCTCGAGCCCTTGGCCACGGACGTGCACGACACGCCCGCCCCCGACATTCCGGGCACTGCCACGAACGACGAGGGGTCTCATGACGATCACACCCGCGCCGAGCCGTCGGAGCCGGTAGGTCTGCGTCGAAGCTCGAGCCGGCGGATCATCGGCGGCGTGGCGAGCGGCATCGCGGAGCGGTTCGACATCGACGCCAATGTCGTGCGCGCCATCTTCGTGATCCTGGCCTGCTTGTGGGGCTTTGGGGTCGCGGTGTACCTCGTGTTGTGGGTGCTGGTGCCGCGCTCCGGGGACAAGGCAACCCGCATCGAGGAAGAAGAGCCGTCGAGCGCCGACCGCAAGAAGATGACCCTTTGGCGCACGGTGCTGCTCATCGCGGGGGCCCTGAGCGTGGGACTCATCTTCCTGGCGCTGTACACCAACGGCCCGCGCTGGGGCAGCGGCATCGGATCGGCCTGGTTGATCCTGCTGGTGGTGCTGGCCGTGCTGTCCCTGCGCGGGCCACGTCGCCGCTTCACGCTGGGGCGCCTGATCAGCGGGTTCTTCTTGGTGGTCATGAGTCTGCTGATCCTCGCCGGCGGAGGGTTCCTCGCGTTCCTGGCCATGACCGGGGTGCCGATCACCGGCGGTATTGGCAATAACGTCTACACGCCCACGTCGGTGTCCCAGATGCGGCCCACGTATCGCCTGGCCTTCGGCAGTATCAACCTAGATTTTCGTCAGGTGAATTTCGCCGGCCAGACCGTGTCGGTGACCGCGTCCGTGGCCGCGGGCGACCTCACCGTCGAGGTGCCGCCCGGAGTGGTGGTGGATATCTCCACGCACGGCGGGGTGAGCGTCAACTACCCGCAGGGATTTCAATTCTTCGAGGTGCCCTCGAGGCCGGCCCTGCACCAGGCGCACCTGAAGCTCGACGCCAGCGTCGGCGCGGGGAACATCCAGTTGATTCGGGCTGGTCCCAACTCGAACCAGTTCTCCGACTAGCGCGGTCCGTCACACGGGCCAGAGGGCTCGCCGGAGCTGGGGCGGAAGCTCCTAGGAGCCCAGAGAGAATCTCGAGGCGAGATGCGAGACGCTGAAGACCCGCTTGATGCTCGGGAAGGCGTCCAGGGAGTACAACGTGAGTTGAATGACCAGTGCCACCCCCACCGAGCAGGCGAAAGCCAGGCCGACGTCGCCGCTGCGCAGTAGTTCGGCCAGTACCAGCATGGACGCGACGTAGGAGAAGGAGCCCTTGGTGACACCGTGGAGGAATTGGGCCGAGGCGTCGGCCCCCAGTTCCTTGTGGGTGGCGTAGGCCATGACCAGGCTCATCATCGGCAGAGCGGCGAGCAGGCCCGAGAAACTGGCCCCGAATTTGCCCGCCAGGGTGACGAGGAACAGCGTGAAGCCCGCTGAGATCATGACGCGCAAGACGAGGCGATAGCGACCGGTCTCCTGGGGTGCCGCATCGCTGTAGGGCCACCAGTAGAGGGCGACGGCGTAGGCGGCGGCCGCCAGGACGCCGGCGAGCAGCATCGAGAGGCTCAAGAGCTGGGTGGCGAAAATCGTTATGAAGAAGGATCCCACGGCACCGATCGAGGCCAGCAGCGGGGAAATTCGAGGCGCCAGTACGGCGTATACCCATATAACTACTGCCTGCGCGGTGGCTCCCACCAGGATGGCGCTCGACATGGAGCCCGCGAACGCACTGCCGTGCTGGAGGGCGACCAACCAGAGGAGGGGGAGGCTGGTGAGGGGCAGGCCGATCAGCAGACCGCTCACGGCGTTGCCGAAACGACGCTGAGCCAGCGTGCCGCCGACCACGATGAGAGGGGCGATGGCGATCCGGAGCACTAAAAGAAACATGCCTCCAGAATACTTACCATTAGGCCTAAAATGACTCGGACTCACGCCACTCGTGGGCATAAATGCCTTGATGTTCATGGCATAATTTAGGAATAGCCTTGGTAATAGAGGTGAAGAGATGGAGGAAGACACGTGGACGATATTGATCGGTCCCTACTCATGGCGCTCGTCGGCGACGCCCGACTTAGCTATCAGCAATTGGCCGCCCAGGTCCACCTGAGTTCGAACAGTACCGCGGACCGAGTTCGTCGACTTCGCCAGTCGGGGATCCTGGCCGGGTACCACGCCGAGCTCAATCTCGCGGTGCTCGGCAACACCTTGCACTCGCTCACGGACGTGAAGCTCAAGGAGGCGGTCGACCGGCGTGACTTTGAGCTGGACCTCAACAGCGTGCCCCAGGTGCTCGAGGCCGTCCACACCACCGGAGAGTTGGATTACCAACTGCGGGTCGTGAGCAAGAGCACGAACGAGCTCCAGTCCGTGGTCGATACTCTCCGCCAGCTCGGCGCACGTGATATCCAGAGCCGAATCGTCCTGGGGGAGATCAAATACAACCCCGGGCGCTTGCTGTGAGGCGTAAATAAGCGGACGTTCGACGGTCAGCGGGTTCGCCCGGTCGCCGCATGGCTCGAATCACTCTTCCCCCGAGAATCTCTCCCACGCCGACTGTCGGGTCATGCCCAGGGCCTCTCCGATCGACGCCCAGGTGGCCCCCAACGCCCGAGCCCGGAGTACCCAACCAGCCAGATTGTCTTCTACCTGTGCTCCCGCGGCCGCGACGCGGGGAAGGGAGAAAAGGGCCTCGTCCAGGGTGGCCGCCAATTCCCATGGCGCCAACTGCGAGACGACCGCGGGCTTTTCCTTTATCAATTGGTTGCTAAGCGCGACGCACTCATTGCAGATGAACACACCTGGGCCGGCGACCAAGGTTCCTACTTCGTCGCGAGACTTCAGGCAAAACGAACACGCGGCTTTCATGTCAGACCCCCGTCTGGTGTTGGCAACTCTGTCAGGAGCTACCTTACGCCGTCAGGAGAGACCTGACAAGCCATCCGAGGAACCAAGAATTCCCCAGGGCGCCCTTGGAGAGGCGGAACTAGAGCGGGGGCGTGAAGATCGTGGAGTCCACGGGCAATTCCTCGCGGCCGTCCGCGGTGAGGCGCCACACGGACTGACGGCCTTCGACGGTCCAATTGGCGGGACCGCCCACGAGCGCCGTCTCCTCGTCGATACCCAGGACCGTGAGCGCGGGATCGTGGGGCAGCAGGAACCGCGTCACGACGTCGGGGACCTTGGACGTGAAGAAGTCGAAGTGCGGTATGACGCGCAGATGGGGCAGCAGCGCGAGTCCGTTGGTGCCGCCCTGTCGGGGGTGACGCAGCGAGGGTATCCACGACGTCATGGCCATAGCCCCGGCACTGCATCCCGCGAGGGCGGCGCCACCTTGCCATGCGGCGACGATCGCCCGCCACACTGCGGTGTCGCGCAAGGTGTCGGCGAGGAACCCCGGGTTGCCCCCCGAGAGGTAGATGAGGCCTGCGCCGGCGACCTTGGCGGCGATGGCGTCGTCGTCGGCGTCGGATCGGTCGTTGACGGGGAGGATCACCGCCTCGACGCCGAGACGCTTCGCCTGGTCCATGCCGAGATTGTGCCATCGTTCGACGACGGTGGGGCCGTCGGGCACGGCCGCGGTGGCCAACTGCACGTAGCGCGGGGGCCGACCCTCCAACAGACCGGCTTCGACCTGCGCCATCTGGGGCAGGTACTCGCCGGAGCCCACGAGGGCCAGTGGTCCCGGGTTTGGCGGGCCCGCTAGCGGGTCCGGCGCTTCATTGGATGGCTCACTGGTGCTCGAATGATTCATGGTTCAACGATTCTCCGTGAGTCTGGCGCGAAAGGGAACAGCCATTATAGGTTCGAACCTCGAAAGCCCTTCCCGGGATGACCTTTTCGAACCCGGGAAGGGAGCTTTGCTTTCGAGGACCCTGCCCTACCCGCCAAATCCGCCGCCGAAGCCGCCACCTCCGCCCCCGGCGTTGCCGGCGAAGTCGTGCGCCAGGCTCGACAGGTTCGGAATGCCCAGTCCGGTGGACTCGTTGTAGACCTCACCG
>Ga0187887_10004598_pt1 | contig 10235 bp, 10 predicted proteins | sample June2016WEW_7_10_FD_132977 | JGI IMG/M metagenome (GOLD analysis project Ga0187887, IMG submission 132977) | Peatland microbial communities from SPRUCE experiment site at the Marcell Experimental Forest, Minnesota, USA - June2016WEW_7_10 | ecosystem: Environmental > Terrestrial > Soil >... | reverse complement strand
TCGGAGCTGGAGCTTTCGCGCCGCATGGCGGCAATCGGCAGACTTACCTCGGGCGTGGGTCACGAGGTGAAGAACCCCATCAACGCGATCGTCGTGCATCTGGAACTCCTCAAGTCAAAGCTCGGCGAAGAGCATAGTCCGGCAACGCGGCATCTGGAAGTCATCGACGCGGAGATACACCGATTGGACCGCGTGGTGCAGACGCTGGTTGACTTTTCGCGTCCTGTGGAGCTGCAGTTGCAGGAGCATGACCTGCGCCTGGTGGTGGGCGACGTGCTCGCGCTGGCTGCCGACGAGCTGGAAACCCGCCAGGTGACGCTGATCAGCCGCATGCCCGAGGAACCGGTCATCGCCAATGTGGACGCCGATCTGCTGAAACAAGCCGCACTCAACGTCATCCAGAATGGAGCGCAGGCCATGCCGGATGGCGGACGGCTGGAAGTGACCCTCGAAGAGGAAGGGAACGGCGGAGATTTCTCCGCCAGCCCAGCTCGCGGGCGAAGCGGGAACGACAGATTCCCGCCCGCTGGGGCAAACTTTGCCGTATTGCGGATTGCCGACGAAGGCACCGGAATTCCCGACGAGCTCCGCGAAAAGATATTCGATCTTTACTTCACGACCAAGAGCGGGGGCAGCGGTATTGGCCTGGCCATGACCTACCGCATCTTGCAGCTCCATTACGGGAGCGTAGAAGTACAATCGAGAAAGGGCCGTGGCACGGAATTCCGGCTGCGAATTCCACTCGCCGTCACGGACAGGGGTCGCCGGCATCTGCAACCGGCGAGTATCGAAAGCGAAAAGGGGTTTGGCGAATGAGCTGGCTTGCCAGGCGCGGTGCGTGGCTGATGCCGTTGTTGCTCTCGGGGTGTATCTTCCACAAGACCCGGCCGGCCCCGATCCTGCCACTCGCGCCGGTCATCGGGCCATCCAGGCCAATTGAATTGATCTCGGTGGAACTGCCGCCAAACCAGACTGTCATCACCGCCAAGCCCGTTTACAACATGAGGGAAGAAGCGGTTTCGATCAAGCAGCCGGTCAGGCATCACAAACCCAGGCCACCCGAAGAAACCGAAATGACGGTGAATTCGGCCGCAAGCGTAAGCGCCATCGGCGAGCTTTCATCGGCCGATCCCGCCTATTCGCGCCTGCAGGCCGAGGACTCAATCGCGGCCGTCGAGCGCGGGCTGAATGGCATCAATCGCCAGCTCGACGACGGCGAGCAAAAGACAGCAGCGCAGATTCATGAGTTTCTCAAACAGGCCAAGGAGGCGCTGGCCTCGGGCGACCTGGACGGGACGCACACGCTGACAGAGAAGGCGCGGGCGCTGTTGGCCGAACTGACCAAGTAGGGGCGGCGTCCGGCTACAGTTCGCCCCAGCTCAACTTACTGCGCAACGCATCAAAGAAGCCGCTTTCACCGAGGCGCACGAGATTGACGGTGTATTTCGACCGGCGGCAGCGGACTTCGTCGCCGCGCTCCAGCGTGAATCCCTGCTGACCATCGACGGTGAGCAGGGCGGCGTTGGGAATGCCCTCGACGCGAACGGTAAGCAAAGCATCGCCACGAACGACAATAGGCCGCAGCGTCAGCAGATGCGGGCAAATCGGCGTCACGACCATGGCGTCCACATCCGGAGTGAGAATGGGGCCATTGGCGGCAAGGGTATATGCCGTCGAGCCTGTGGGCGTAGAAACAATGACACCGTCGGCGCGGAAACGGGCCACGCTCTTGCCGTCTAGTTCGACGGCAAAGTTTCCCATGCGCGCAATGTCGCCCTTTGACACCACGATTTCATTGAGGGCTTCGTAACTTGTAAGCTCGGTCCCGTCTCGCCAGAGCGCCGCATGCAGCATGGCGCGCTCATCCAGCGTGTGACAGCCAGCGCACCAGTTCTCCAGCGTGGCGTATAGATCGGCGAGGCGGACCTCGGTCAGGAAGCCGAGGAAACCGAGATTCACACTGAGGATCGGAGTGCCAACCGTAGCAAAGATGCGCGCCGCGGCCAGCAGCGTGCCGTCGCCGCCGAGAACGATGACCAGTTGCGGCGACAGCGAGGCCAATTCGTCGCGATCTACCGCGGGAGCGGCCGAAGTGTAGCTTCCGCCTTCCTTGTCGAGAATTGGATCGTAGCCATGCTGGCGCAGCCACGCGATCAAGTCGGGCAAGAGCCGCGTCAGCTCTTCCCTATGCGGTTTCGAAACGATCGCCACGCGTGCCATGCGGTACAAGTGTAACGGATTCATCCGAAGTGACTGTCAACCGCGGCGCGCGTAGAGCAGGAACTCCCGATTGCCCTCCGCGCCGGTGATCGGCGATGGAATGGTTCCCACGACCTGCCAGTCGAGCGAACGGACGGAATCGGAGACCTTGGAGATGGCCAACTCATGGGCATGAGGATCGCGCACAATGCCGCCTTTGCCGACGTGCTCGCGTCCGGCCTCGAACTGGGGTTTAACGAGGATGACGGCTTCAGCGAGCGAGGGCGCCGCGGCAAAGACCGGCTCGAGGAGCAAGGTTGCCGAGATGAACGAAACATCCATCACCAGCAAGGTTTTTTTTGGGCTTTGGTCCAGCGACTCGGGTTGAACAAAACGTGCATTGGTGCGCTCCTTCAGCAGCACTCGAGGATCGTTGCGCAGCTTCATGGCGATTTGCCCGAAGCCGGTGTCGATGGCTGTAACGTGCGCGGCGCCGCGCTGCAACAGGCAGTCGGTAAATCCTCCTGTCGAGGCGCCGACGTCGAGGCAGGCTCTACCAGCAACGTCGATCACCCAATGATCCAGAGCTGCAGCGAGCTTCAGTCCGCCGCGGCTCACGTAAGGCAGATCGCCGCCCAACAGACGAATTTCAGCGTTCTGACTGACACTTGTGCCGGGCTTGTCGATTTTTTGTTCCTCAACCAGAACTCGGCCCGCAAGAATCAGCGCGCGGGCACGCTCGCGGCTGGCGGCAAGGCCCCGCTCAACCATCAACAAATCGAGACGTGTTTTGGTGATCGTCGCGGCCAAATCAGACCGCTCCTCGCTTTGAATCTATAAGGCCAGGCCTCTCCTGCCCAGCGCTGGAAAATGCCGAATGGCTGTCTTTACCGATGGATCCTGGTGACCGATATCCCGCTGCGCGCCGGCACGCGACATCGCAGCAGCTTCAAATGATCCAGCAAGATCGCAGAAAAAGAAAGGGCCGCTCCTCAACTCGAGCGGCCCTTGCGGTTGCTTTGCAAATTCGAAGTGCGAAATCTAGGGGGTAGCCTGGCAGGCCGAAAGCGAAACCAGCGAAGCAGCGCCCGGCAGATTGCAGGGCTGGCCGTAACCTGGGACCCGGCTCCAAAAATTGCTGTTCCCGCTTGAGCCGTTCTGATTGGTCACGCGGAGATCGACGACGGTGCCCTCCACCAGCACGGTGGTGTCGATCAGATCGGTCACCGTGGGAGTGGACTGGATGATGGTGATAAACGGGCTGTCTGGTGCGGCCGTGTAGATCTTGCTGTACTCGGAGTTTTGCACGGACGCAATGGTGCGCGGATGGCCGACTACTGTCAGCGTCTTCTCCACGGTGTACGTGGACAGATTGACGACCGTCACCGTTCCATTTCCCGTGCCGCTGTCGTCGTTCTGATTGGCCGTATAGGCTTTGCTGCCGTCATAAAGGACGGTCACGCTGGCCGGGTTGGGGGTAGCCGTGTTGCCTACGGGAATGGTAATCACGCTGCCGAAACCGCCTGTTATCGCGCCGCAGGCGGCATAGGTGGCGCAATTGCTGCTGGTGTAGGTATTGGCGTCGTTGCCATATTCATCGAGCGGGACGCTGATGACGCTGATCGACCCGCCATCGTAGTTGGCGACCACCAGCTGCTGGGTTGCGACGTTGTACTGAGCGTAGACCGGCCCCGAGCCGGACGGAAGCTGGATGCTTGGGTGGCAGGTAACCCATTGCCCGTTCTGGTTCTGGAACGGCGCGCAGGAGTCCAGTGTGTTGTTCCTGCTGTTGATCACAGTGATTGTGTCGTCACCCCGGTTAAGCACAAACAGACGTTGCAGGTCCGGGGTTTCTATGGCGTAGACAGGGCATTTTCCGACCGGGATTGCCGGGTCGGTGGTATTACTGGAGATCTCGATCGGGGTTGCCACACCGGCCGGAACCGAAGCGAAGCTGCTGGGGTTGTTGCAAGCAACCGCCTCCGTGTCGAGCGGCGTATCGGGCACATTCTGACTGAGCACATACTCGCGCTGACCGGTCGCTGCTGGGGCGCCCATCACCATCACCGGCATGGTCGCGGGACTTTGCGCAGTGGCCACGGGAATCGAAAGTTTGAATGCCTGTGGCGACCCGGTAAAGAGGTCGACAACGTTTCCGTCGAGGTCGGTCACCCACAGACCCGCGTTCGGCGACGTCAGGTTTACCGGCAGCGCGGTGGGGGGCAGCGTCGAAGTGGAAACATTCTTGGCTTGCAGGTTGGTGGTGATGGCAAAGTTCGACAGCGTGCCGTCGCTATTGACCGTGTAGCCGTTAGCGCCAACCGAATCGATTGTAAAGACCTTGGGCCCGGGTCCGATCGCCACTTCGTCCATGATCGAGTCACCCGAATAGTCGATGATGGTGAAGATGCCGGGAGCCGTAGGCGAAACCGTCGAAACCACCACAGCATAGGCTGTGGGCTGCGGCGGCGGCCCGTTGGTATACGCCGGCGTAACCACCGGCCTGTAGTTGTCGCCGCATCCCGAAACCAGCGCTGCGACCGCGAGAGCCGCGCCAATTTGCGCGAAAAACACACGCGCCCGCCCATCATTCATCGAAAAAAGCCTCATTACGGATCGTTCCTGCTTGCTCCCTGATTGTAAATCAGACGCATGAAGCAGGCAGAGGCAAGCAACCCCGGCGACGGACCTGCACTTTGAATGGGGGAACGCGGCTTCGCCCGCGCGTGGCGGCAACCGTTACGATGAAGCGTGACTGAGACAAAGCTGGCCTGGCAGTCGAAGGCGGTGTTGCTCGCGGTGCTGCCATTCGCGGCCACCAACGCGCTGCTCGAGAGCCTGGTGTGGTTTGCCGAAGCGCGACCGGTAGCCATCTGGACCCTGGGGTTAAGCGCATTGCTCGGTCTGATCACCTGGCGCATACGCGCGGCTACTGCTGGCGCCTCTGCAACCGGCGCGATGATCACGGCCAGCCTGATGCTTTCAACCATCGTATTTCCCTACGAGCCGTGGCACACGGCCCTGATCCCGGTTCTGGCGGTCAGTTTGCTGGCGTTTGCGGCCACCCGAGTGGGCCGGCGGAAAAAGGCGCGGCTTGACACCGCGGAAGCAAAGCTGGGACGGGCGGCATCACAGGTCGCAGCGAATCTCGGAGTGGCGGGACTGGTTGTGGTCGAGCCGTTTCAGTCGTGGTTGCTGGATACGCGCTGGTTGATGCACGCGACGCGCAGCGGCGTTTCGCTGCTCGTTTTGGCCGTGGCGGCGCTGGCTGAGGCTGGTGCCGACACGGTTTCGTCGGAGATCGGGCAGGTGCTGGGTGGGAAACCGCGCCTGATTACCACCTTTCGCGCAGTTGAACCTGGCCGAGATGGCGCTGTGAGCATCGCGGGCACGCTGGCGGGCGCATTGGCCGCGGGCATCGTCGCGGGCCTCGGTACATGGGCGCTGCGAGGAGGTTGGCGCATGTTCTGGGTGGGTTGCGCAGGCGCCGTCTTCGGACTGTTCTTCGACAGCCTGTTGGGCGCAACCATGGAGGAACGGGGCTGGCTGAATAACGATGCGGTGAATTTCTTGTCGACGGCGAGTTCGGCTGGGTTTGCGCTGGCGATGCTGGCGTTTTGGCGGTGGGCGAGCGGTTCTTAGATGTCAGCCTTGAAGTCTCAGTCTCTTGACCTCAACTCATTCTTCTTCCGTGTTCCCTGTCCTCTTGTTCCCAGTCTTTCTCAATGCAAATGCAGCCGCCACAGTGTGTAGCTGAGAATCTCGTGGGCCAGGCGCTCGGCCTCAAGAGTCTTGTCGTCGATGGCTGCCCGGGGCCGGGGTGAGGTGAGGACATCCAGGCCTTCGGCAGCGCAGATGGCGTGGATGCGGAACATGTGGGTGCCATCGCTGACGATCACCAGCCGGTGCAGGCCGTTCACACGCGCAATGACGGCAATGCGGCGGGCCGACTCCTCAGTGTTGCGGCTTTCGGTCTCGGCAATGATGTCCTCTTCGGGAACGTCTTTGCCGATGAGGTACTCTTCGCCGACCGATCCCTCGTTGTAAGCGTCGCCACCCGAGCCGCCGAGGGTGATGATCAGCGGCGCGATACCCCGATGGTAGAGCTCGAGGGCGTGATCGAGCCGCGCCCGATAGACCGGCGACGGGCGGCCGTCGTACTCCGCGGCTCCCAGCACGCCAATGGCATCAGCGGGCGCAGCCTGATCCTGCATGGCGTAAGCCTGAATCTGCCCATAGACCCAGTGGCACCAAACAGCAGCGCCAACGACGAAAGCCGAGAGCAGCACTGCCACAATCACAAGAGCAAGCTTGCGGCTTTTCGGCTTGGCTTGGGCAGACATGAAAGCAGTGGTCAGTGGTCAGCGATCAGTGGTCAGTGGTCAATGGTCAGCGATCAGTGGTCAGTGTCAGAGGCCGGTGATCAGAGACCGGTTGTAGTTCACAGTTCTATAGTTTCGCACCGCATGGCGGGCCGCCCCTGTCGGAGGTTGACCGCGGCTGTCTTCCTTTCCCTCGTTCCCTTTCCTGCTTCTTTTACCGCTGCAACACCATGACGATTTCATGCGTTGGGATGGCGCCTTCGCGCAAAATTTCCCAGCGTCCGTCGCCGAGCGTGAGATCGACGATTGTTGTGGGCTGCACGCGGCCGGTCGGGCCGCCGTCGATGATCAGCGGAATGCGGTCGCCGATCTGGTCGCGAACACCGGCGGCATTGGTGCATTCCGATGCGCCGCGCAGATTGGCCGAAGTCGCCGTGATGGGCAGGCCGAAACGCTCGACCACAGCACGGGGAATCGCGGCATCGGGCACGCGAATAGCCACGTTGCCGGTATTGGCGGTGGAGCGCAATGGCAGCTTGGTGCCGGCGCGCACGATGATGGTGAGCGGTCCCGGCCAGAAGTGGTCGGCAAGTTTGTCTAACAATGAATCGCTATCGCGGGCCAGCGTATAGGCTTGCGCCAGGCCGGAGATGAGCAACGACAGCGGCTTGTGTTTTTGGCGGGTTTTGATCTGGTAGATCTGCTCGACCGCATGAAGATTGACGGGGTCGACGGCCAGACCATAAAACGTATCGGTGGGCAGGGCGACGACACCGCCCTTGCGCAGGCACGAGACGATGTAATCGATCCGGTCTGGTTGTGGTTCGTCGGGATGGACGCGCAGTATTTCCGCCGACAAGGCTACCTCGGTTCCCGAATAGAAAGAAGAGGCTACAAAGACGGAAACTATCACAGCACCAGCCGTGGTGCAAGTTGGAAGGCGGCTTTTAGCTGCTAGCTTCCAGCTCTTAGCTCGAGCGAGCCGGATTCGAAGCCTTACCGGGAACTGTAAGCCGCGGCTCGATTCGCGGCGTCAAGATCATTGAAAATCGGATTTGATGCGGGGACGGCGCGACCGACGGACCAGCCTAAGGAAACCCCACGCCGAAGCAGCAAACGTCCGATTCGCCTCCTCGGCGCCGTGAATTCGAGCCGCGCAGCCACTATAGAATCGCTTTGAAGGTCGAGTGAGCGATGCCAATCCGCGTGGTTGAAAGCAGGCAAAACGCGCGAGTGAAAGAACTGCGGAAGGCGTTCGCGCAGCCGGCGCGCGAAACACCCGGACTTGTGGGCATTGAAGGCAAGAAGATGCTGGAGGAAGCACTGCGCTCGGGGTTGCGCGTGAGGACTGTGTTCATGGCGCAGGGATCGGAACGGCTGTTGGGGCCGCTGTGCCTGGCGCGCGAAATAGAGATTCTCGTAGTTCCGCGCGCGATTCTCGACGCTGCTCTCGCGACCGAGACACCGCAGTCTGTTGCCGCACTGGTTAAGCCGCCGCGATGGACCTGGGAAGAGATGCTCAACCAAAGCCAGAAAAAAACACTGATCGTTGCGCTTGCGGGCATCCAGGACCCGGGGAATCTGGGGACAATCCTGCGTTCGGCCGAGGCATTCGGCGCATCGGGCATCGTGAGTTTGCCGGGAACGGTGAGCGCGTGGAATCCCAAGACGGTGCGCGCCTCGGCGGGAAGCGTTTTTCGTGTTCCGCTGCTGGCGGCAAGCGAGAAAACCTGCCTTGAACGGTTGCAAGAGGCGGGCGTAAAGGTTTTGGCCACGACCGTGGGCGATGCGCAGCCTGCTGATCGGGTCGACTTGGCTGGTGCGGTGGCTCTCGTCATCGGCAACGAGGGCAACGGCGTTGCAGACGATCTGGTCGCGAAGGCCGACGGCGAGATCACGATTCCATGCCCTGGCCCGGTGGAGAGCCTGAACGCGGCCGTCGCGGCCAGCGTGCTGCTGTATGAAGCCGCGCGGCAGCGTGAAGCTCCGATCTGCAAGCCCGCTGACCGACCGCAACACTCCTCCAAGAGCCTGCCCCACGCAGTGGCACATCGAGGAGTGCGGCGATGAACCTCTTCGACAACCAACCCGACCAGCCGCCGACCCAGCCACGACACTCCTCCAAAAGCCCCCTCCACGGAGTGGCGCCGCTGGCCGAGCGCATGCGGCCGCGCAGCCTGGAAGAACTGCTGGGGCAGGAGCACCTGGTCGGCCCCGGCAAGCCGCTGCGCGTGCAGATCGAGCGCGACGATACCAGTTCGATGATCTTCTGGGGCCCTCCTGGCGTGGGCAAGACGACGCTGGCCAAGATTATTGCCGAGACGACCAAGGCCAGTTTCATCGAGTTCTCGGCAGTGACCAGCGGTATCAAGGAGATCAAACAAGTGATGGCGGACGCGGCGAAGGCGGCGGAGCTGCATTCGCGCACGATTGTCTTCGTCGACGAGATTCACCGCTTCAACAAGGCGCAGCAGGACGCGTTTCTGCCGTATGTGGAGCGGGGAACGATTCGGCTGATCGGCGCAACCACGGAGAATCCGTCGTTTGAGATCATCTCGGCGCTGCTCTCGCGCTGCCGCGTGTATGTGCTCGAGCCGCTTGCCGAGGGTCAGATCGCAACGCTGTTACGCCGCGCCATCGAAGACCGCGAACGCGGCCTCGGCGCGCAGGAACTCACGGCCGATGACGATGCGCTGGAGATGATAGCAAGCTATTCGAGCGGCGACTGCCGCAGCGCCTACAACACGCTGGAGGTGGCGGCGCAGCTCGCCCTTGCTGACGAGACGAAACACATCTCCAAAGGTAAGGCCGCGGAAGCCGTTCAGCAGCGCGTGTTGATGTACGACAAGGCAGGCGAAGAGCATTACAACCTGATCTCCGCGCTGCACAAGAGCGTGCGCAACAGCGATCCCGACGCAGCGCTCTACTGGCTGGGGCGCATGCTGGCCGGCGGCGAGGATCCCCTGTATCTGGCGCGGCGCATCGTGCGCATGGCGATTGAAGATATCGGCCTGGCCGCGCCCGAAGCGCTGAACCTTTGTTTGTCAGCGAAGGAGACGTACGATTTTCTCGGCTCGCCGGAGGGCGAGCTGGCGCTGGCCGAAGCCGTCGTCTATCTCGCGCTCGCGCCCAAGTCGAATGCGGTGTACACGGCATTCGGCGCCGTGCGAGAAGACATTGAGCATACCCGGCAAGAGCCGGTTCCGCTGCACCTGCGCAACGCGCCCACCAAGCTGATGGAAGAACTGGGCTACGCCGAGGGATACAGGTACGCGCACGACGAGGCAGGCAAAGTGGCCGACATGGATTGCCTTCCCGATTCGCTGAAAGGGCACAGGTGGTACCACCCCACGCAGGAGGGCCGCGAGAAGCAGCTGGCGCAGCGGCTGGAAGAGATTCGCAGGATCAGGGCCGATAAGCGTAGTGGTCCCTAGCTGTCGCGTTTCTGATTCCTGTTCCCTGATCTTCAGTCTTCCCGCGTATTCGTGTTGCCCTTCTTCGCGTCGCCGTTGTCTTTCTCTTCTTCCGTGCCGGTTGAATCGGCGGGGTCAATCGTGCCGAGTGAGTCGTTGACGACGCCGTCATCCTTAGTGTTTTCTCTCCGACTGCCGGGCAGTTCGTGCGTTGGTTCGGTTTTAGCGCTCATCGCGTCTCCTCGGCGTTAAGATGCCAAGCAGGCGAACCGCGTTGGGTAGAGGCCGCAACGGATGCATC
>Ga0187887_10004585_pt1 | contig 10260 bp, 7 predicted proteins | sample June2016WEW_7_10_FD_132977 | JGI IMG/M metagenome (GOLD analysis project Ga0187887, IMG submission 132977) | Peatland microbial communities from SPRUCE experiment site at the Marcell Experimental Forest, Minnesota, USA - June2016WEW_7_10 | ecosystem: Environmental > Terrestrial > Soil > Wetlands... | reverse complement strand
GGTGAGCAGCGGAATCAGGCGCGGAATGAATGCAGGATCCTGCGTGGCCTCGATGATCAGCGTGAGTTTCATGGCCGGAGCGGCCATCTCGACGGCCGCTTCGGGGCTCTCATATTTCGCGCCGTCCACAATGTCGGCCCAGCGGATCAGCTCGGCAACGGGCGCAGCGTTGAATCCGTAGCGAGTCGACGCGATGTGCGCCAGAAAGCTGGTGCACGACGTGTAGCTGGGATCGAAGAACTTGTGTGCGGCGCACACCGGGTCGCGCTGGCAGGCAAGAAAGTTCTCACGGTCCTGCTCGGTGAGAAACGCCGACTGGTGATGATCGAACCACCAGGTGATGCGCGGCGAGGCTGAGTACTTGAAGTCCACGATGGCATTCTCGTCGCCCGTGAACTCGCTCTCATCGAAGAGCGCGCCGGCGCGATGCACCAGCCCGTGATATTCGTACTCCGCACCCGCGGCTATGCATTCGCGGTGGAAGCGCGTGAACAGCGAGGCTGAGCAAGCTCCGTCAAAGCATTTGTCGTGATAGAAGACGCGAACCCGCACCACTTGGACTCCTCTCCAAGAAGCGAATGCCAAAAAGCCGGAACTGTTAAGAATCAAGTCCTCGGCCAAATGTGTCAAGCGGGGGAAGCGTGGCGAAGCTGTTTCTTGCTGTATCGCTCCCTCGCTCCCTGTTGTTCCGTGGCCTTTGTCACTAGCCGCATACCACCCCATCGGTTACCCTCAAGAAATCCATCCGCGAATGACGACCCCGGCCGCTCAAGCTCGCTACCCGCTCACCCAGGGCGTCAACCCGTGGATGGTGACAGCCTCGGTGATGCTGCCGACATTTATGGAAGTGCTCGACACCGCCATTGCGTCGGTGGCGCTCCCATACATCGCCGGCTCGCTGTCGGCCTCGAACTCCGAGGCCACATGGGTGCTCACCAGCTACCTTGTTGCCAACGCGGTCATCCTGCCCGCCTCGAACTGGTTCGCCCGGCGCTTCGGCCGCAAGCGCTTCCTACTGACCTGCGTCATTCTGTTTACCGTCGCGTCGTTTTTCTGCGGCGCGGCGCCGTCGCTGGCCGTGATTCTGCTTGCTCGCGTGCTGCAAGGGGCGGGCGGCGGCGCGTTGCAGCCGCTCTCCCAATCCATCCTGCTCGAGAGTTTTTCGCTCAGAGACCGTTCCAAGGCCATGGCCGCGTATGGCCTCGGCATCGTGGTTGCTCCCGTCCTCGGCCCCACGCTCGGCGGCTGGCTCACCGACACCTGGAGCTGGCGCTACGCCTTCTACATCAACATTCCCATCGGCATTCTTGCGGTCATCATGATCAGCCGCTTCGTCCACGACCCGCCCTACATCAAGAACGCTAAGGTGGGACCGTTCGACAACATCGGTTTCGGCCTGCTTATCGTGTGGACCGGCTGCCTGCAGATCGTCCTCGACAAAGGCCAGGAGGACGACTGGTTCGGCGCCGTCTGGGTGCGCTGGGCGGTCGCCGCGCTCGTGGTCGCGCTCATCGGCTGGCTCTGGCGCTCCTGGGCCAATCCCAAGGGTCTCGTCGATCTGCATATCCTGAAAGACCGCAACTTCCGCACCGGTTTGTTCATGATCGCCATGCTCGGCATGTGCATCTACATCACCATCGCGATCCTGCCGCTCTATTACCAGGAAATCCTCGGCTACACTGCCTTCACCGCCGGCCTGGTCGTCGGCCCCCGCGGCATCGGCTCGTTCATCGGCTCGCCCATCATCGGATTTCTTAATTCCCGTTTCGATCCGCGTAAGCTGCTTTGCCTCGGCTTCCTCGGCTTCGCTGTCTGCGCCTTTATCTTCGGCACCGTCGATCTCGATATCGGCCCTTACACGCTGCTCATTCCCATTACACTCACCGGGTTCGCGCTGAGCTTCGTCTTTGTGCCGCTGGCCACACTGGCCACTTCCACCATCTCCCGAAACGACATGGGCAACGCCACGGGACTCTTCAATATGCTGCGCAACATCGGCGGATCGATTGGCATTGCGATGGCCACCACCGCGCTCATCCGCCGCGCCGATCTCTACCAGACCTACCTTGCCGCCAATCTCTCGCCCTCCGGCGCCGTACTGCAGCAGAAGTCGGCGGCCATGGCCTACTATCTCGGCCATCGCATCGGCCCGGCCAGCGCGCGCCCCGGCTCCTTCGGCCTCATCTACGGGCTGATGCAGCAGCAGGCGGCGATGCGCGCCTACGTCGACGTCTTTCGCTGGACGGCCGTTCTAGCTCTGATCTGTGCTTGCGCTGTGTGGCTGTTCAAGAAGCCGGCGAAGCTCGGCGGGGCGCCGCCGGGGGCGCACTAGCTCGTTTCGTCCCTGCGGCGACCCCGCTGGTCACTCTCCCGGTCCATCAAGCTAACCTCTTATTCGTCCGGCCGTATCATTCCCCACAGAGGTCGCCATGCAATCGCTGCTGCAGGACATCCGCTACGGCCTTCGCTCGCTCCTCAACTCTCCCCGCTTTACCGTTGGCTCCGTTCTCACCCTCGCGCTTGCCATCGGCGTCAACACCGCCATGTTCAGTATCATTCAGACCGTGCTCCTCGAGCCCTGGCCTGTCAAAGATCCCGCCCGCGTTATCGCCGTTCTGCAGCGCCAGGCTGACGGCAACCAGAACAACTTCTCCACCGCCGACTTTCTGGATTGGAAGGAGCAGGGCGGCCTCCTCGCCCATATGGGGGCGCACGTTGCCTGGCAGTTCAACCTCAGCAACCCAGGCGAAACTCCCGAGCGCATTATTGGCGGCAAGATTTCTTACGACCTCTTTCCCACTTTCGGCGTCGTGCCAGTTCTCGGCCGTTTCTTCACTCCCGAGGAAGACGCGCCGAACTCGGGCCACTTCGTCCTGCTCTCAAACACCATCTGGAAAAATCGCTTCAGGTCCGATCACGCCATCGTCGGTAAGGCGATCTCGCTCGACGGCGCGCCTTACACCGTGGTTGGTGTCATGCCCGCCGGCTTTTCCTACTTCGGCAACAAAGACCTGCTATGGACCCCGCTCGAGCTCGAGCGGGGCGGCGGCATCGGCGGCTCGCCCAACATCCATTGGCTTCTCGGCTTCATCCGCCTGCCCGATGGCATGACCCTCAAGCAGGCCCAGGTCCAACTCGATTCCGTTGCCGCTCGCCTGCACCAGGAAAACGCGACAGCTGACGTGGGCTTCGGCCTTTCTCTTCTCTCCCTCAATGACAATTTCGCCGGCAGTGTCCGCCCCGCTCTGGTCATGCTCATGAGCTGCGTGGGTTTTGTGCTGCTGATTGCCTGCGCCAATATCGCCAATCTGCTCCTCGTCCGCAGCACCGCACGCCGGCGCGAGATGGCGGTTCGCACAGCGCTCGGCGCATCGCGCCTCCGCATTGTCCGCCAGTTACTCACGGAAAGCGTTCTGCTCTCCGTCGCCGGCGGCCTGCTCGGGATCGGCCTCGCCTTTGCCGCACTGCGCGCCGTTCTCGCCCTCCATCCGCCAAGCGTCCCGCGGATGGACCAGGTCTCCATCAACTTCACTGTCCTCGCCTGCTCGCTTTTCGCGTCACTCCTGGTCGGCCTTCTCTTCGGCCTCGCGCCTGCCGCGGGCGCTGCGCGCCTCGACGTCAACGAGGGCCTGCGCGGGCGCGCTGGTTCTTCCTCGCGTGGATTCGCAGGTCAACGCGCCCTGCTGATCATCGTTGAGAACGCTCTGGCCTGCATTCTTCTCACTGGAACCGGCCTCGCGCTCTCGAGCCTCTGGTCGATTCGTAATGTAGACCTCGGCTTCGTCCCCGCCAACCTGCTTACCTTCCGCATCGCTGCGCCATCCACGCTGACCGGTCAGCAGGTCACTGAGTTCTATCGCCAGGTCGGTGATCGCGTCCGCGCCATCCCCGGCATCGCGTCGGCCGTCATCGCCCGCAACCTGCCCATGAGCGGCGCCGATCCCTCCATGCCGATCGCGGTCGACGGCAAGAACCCTGCTCCGGTGCAGGGCGAAATCGTGACGCGGTATCGCGCCGTCGGCGACGGCTACTTTCGCACCCTGCAAATCCCCATTCTGCATGGTCGCGACTTCAACGCCGATGACACCGCAAGCTCGCCCTTCGTCGCAATCGTCAGCCAGTCGCTGGAGCAAAAATACTGGCCCGGTGAGAGCCCCATCGGCAAGCATGTCAAGCCCAACTTTAACGGCAGTTCCTGGTGCACAGTGGTTGGAGTCGCGGCTGATGTCCGCCATTGGGGCGCAGATGTTGACATCGAGCCCACAGCCTACTATCCCTACACGCAAATTCCCGACTCCATCCGCCCCCTGCTCGAAGCCACCATGAGCGTCGCCGTCCGCAGCGGGTTGGCTGAGAACGCACTGCTCTCCTCCATCCGTGCCGCGACTGCCCAGGTCAGCACCTCGACACCGATCTTCGACTTTCAGTCCATGACCAGCATGGTCTCTGACTCCGGCACTCTCCGCCGCTTCGACCTTTCGCTGCTTGCCATCTTTTCCGCACTCGCCCTCACGTTGGCGGCCGTGGGCGTCTACGCCGTCACCGCGTACTCCGTCTCACAGCGCACGCGCGAAATCGGCGTCCGCATCGCGCTCGGCGCAGGCCGCCACGATGTGCTCCGCCTCATTCTGGGGCAAAGCGGGCGGCTCGCTCTCGCCGGGATTCTCATCGGCGTTCCAGCAGCCTTCTTGCTGCGCAAGCTCATGGCGAGCCTGCTTTACGGCATTGGCGAGAATAACCCGATTGTTCTGGTATCGGTTCCCATGGTCATGATGCTTGTCGTCTTGATTGCCTGCTACGGTCCTGCCCGTCGGGCCGCAACCACCGATCCCATCCGAGCTCTTCGCGAAGAATAGTCCGCGTGAAGAGTCGCGGGAGACGAACCCCGTGAGTCTCTTTGCAGGCGGGCCGTTTCTGAGGCGGCCGAAACTCGGTCGGCCCCGCCCGGTAAGCACTGGCTTCTTCGTGCCCTCTCCAAGATCAAGCTGTTTCGACCCGGCTCGCACACGATATAGTGGCGGCATGCCTGCACGATCGTCGCGCTTCCCCAGTCTAAGATTCTTGGCTCTTTTCGCCGCGGCCTACGCCCTGGCCGTTGCGGCACACGCGCAGACTCCGGGCGCTTCCAGTGCGCCTGCCACGCACACCCTAGTCATTGACGGCTTGGGCAAAGGCGCGGTGCCGCTCGACGGACCCTGGCAATTCCACACGGGCGACGACCACGGATGGGCGGCGCCTAGCTACGACGACTCTCACTGGGAGCAGCTCACCGCCGACAAGACCTGGGGCGCGCAAACCCATCCCAGCTACACCGGCTTTGCCTGGTACCGCCGGACCATCAGCCTAACCCTCGCCCCGGGTGCAGAATCGAATCTCGCCCTCCTCGTCCCCGCGGTTGACGATGCCTATGAACTTTATTGGAATGGAGTTAAGGTAGGGCAGCTCGGCAAGCTGCCGCCTCATCCGGTTTTCTACGAGGGTGTTCCGGCACAGACCTACGGCTTGGGATCGATCCGCAAGGGGGTGCTGGCAGTGCGTGTGTGGAAGTTTGCGCTGGCTTCGAACGACCCCGACAGTTTGGGCGGCTTTGAGGCTATGCCGCTCTTGGGCAGCCCCGCCGTCATCGCCGCGGGGAAGGAGCAAGCCGATTTTCACTGGCTGCGCGCCCAGCAGTTCCGCTTCGGGCTCGCGTCTCTTTACGCGCTGGTATCGATCCTCGCTTTTCTCGCCTGGCTGCGCGATCGCCATGAATGGCTGCTGTTCTGGATGAGTCTCTTCGCTTTGATGTTGACGATGGACGTGGTGCTGGGTAGTTTGCGTTTGCCCTGGAACTATGCGTTGCTTTTGTTCCTGACTCAGCTTTCGATTGCCATTCGTGAGGCCGCGGGGTGGTTTCTGCTCGTTTGGCTGCTGCAACTCAACCAGAGGCCGAAACTGGTGTTTTACGTACGACTCGCCGCAATTGTCGGGATCGTCTCCGCTGCCATCGATGGGAGTCTGGCCTTCTTTTATCCCGATCACCTCGCCTTGGTTCCGATGCAGATTGCCGATGCGATTACCACGGCTCCTGCGGTTCTCTTCGAGTGCATTCCGGCCGTTCTGGTCGCATTCGCAATCTTCAAGCGTTCGCGCCTCGACTCGGCTCGCTGGACGGTTGCTATTTTGGCCTTTTTGAACGCCACCGTGTACTGGATCGAGAACCTCATGCAGCAGGGTGTGCGCTACACCCACTTCACCATTTCCGACAGGATCAATGCACCTCTCTTCCATCTGGTGGGCAACAGTTTCAACCTGCCCACCATCCTTCGTACATTGCTGTTTCTCTCCATTGTGTATGCGGTGATTCGATACACCGTCGACAGCCGCCGGCGTCAGAACGCCCTCGAACTGGAGTTCCAGAACGCACGTGAGCTGCAGCAGGTTCTGGTGCCGGAAACGCTGCCCGCTCTGGCCGGATTCAACCTGACCAGTGCCTATCGCCCCGCGCAGGAGGTGGGCGGCGACTTTTTCCAGATCATTCCGCTCGAAGAGGGTTCCACGCTGGTGGTGCTGGGCGATGTGAGCGGCAAAGGCCTCAAAGCCGCCATGGCGGTTTCGATGATCGTGGGTGCTGTGCGCACGCTGGTGGAAACAACGTCGAAGCCCGCGGAGATTCTCGCCGGCCTCAATCGCCGTCTCTTCGGCCGACTCCAGGGAGGCTTTGCCACCGCGGTGGCGCTCCGGCTGGATGGCGACGGTACATGCACGATCGCCTGCGCCGGCCATCCTGCGCCTTTCGTCAACGACCAGGAGCTGGCATTTCCGGGCACGCTTCCGCTCGGGGTCCTGCAAAAGGCGACATATGAAGAGACCAGGTTTCAATTGGGCGAGCGCGACCAGCTGGCTCTTTATACCGACGGACTTCTCGAAGCCCGCAGCCAGAGCGGCGACCTCTACAGCTTCGGCCGTCTTAAGACGCTGTTTGCCAGCCGTCCCACCGCCGAGCAGGCCGCCGAGGCAGCCGTCAACTTCGGGCAGGACGACGACATCACTGTCCTTACGCTGACCCGCGTGGCGGCGGGCGCATGAGCGCGGCGGCCGAGCCCACGTCGCCGGGTCTCGCCGGCTGATTGCAAGATCCCTGTGCGTGAAACTGTTTTTTGAAGCATGAAAACAAGAAACCGCTGCGCGCATGGAATACAACCATCCCGGTTCGCTGAGTGTCTTACTTAAATGAGCAGTCGCTGACTGCTGACGGGTTTTGGCCGATCGGTAGAGAGAGCCTGCCTCCATCTCGGGGCATCTTGCAACGCGGCCTGAAGGTCACCGCGTGATCGCTATTTCGAGGGTCGGCTACGCAATTTCACAGATAAGCGATCGGAGCAAGGTGCGGGCGCTCGTGACGCCATCAGAGGCTAGGAGTGTCCATAGGAGTATGAATGAAGCAGCAGTGTTCCACACAGCCGGACCAATCCGCATCAGCGATCTATACCGTTATTCAAAGCCTTATCGATAGCCAGGAAGCTCTCGTCGAAGTCGGCGAGAAGCTTGAAGACGCGGATCTCAAACGATTTTTTCTCGCCGAGTCGTTGAGACGAGCCGAGTTTCGCGGTGAATTGGAGTCGATCCTGAATCAGGAGGGCGTGGGCAACCTCCTCGAAGGTGAAACAGAGCCCGGTCCGGTGCGGCGCGTTCTGGCAGAGCTGCGGCTGCGGTCCCACGAAGCCGGCGGCCACCGGTTGCTGGCAACCGCCGAGCAAGGTGAAGACGCCGCGAGGGAGGCGTACAGCAGGGCAATCAAGACTTTTCCACCAACGCCTATTCTGCAGTTGTTGAGCTCGCAGGCAGCGCACATAGAGGAGTCGCGTGACTTCGTGAAGGCTGCACGGGAGAGCGCAGCCTACGAACTCTCTGCCCGCGACCGCGCCGCCTGAAACGAGCAGCGCTATTACTCCCTTGTCCCTGCTTTTCACCCTCGCGCGGTAAAACGGGCGGAAGGCCTTAGTCCGTTGGCGCCAAAGGCACAAACTTCTTCTGCTTTTCGTCGTACTCTTCAATCCGCCCAGTCAGGATGTCGTAGTACCAGCCGTGCACCGTGAGCCGGCCGGCCGCCTCGGCCCGCGCCACCGGCGGTTGCGCGCGCAGGTTCATCAATTGCGCCACAACGTTGCCGCGGATGAGCGAGGCCAATTCCGCGGCGTCGCCGTCGGCAGCACTCACCGGCTGCTTGTTGGCGAATGCCATCTCCACATGCTCCAGCCAACGCTTCGCCTTGGGCAGGTTCTCAAGGCTCTTGTGGTCGAGCGCCGCCTTCATCGCGCCGCAGTCCGAGTGGCCGCACACGATGGCGTGCCGCACCTTCAGCACCTCCACGGCATACTCGATGGTCGCCGTCACGCCGTCCACGTCGTCGCTGGTGGGCACAACGTTGCCGATGCTGCGCGAGATGAAAAGATCACCCGGCTCCGTCCCCAGAATCAAATCGGGCAGCACGCGCGAGTCAGCGCATGTGATGAACAGACACTCCGGCGCCTGGCTCTCGGCCAGCAGATGAAAATGGCTCTTCTTCTCAGGGAATACGTCCGCCAGAAAGCGTTTGTGCCCTTCGATGAGTTTTTGCATTGCGCCTCCCGCAGAGTCTGCTGGGTCCTGTCCCAGCCTATCGCACCGTCCGCGAAGGGCCTTCGCGGCTCATCGGGCTCGCATAACGATAAGAGCAGCAGAGACAAATGCGTCGGTCCACATTCCTGCAGACAAAATCCATTGCGTTCCCTACACTGTTTCAAGCATGGCCATTGCGGACCCACTGACCATCGATGCTCTCCCCGGCGGTAATCCCGGAACGCTAATTTTGCGCCTCTCTGGACCAATCGTCCTGGCCAATCTTCTTCCACTTCGCGCGCAGCTTCGCAGCGGCGAACCGCCTCGGCTGACCATCCTCGACCTGACCGGCGTTTCGTACATTGACTCCTCGGGGATGAGCGAGATCATTAACCACGAGGTCTACTGCCGCGACAAACATGCACGCCTCGCTCTCGCCGGAGTCTCTCCCCGCGTCCTCGGCATGTTGCAGATCACGCGATTGGATAAGGTTCTGACCATCGCGGCCACCGTCGAAGATGCCGAGGCGATGGCCTAATTTTCCGCCCCCGGTAACCAATCTCGATCTCATCCGTGAACTTGCCCCCGGTCGACCGCTCAAACCACACCCAATCGCGTCCACAGAGTGACAATAGAAAGGGAGAGACGCATGCGCAGGGCCGCACACCCGGCCGTCCCACATTCTGCCGCCGAGGAGCACCCGCCGAACCGCGCGCACCGGGTGTCGTTCACTATCGCCATCACCTGGATCGGCCGGCTTCTCGATTTCCGCGATCGCGTCCTGGGGTGGGCCGATGCCGGCCGCATCCCCGCAGGAATCTACGAACGGGTTGCCCGCCAGGCGATCTCCAGCGGCGCCAGTGCGCTCGACGCGGTGTTCGTCCGTCCGGCCTCAGCTCGCGCGACCGCGGCTGTCCTCCTCTGCCACGGGATCGGCGAGACCGTGGAGCAGTGGTTCGGCGTGCAGCAGCTTCTTGCTGCTCACGGCGTTGCTTCATTGGTGTTCGACTACTCCGGCTATGGCCGCAGTACCGGCCGGCCCGACTGGGTCCGGTTCGAGCACGACGCGATTGCCGCTTTTGCCGCCCTTGAGCAGCTTGCGCCCCAACTCCCGCACGCCGTGCTGGGTTTTTCCCTGGGCAGCGGTGTGGCGGCGGCCACGATCAATCGACTCCGTGCGCACCGGCTGATCCTCTGCGAGGCTTTCACCTCGTTTCGCGACGCCGCCACCGCGCGTTGGATCCCAAAGCGCTTCGCGCAACTGGTGCCGCCCATCTGGCATGCCCGCCGGCCGCTTTCAAAGTGCAGCCTGCCCGTCCTCATCGTCCACGGAGAAAAAGACACGGTTTTTCCCGTGACCATGGCCACAGAACTTGCCGGATACTGCTCACCGCGAGCGGAGATTGTTCTAGTCGCCGACACCACGCACAATCAGCCCTTCCGCAGGCCCCGTCTCGACTACTGGGGCCCGATCATCAAGTGGGTTAACTCGCCCACTCCGTAATCAGTTGACGACATTCTCGCGTCGGGTCTTCCCGACCCCGAACCCCTGAAACCAGACCAAGGCTGGACCTCCGATAGACTGTACTCAGATCATGTTTGAGAACCTCACTGACAAACTGCAACGCGTCTTCAAGAACCTTCGCGGCCAGGGCACGCATACTGAAGAAAACATCGCCG
>Ga0187887_10004584_pt1 | contig 10260 bp, 6 predicted proteins | sample June2016WEW_7_10_FD_132977 | JGI IMG/M metagenome (GOLD analysis project Ga0187887, IMG submission 132977) | Peatland microbial communities from SPRUCE experiment site at the Marcell Experimental Forest, Minnesota, USA - June2016WEW_7_10 | ecosystem: Environmental > Terrestrial > Soil > Wetlands... | reverse complement strand
CTGGAGCGGCACGATTTTACGGAAGCGCGGCAGGCGTTGAACGAAGTTTTCAAAATCCGGCAATCCGATCCGAGTGCGCGGGAGCTGCTGCAGGAGATAGATCAGCGGGAAAAAGATGCCAGCCGCGTTCAGACCGAGAAAGAGCAGCTTTATGGCTCGGCTCTGAAAGCTTACAACAATGGCGAGATCAGCACCGCGCTCAGCAGACTGGAGCGGTTGCTGGACATGGGGCGGCAAGCTCCGGACGCGTCGGTTCCGGATCGCGACTCGGTTTATCAGGGCTTCTACAATCAGATTCGTTCGGAGCGCGATAGTATCCACAACGCGTACGAAGAGGCACGCCGGCATCTCTCCGAAAAGAACTTCAGCCGCGCCCTGGAGATCTGCGACGATTTTGTCGCTAAGTATCCTGGGGATGCGATTTTTCAGGCGCTGAAGCTGGAAGCGGTGGAGCAAGGGCGGCAGGAGCTGTCCGCGTATATCGCCGAAATCGGCAAGCGCGTGGATGCCGAGCCGGATCTGGATCGCAAGGTAAATATCTTCAAAGAAGCTTGTGAGCGCTATCCGAATGAGCTGCAGTTCCAGCAATCGTTGAAGCTGACTCGGGAGCGGCGCGACCTGGTGCAATCGATTGTGGCGAAGGCGCGGCACTACGAAGAGAAGAATTTGTTCACGGAAGCCGTGGGCCAGTGGGATATCTTGCGGAATATTTATCCGAAGTATCCCGGCATCGAAGTTGAAGTGGCTCAGCTGATGAAGCGGCGCGATCAGCAGGCCAAGGAGGAATCCAAGGCGCGTTCGATTGAGGAAATCGACCGTGCGTTGGATGGGGGGGATTTTGCGCGCGGCCGCGATTTGTCGGCCCGTGCGCTGGCCGAATATCCGGGCGACCGGGAATTGAGTGGCCTGGAGCGTCTGGCGCGCCAGGGATTGGAACGGAGCTCGGAAGCGCGGACGCTAGCCACGGACGCACAGACTTTGTCCGCCGACGGGCATTTCGAGGAAGCTGTCACCAGCCTTCGGCGGGCGCTGGAGCTGGATCCCAAGAACCGCGGCATTCGTGAGGCACTGGTGAATGCGCTGATCGGGCAGGCGCAGCCGCTGATGGAGGTGGATTGGCGCGCGGCTGAGCCGCTGGTGCAGCAAGCTTCCGATCTGGACCCCGGACATCCGGGAACGCGCAGCCTGCGCACGTTGATGACGGACATCAAGCGCAAGGAATTTGTGTCGCACTGTCTGGCCGAAGCGCGGGATCTGCAAGCCGCCGGGAATCCGGATAGCGCGCTGACCAAAGTGGAAGCCGGGTTGGCCGTCTATCCGAACGAAGGCCGTTTGGCGCAATTGCAGACGACGCTGCAGAACACCGCTCGTGAGACCCGCCGCAGCAAAGAACGTGCCGGCGACGTGGAAGCGTTGCGCGGGCTCAGGCAAAAAGTGGAGCAGCCCGGCATTGGCGACGAAATGGGTGCGCTGCTGGACCAATCTGCAACGATCCTGGAGAAGCATCCGGACGATCCAGAGATCGGCGCGCTGGCTGCGGAAATCCAGCGTTGGGCGAGTGCATCGGCCGCAACTCGAGTAGTCGGGTCTCCGAAACCTCAGCCTGATAACGCGGCTACGGTTATTCTGGAACCCGCCACGGTTAGAGGGAACGCGAGCGCGGCAGCGGCCAGCGCTTCCGCATCCACTCCGCCGCCTCCACCGCCAGTTCAGGAGCCGCCGGCGAGCGATGGCGCCACACGATCCAGGAGACCAGCTGTAGAAGAAAAGGCCGTCAAGGGGTCGCCATCCAAGGGGCTTTCCCCCTTTCACGTCGCGATCATCCTGGGAGTATTAGTGCTGGCCGGTGCAGCCATCATTTTTACCTACATCCGAAATCGCGCCAAACCGCAGCCTGTCGAGACTGCGATAGCGAGGATTGCGGCCAGCATCCAGACGACGCCCTCCGATGCCACGGTAACCGTGAATGGCCAAGCGCATTCCGGACAAATGGACCTGGATTCTAACGCCACTTACGATGTGGTGGTCTCGCGCGCCGGATACAAGACGCTGCATGAAGCAGCCAAGCGTCCCGAAGCCCGGTGGATTTTCGCGCTGGAGCCGGAGCCGGTGCGCCTGCATTTATCCACGGCGGAAAAGGCCGGCACGATTTTGGTGGATAACGTCGAGAAAGGCCAGTTGACGGAGGGGATGCCGGACGTGGAAGTTCCGGCGGACGGGGCTGAGCATGCGATCGCGCTGCGCAACGGGAACAAAGAGATTCTTTCATTCAGCTTTGCCGCGAAGCCGGGTGAGACACCGCGCGTGAGTGCGCCGAAACCGAGTGACCTGATTATTGTGAGCAGCCTGGGGAGCGAGACGGCCGTCTACAGCGGCTCGACTTCTTTGCGGGCGAATCTGGCAGGGCAGGAACCGCAGCCGATTCCTCCCGAGGGCTTGAAACTTGTGGGTGTGAGCACCACCAACAATGAGCTGGCATTTAGCAATAAGGATCTTCCCAAGATTCTGATCGACCTGGGCAATGCGCCGGTGCTGTACGTGGGGCTGAATGCCGATACGAACGTCGCATATTTGGCTGTCCAATCGAACGTGCAGACGGCTCGGCTCTTCGTGGATGGGCGCGAAGTGAGGGCGAACAAACCCGGGAACTGGTCGGCCGTGGTACGCAAACCCGGACAGCACGTGGTGAAAGTGACCGCTGACGGATATGACGATCACACGCAGCAGGTGGAATTCGTGAAGGACAAGCCAGTGCAGCTGGCAGTGGAGCTGAAGCCGAATGTGGTGGCTACGTCCGCGTTTCTGAGCATCGAAGGTGGCACACCGGGCGCGGAGGTTCTGGTGGATGGCGTGTCCGTGAAGACGCTGGATACGTCCGGCGCCGCGAGGATCGAGGTTACGCCGCAATCGCACAAGATTAGTTTCCGGAAGGATCATTTTGAGTCGGCCGACGCAGTGGCTCGGGCCTTCACGCGTGGGCAGGAGATAAAGCTGGGAGCGAACGAAGCAAAGATGAAGGAGATGGGCCGGCTGCAATTTCAGGTGACTCCGCAGGATGCTCAGGTGAGCTATCACCGGAGCGATCGCACAGAGGTGCAGCACGCCAAGGGACGCGAAGTGGTGTGGGTTGCGGAAGGCAAATACGCGATTACGGCTGAGGCTGCCGGATATGCCGCGCAATCGAAGAACGATGTTGCGGTTTCGTCGGGGCAAGTGGGGACGGTGGAGCTGAGACTACAACCGGAAGCGGTGACCAAGAAATTGGCCGAGGCCGCACAGGAGGCAAGCAGTAAATCGCTGTTTGAAGATTCGTCCCAACTTAAGTCCGTGGATGGAGGTTGGTTGAAGGCCACGGGCGCGGCGGAATATGTCTATTTGAGAGTGGGAGCTCCACGCAGCTTCAATTTGACATTCGCGGATCCCGGCAAGAACGTTTTCGGCAAGCAAAAGAAGATGGAGTGGGTGGTGGACTACGAAAGCGACAAGCAGAAAGTGGTCTATCAATTCGAGGGCAACAAGTTTGAACGGAAGGCGACGTCGGGAGGGAAGCATTTCAATACTTCCATCACGTGCAAGGCCACGGATGACGCTTTCCAGTTTTTTGTTGTCGTTGAGCCGGGCAGCGTTGAAGTGAAATCGCCGAGCTGCGAGAAGGCGGATACGTATGAATCGCCGGATCACGATCTTACTAAGGGGAAGATCGGGGTTAAGCGGGATATTGAGTTTGTGATCCGCTGAGACGTCGGCATGAGTGCCGACGCGGCAGGCAAGAGTGCCTGCGCCACCTTGGGCTACGCTAGCTTCACATGCCGGACGTCGATCTTTTTGTCATCGAAAATGCCTAGGCCCAATTGGCCGGCGATTTCGATGTGTTCTACCTGGCAATTCAAAAAGCCACTCACCGGATCGGGTTTCGAGAGTGCGATGGATGGCATGTTCATGGCGGCGCGTTTGGCGTCGATGGTTTTCAAACCGGTCTTGTCGAGCGCGACGGGATCGGTTGCGAAGTACATGGTCTTGTGCTCCCAGATGTACTTCGGGCGTCCGCCGGGGCCACCGTGATAGGAGGCTTTCACGCCGTCGCAGATGTGGAGGACGGCTTTTTCGCGAATCACAGGCAGGCTCACCACGGACGGAATAAAAATGCCGCAGGCGTTCAAGGTGGGCGTGAGATGGCTGCGATTCACGTTGTTCACCATGCCATGCGACATATTCTTGAGAGCGATGGTGACGCCCGCGGATTGGTGATGTTTTAGAACAGGCAGATTGATGAGCTTGTTTATCTTGGTGGTTACAACTTTCGACACGTAGGAGCGGCGGAAATGCGGATCGCTGAGATTTTCGCCGGGCTTGATCAAGGCCATTTCCATGAAGTGATCGGGATCGTAGCCGCCCATGTCTAACTGGACTTCGTCGTACTTCTGGGAAGCGAATTCGAAGCGCACACCGGGCGGAATCCATTTGTCGATGCCGGCTTCATAAGTTTCGTCGTGATAGCGGTTGAATACGATGACGTCGCTCGCGGGCACGCCGGCCTGTTTGAGACCATCCAGGATGTTGTGCAGCACCGTGGCGTCGGAGCAGAGATTCTTGCCGCCGACTGGGCTCACTTTGATGCCGACTACGTCGCCTTTTTCAAACATGGAGCGCCACGCGTCGGTCCAGCCGGGCGCGCCGGTGAGGGAGGTCATGCCCTTTTCCATCATCTGGCGGATGGGCTGCGGCTGATAGATATTTTGCGCGATGCAGCCGGAGTGTTCCACGGCGACGACGCGGCCAGGGAAGGGTCCAGGCATGCCGGGCTTGGACGTGGAGGCTTTGCTGTGGACCTGGCCGAGAGCGGCGGCTCCGGCGAGAGCGGCGGCGGATCGGAGAAAGTCGCGGCGGCGGGTGGTCATGGACATTATTCTACACGCAGTAGAAGCGTGAATTACTACTGGGCTTCAGCCAGCCGTTTCTTCTTGTACTCCTCGTACTGCTGCTTGAGCGCTGGATCCTTGGGTGATGGATAGATCTCGCTGGATTTGTACTTGCCGGTCTTCATCATCATCTGAGTCCATTCATCGTGAATGTGAAGTTCATCGGCGTTCTTCACAATCTGCTCGACCAGGTGCGGCGGTACGAAGTAGACACCTTCACGATCTCCGAAAACCACGTCGCCGGGCATCACGGTGGCGCCGCCGATTCGGATGGGAACGTTGATGCCGGTGAGCATCACGTTCTCGATGGGGGTGGGATGCACGCCACGGAAATAGGCGGACATCTCGATGGGAAAGATGCCCTCCAGATCGCGCACGCTGCCATCGATCACCATGCCGGTTTTAGTGGCTTGATAGATATACGTGGCCAGATTGTCGCCGACGAAAGTTCCGCCTTCCTCCTTGCCGAAGAGATCGACCACAATTACATCGCCAGGGCCGAGCATGTCGATGACATACTGATTGCCGTTGCGAACGCCGCGCGCCTTGGCCCTCGAATCCAGCACTTCGTTGACATCCGGGCGAAAGGGCATGAACTGCGCGGTCACCGCGCGCCCAATCAATTTCTTCTCAGGATGCAGAATGTGCCAGTGGCCCTCGTACTGGTTTTTGTAGCCAACACGATCGAGAATGGTCCACACTTCTTCCGCGCTCATGGCTTTGAATTTCTCGAGCAGGGCGTCGGGGACTTTGGGGCGGCCGTCGGCGAATCGTTCAAAGGGATTCTTCGCGGTATACTCGATGATCTGGTCGTGGCTGAGCGTGAAGATCTGCGCGTGGGCGGCTGCGCCGGTGAGAAGCGCGGTGATCCACAATATTTTCGATGGCATAACTTTCTCCGGGAAGAGAATATCATGAATCGAGGAAGCTAAAGGAGGATGCGATGGCACTGCGCCGATCATTCCTGTCCCGCTTAGCACTGGTTCCATTCGCACCGCTGCACGGATGGGCCGCGCAGAAGGCGGCCCGGCCGGTTCTGAAGATCCTGATGAAGAGCGCGTGGGGCTCTGACGATCCCACCAAGGCGGCGTTTCCATTCCTACACGGCTTGGCGCTAGCGGAGGCCGGACACGAGGTGCAGATTTTCCTTTTAGGAGAAGCGGTCAACGTGATGCGCAAGACAGTGGCGGCCGCGGTTGTCCCGGTGGGATGGCCGCCGCTAGCCGAAACACTCGAAAAAGTCGCCGGCCGGAACATCCACATCTATGCGTGCGGAGCCTGCTCGCGTGCAAGAGCGATCACCGAAGCGGACCTTAGTCAGTGGGGAGCGAAGTTCGGCAATCCCACAATCTTCGTCTCGCTGGTGGAATGGGCGGATAGGATCATCACGGAATGATGGAGTTGACATGAAAAAGCAGAACCTGGGTCCGGCGCGCCGAGGATTTTTGAGATCGGGCGTGGCGGCGGCAGCCGCGGCGTTCTGGGCCGACGAAACGCTCGAGGCCTTGATGCAGCACACCAACACGGCATCGCGTCCGAGCGATCTGAAAATTACCGATCTGCGAGTGGCTACGGTGGCGCGCGCGCCGATGACGTGCCCGGTCCTGCGCATCGATACCAATCAAGGCATCTATGGCCTCGGCGAAGTGCGCGACGGCGCTTCGAAGACCTACGCTTTGCTGCTGAAGAGCCGCATCCTGGGCGAGAATCCATGCGACGTGGATAAGATTTTCCGGAAGATCAAGCAGTTTGGCTTTCACGCGCGGCAGGGCGGCGGGGTGTGCGGAATCGAAATGGCGCTGTGGGACCTGGCGGGCAAAGCGTATAACGTTCCGGTGTACCAGATGCTGGGAGGGAAATTTCGCGACCGGATACGGATCTACGCGGACACGGTGGAATCGGAGGATCCGAAGATTTATGGCCAGCGATTGAAGAATCGCATGGAGCAGGGGTTCACGTGGCTGAAGATGGATCTGGGAATCGATCTGATTCAGAAGCAGCCCGGAATGGTCACGCATCCGCTAGGTATGGATCCGACGCGCGACGTGACGCAGGTGCAGCATCCATTCACAGGGATCGAGCTTACGGATCGTGGCGTGGCGGCGATGGCGGATTACGTGGGCGCGGTTCGAGAGATTATCGGCATGGATGTGCCGCTGGCAGCCGATCACTTTGGACACATCGGTGTGAACTCCTGCATCAAGCTGGGCAAGGGGCTGGAGAAGTACAACATGGCGTGGCTGGAGGACATGATTCCGTGGTATTACACGGACCTCTGGAAGAAAATCACGGATGCCATTGATGTCCCCACGTTGACGGGCGAAGACATCTATCTGAAGGAGCCTTTCGCCGAGCTTTGCAAGAACCATGCAGTGGATTTGATTCATCCCGATCTTGCTACTTCTGGCGGCATTCTCGAGACCAAGAAGATCGGCGACATGGCGCAGGAATATGGCGTTGGAATGTGTATGCATTTTGCAGGGACTCCGGTTTCCTGCATGGCGAACGTGCACTGCGCGGCGGCTACGGAGAATTTTCTGGTGCTGGAGAATCACTCGGTCGAGGTTCCGTGGTGGGGCGATCTGGTGGAGGGCGTGGGGAAGCCGATTGTGAATCGCGGCTTCATCGAGGTTCCGGAGAAGCCGGGGCTGGGCGTTACGCTGAACGATGAAGTGATGAAGCAGCACCTGTTCGAGCCCGGTTATTTTGAGCCGACGCCTGAGTGGGACAAGGAATCGAGTCACGATCGGTTATTTTCGTAAGGAGAGGAATGAATAAGAGCGCTTTAATTATATTTGTGGCAGCCAGTGGCTTTGCCCAGAGTCAATATGATTTGTTGTTGCAAGGCGGGCACGTGATCGACGCTAAGAGCAAGATCAGTGCCGTGCGGGATGTTGCCATTCGGGATGGAAAGATCGCCGCAGTGGCGGAGCACATCGATCCCGCGCAGGCGTTGAAGGTTGTCGATGTGCACGGGCTTTATGTCACGCCCGGATTGGTGGATATTCACGTCCACGTTTACGCGGGCACCGGTGAGCCGGGGTCTTACGCGGGCGATCTGAGCGTGTATCCGGACGGGTTCACTTTCCGCGCCGGAGTTACGACAGTTGCCGATGCCGGCTGCGCGGGCTGGCGAAATTTCGAGGATTTCAAGCAGAAGGTGATTGACCGATCGAAGACGCGGGTGCTGGCTTTCTTGAATATTGTTGGCTCCGGTATGCGCGGCGTGAAGTACGAAGACGTTTTGGCGGACATGGAAGCGAAGCCCTCCGCCGAGATGGCTCTGCGGCACAAGGGATTGATTATCGGCATCAAGACGGCGCACTACACGGGGCCGGAATGGACTCCGGTGGAGCAGGCGGTGGAAGCGGGAACCATCGCCAACATTCCTGTGATGGTGGATTTTGGAGCGAATCGGCCGGAGCGTCCGATGAGCGAGCTGGTGACCAAGAAGTTGCGGCCCGGCGACATTTATACGCACTGCTATTCCGGATTGAGAAACGAGCAGACGGAAGACGGGCATGTGAATCCGGCGATGTGGGAGGCTCGCAAGCGCGGCGTGATTTTTGATGTGGGGCATGGCGGAGGAAGCTTCGTGTGGCGCATCGCCGTGCCTGCCATCAAAGAAGGCTTTTTGCCCGACTCCATCTCGACGGACTTGCATACGGGCAGCATGAACGCGGGGATGAAAGACATGCTGAACGTGATGAGCAAATTTGTGGTGATGGGAATTTCGGTGGACGATGTAGTGGCGCGGTCCACTTGGAATCCAGCGCGGGAAATTCATCATGAGGAGCTGGGGAATCTGTCGGTGGGCGCGCCCGCGGACGTCGCGGTGCTGAAGATGGAAACTGGAGATTTCGGATTCACGGATACTTACGGGGCAAATTTGCGGGGCAAACAAAAATTAGAGTGCGAGCTGACGCTGCGCGAGGGGAGGGTGGTGTACGATCTGAACGGCATCACGCGGCCGGATTGGGAGAAGCTGCCGAAGGGTTATACGTCGACGGGGGATGCGAGATGGGATGCGATTTCGCCGGCGCCGAGGAAGAGGCAGTAACTTGGCAGGTCAGAGACCTGCCCCACGGGCCTGTCACACAACTGGCCTAGTGGGTTAGGTCGTAGATGAAATAGTTCATCGCTACGCGGAATGCCAGCGATGACCATTTTTCGAGATAGCGTGGTTCATCGGCGCACTCCCACGCATCGCCCAAATCCATGTTGTGGCAGATGACGACCATGATGCGGCCCTTGTCGTCGCGAATGCAGCGCCAGTGCGGGACCTTGCCGCTGGGCCCTTTCTCATAGGTGATTCCGGTTTCGAAGAACTGCGCGCCGGGAACTTGAAATCGCTCGTCCAGATCGAAGAGGGTGTGGAAGATGGGATCGTTGTCGGGAATCTCCTCGATAGCGCGGCCGGGCAGCACCTTCTTCATGCTGTTCATGAAGGTGGACCACTCTTCGTCCCCGTGAAAATCGTCGCACATGAAGAAGCCTCCCCGCGCCAGGTAGTCGCGGAATTGGTCCGCCTGATCGTCCGGCAGCTTCCAATGTCCCACTTCCACGCCGTATAAAACGGGCCAATTATAAACGTCGTCGGTGTGGTCGAATTCGGTGACTTGTTCGGCTAAGCGCGTGTCGATGCGAGTGAGCCGCCGGACGGCCGCCATCAGATGGCGGTCAGAGCGCGGGTAATCCATGGTCCAGTAACCGGGAAACTCGCGGCCGTCTCGCATCTGGAGCCGGCGCTGCGGATAGCCGTAGATATCGGGATAACGGAGCCGGGCGCGCACCCATTCGGTTTTGGTATTGAAGTCGGGCGGGATGGGGAAATTTTCGTACTCGATGGCCGGATATTCTTTGAAAGGCCGCTGCGCGTGGAGCACTCCCCATGCGGAAACAAGCCCAAAGAATCCAACCGCGAGTGCGGTGCGGGGACGCATAAACAACGCTCTTTCGTTGGTTTCAGAATAACACAGGGATGTATTCCATTCGTGCTGGCGAGGGCGCAAATCTGAGCCGCGACGGGAAGGGAGCGCCGGAATAGCACCTCTCTACTTTGCAGTAGCGCTCTTAAGGAACTCGCGCAAAACGGAGCGCGGCGCGGGCCAGTTCCTGGTCCGTTTGGCGGTGCGCGCCGCACCCTTTGCGCTTCTAAGGAACTCGCGCAAAACGGAGCGCGGCGCGGGCCAGTTCCTGGTCCGTTTTGCGGTGCGCGCCGCACCCTTTGCGCTTCTAAGGAACTCGCGCAAAACGGAGTGCGGCGCGGGCCGGTTCCTGGTCCGTTTGGCGGTGCGCGCCGCACCCTTTGCGCTTCTAAGGAACTTCGCGCAAAACGGAG
>Ga0187887_10004578_pt1 | contig 10267 bp, 7 predicted proteins | sample June2016WEW_7_10_FD_132977 | JGI IMG/M metagenome (GOLD analysis project Ga0187887, IMG submission 132977) | Peatland microbial communities from SPRUCE experiment site at the Marcell Experimental Forest, Minnesota, USA - June2016WEW_7_10 | ecosystem: Environmental > Terrestrial > Soil > Wetlands... | reverse complement strand
GCTGTCGTTGCTTGTGTAATGGTGGTTGGCTGAGTCAGCGTTGTCGTTGCAGTTTGCGTCTCGGTGGCAGTGCTAACTTGCGAAACTGTCTTTGTTGTATTCGGTCTAAGGAGTAAATCTCCGCCAAGACCAAGCCCAATGCCCACCACACCTGTGGCAGCCAAGGCTCCCGTCCACTTCAGAACATTTCTTCTTGAAACTGGTTTTTTGGTCACATTGTCATTCGAATTTGACATGATTATTTTCTCTTACCTAGACCTTGTGCTGTCCGTGCGATATATTGCTGATGAAAGGGGAAACCGTTCATGACTGGTCATGACTGTTCACAATGTCGTTCCACCTATTTTAACCCCGGACACGATTCTCAAAGTTGCGAATAAGCAGCAAGAGAGTCTTCTGACAATGGTTTGAGGCGCAACAATTATTGGTCTTACAGGATCACCTGCAAGTATCTTGGAGCGCCTTGATCAACAGATGGATCTCTTCGATCGGCGCTTTGAAAGAAGGAACTGTTAGGGCAGCTGGTTACCTATCTTTATCGAGTTAGATCTTTGAGTATCGAGTTGTCCATGCCAAGAAAGCCCATGGTAATCTTCGCTACTCCCTTGTAAAAATCGGTTCTACCAATTTCCAAGACGTCATTGCACATCGTCGGGAGCCATTTTGTCAAATGTCTCTCAAGGAACACTTCTTGTGACCCCAGCAACCGCCTTGCAGAATCATAGTCACGATTCTTGATCGACTCGGAGGTCTTCTTTGCGAGAAACGCCATGAAACTAAGTTCAGTCGCAACGTGGTCTTCGGGCTCGGTGAACGACTTGTCCGCGCTGAGGCCCGCATCTTCATAGATCTTAAGCACTTGCCTGTACGGCCGCGCCATGATCTTTCTTCCTCCTTGATAGGCGGACTCCGAAGGGTGTGGAATCTTACCCCTTACGCCCAAGAACAGCCCTGCATAATCCTCTGCCAAATCTAGTCGCACATCATTCTCAGAACCATCGGCGACCGACTCGAAGTACTTCCTTATCAAGTCCAATCCGGACATGATCTGCGTTGCCTCTTCGCCATCGCCCGACCCCAGCGACAGGCTTGGAAGCAGATTGCCTCTCCTTGATCTCAGTTCAGAGATCTGTTCAGAAGTCAATTCTCTAGCGTAGATTCCAGAGAGAAAAGAGTAGATGGACGCCCTGTTGGTGTTAATTATAATCTCTTGTTCTTTACTCTCAGGATCCAAATTCGTTCGGGCCCCTTCAGTTTCGCACGCGTACAAAATAAAAAAGAGTTGTTACCCCTCTCCACAATCAAACGTGGGAGGGGAATTTCGCTTATAGTCCTACATAGTATACGTTGGGCTTTGTTCCGTATTCGGGATGCAGCTGCACCGCGCCAAGCGACGCAACCTGTTGTGCAATTGGACTGCTGGAGACACTCATGTCTCCGAATACTAGAGCTCCCACAGGGCACGATGCGACACATTTTGGTTCTGTCTGACCCTGATCCAACAGGTGAGCGCAGAAAGTGCACTTTTGTGGAATCTGTCCGTTTGTATTGAAGAATATCTTGGAGTATGGGCACGCAGGTGCGATCTGTGTCTGTTCAGTGCTAAGATCTGGGTCGATTATGACGATGCCGTCCGGTCTCGTGTAGATTGCCTTGTTCAGCGCAGCCGCTTGGCATGGTGCGTTGCTGCACTGCATGCACGGCATAGGAATATACTTTGCAACAGGGCTCGGATATTTCCCAGCAACTTGGCTGACAACGCTTATCCATTCCTGTCCCGGCTGCACGCTCACGGTGAGCGGCGAGGACGGCGCAGGATAGAACGAAGGCCCGTAAGTCACCTGGCTTTCAGGCTGTGCTGCAGAGTACGGCAGGTAGTCGTTGTCCTCGAACTCGTCTTTGCACGCGTTGGTGCAAATCTTGCATCCAATGCAGAGATCCACCCTGACAAGCATCGCGTATCTCTTCGGCGATATTGTCGACGTTGTTGTCGTTGTTGTGGTAGTTGATGACATGTTCTATTACACTCCATTCCAAACCTGAACGTTCACAAGCGCGTTCGCAAGCATCCCGCCGGTCAGCTCCATGAATCTGTTGTCGATAAGTGCCTCGACGTTTCCTCCAAGGTCTGACGTAGTGGGATCGCCAGGCGTCTTTGGTTGGTACCACGCGCCTTCATAGACGTATAACGTTCCTGGCATGACCCTTTCAGACACGGTTGCACAGCATATAGTTGACGCGCGCTGGTTAAAGATCTGCACAACGGCGCCGTCTGCGATTCCTCTAGCTGCTGCATCTATTGAATTGATATACATTGTTCGATACCCGTTCCTGAACATCTGATCGTTCGTCCTGACCCAACCAATGTTCTGCCACTGCGAGTGCCTTCCGTTCTTTGGATGCGGCGAGAGCATTATCAATGGATACGTACTTGAGATTGGGTTCGTATTACCTTCCGTTGCCGGAATGTATTGAGCCAATGCGTAAGGAGACCCCGTACCGAATGAACTCGCGATGACGTTCGAGTACAATTCAACCAGGCCCGATGAAGTCTTGAGTGGATTTGCCGCTGGGCTCGTGTTAAATCCTGAGAATTGTAGCACGCTCGCTGTCTGTACCGGCGTGGGGAACTGGTAGAATCCCACACTCTGGAATTGTGCGAATGTCAGTGGGATACTTGTGTTAGATGCGTACATTGTCTGTAGCCACTGAGCTGGTGTCTGTCCTCCAGTGAACTGCGTGCCAAAGCCAAGCTTTGTTGCAAGCTGTGTGTATATGTCAAGGTCATTCATTGCATTTGGAACCGGATTGCAGACTGTGTGCATGTAGACTGCGTAGTTCTCCCATGTTGCGATATCGTCCCTCTCTCCCAAGAAAAGCGTCGGGAGGACGATGTCAGCCATCTTCGTACCTGAACCCCACCACGGACCCATTGCATACACAAAGTCGATGTTCGTGCTCTGCAGACCTTGGACTTTCTTCACCATCCCTGGTTGTTGGTTCATCATGTACCCGTTGTCGCTGGATAGAGCAATCAAATGTATTGGCGGTGTACCAACCTTGGGGTAGGTGTATGTGTAATATTGGCCATCAGTTCCAATGCTTCCAAATGAAATTGGTGGACTGAGAATCGCTTCTCCGAGCTGAATATGGGGGATGAAGTTCACTGCGTTGACTGTCATGGCCGTAACTCCAGTAAAGCCCTTCTGACCCGAGCCTGTTGTTGTATAGTTCCATCCACCCTCGCCTCCACCCGCGACTCCTATATTGCCAGAGATGGCGCTCATGCCAATCATCATTCTCAGAGCCTGAATGCCGTTGGTCCTTCTGTTTATTCCGCCGCCTAACTCTCCTGCATTGGCAGATGCATGCATGACGTAGGTTCTCATTGAGGCCCAGTTCTGAGCGAGTTGAGTTATTGTCGCTGTTGGTACTTGAGTAATCGCTGAAGCCCACGCTGGTGTCTTTGCAATTCCATCGGTTGTTCCAAGAACGTAGTTCTTGAATTGAGTATACCCATACACGTGAGCAGCCGCGAACGAATCGCTGATCAGGCTGTTTGTGAACCACACATAGGCAATTGCAGCTAGCAATGCTTCATCAGTGTTAGGCACTATTGGAATCCATTGTGCCCCAAACAGAGCCGCCGTGTCGTTGTAGAATGGATCAATGACTACTTGTTTGATACCAGCCTGTTGGAACTGCTTGAGATAGAGCAGCTGCCTGTAGCCGGCATAGCTTCTAACTGCGGTATCGACTCCCCAGTGAATAATCATCTTGGAGTTTGCCAAGATGTCAGCAATGTTGTTGGTCGAAGTACTTGCAGTAACCCCAATCGCGAGAGGACCCGCCGCCTGGTTTCCAGGATTGCTCGATCCTCCGTACATGATGCTGCATCCACCGAAAAGTGACCAGAACCTTGACCCCCAACCGCTTCCGCTGTATGATGGAGCATAGTTCAAGACCGGAGCTCCAGAGGCGTTGTGGAGAGTGCCTGTCCACTGGTGATCGGTAGGAGTAGCTAGGACTGCACCGACACCGTAAGTGTTCTTCACTCTCGTGAGCTCATTTGCAACTATGGTTAGAGCCTCTTCCCAGGTTATCCGCACGAAACCGCTCTTTCCGCGGTTCTGCTGATTCCTAGCTCCCGATGGGTTGAAGTCTACCCTAATCATCGGGTATCGTATTCTATCAACTGAATAATTTCTATTCCTTCCGTAGTAAGCGTTGGCTGACACTGGAAGATTTGGGACAAGCGGCGAACTCTTGATCCACTGGCCGTTGACAACGTGCGCGTAGAAGGGACCTCCGTCGCCCATCATCGTGTAAAGGACTTCTCCCGTTGGAGGTGCTGCGGTCGTGGTCTGCGTAGTAGTTTGTGTCGTGGTCTGTGTTACAGTTTGATTCTGAGTGGTGGTTTGAGTGGCAGTTTGGGTCTGGGTCTGTGTTGTGGTAACGGGCACAGTTTGTGTTGCGGTAGTTGTAGCAGTATTTGTTTTTGTCGCTGTTGCTGTTGTTGTGGCTGTGGTAGCTTGAGTAATTGTAGTCGGCTGAGTCACAGTCGCTGTTGCGGTTTGCGTTTCTGTATTTGTAGTTGTTTCTGCAATCGTTTTGGTCACATTTGGTCTGAGGAGTAATTCTCCACCTATTCCTAATCCTACACCGACTACGCCCACTGCTGCGAGGGCGCCAGTCCACTTCATCATGTTTCTTCTCGAAACTTGCGTCTTGCTCAAATTCTCATTCTTTTCTGACAAAGGTTTACGACCCACCCAACTCACACGAGTCATGAGATATAACCGATATGAAAGTGGAAAACGGTCATGACAGTTCATGTGCTACAAAGCATATACTTCCAGCAGCGGTACTGGTGAGTCAACAATTCATTCTATGTTCATTCCAAGGACACCAAAAGCCTAGAGGAACATCCAGTGCAAGAGTCGAGCACTACGAATCCATCTTCTTGGTCGGGCAAGACTCTTTTTGGAAACCCGCCGTGTTCAAACATTACTTGGCTCTAATTGTTTTGTCAGCAACTCTTCTCCGAATCGATAGTTTCAACAGTTCATATCCCGAGAGCGCGAAGAATGGAACGTATTCAATCAGAACAAAGCCGACGCTTCTGGACTAACTTGTTGGAACTCTGGAGGGGGAAAAGTAGTGAAATTGAGACAACTCAGCGTTACCGTGCCTGCGAGGAGAATCCCACTCCCTAACTCTTACACAAGTCAAGTGACTGATTGTAGACTGGAGATTTCTGGAGAACTAGGACTTTACAATGATTGTGGCTGACATCCAAGAATGGAATTGGCAATTGTAAACATACGTTCCGGAAACCGTAAAAGTATACGTGAATGTCGCGCGAGGACTAAGAGGGCCAGAATTGAAGCCCTGAGCGCCGGCAGGGGGATAAATGCAAGTTACAGTATGCACTGTGCCATCGTTGTTAGTCCATATCACAGTGTTGTTAACTCCGATCACGACTTCAATAGTCGAGGGAGCGTAACCTGAGGAACTCTGGTTGCCAATTGCACCTTCTACAATTGAGACGTCGACCACCCCTGCATTTGAGCTCGAACTAGTTGTCGTGCTACTCACGGTAGTTTCGAGAGAACCAGTCGAAGTGGTTGATGACGAAATTGAACTCGTCAGAGTAGTCGTTCCCTTCGGAGCGACAGTGGTAAGATATCCGGCGGCCGCAATTAAGACCACCACAGTAATGGCAAGCCCGGCCCACATCGTTCTTCTTACCAAATCATCTTGTAAGATATGTAAGGATCAATTTGAGCGTTTCTTTCACTCTTTAAAGAAAACTGAAGTTTTGCTTACTACTTTCAACATTAGGCGATTTTAGGGGGGTTGATTGTAATGCAGATTGTTTGAGATTCCACACCCTGCGTTTCAAATCCAATTTGCATTCATGCTTCAGAATGCGCAGCTCGAGGTTTAGCCGATTTCCAACTAGAATTTGAACGCCACGGCGTTGTCGTCAATCGAAAAATCAACGTTAGTGCCCGCTGAGGCAAATAGCGCCTTCCAGAAGGAGGCGCAAAGTAACGACCATTTCGATCCGGCGTAGTGCACCACAAAGATCAGTTTTCGTCCGTTGAATTCTGATTCATGAACCTCGTAAAGAAGTTTCATGGTTTCCAAAACACTTTCAGCAGTCAATGTTCCCGAAACTGTAACGGGAAGATCCCTAAGAACTATATCGTTTGCCAATTCCTTTCCAATTTCTGACATTCGCTCATCAGAAAGTCCTTCAGTAACAAGTCTAAGTGATTGACTGGGAACATGTATTCGCTTGACCGCGCATAACGCGCGATCCCGCTTGAGATTAGTCAGAATCAATTTGTTAATAATTGCGTTGGCGCTTAGGCTGCGATCTCTTGCTTCTTGTTCGAGAAGATAGGAAGCTTCTTCATCTAGCCTAAATGTCTTGTTATGAAGTTCTTGCATGTTTATTCGCCCTATTGCTCTTTGCCATCAGTATTGCATAAAGCGTGCGATATAACGCGTTTGAACGGGGAAACCGTTCATGACCGTTCGTATACATAGAAGTTTGTTCAAGAAGCAAATTGAAAGAATGAGTAAAGAGCCCCTTAGCAGGTCTCAGGAACCTAGTGACGAAAGAATCCAGCGGTGATTCAGTGTGCAATTACCGGCTTGATTGATTTCACCTCAAACTTGAACACTACTGCATTATCATCAATGGCGAGTTCAACTTTCGTCCCAACGGATTCAAACATTGCTTTCCAGAAAGACCCACACAACGACGACCACTTCGATCCAGCGTAATGCACAATAAAAACCATTTTTCGCCCGTCGTGTTCTGACTCATGAACTTCATAAATGGACTTTATTGTATCCAAAATGCTTTCAGCCGACATTGTCCCCGAAACTCTAATTGGAAGATCCCTAAGAACGACATCGTTTGCCAGCTCCTTACCCATCTCGGCCATCCTCTCATTGGAAACTTCTTCAGATAGAGCTCTAATTGTCTGACTGAAAGCATGAATGACTTTCACAGCATTCATTGCTCTCTCGGTCTTGAGATTCTTCATAATCAGTCTGTTGATAATCGCGTTTGCACTTTCGTTCCAATCATTCGCCTCTTGTTCAAGAAGACGAGAAGCTTCATTACTAAGTCGGAAAGTCTTGTTGTGTTCAAGCTCTAACGAGTGAGCCATATCGATCACTTGTACATTAGCGATAGTGCAATATAATGTAGATGAAAGGGGAAACCGTTCATGACCGTTCAATTGTTCGCAAACAAACAACATTGGTGAACAGGTGAGTCAAGAACAATGGCTCAGAAGTGCGAATGACTAGTCCCACGGGACTTGTCAGTTCTCTTGTTATTGAACGCACTCCCCAAAGATAAGCGCGTCGCCCAACATTATTCCGACCTTCAGAACGTTTCCCATTGATTCATCCTATTTCTTCTTCTCATTGCTTGAAGGTCTTCTAACCAAGAATCCCAAAGTAACTCCAAGCATCAGAGCAACGGCAGTGGCGGTAAGAGCCCAGACTACCAGTATCGTTGGCGAGTTTGACAACTCTGCGGAAGAGGAACTTGCGAAGCCTGTGGATGACGAGAATGTAGTCCTTGTTGTGGAATTAAGAGCGTAAGCGTAAACGCCGAGAGCGGCGCCATTCGATATGCTCGGGGAACTGGCAGAAGTTCCAGTTATCAGATAACCATCTGCAACAGTCACACCACTCCAGATTCCGACAGGAAGGGAAGAGTTGAGGAGCACCTTTCCGCTAGATGTAGAAACACCATAAAGATTTCCAGTCTGGGTGCCGAAAAATACTACTCCATCTGCAAGAGCTACAGATCCCACAATGTCAGTTGTCTCGAGACTCCAAGAAACGGATTTGTTAGTAGGAAAGTATGCGGAAAGGACTCCACACCCGGGGCATGTGAAATTTGCCGAGGTGTTGCCCGCACCCTGTTCAGTACGACCAGGAATGAAGACTTCCAGACTTGCACCTTCACCAAGAAAACCTGCCAGTCCAATAATCTGACCCGCATAGACTTTTGAAATCAGAGTTCCATCAGATCTGTCAAAAATATAGTAATACCCATCCTTGGATCCTTCACCCACTGCTTTGATGCTGCTTCCGTTAACGTTGAGAGAGAAAAGATTCGGTGTCGAGCCAAAGTCCCTGTCCAGCATATCGTTTTGAAGAATTTGATTGTACCAAATCAGCGATCCTGTCGTTGCGTTCAAGGATATGACAGAGTTTGAGTAGAGCGAAGAAGACGAATTTGCGTATGGATTCCCAGTGGCAAAGAAGATTGCATCAGAATTTGTATCCACTGCAACAGATCCCCACACACCAGCCCCGCCGCCTGCGCCTATGGCCGCGTTGAAGCGCCAAAGAATGGCACCTGTTGTGGCGTTCAAGGCAACAAGCTGACCGACAATCGATGAGTCAACTTCATCGCCCAAACTCGAAAGACCGATGAATAGTTTGCCATCGTAAATCACAGGAGAGCTCCAAATGCCGAGATATGGACTGGGAGTGATCGTGTTGTCCCAGATTATCTTGCCGGTCGTTTCATTCAATGCATACACTGTGGGAGGACCAAGCTCAGCTATGTAGTCTACTCCGTTCACGACGGCAGGGGTGCCGGATATCGAACCGTTGTTGAGGTGGTCTTTCCAGTTCAGATTTCCTGTCGCCAAGTTTACTGAATAGGTGTTGGCGAGCCAGTCGGAGAAGAACACACTTCCGTTTGCCACTACTGGTTGTGAAGTTACGGATGCATTATATGCAATTGGTTTTGAGGCAACAGATGCGCCTGTCGAAAAGAACCAAGCCGGTTGAAGCAGACCAACGTTCGATGAACTAATTCCAGATCCGGAATTGTACCTGGAATTCTGATAGTCGTAAATGAATGACGGCCAACTGTTGGTTTGAGTTGTGCTTGTTGCCTCAGAAGCAAAACGAGGAACTGAAATTATTGCAGTAAAACTAATGACGAACAGCAAGAACGCTCCAAGGAGCCATCGCCTCCTTGTGATTCGAGGATGATACCTCGACCATATCTTTTCATTCAAGAGACGGAATCAAGATGATTTCAAGTGGCTATTTTGCCCTTTCGTAACTCGAGTTAGACGTTGTGCATGGTGGAAAGAAGAGTAACGATGTCCGAAAGGCGCTCGGTACTTTCCGGAACATTTACCGTTTAGTGTTGTTTCTTTGCTATCGCTCTTTCTAATGCGTAGTGAGGACAGATCTTCTTGTTCAGATAGAGCTTCTCGCATCCCCTGCAGTTCATGCATTCGAATGCAGATATGTGGTCACCCTTGATAGCTTGCGGCTCGCACTGGTTCGCGCAGATCATGCACTTCTTGCATTCTGGCCATCTCTTGATTTCCCTAATTCTGAACCGGCTAAGCAAAGCCATCCCAGCTCCCGCGGGACAAATGTACTTGCAGTAGAATCTGTTGAAGAATATGGAGATTCCGAGTATTGATCCGAGGAATATCCACGCAAAGGTGTCACCTCTAAAAAGAAACAGCGTACCGAATGGCTCAACCTGATAGAGGATTGTCTTTTCAAATATTTCAAAGACCACTATTGCAAGAACTATGTATTTCGCATAGCGAAGCTTTGATTGGTATTTGAGTGGAATCTTCAACTTTAATGGAGAGATCTTGTTCAGCGTGTCAGTGAAAGTTCCAAAGGGACACAGGAAACCGCAGTAGAACCTGCCCCAAATGAGAGATGTAACCAGAACTCCGCCATACAAGACGTACCAGTACAAATTATTCCAAAATGGCGGAAATCTCCAGTGTACAAAATCAGTGAAATCGCCCATCGTGACCATCCTCACTGCATAGAAACCGATGAAAGCGATGGAGGCAACCACTACTACGTATCTGATCTTCTCTCTCTTGAGCTCGAATGCAACCACGGCGGCTATGAATAGACACACCAGCGCGATCAGAGAAACATTTGTTACGTAGCTCGACGTTTCGACGGAGCCAAAAATGTTGAGCAACGGTCCAAGTATTATCGCTGTCCCCGAGACTGCAGCCTTCTGTTGCTGCTGGTAGTCATTGACGACGATTCTGCCTGCGTCTCTCACTCCGTCGACTACGCCCGTGCTCGAATAGGTTGCTCCCGTGACGGGCTGCGCGTCAGATCCTATTTGTAATCTCTCAAAGACGCTTCGATTCACATAGGTGTTAAGCCAAGTTTGAGTGATCATATAGCCCCAAGAGTCTTGTATGCTGTAGACGTAGAGGGC
>Ga0187887_10004577_pt1 | contig 10272 bp, 8 predicted proteins | sample June2016WEW_7_10_FD_132977 | JGI IMG/M metagenome (GOLD analysis project Ga0187887, IMG submission 132977) | Peatland microbial communities from SPRUCE experiment site at the Marcell Experimental Forest, Minnesota, USA - June2016WEW_7_10 | ecosystem: Environmental > Terrestrial > Soil > Wetlands... | reverse complement strand
TCGAGCGATAGCTTATAGGCGTTCAGTGCTTTGATCTCTCCCGGCGAGAGGTCGCTCTCCTTGTCTTTCATGAGAAAGCGGATCGCCTCCGACGCGAGATACATATCGTTGCGCGCGTTGCCCACGCTCTCCGCCGGCATTCTGGCGATCGACCCGTATTGCGTGACTTCCTTGGAGATTTCCCGCACCAGGGCGGCCAATGAGGGATAGGTTCCTTCGGTGAGTTCGTGGCTGGCCACGTATGCGGTCACCGCCGGGCGCGGATTGCCCAACACGCTATAACCGGCCGCCTTTTGCTCAATGACGGCGCTTGCGGCTTGCGATGTTGACGCAAAGGTCTGCACTTGGTTCGGCGGCAGGGCGCGATTGAGCGCATAGGCCGTCGGTACCGTGCCGATCAGGATGAGCATGATCAGGCCCATGCCCTTCTGGCCGTCATTGGAGCCGTGGAAGAAGCTCACCAGCGTGCAGGTCAGGATCAGGATGCCGCGGATCCACCATGGCGGCGGCTGGTCGCCCTTGGGCTCGGCATAAAGGGCCGCACTACGGATGACGAATTTGAGGGCCAACAGGAGGACGGCGGCAAGGGCAAAGCCGAACAGGGGTGAGAACAGCAATGCCTCGCCGACTTCCTTGGCTTTCGACCAATCGACGCCGGATGTGCCACTGCGGCCATGCAGCAGCGCGTTGGTGATGCCGACACCGATAATGGAGCCGATCAAAGTGTGCGAACTCGATGCCGGCAGGCCGAAGGCCCAGGTTCCGAGGTTCCAGATGATGGCCGCGATCAGGAGCGCAAAGACCATCGCAAAGCCGGCATGGCTGCCGACCTGCAGGATCAACTCGACGGGCAGGAGCGAGATGATGCCAAAGGCGACGGCGCCCGAAGACGCCAGAACGCCAAGCAGATTGAACATTCCGGACCATACTACTGCGAAGTTGGCCGGCAGCGCCCGCGTATAGATGACGGTCGCCACGGCGTTTGCGGTGTCGTGAAAGCCGTTGACGAATTCGAAGCCGAGCGCGATCAAAAGCGCGACGAACAGCAGCAGGAAGGGCGCAAGGCTCGTGACCTTTGCGCCGGTATCGCCGATGTCGGAATAGATGCTGTAGGCGACGAAAAGCAGAACCGCGGCGACGACGCCGGCAAAGAGAATGCCGGTCAAAGGATTGATGCCGCCACCGAGGTCCGGTCGCTTGCGGGCTGCGGGCTCGATCGAGCCGGGTAAGGCGATATCACTCATGCGGGCCCCCGTTCGTCCAAAGGGCCTCAACTCTGCGCATGCTTTGTGACAGGCAGATGAAAAGAACCCTTGCCGAACGGCGGGGCAACCGGGAGTAACTAAGCAGCGGAGATAGCAGCCTTAACGGCTGGAAGCACATCGTAATCGGAATGGATGCGTTCGGTGATGGCGATATAAGCTCGTTTTTTTGTCGCCTGATCGGCGCATTCGAACCGGCAATCAAGGTCTGGCAGCTCAATGCGATCGTGAGTGTTAATCGGGGCGGCGAGACCAAGCCACCAAGCGTCGATTGTGCCGGTGCTCATGCCAGTAGCGACGTAGACAGTAAACGGTGCGTTGAAGCGCTCCATGACTGGCAATGCGTGGGTGAGATTGTCGGCATAGCCGTCATCGAATGTGAATGCGCAAAATCTTTTAGACAACGGTCGACTCAAGCGTTGCATTGCGTCGTCCAGGCTGACGAATTGGACGTCTTTGTCCTTCAGCCAGGATAGGATCCCCTCAAGCTTCGCAAGGGGACAGCGCAAGTCTTCTAGCAGGAAAGTATTCGACTTTCCGACCGTACTATGCAGCATGAATATGACGCCTGGACCGCCGTAGCGGAAGGCAAGCGCGCTAGCGATCCCGCTGTAGCAGGCAATGGCAGGTGCTGCCGATTTCAGGGCCGCGCGAGCGTTCATGTGCTCCCTTCGCGTCAAAACAGGTCAAGGAGTATTTCGCGCTCAGTCCGATGCACTGCACGACCTGCTCTGGCCGATAGTAACGTGCTCGATTTCGCTCGCGCTCGAATTACGCAGCTAACCTTAACGACGATTCAGTCCGCACGGAGCGACTACGACCATGACGCAAGTTTGCTATTGAAGCTTGCTTTAACGCGCGAATGAAGCGTGCACCACTGAACCAGACAAGGTCCGGCCGATGATGATTCGATTTTCTAGATCGTGCTTTAGTCGGTCAGCACGGCGCCGCGGAGTTTCCGCGCGTCGGGGCCGAGGCGTGCGATGAACTGTTCGATAGCGGCTTTGTTTTGCGCGTCGACTCGGGCGACCAGCAAGATGTGATCGACGAGGCCGGCAAAGAAGCGCGCGATCGGATCGCTGCTCAACTCGACCGCGGCGACGATCACCATGTCGAAGCGTTTGGTTTGGTCGAACGCCTGTTTGACGTCCGCCTCACTGATCGGCCGGTCGCGCCGACTGTTCGGCGAGACAAACGACGCCAGATTGAGGTTGGTCTCCCGGTCCCGCGTGATCACGTCGGACAGTGTGCGACGGCCGGTGGCGACATCGACAAGCCCGGCCTGGTTTTGATCGGCATCGATGGCCGACAAAGTTCGGCGCTGCAGGTCCGCGTCGATCAGCAGCACGCGTTGCGTTGCGGCCGCGACCGCGGCAAACGCCAGCGCGACCGCTGCGGTGTCGTCCTCATCATCGGCAGTGACGATCAGGATCGTCGGATTGCCGCGGGTCTTGTGGCTTGCCCGCACCGCATCGAGCACTTTGCGGATTTTCATGGCGAAACGTGAATTCGGATCCTCTGCGGCGTTCAAGCCGAACGAGGTATCGACGTTCGGCAACACCGCGAGCACCGGAATAGAGGGTGTCGACGCAGCGGACGACCGAAAGTCCTTGGCGACGCTCCGCAATTTGCGGCGGAGGACGCTGGTCCCGCCGGCGCGCGGCCACGCGGGGCCGGATGCGTCCCGCATGATGACGATAGCGGACCCGGCGCCGACCCCAATGAGCAGAGCGCCAACGGCGAGCAGGAAGTTGGACGGCGGGAAACTGCGGCCCTGCGGCGGTTCGGCGCGGGAGATCACGCGAATGTTCTTGGTGTCAAGCCGCTCCTGTTCTCCGGTCTCGCGGGCGCGCACCAGAAACGACTCGTAGACGGCACGGCTGGCCTGCACGTCGCGCTCGAGCTGCGTCACCATGGCCTCGTTGGTGGTGACGGCCCTATTCTTAAGCGTCTCCAGGCTGGTTGCCAGCGCCGCCTCGTTGGCGCGGGCGCTCTCGTATTCGCTACGCGCGGAAAGCGCGAGCCGATGGACCTCGTCGTCGATCATCTTGTGCAGCCGCGCCGCCTCGGCCTGGATTTCGATCACCGCCGGGTGACGTTGGCCGAGCGAAGTCATCTGCTCGGCCTCGCGACGCATGACCTCGGCGTATTGGCTGCGCAACGCGGCGACGGTCTGCGACTGCACTGCCTCCGGGAAAGCGCCGGTCTCGTCCTTGGAAAGTTGCAGGCGCTCGACCTGGTCGAGACGCGCTTTTGCCGCCGCCGTGCGGGCGTGCGCCACGCCGAGTTGATTGTTTAATTCCGAAAGCTGCTGTTCGCTGACGAGCTGTCCGCTGGCGCCGAGGATATTGTTGCGGGCCTTGAACGTCTCGACCCGATCCTCGGCCTCGCGCACGCGATCCTTGAGCTCGTTGAGACGCGCCGACAGGGATTGCGAAATCTGCCGGGCGGCATCAGACCTGACGTCCGTTTGCTCCGCCAGATAGGCCTGCGCAATCGCGTTGGCGAGGCGCGCCGCTTTGTCCGGGTCTTTGCTGGTGACACTGACGTCGACGACGTAGGTACGTTCAGCGCGTTTCACCTGGACCTTCCGCTTCAGCGCATTGAGCGCGCCCAGGGTAGGGTCGGCAGGGCGCGCGGCGCCGAGGACGAAAGACCCCAGCAATCCGCGAAGGCTCCATGACGGGCCGACAAATTCCTGATTGCGGTCGAGCGACTCTGCGCTGACCACGCGGCGCAACACGCTATCGGATCCCAGCACCCGAACCTGGCTCTCGACCAGCAGCACGGCCGCATCGTTGGTCTGATTGGCCGGATTAGGCTCGTTGCCCACCGCATGCAAATCCGTCGGGTCGATGAGGATCTGCGTCGCCGCCGTGAAGCGATGTGGCACCACCAGCACGACCAACACGGCCAGGAGGAGTGAAGCCGCCGTGGTCCACAAAATCGTTGTCTTGCCGCGCCAGAGGACGGACCAGATGCGGTGCAAGTCGATCCCGAGGGCGGCAGCAGGTCCGACGGCGACGTCCGCCGTGCCGGCGAGGGCCGATTGGATTTGGCGCGGCGCTTCGAACATCTAGCCGACTCTCTTAACAGCAGCAGCGCAGCGCCGGCGCTCGGGTGACGCCAGTCAACGCCGTCATCGACGCGTTACCCCACGGCGACTCAAGGCACACGGTCTGGCATGTCCAGGTGACCCCGCGCCGTTAATCAATTCATAAGGGGTTAGGGTTAATGCGCGGTGTATGCCGCATTCTCAACCGGGTTCCGGCGGCGATTGGCGGCCTGTCGATGCGGCGGAATTACCGGCGCCAGAGACGGATTAGGGCGCCGACAGCGACGAGCATCAGCATAATCGGTATCCAGATCAGAACCGCGCCGATGACGGCGAGGATGATCAAGCCGACAACGATGCCGACGATCAGCATCAGGAGCGTGAACCCGAACGGCCCGAGCCTTGTAACGTAGATGCGATGCTTCTCGTCCGCTGCCGTTGAGAAGAGCGGCTGCCAAGTCTGCCCGCGCCAAGTCTGCCGGCGCCAAGCCTGCTGGCGCCAATCGGGCCGACGCGGGGTTCGGTCCGGCGGAATGATTTCCGGCTCTGCGCGGGGCCGTTCCGGCTGGTCTGGATCATCAACCATGGACTGAGCGCTCGGTGCCTGATCTGCGACGGCCAACTGTATGTAAGGTTCACGCACGCCCTCACAAGCGGCGGGTTGCCGCTCTTACGCGTGGTGGGTCCGTGTGTAATGATCGTGGAGGAATTTAGCCAGTTGTTCGCGCAGGCTTTCATCCCGCTCGCCCTTGTGGCCGAGCACGACGGCCCGTTCGAACAGGGATTGCTGAAGCTCCTGCGGCAAATCGCTCCAAAGGTCCGCGGCCGCGGCGCCAAGGACGAGGAAGTAACGCTCGGCGTTCCTGCCCCCCGCGACGTCATCCGACATTCCGCTCATGACAAAACCTGACCTGCGCGCATCGCGGCACCGGATTTGCTCATCCGCCGTTGACGACCACCGGTAGCAGAACGGCGGAGTAGGGTCCAGGTTCCGGCCTCATTAAGGCTGCGACGGCCGTTGCTGACGGATATCATGACGGCGCGCCGGGTGCGTGCTAGCGTTCCGGCATGAACGCAGCCGGGTTCGGCATCCCACACTTTGGTCGTCGCGCAATCATCGGCGTTGCCGTTGTGGCGAGCCTTTGCGGCGGCGCGCTGGCGCAGGATTCGCCGGCCCTGAGCGATGCCGCCAGCGCCATGATCGGCGCGTGGGAATTCTCCAATGCCGATCACGACAAGATTTGTCGTTTCACGTTCCGCGCCGATGCCATGGCCGACGGCTATAAGCTCGACATCGACAAGAACTGCGCCAACCTGTTTCCTTTGACCAAGGACATTGCCGGTTGGGCGGTCGACGCCTACGGCACGTTGCGCCTGATCGACGGACGCGGCCACACGGTGATCGAATTGACCGAGGCCGAGACCGGCATCTTTGACGGCTTCCAACCCGGCGAAGGCCGCTACGTGCTGCAGAGCGCAGCCGCAGCGCCGGTCCGCTCGGCCGAAGACATGGTCGGCGACTGGGCGATCGCGCGCGGGACCGGCAAGCCGATCTGCACGCTGACGCTGGCGAACAATCCGGCCGGCGCCGACGGTTTGGCGCTCACGCTCAAGCCCGGCTGCGATCCGCTGGTCACCCGGTTCGGCCCGACCGCCTGGCGGTTCGATCAGGGCGAATTGGTCCTGCTGTCGGGGCGCGGGCAGGTATGGCGCTTCGAGGAGAACGACGCCAATACCTGGCTGCGCGTGCCGGAAAGTCCCGACCCGGTGCTGCTGGTGCGGCAATAGGCATGCGAGCGTCCGAGGCTGAACATGAGTGAGGCAACCGCCGCCTTTCGCGCCAAGCAAATCGGATTTCTGCCAGATCATTTGGGGCTCGATTGGATCGATCTGCGGCGAGGTTTTGCCCATGGCCGGTTCGAGATCGAAAAAAAGCACTTGGCGCCGAACGGCTATCTTCACGCCGCTGCGGTGGTCGGCCTCGCCGACACCGCTTGCGGCTACGGCTGCGTCGTATCGCTTCCGCAAGGCGCCGCGAATTTCACGACCGCGGAGCTGAAGGCCAACTTCATCGGCACCGCGCGCGAGGGTGGCATCGCCTGCGAGGCGCGTTTGGTGCACGCCGGGCGAACCACGCAGGTGTGGGACGCGGAAGTGAAAAGCGAGGACTCCGGCAAGACCATCGCGTTGTTCCGCTGCACCCAGATTGTTCTCTATAAAGCCGGCGGTTCATGACCGGCCGCTCATCTTCGTCGCCGCGCCGGTTGCTGAATTAGGCCCAATCCCGTGCCGATCATCAGCACGCCCCAGCTCCTGGCAGTCTCGATTTCGCGCGGTCGTCGCAGCAGCGTCTCGCAGTGGCACACGTCGGTCCAGCCTTTGAGTGGGCCCACAGCTAGATCGCAGCGGAAAAAGCTTCTGAGAATGTTGGTTAACTCTTGAAACTGCGAGCTGATAGCGGAGGTTTCGATAGCGAGCTTCGAAAAGCATCAGCGCCCGCCCCGCGGCACGGCCCAGATGTTGCAACGGCCTGCCGGCCATGTCGCATTTTTTCCCAACCGAAGTTTGGAGCCATGCGCGTAAACCGAGGTCGGTTTTTCGTTATTTTTCGTACCAGCGGATTGGCGCGTTTACCGCAATTTCCGACTTTACCCTGATCGTAGCGGCGAGCATCTCCTCCGGAGTCATTTATCATTTTCTTGCTTTCGATGACTGGGGTGACGTCGACGCCTATGCCGTCATCGGTTGTCACTCCGGCCTGACTTTCGTCCTGCTGTCCAAGGTGCTTGGACTCTATCAGCCCAATGCGCTGCTGTCGGCCCGCGGGCAAATTCGCGGCGTCCTCATCGCCTGGGGCGGTGTCGTCCTGTTCATGACTTCACTGCTGTTTTTGCTGAAAACCGGGGCGCATTATTCCCGCGGCGCAACCATCAGCTTCGGCCTTCTCGGCATCGCGGGCATCGTCGCTTCCCGTTCCTTCACCGCATTCAACCTGCGCCGTGCGCTGGCCAACGGAACGCTGGGCGGTCAACGGGTCATCGTCATTGGTGATCCGGAAGAGCTTGCGATCAAGCCCAAAACCGATTTGCTTCGAAGCTATGGCGCGCGAGAGGTAGGTCGTTTTGAACTTTCACCAGCATCCGGTCCCACCCTGTCCAATATCGCTGGCGATAGCGAAGTCATCGACTCCGTAATCAGGGCGGCTCGCGCCAGTTACGCAGAGCAGGTGCTGCTGGCGTTCCGCTGGGTGGATACGGCGCGCACTGATTTCGTCTGCGAACGGCTACGGGCGCTGCCGCTTCCCGTGTTTCTGCTGCCAGATCGGTCGGTGAGCTCCATCCTTTCCCGATCGAGCTGGGACCCGCGGGTCCTCACGCCGATCGAAATTCAGCGCGCTCCTTTGTCGCCACGGGATTTGGTCGTCAAGCGTCTCTTCGACGTCACGTTCGCTGGCCTAGCCTTGGCGATATTTTCACCGCTGCTTTTGCTGACCGCAGTGGCGATAAAGCTCGACTCCGATGGTCCGGTCATCTTTCGCCAACGGCGCCGCGGCTTCAACGGCCGCGAGTTCGCGATTTACAAATTCCGCACGATGACGGTCCTGGAAGACGGCAGCACGGTTCGGCAAGCGCAACGCGATGATGCCCGGGTAACGTGGCTCGGCCGTTTGTTGCGCGCCAGCAGTATTGACGAGCTGCCGCAGCTCATCAACGTTCTGACCGGCGACATGTCTTTAGTCGGGCCGCGCCCGCACGCCGTCGTGCACGACGATGAATACGGCAAACTCATCGACAATTACATGTACCGGCATCACGTCAAGCCCGGGATCACCGGTTGGGCGCAAATCCACGGATTCCGCGGCGAGACCGACGTGGCTTTGATGTCAAAGCGAATTCAACGCGATCTTTGGTACATCAATAATTGGAGCCTGTGGCTGGACCTGAAAATTATGGCACGCACTTGCGTCGAGGTATTGCGAATCCAGAATGCGTACTGAGCTATGGGAACCGAGCCGCGACGATTTGTGTAGCCGGAAAGGGACCGAGGGCTCACGACTTCTCGTCTTGTCGCTCAGTGACGCGCAGCCTGCGAACCGTCAATTCATCGACTTGCAGCGCACCAATCCGCGCCTTCTTGATGGCCAAACGCCCGATCGCAATTTGACCAATCGCCAGCGCACCGATGGCGATCGCGCCGACCGCTGCAGCTCCGAGCAGCAGCGCCGCTACGCTGGTCGGGGGCATGACCTTGCGAGGGCTCATAATGTCGAGCGCCATTTGCGACCGCGTTCTCATTAAACCACCTTCGACGTTGCAGACCGATGTGGCCCTCCTTGCCGAGGAGAGGCGCGTCATCTCCCAGCAAATATCCTCATTTTTGACCTTCCGGTAGTTTGGCCTGGACACAGGGGCGTCTTAGGGGAATCAATATGAATTCGGGGCCGCCTGCAAGCTATGAGCTTGCATGCTCGTTCCGGATCGGCAGGTCCGCCTACAATTCCAGTGTTTTGGTAGAGCGCTGGGTGAGGGGATTTAAAATGGAAATGAACCCCAAGCAGGGCGTCCGCTTGGGGTTCTGAGACGTTGTCTCAACATACAGTCATCGACCGAAGCGGCAGGGTGTCGGGGGATGGGGAAAGCCGTCGGGTCGATGAACACCAGGACAATAAAAGCGTGAGATCAATTGCTCCACTGTACAAAAGTAAAAGCGCGGTATCGAAAGAGACCGGAAGACCAATACCAAGATTTAGAAATTAAGTTGAACGCTCCCGAGGACTGGTCGGAATGCAGCCTTTGTCGACCACAGCCAGCCGCACCGCTGATGTGTCGCTCGAAGAGCATCTTGCCTTTGAGCGTCTACTTGCCGACCTCTCCGCTCGCTTTGCCAATGCTTTAGGCAACCAACTCGAAGAGGAAATTGAGGGCGCGCTAAAACAGCTCCTAACGTTTCTCGACTTCGACCGCAGCAACTTCGGCGAATTCACTCCTGACGGATGGGCCAATATCTTATGTTCGGTGGCTGCTGAGGGAGTGGAGCGATATCCCCCCGGACCAGTGCCCAAATTCGCGGCTTGGTATCTCAGCCGGCTCCGCACGGAAAAAATCGTAAGGGTGCGATCGATTGACGATCTTCCGCGCGGGGCAAGCGAGGAAGCCGAGTATTTTCGCCAGTCCGGTATCCGTTCAAGTGTCGGCATCCCGCTCCATGTCGGTGGCCGCATTGTCGGCTTTATCAACTTTTCCGCGTTTCGCTCGACGCGGGAATGGCCAGACGACCTCATCGCGCGGCTAAAGATCGTCGGAGAAGTGATAGCGCAAGCGCTCGTGCGCAAGCGTTCTGAGGCTGCGCTTCAGGCGAGCGAAGAACGATGGCGGTCGATATTCGAGGCATCAAACCTAGGCATTTCGATCATTGATCAGAACTTGCGCTACATCGCAACAAATCCGGCGTTTCAGGCCATGCTCGGCTACACCGACCTCGAATTAAAGAATCTCACCGCGGTTGATGTCACTGCCGAGGAAGACCGTGATGCGATCCGGATACTGATCAGTGAGCTCCAACAGGGAGAGCGGCATCATTACGAGAGCGTGAAGCAATATCGACGCAAGGACGGCACGATAATGTGGGGCCATGTCTACGCGTCGACGGTAACGCAGTCCGGAGCGAAGATGTTCATCGGTACCCTGATCGACATCACAGCGATCAAGCATGCACAGGATGCATTGCAAGCAACGCAGGCGAAACTCGCACATATCACCCGGATGTCGACGATGCATGAAGTAACGGCCACGATCGCTCACGAAGTCAACCAGCCGTTGGCGGCGATTGTGGCAAACGGCAACGCGGCTTTACGCTGGCTTCGCAAAACCCCACCCGATGTCGCCGAAGCCGTGGTGAACGTCAACCAAATAGTCAATGATGGGCATCGAGCAAGCGAAGTGATCGCCAGCATAC
>Ga0187887_10004576_pt1 | contig 10276 bp, 14 predicted proteins | sample June2016WEW_7_10_FD_132977 | JGI IMG/M metagenome (GOLD analysis project Ga0187887, IMG submission 132977) | Peatland microbial communities from SPRUCE experiment site at the Marcell Experimental Forest, Minnesota, USA - June2016WEW_7_10 | ecosystem: Environmental > Terrestrial > Soil >... | reverse complement strand
GAGGTGAGAGATTATGGAGACAAACAATTCTTCAGCCAAACAATTGATAGAAAAGTTGAAAGACTTTGCCGATGAGATTTATCGTGAGATCGGGTCCGGCCATGCGGAAAAGATTTACGAACAGGCGATTCTAGTTTGTCTACGAGATGCCGGTTTCAAGTATGAACATCAGAAGGTTGTCGAATTGACCTTTCGAGGACATTATATCGGTGAGGGATTTGCCGATATTGTAGTTCGCTGCGGCGATGGTGGTTTCGTCGTGCTTGAAATTAAGGCCGTATCTGCCAAGCTAGGATGGCCCGAAATTACGCAGATAAAGAAGTATATGAGTTACTTAAAAGTGAATGACGGTTTGCTGATGAACTTCCCGCAACCGGGCAAAACGAAGAGTCATAAAAAAACCGAGGTCGAGTTCAAGGTGCTTCCGGAAGTTGATAACTCACATGCAGGAATGGACAGTTGATCATGTGACCATTTTTTCGAAGAATGTGATTTTTCCAAATCCAAGCAGGTATACTTGTTTCGTCATGAGTACAGATCAATCACCGTTGAGTTGGCGTGAGAAGTTCGTAGTACACGTAATCCTTTACACTTTCTATGGACTACTTCTTCTCCCATTCGTACTGTTCATGGAACGAGGAGAACTTGACCGCGCTGGTTGGGTTCCTCACTGGCATCGGGTAGATATTTATATCAGGGGAGACTGGTTTGACGGCGAGGAACGGGTTTGTTCAGGCATACAGGACACACAAAACAATAATAGTCCAAAAGAAATAAGCGTACTCCACTGTCCGCCTGAACCCAACGGTCCCTTTGCAGAAAACTTCGATTCCAGTGCGAGTATCTCTAGCCACAATTTATCCATCCTTTTTTGGGGAAGAATATCGCGCCCCGGAATCAGTTATATCGATGAGCTATCTGGCAAAAGATTTGCATGGAATTGCACACGAAAAGAGGATCGTTTTGTCTGCCGGGCGATAAACTAACGGAAGGAGCTTCTATGACCATCCCCTTCGAAGAGTTTGCGGCCAAGTCGCTGGCCGATCCCGAGGTCAAGCGCGAATACGATGCCCTGGCTCCGGAGTTCGAAGCTCTCGCCAAAAAGCTGCGGGCGCGGAAGCGCGTTACATCGAAAGTGCCTAACTCACGCCGCATCCTCCAGCCTGGCCGTACCCCGCCGCCCCAGCGCTGAGGCGATATTGACCAGTGCATCAATCGACCGGATGCCCAGGCCCGGTTTTTCGGACCTGGGACACCTCCAGGTTAGTCGAGGAACGCAATCCGCGGCGCGTACTGCGCAAAGCGTTCCCGGTTCATGTGGACACGATGCCAGCCAGCGAGATCGATCGTCCTTACAGAATCTCTTACCCAATCGCGCCGAAGCGCTAGAAGATTATTCTTGCAAAGGTGCCGGCCAATTCATTGGTGCCAATCCCCTGACCCACGGTGACGAACAACGCGTTGGTCGCTCCATTGCTTGCGCTTCCTCCGCCGAAGGCAATTCCCCAGAGGTTATTGAGAACAATCACTTTCCCGTTCTGGTCTTTTATCGTACCGACCCACTTCCCGGTAAGCGGTTCGAACGCATTGATGGTGCCGGAGACGGAGTTGTTCGAGATCAGCAGAGTATTGCTCAGCGGACCAAAGTTGGGCGGAGCGGCGGCGATACCCCAAGGCTGGTTGAGTGGCGTTCCTTGAATCAATGTCTTCACAAAGGTGCCGTCCTCCAGGAAGACGTCGACGTAGCCTCCGGCGCCGACGTTTGGCACCGCATACGTGACGTAAACCAGGCCATAGATGTCTTGAATGCCGAAGACTGAGAAAGTGGATGGAATCGACGAATCACCGAATGACTTCACCAGTGTGAAAGTACCGTCGTACATGTCGATGACATTGTTCGTGTTGTCCGCCGCGTAGAGGAAGTTCCCCGAGGCGTTGCTGGTGATGGCCAAGCCCGTGTAACTTGCTTTGTTGGCCGAGTTGTCCACCACGATAGTCGATAGGTTCTTGTTCACGCCCGGCGCCCAGGCGCTGATGGTGCCATCCAGCGTGGCAAAAATGAAAGACGCGGACTTGCCCTGAACCTGGAAATCCGTCGACGATCCGTTGTACACGATTCCAGTCGGCGTGCCAGGGCCGTTTAGACCTGTCGCCTCGAATGGTCCATTTCCGGCCGTGGGAACCAATACCCTGATCGGCTCTTGTTTTCCGATCCCGGTATAGATGGTTGACCAGCCGGTGTCGTTATCACTGATCCACCAGGGGCTCGTCGCGCTCCTAGCTAATCCCCAGGGATTGGCCAGCAGGGGATCGATGTATGGGGCTTGGCCGACCTGATTCGAAACCAGCTTTGTGAGTTGATATTGTGCTTCGGCCGGGGCCGAGAGCATGAGAAGAACTACGCCGAGGGAGGCGGTTACTGCAATCCTGCAAACCTGCATATTCATCTCTCCTGAGTGAAGTCGGCACAGAGGAAGCGTTGAACCATCGGAAGGAAGTGACCGGGGAAAGACCTTCTCTGGCCGTTGTTAGCGTAGGCCAAGTCGCGATCCGGAATTGTCACCGTCGGGTCACCAGTTTGTAAAAACTCTTCCTCCGGCGAACTGCTCCAGAATGTACTGGGAAAGAACCCGGGTTGGAGTGCCCCCCGAAAGTGAGACAGTCGAGCGGGACACTCTCTCCGGGAAAATAATCGGAGAGACTTATTTTTTACTTGACACAACTTGCGTCATGTAGCACAATAAGAACATAGGAAAAGGGAGAGCGCAAACATCAACTTTCGGATTCGGCGGTAGTGGAACAGATTCCTATGGTTTGCTCGAATGAACTGGCGGCAGTTGAGTTCTTGGAACAGCAGCGTTGGGGTTCCAATCCTCGCTGTGTGCATTGTGGGAGCGTGAACGTGTACAAGATGGCCGATGCCAAGACGGGCGAACGCAACATCCGGTATCTCTGGCGCTGCCGGGACTGCAAAGAGCAGTACACCGTCAGAATCGGCACGGTCTACGAGGAATCGCGGATTGCACTGCGGCATTGGTGCTACACGTTCCGGAGAGCGGCTACATCGAAGAAAGGCGTTGCGGCTCTGGAAATCAAGCGGCACTGCCAGATCAGCTACAAGTCTGCGCTGTTCCTGATGAATAGGATTCGATTCGCAATGGCCCCGGAAAATTCCGCATGACTTCACACCGACACGGCGGAATGCAGCCATGCGCTCTTAAAGCGCAGCATTGTAGGCATCTGCCACAACGTCGGTATGGAATACCTGCATCGCTATTTGTGGCAGTCGGATTTTATGTGGAACCATCGCAAGGCCAATGATGGAGAACGCACGGTACTGGCAATCAAGGCGGCGGAAGGCAAGCGCCTCATGTACAGGCGGTCAACCGCAAACAAAGGGAGCGGTTCAAATGGCAACCGGGAAAGTGGCAAAGCGTACTCCGGCGGCGAGATCGGGCGCGAAGCCCGGTCCTAAACCTGATAGGTTGAAAATCCAGGGAAATTGGCGGGACGCCATGAAGCAATCCCTGCAAAAGAGAAAGCCCGCGGAAGGCTGGCCGATGTAGTTTGTTGGATGGAGGAAACAGGAAATGCTCGAATCTCAAGGGTTGCGTAAAGTGCATACTTCCGCAAATTAAAAGGCCAGTGCGTAAGCCCCGACCTGCTGTATTCTGAACTGTCAAGCATTTTTCATCGGAGGTTGTATGGCTTCAATCACTGGCTTTGGCGGTATGTTCTTGCGAGCGGATGATCCAAAAGCTCTGTATCAATGGTACGAGCGGCATCTCGGTCTGGTGAACTCCAGCGGATCTTTCGCGTTCCCTGTCCCGACCCAACACCCTCAGGTCGTCTTCGCCCTTTTCAGACAAGACAATGCATACTTCCCTCTGGTGCAGAAAGCAATGATCAATCTTCAGGTGGACGACCTGGATGGTCTGCTCGACCGTCTGATAGGCGAAGGTGTCACCGTCGATCCAAAACGCGAAAGCTATAGCTTTGGAAAGTTTGGCTGGATCACCGATCCGGAAGGAAATCGTGTCGAGCTTTGGCAGCCGGTCGCAACTGGCTGATGCCGGGCCGACGCGGATTGCTCCCCATAAGCCGGCTAGCGTTCGCCGATTTGCCGGGTGCTGTGTGCCGGCTGCCCCAGCTCCGGATTCTCGGGCCTGGAGTACGGTGAACCCTGCTCGGCAACGCCGCTGCCTGCCTGCTCGCCCCTGGCGCGCTGGTTATCGCTGAGTACTGCCGCAGGCAGCGCCTCGAAGACCGCTACGCCTCGCTAGCCCGCACCCGCCTCCTCGAACAAGGCGATGAGGCGGTGAGCTTTTATACGGCAAATTCCGTTGCGCCGCCGGAGTAAGATGGAGCCGGTTCGCCGCCCACTCGTGAATACGGAAATTTCCTCCTGTACACACGAGCGTTTGCCGGGTTCTATCTTTGAAGCGCAGCCTAGCTTGTGGTCAGCGAGTGAGTTGCTCTGATGGCGAATGTTGACAGACCATTCTGAGGAAAGACTCCTGCATGATCGGCGGCGCCCGAGGACAGACTGCAAACAGAAGATGTCGACCGCATATATAAGGCCATTACTCCGACGGCACGCCTACTCCTCAAACGAGCGGTAGAGTTCACATTTGGAGCATTTCTATTTTGGGGTACGTGGATTTTGCAGAAACACCACATAGCCGCGGAACCATGGACTTGCCGCGATATATTCTGGCGCATCCCAATTGCCGCCTTGGATTAGCCCAATTTTGAAGGGCAGGCTCAATCCGGAGACGCGGGGCAAATAAGCAGAATAGTTTTCTATCGTGTGCCGTCCCTGGTAGGTTTGCACCACGATCTCGTCAACGATTCCACGAAGTTGGTTCACTTGGTCGGGATCGGCGCGGCTGCTCCAGTCGAGCAGGCCCGTGATGCCGAGGCGATAGTCTGATGGCAATTGACGGCGCAATCCTTCAAGGAACTCAACATATTCCTGCAAGTGAAGCGTATGCGCATCGAAATCGATCTGTATGCCGGCTACCTTATTTCCAGCTTGCCGCCAGCGGTGCAGTTGAGCCTGCAAGATTGAGTATTCGCGCGGTGTCCAGTGCAAAGTGTGAACCCGGTAGGCAAGCCAGACCTCGACCGGCTGATCGCGGGGCACTGCAACCCCTTGGGCAATAAATCGCACCTCGGACTCATCGCCGCGCTCTGCTTCGATCTGCCCCTGCAAAACATAAACACAGCGCGCCTGCTTTAACACCGGCTGCGGTCGAACGCCGCTCCACAACCAAAACTCGTCGTACTTCGACGCGTCGACGGTGCCCGCCGCTACACCTCGCGCGTAAAACAGCAATCCGAAACAGATCAGTAAAACACGTCTCATGGCGCTACCAGTAGTACTTCGATGACTTAGCCCAAACGCTATCGGGATATTCCCTATGCAGCGTGTCGAACCACTGTTTGCGCGTGCTTTGCGGAATATCCTGAAGGCCGCAGTCGTTATTGCCTGAAGGCGCATAGCATCGCACGGCCCGATAGAGCGCATAGGCTCTGGCATCGCGCTCCGCCTCAGGATTAGCAATCACCTTGATGTAGCTGTCCAGCCTTGAGTAGTTGGTGATTGGAAACAAGGAGTCGGCGCCTCCCAGATCAGTCGCCGGCGGTGCCGCGTCCTGACCGTAATGCACTCCATGGAGTCTGACGAACTCGCCCACACAATTCAGGCTCCGCGCATCGTTCCCATCGCGCTGTAAGGTCGCGGCGACTTCCCGCAAGGGAGGGCACTGGTAGCCTGCCCCCGTGCCCCCGCCGATTGCGACAAACGGAGCGAGAGGATCCTGCGGATGAGGGGGCATGAGTGCGAGATCGGTCAGAAAGGCTTGGTACTTGGCCCCGGTGAGTTCCTTATAAAGCAGCGAGTACAACGCGGCATTCACCACATCCGCGTTCTCCTTCGGGTCCTTGATTCGCTGGCGCAGCATCTCCGCGCTGGCGGAGTACTCCACAAGAATAGTGCGGATCATCATGTCCCGGACCGGCGATTCAGGCGCAAATACGCGCTCGAGGTGTCCAGTGCGTTGCTCGACCCTGGCTAGAGCCAGTTGTAGCTGCTCAGGCTCGAGCGTCAGTTTCGCGAGCGGCAACATCTCGAGCACTAGCTTGCGCTCCTTGTCATACTGTTTGCTGGCCTCAAGCGCCAATACACGCAACGTCTGCTGGCTGAATGCAAAGTAATTCAGCGGCGCGTTCGGCAGGTTGGGCAGCAGCGCCAGCGCCTCGTCCGGTTTGTCATCGACGTAAAGGTGGAACGCAGCGAGCAGATAATCGAATAGCGCCGAATTGCTCGCGAACCTGTCCTTCTGCGCCTCAAGCTCCGCCAGTTTCAATGGCGCATTGGTATTGGAGACTCCGGCCTGCGGGCCCTCTGACCTCATGCGCATCAGATCGATAATCGCGAGGAATCGCGGCGACTTGACCTGGTCGATCTCCACTGAGGCAATCAGCTTCGTGTCTGCCTCCTGGACAAGGTCCAGCACCGCGACATGGTTTGTGTCCTTTTCTGAATCCGCGAGCGCCCGATCGAAAGCTTCAGCCAACTGCGTCTGATCGCCGCCCAGCCAATACACCCGCCGCAGCAATCCCCGCGCCGAGGCGGCATACCTGCCACGAGGAAAATCGTGAAGGTAGGAATTGAAGGCATCTTCAGCGCGCTTCAAACTGTCTGTGTCTACGTTCTCTAGTTTCAGGTCTCCCCATTCGCCGAATGCCGTTCGCTGCGCACTATTGAGCAAAGTCCGCCCCACCATGTAGCGAGAGGTCTCGCTTAGCCATGGGTTCGTACTGTTCTTGAGACTGTCGAAGTTTTTTGCCGCGACGGCGAAATCACCTGCATAGAAACCGTTCGCGCCTGCGATATAGGCAGCGAAGTCGCGCGCCAGCGTTGAGCGGAGGCCTTGCGGCGGCTTGAGGTCGGGAGGCGTGGTTGCACTGCAGCCGACTATCAAATTGCTGCGGACCTCAATCAGGATCGCGGCATCCTCTTTGGGTAGGCCCGCGGCGGCATTCACGGCATTCTTGAATGCTTCGAGGCCGTCTGCGGCGGTGTTGCAGCGGCTGCCTTCGCCTTGCGCATAGTCACTCGAATCCGTAGGGCTCTTCGCACTGCTGGAATTCGCGGCCGCACCCGGCGTTGGCTCGCTAAGTTGCCAGCTATCCATATTGAACGGAACCTGCAGCCATACCTGATCGTGTACGGGCAGATAACTCGGCGGGTTCAACGATCCCGCCATCATATACTCTGGCAGATTAAGCGATCCCTTCAGCTTGCCTGCATCAATCAGTAACAACTCAAGGTTTAGCCGGCTGTCGTTCGACGGACTGAGAAAAGGTACGCTGTTGCAATTCTCATATCCGCGAAAGAAGATAGTCCCTCTGGGCGCGTCGCAACCCCCATCGCCGCTGGCATAAGAGACAGAGCTCGTAAGACAAAGGAAAATGAATCCCAAGACACAGTGCTTGCGAAGCATAGAGAGCCTCCACCTTAAACATACAGGACGGAGGCGGCAAAGAAGTCGAGAAGGAAACAAATGGCGTTTCACAAGGTCAACTCTGGATTCCCGCCCGCATATGGGGTTCAGTTCTGCGATTTCTCGCGGCTCGTCAATGAGCGCGAAATCGCTGAGCCTCTCACCAACACGGATTACTACTCGAAAGTTGACCAGCGTTCTCCGATTTGCCCTGACAAAAGCCGGTTGTCCCATCTCCGGATTCTCGGCCTGTGATACGACGAATCCTAACCGGCAACCCTCCCAATCCGCGCCCGGCCTCCGGCACGCACCCATCGAAGATTCTCCCGAATTCCTTGCAGATCATTACCCGTCCCTTTGCTAAGGTGGAAACAGGAATCGGTGTGGACATCCGGCTGTCGGGAGGGGAAAAAGCCGCCTACCCCACCCCCCTCCCTGTGGAAATCTTTTTTTGACCCACGCATTGCTTGTAACCAACACGGTATCAACAGCTTGCATTTTAGTAATGTTAACGAATCAGTAACTGCAAACCCCGTTTTTTACCCCCTTTCGAGGCCATTTTGGGGCCAAAAGGGCACAAAACCAGCCAAAATCCCTCGTTTTATCCCACGCAAGATTGCAGTCCAAACCGGCAAGTCATCTCATCATCCGGGATTCCGCCAGCAAGAAAAATAAATTTTCGCCAGCGATCTTTCTCCTTGCCGGTTAGGCTCGAGCCATCGCCGCGACAGCCGCGCCGGAAAACTCCACCGTGACCACGGTGATGTCGTCCAGCTGGCCGAAGGCGCGGGCGGCCTTGGCGATGCTCGCGGCGGGCTGACGGCTGATCTCGCGCGTGCGGTCGAAGCCGAAGAGTTCGCTCGACCCGGACTTCGATTTGGACTGGCTCTGTGCCTCGACCACGCCGTCGGAGACGAAGGTGAGCCGGTCGCCGGGCATGAGTCGCAGGGTGGTCAGCTCGTACCGCGCCGGCGAGACAATGCCCAGCGGCAGCGAGCCGGGAACGCCGACCTCTTCCCCATTCAGATAGGGCGGCAAGTGGCCGGCGTTGGCCACGATCATCCAGCCACCGCGCGAACAGAGGACAAGTCAGGCGGCGTATAGTGGTGTCCATGGCAACAGAGCTTCAGCGTCCGAAGTGGCTAACACGCCTGACCGGATTCCTGCGGTCGCTCCGCCCGAGGCCATCCTGGCATTCCGTCATCAAGGAGGCTGTGCAATGGGGCGAGGTCGTTAGCGTCTTCGCTTTCAAGCGCGATGTCTTTGCTTACGACTTGATCTGTTTCGTATTCAAAACCGGGGAGAGATTTGTCGAACTTAGAGAGGATATGGAAGGCTGGGATGCCCTGATCGATGCTCTACCTGCCTATTTATCGGGTGCGCCTGGGGAGGCGGACTGGTGGAACAAAATCGTACAGCCGCCCTTCGCAACCAACTGGACGACTCTTTACACCAGGAGTTAGCAAATGGCAAACAGTTTTGGCACAGACATTCTGATTCAAGCGTCCGACCCGAAGAAGGCGGCGGAATTCTACGTCGAGCATCTTAGCTTCGAAATCACCGGCGAAGAACCTCAGATGGTCAGCCTGCATGGCCGGCACATCAATCTGTTCATCGAGCGAGGCCCGGCGCTGGGGCCGGTGCTGGAAGTCACGGTAGACAGCGTCGAAGCCGCCCGGCGCCGGCTCGTCAACAACGGATGCCAAGTCATCAAGGACGAACCGGAGTTTCCGCGATGCTACATCAAAGATCCATTCGGCTTGATCTACAACTTGACCAGCTAGAACGGGCGGTCCCGCGCCTCTGCCGATGTCAGGCGACCCCTCTGTTGCCGCCGCAAGATTCTCAAGCCGTGCGAGCGCCAGACCGGACCGCGCAGCCCTTGGCGTCAGCGGCGGAGGCGGAATCCAGCGCCTCCAGTTCCGTTCCATCCACTTCCACGGCCACGCTTTGCATAATCAGGTCCACGGTGAGGACGACGCGCAGGCTACCCTTCTGCCGTACCACGACACCTTCCATTCCCGCCAGCGCGCCGGAGCGTATCCGGGCCCGCTGCCCTATGGTCAGCAAGGAGTGAGGTTCGGCGCGGCGCAGGGAAAGCCCGGATCGCAGCGCGTCAATCTCCTCGTCCGGCAACGCAGCCGGTTTGCCTCCCGTGCCGCCCACAAAGGTCAGAACCCCCGGCACCTCCAGAACCCGCACGCGCTCGGTGCGGTCGATCCGGACAAAGATGTAGCCGGGAAAGAGAGGCAGATCCAGAGTAACCGTCGAGCCGCCGCTCCACTTGTGCCGCGGATGGTAAAGCGGCAGATAATGCTCAATCTCTCTCACGTTCAAGTACTGTGCCACCCGCTTCTCATGGCGGGGCGACGTGTAGATGGCGAACCACTTGGGCATGAACAGCCTCTCCGGCGGGCAACCTGTCATGAGACTATCCGCGGGAAGAATCATCTTCTTGCGCGCAATCTCAAACAATCTTTCTCCCTCATCCCTTGGCTAAGTTCTTCTTCAAAGTCACCCATCGAACGCAACGGAATTCGCTTGCATCGGCTTTCAGTGCATGGTATGCATGTACTTGCATACTATAACGTCCAGGCAATCTAAGGCAATCCCCGCCTTGCAATAGCGCGGGAACTCGGCCTTCGCTCAGTCTCCCAGATTCAAGATATGCCTCAGTGCCGGAAAGCTGCAACTCCATGCCGGCTCTGCGCCGGAGTCGTCCCATATTCGCGGCTAGCGCGGCTTGGCGCAAAACGCCCTCTCTC
>Ga0187887_10004570_pt1 | contig 10284 bp, 6 predicted proteins | sample June2016WEW_7_10_FD_132977 | JGI IMG/M metagenome (GOLD analysis project Ga0187887, IMG submission 132977) | Peatland microbial communities from SPRUCE experiment site at the Marcell Experimental Forest, Minnesota, USA - June2016WEW_7_10 | ecosystem: Environmental > Terrestrial > Soil > Wetlands... | reverse complement strand
TCGGTACTGAACCACCCTAATATCTGCACGATTTATGACATTGGGGAGGAAAATGGGCAGGCATTCATCGCCATGGAGTTTCTGGACGGGCTGACGCTGAAGCACCGCATCGCCGGCCGTCCACTGGAGACGGAACTGATTCTATCGCTCGCCATCGAAATCGCCGACGCGCTGGACGCCGCTCATTCGGCTGGCATTGTCCATCGCGACATTAAGCCGGCCAACATCTTCGTCACCAAGCGCGAGCACGCCAAGGTGCTGGACTTCGGCCTGGCCAAGGTCGCGAACCCTACCGGTTCTTCGAATCAGGTCGCATCCGCGAACACGATGACGGCCGACGAGCAGCATCTTACGAGCCCCGGCTCTACGATCGGCACTATCGCGTATATGTCACCGGAGCAGGCGCGGGCCAAGGATCTGGATGCCCGCAGCGATTTATTTTCTTTCGGAGCGGTGCTCTACGAGATGGCGACGGGTACGCTTCCATTTCGCGGCGGCAGCTCGGCGGAGATTTTCAAATCCATTCTGGATGCGGCACCCGCTCCGGCGTTGCGCCTCAATCCCGACTTACCGGTCGAGTTGGAACGGATCATCAACAAGGCGCTGGAGAAGGATCGTAACCTTCGCTACCAGAGCGCTGCGGATTTGCGGACCGATCTGACGCGCCTGAAGCGCGATTTCGATACCGGGCATTCCTCGGGAGCTGGTGCGCAGTCGTCCGCAAGTTCATCCTCAGTGCAGCCGGTCGCTTCGAGCAGCAGTTCGCTTAAATACTTCGCTGTGGGGATCGCTGCGTTTCTCGTGATTGCGGCCGTTGCTGGTTTTTATTTCACACGGGCGAAGTCCGATACGAAGAAACTCTCGTCCATCGCGGTGCTGCCCTTCGTCAATGCGACGGCGGATCCGGGCAACGAATACTTAAGCGACGGTCTCACGGAAAGTTTGATCGGTACGCTCTCGCAACTTCCGGATCTCAAGGTCATGGCGCGAAGTACGGTCTTCAAATTCAAAGGCAAAGAGGATGATCCGCGCCAGATCGGCCAGACGCTCCAAGTTGGGGCGGTTCTCATGGGACGCATCACGCAGCATGGTGATGAACTCGGCATCGACGCCGATCTGGTTAATACCGCCGATGGCAGCGAGCTGTGGGGCTCGCACTACGCGCGCAAGGCGACTGATGTATCGGAAGTTCAGGCTGACATTACCCGTGACATCTCCAGCAGCCTGCGCATTCACTTGAGCGGTACCGAACAGCAGCGCCTGAGCCGCGCCTCGACGACAAACCCGGAAGCTTACCGTCTCTACCTCGAAGGCCGCCAGCTATGGTACGGACGCACTCCTGATGGCATCAAGAAGAGCATCGACCTGTTTCAGCAGGCAATCGGCGCCGATCCCAACTTTGCCCTGGCCTATTCGGGGCTCGCCGATACCTACAACATCGCCCCTAGCTATGGCGTTGGAATCACTTCGAAACAAGGGGAAGTGCTGGCCGATGAAGCGGCCCGCAAAGCTCTCGAACTGGATGACTTTCTGTCCGAGGCCCATGCCGCGCGCGGCTTCGCCCTCTCGAACCTGAGAAGGTGGAGCGAGGCGGAACCGGAATTTCATCGCGCCATTGCGTTGAACCCCAACAACGCCGCTGCCCGTTACTTTTACGCCTTCGGCTATCTTGCTCCGCAAAACCGCATGGACGAAGGCCTGGAGCAATACCGGACGGCGATATCGCTCGATCCTCTTTCATCGATCGTCAACACGAATTACGGTGTGATGCTGATGGAAGCCCGGCGCTATCCCGAGGCCCTCGCCCAGTTCCAGAAGGTTCTCGCACGCGATCCCAATTTTCCTGCGGTGCACTACAAGCTATCGCAGTTCTACGCCACTACCGGACGCTTCGCCGACGCTGTCAATGAACTCCAGGGGGCATTTCCGAAGCCCATTCCGATGAGTGAAGATGCGAAAGGCTATCTCCAACTCACATTGCGGTTGGAAGGCTCGGATCGCTCGACCGCCGCAGCCGTTGCAGCAGCGCTCGCCGGAAATCGCGACATGGCCTTCGAATATTTGGAGAAAGCTTATTCCGATGGAGACAACGAACTGCTGATCGCCATCCGCTATCCGGCGCTGGATTCGCTTCGTTCCGATCCGCGTTTCGCTGATTTGATGCGCCGCCTCGGACTACCCGAGTAGCGATTTCGTGCTCTGCTCACGGGTCGACGTTTATGCTGTGTAGCAGACGTCATTCCGTTCCGAGGGTCATATTTCCGAGGGTCATATGAAGATACGAGCCAGTTTTTGCTGCCTCCTCGTGGTGTTGACCACGCTCATAACCGTTTGCCTATGCGCTCAGACAACAGCTCGGTCAACTATAAAAGGCTCTTCGCAAGAGGCAATGGATCGCGACCTGCTCGAAGTCACTATCCCCCAGTTGGAGCAGCTATACCGCAGCCACAAATACACCGTTACAGAGGTCGTGCGCTGGTACATCGCGCGCATTGAGAAGTACAACGGAATCTACCGCGCCGTGCAAAACCTGGATGTGCCCGGAGCTCTGGCCACGGCCGCTCGCGAGGACGCGGAAGCAAAAGCAGGGGGCAGCGGTTTTGTGCGCGGTGCCATGTGGGGTGTTCCGATTGTTACAAAGGCAAATACCAGCATCAAAGGACTCGTCACTACGGATGGATGGAAAGGTTACATCATCCCGGGCCATGAGCTGGTCGCACCAAAGGATGCGACCATCATCACAAAGCTACGTGCGGCGGGAGTTGTCATACTCGGGCAGACCAATATGCCGGATTTCGCAGCCAGCGACACGAATCGCAGCACGGCCTACGGACGCACCGGTAATGCCTACGATGTGCGTTTCAGCCCCGGTGGTTCGTCCGGCGGCACGGTCACGGCTGTTACCTCAAACTTTGCATTGCTGGGCAATGGGACCGATACGGGGAACTCGATCCGGATGCCGTCTGCCACCAGCTCTGTCGTAGGTGTGTTTCCTACGCGCGGCCTGGTGAGTATCGCTGGCATCGCGCCGCTCGACTGGTTGCTCGACAACACTGGACCTATCGCCCGTGACGTAACCGATGCTGCCATAGCACTCGATGTCATGGCCGGAGAAGATCCGCTGGATCCTGGTACCATCGGTTCTGCGGGAAAGGCCCAGCCCGGCCTGTATACGCAGTATCTGAAGTCTGATGCGCTCAAGGGGAAGCGCTTCGGCGTGCCTGCCTTTATTCTTGAAGGAGCTGGCATTCCGTTTCAAGGCATTCCCGCGTCCGAGTCGGCGGCTGAGGTCGCGGAGGACACTGCTGCCGCCCGCCTCCCGCTACGACCGGAGACGCGCGCGGCGTTTATGAAGGCTCTGGAAGGCCTGCGAGCGGCTGGCGCAACCGTCATCTTCAACGATTCAATCCTACCCGACAGTTTTGCGGTGACCGTGGCTCGTGTCGGCACCTTTCCTTACGTCCGCGAAGGAACAGAAAAGTTTCTGGCTGAGTATGGTCCAGCACAATACCACACGGTCGACGAGTACCAGAAAGCTGTTGGATCTCCTCTGCCGTCCACGATTATCGGAGGCGTGGATGAGAACACCCGAAAGGATCGGCCGCCATTGATCCAAGCTGTGTTCGAGACCGATCCGCAAGCCGAACTCAACGTCCTTGCGCCCCGGCGACGGGCACTCGACGCCTACAACGAAACTCTGGATCGGATGCACCTCGATGGATTCGTCTACCCGGCAACACAGATGCCTCCGCCCGATGAGACTATGCCGCAGGATGGAAAGATAAGTGAAGGTCCACACAGCGACACAGGATGGGTCAATATGATCGGCGTTCCCGCGGTGGTCGTTCCCGGTGGGTTCTACCCTGACGGTCTCCCGTTCGGCTTAGAGCTATCAGCCCGGCTGTGGAAAGACGGCGACCTGCTCAGTTGGGCTTATGCGTATGAGCAGGCCACCCGACACCGCCGGCCACCCGTACTCGTCGAAAAGGGATTGCTTCCTGACGCACGATGACCGGCCTCTTGAAAGCTTTGCCGTGCGGATGGTAATTCCTAAGGGCTCTTCCCGACAAAAGCGAATGCCTCCCCCAAAATGGAGACAAATTCCTTTGCCGATTGCGGCCGTGCGGCAGTCTTGGGACTGAGAGCTTGTTCGAAAAACTGCTGCCACTCAGCCGGCGCATCGGGTAAATGCGTGGATAATGCAGTGAACCGGCCGTAGACTATGGCGTGGTGCATCTGGCCTATAGAAGTTGCGGGAAAAGGATGGGCCCCGGTTAGCATTTCGTAGGTGATCACGGCCAGCGCCCAGATGTCCCACGCCGGAGATGCGACATCGCCGTTGAGTTGATCGGGCGACATGTATCGCGGCGTACCCATCAGAACCCCTGGAACGGTGTCGACGGTAGCCGCGGCCGAGTCGGTCGGAGAAACCAGAAACTTTGCCAGACCGAAGTCCAGGATCTTGGCCACTTCACCTTCGTTGCTTTGGGCTAGGAAAATATTTTCCGGCTTCAGATCGCGATGGATTAAGCCGTTTTCGTGCGCCGCTCCAAGACCGGCGCATACACCCCCAAGCACTTGCAGTATCTGTTGGGGTGAAAATTTCTTCTGCTGCTCGAATCGTTGCCGCAAGGTGAAACCTTGGAGCAACTCCATCACCAGGAACACGCGAGTATCCGAATCCACACCGAAGTCATGCACAGTAACCAGGTTGGGATGTGCGAATGAAGCTGCCGCCTTGGCTTCGCGGCGGAAGCGTTCCGCGGCCTCGCCGCTGGCGACAAGGTCTTCACGTATCAGCTTGACGGCGACGGCGCGTTCCAGGGATGTGTCCATCGCCTTGTAAACCGTGCCCATGCCTCCGCGGCCCAACCTTCGCTCCAACCTGTAACGCAAGGTCAGCAACCGCGTGAACGACATCCGTGTGAGTTGGGAGCCTTCGCTGGAGCAGCGGCCCATGCCGCTCTCGTAGCACAAACCACAACGCGGACACTCTTCAAATCCACCGAGCGCGCTCGTGACGGGACGCTCCAAGAGCAAAGCCAGCGCGCTGCCGATCCCAGAGAGTAGTTCCTGATCTTCGCTGCCGTAGGGCTCCTCGGATTTCTTCGGGCCCAACACCATTAGCGCTTCGCGACTGTGGGGTGCAATCGCGATGGGCACCATCAAGTCAATGTGTGCGTCCCGCAGGAAGTTCGTGTCTTCTGAGGGAAGCTGCTGCTTCAGCCATCCGCTTTCGGCCAGCGATATTTGCAAGGGCTTGGCAAAAAGCCGAAAAGCCGACATGAGCTTGCTCTCAGCGCTCAGTCCGCGGGGATACACTTCAGGCGGCGCCGAAGCGATGCAACGATAGAGCGGCTCAGTGGCCTCACGCATCAGGATTGCGACAAACTCTGGATGCAGCGCCTGCTCGATGCGGGCGACGGCTTTAGGTGCAACCTCGACCAAGTTGGAGGAGGCGCGAATCTCATCCACCGTTTGCCGTAACAGTTGTTGCGCGTTGTAGTGCTCGCGATAAAAGCGGCGATCCAACAGCTCCATCCATTGCTTTTGTTTCTTGTGCGCGACGACTCCGGCCACTCCCATCAAGGCATACGCCCAGCCGTGCGCCGAGAGCAGAACACCAAATGGCTGATCTTTGTGTACCACCAAATCGAAGATGAGGATTCCGGCCAGGATTGGAATGGGAATCAGCAGTGCGCCGCGTGCTACGGCATATTGCAAGCTTTGCCGGACGATAAAACTTACTTGGAACAGCCGTTGCTTAAGAACTGCGTAGGCTATGCAGATTGTGAAGGGAACTTGCGCCAGGCCAAACACGAGCGGTGAAAAAGCAAGCGTTGAAAGCCAGAACGTCTTTTGGGACAAGGAGAAGACAGCAGATGCAATTAAATCTCCGAAGAATAGGAGCAGACCAAAGACCACCAGTCGTATGCGTCGCTTTTCATTTACATCTCGGAGCCTGAAATAATTCACTGCCAGGATCACGATTGGAGCCACAAAAGTTAACAGCGCATCCAGCTGCATAAATGCCCCAAGCCATTGCGGGAAATTACCCATAGAATGGTTGGGGGCAAAGAGCACGATGTAACTGAAAGCGGCCGTGAACCCCAGCAAAGGCGCGGAGAGCACCGCCAGCATGACCCATGCCCATCGCCGATGCAGCAGCGGTTTAGGAAACGAAAGCGAAAAGAGCAGCAAGGGCGCGATGGGTAAGCCATTTATACCGAGTATGAGCGTTGGAAAGACGAGCCACTGAATGGCCAATGGCAACTCTCTCCAGAGCACCGCCGCATTCGGAAACGTAAAGTGATAATTTCCCGTACCCAGACTACAGAGGAATATGGCGGCTGCGACGGCGGTCCAATCGCGCGGCCTCTTGAAAAGAACGAGCAGTCCCACCAGCAACTGAATCAGGCTGACAGTGAATTCCACCCACCAGCCCAGGGACTCTTTCGAGGTTCGAGCTTGGGTCACTGTCTGATTGAGAGTCAGCTGCAAACGAACTTCTTGTCCCCTCCGCAATACGATGACAGAAACAGGATGGTCGAACGTCGTATTGCTCAGCGCGCTTACGACCTCACTTACGCTTCGTACAGCCCGGCCGTCTACATTGACGATTCTGTCATCCCGATTGAACCCGGCGACTTCGCCCGGGCTTCGCGGCGTCACGCTTGTCACCCGGTTGTCGGGAAAGTTGAAGTTGATTCCAGTTGCCTGAGGAAGTTTGAGAGGTAAGTAGACAAAGCCCACCACGAAGCAGGCGATGAAAGACGCCGCAACCAACCAAACCCACCACGGGATGCGCGCAGAAGACATGCTCTTTGCCTGTTCGATTCGAGACGCCCATTATAGGCGCGACATCTGCCCATCCGCCAAAAACGTGGGTCGGAACAGCGGCCGCGAATTAAGTTTGGTGCCGGGATCGTGTGTGATCCGTCACAGCAGGTCAAGGGGTTAAGTGCTAACCTTCTGAGCCAGGGCTACAAGTGCCGACACAAACAACAGGTTCCACTCTACGGAGAGATGAAGCGGAGTTGCGCGACGCGAATTTCGCCATGCGCCTTTCCCTGATTGTTGGTTTGGCAATGCTGATCGGTAAGACCACGGTGTACTTCATGACGCATTCCGCCGCCATCTTCTCCGATGCGGCCGAGTCGGTTGTCCACGTGATCGCCGTAGGGTTTGCGAGTTTCAGCCTTCGCCTCAGCATAAAATCAGCATCCCCTCAATTCCTCTACGGCTACGAACGGATCACCTTTTTTTCAGCAGGATTTGAAGGCGCCATGATCATTGTCGCCGCGCTTGCAATTTTTTATGAGTCGATCCGGAAATGGATGGCCGGGTTACAACTGGAGCACCTGGGAGCCGGGGCGTTGCTGGTCCTGATCGCTGGAGGGGTCAACGCGGGTCTCGGTTTCTACCTTTTGCGTACCGGACGGCGCACTAATTCGCTGATTCTCGAAGCCGATGGCAAGCACGTTTTGACCGATAGCTGGACCAGTTTTGGCGTGGTGGGAGGACTCGGTCTGGTGTTGCTGACACACTGGAAACCGTTTGATCCCTTGGTGGCCATCGCGGTCGCCGCGAATATTCTCTGGTCAGGAGGGCGCTTGGTCTGGCATTCGGCAGTCGGGCTGATGGATTATTCCGATCCTGCAGCCGGCCGGAAGATTCGCGACAAGCTGGATGCGATCTGCTCGGAACTGGCTATTCAATACCATGGCGTACGCTTCAGAACCACGGGCTACCGACAGATCATCGACGTGCATCTGTTGTTCCCGCGGCTCACGTCAGTCAGTGAGGCCCATCGCCTGGCAACGATTCTGGAAGAACGCTTGTCTGCCGAACTCGAAATGCCGGCGGAAGTCATGACTCACCTGGAATCTTTAGAGGACCATGCCGACGTCCACCGCGAGCAACATTACACCGGGAAACCTGAGTAAACTCGCTGCGCGAATGGGACGAAATAAGAGGATCAAGAGGAGGTATTTTCGCTTACATTGGGCAGGTGGCGCCCCGGATATCGGGCACCGCCTTGGCAGGTCCCGACTCCGGATCGTTCAGCGCTTGCCAAAGGACATCAATAAAATGGGGCTGTTGCTTATCGAGATGGATTGTCCGGGAAAGATGGAAGTGATATTGCCGTTGATGTCCTGCTCCTCGGTAAACCCAGGTGGGACTCTGTACTCCCTTGTCTGATCCAGCGTGTCGTACCACACGAACTCCCCCGTTTGATACTGGCCTGAACTCGTATGCTCGCATAACCAAATATTTCCGTCAGCAACACGCTGGCTCGTACAAGGGGCTTGGAAAGTGACGCCTTCGAGCCAATCGTAAACTCGCGACCAGCTTATTTCTGGTAAGCAAAAATCTCCCGGAGATGCGGGGATCGAACAATAGTATTTGGTGCTGGGCGCCCACAAAGCCGCGAGCGCGGCGGGGCCCACGCTGGTATTGCCGATATAATTGTCATACATGAACAAATTGAAATCGATGACGCCGGTCGAACTCACGGACAGCAAGTATCGTGCCAACCAGTTCTGTGCGTCTGTCCAAGTCGCCGGAGCCGTTTTGATCCATCCGCCTTCGGAGCAGGAGATGGGCTTTCCCGCCGCTGCCGGAATTGACTCTGCCAATTGTATTAATTTGGCTAACGTTGCAATGACAATCTCAGGACGCTTATACCCATACACATAACAATGGTAGTCAATAATGTCGGCCAACTGCGCCGGAGTCTGCGCTTGGCTTACGTTCGCTTTTGTGTTCAGGTATGCGTAGTCATCCGAGAGGTTGTACCAGGCCATGGCGACGGTCATTACTTTCGCGGCAGGATTGATCTTGTTAACGATTGCCTTTTCATCCTGCATCATTCTTGCGAGCTGGGCAAAACTTCCGCACCACTGTTGAGGATCTGACTCGAACTCATTCCCACTTTCCCAGTAGTCGATGTCCGCGTACTTGTCAGGGTTTTGCACGTGATTGCTATGAACGTGTGTAGCCAGGGCAATCATAAAGTTTTGCCATGTCGCATCCGTGCCGGAACCATCGCCATTTATATCCTTCGGCGGGTAACAACCATTCACCCCCCCGACGGTATAGTTACAGGCACATGTTCTTGGTCCGTCATCGTTCGGCATATAGCCGACGGGACTTGCGATGAAACCCGGAACCCCGATAGGCGTGTACATAACTTCGACATTCGCCAGCGCCGCATCTTGCAATTCTTGATCGAAGCGGCTGAAATCAAAGCTATCGGGACCGGTCTGGATATCTTTCCACATGGTTCCAGAGGGAGAATCCAGCGTCCTCCAAAGATCAAAATCCACTTGCACTGGCCATGATGAATCGTGGTTGACGTGCAAACCCAAGAGCAGGGGCTTTGTCTGGCCCGCGGCCGAGCCTGTCGCTGCGAGAATAGTCACGATCCAGACCCACGCCAGTGCGAACGAAGAGAGTCTCGCTGGGTGCGAAAGTGCGTTATTTGAGCGGACGAATTTTGCCTTGGTCGTTTTTATTCCTCCCAAAGTCCGTGGTTCGAACCGCATTCAGGACCACCTCTTGAGAGACTCGCAGAGGAAGCTCGCAGGAAGCCCTCTTGGGCGGGGAGTATATCACCAATTTCGACATTTGCATCCGCAGACCGGCTATCGCTGCGAGACCATGCCGGAGTAGGGCTGATGCCTCAGTCCAATTCTGAGTGGTCGTTTAAGCTCTCGATGAGAGTGCCTGCCGCATGAAACACCGCGAACCCGGTTACCAGAGCAGTCACAAGCAGAACGAACAATATCGGCCAGAGCATTGTTTCCCTTCGTGGCGGGGCACCGCGAGAGACACTTCCGAAAGTAGCTTGACGCGTCGGATATAGGCAATACCGTCTGTACTGTAGAAGCTTGCCTTCCTTGCCCATGGTTCCGCGAACCGCTATCCTGCCCTGCATGAACCCACCGAACAACCAGGATCGAACTGGGCAACGACGAGATTTGTTTCGCAGCCGGAAATAACAGGCGGGTCTAGAGGAATCATGCCAATGATCTTTCGTCACTTCGTTCTATTTGTGCTTCTGGTTCCTACTTTACTCGGGCAGGTACAAGCGCAAACGATTAATGGCTGGCAGATGCAAGACTCCGCGAAGGTCGTGGCGGCTGCTCCGATTATTTCGACATCTGCCTTTCAGTCGCAAGGCTGGTATGCCGCGACCGTCCCTGGCACCGTGCTTACCACCCTGGTCAACGACGGGGTTTATCCGGAACCGCTGTACGGCGAGAACATGCGCGCCATTCC
>Ga0187887_10004568_pt1 | contig 10285 bp, 2 predicted proteins | sample June2016WEW_7_10_FD_132977 | JGI IMG/M metagenome (GOLD analysis project Ga0187887, IMG submission 132977) | Peatland microbial communities from SPRUCE experiment site at the Marcell Experimental Forest, Minnesota, USA - June2016WEW_7_10 | ecosystem: Environmental > Terrestrial > Soil > Wetlands... | reverse complement strand
GGTAACTGTGACGAACCCCCTCCCAGAAGCAGGCACGTCGCAAGCGGTTAGTTTCACTGTGCAATCGGCCGCCCCCCAGAATCCTCAACCATCCATCAGCCAGTTGTCGCCAACATCCGCGACCGCCGGGTCCGGTCCGCTAATGCTTACGATAACCGGCACCGGGTTCATTGCTTCATCGTCGGTCACGTTCAACGGTATCTCCCACAATGACTCGCTGCTCAGCGCAACCCAGATGACAATCACCCTAAGCGCGTCGGACCTTGCTGGGGCAGGCAGCTTTCCAATCGTGGTGACCAACCCCACGCCGGGCGGTGGCGCCTCGGATGCGGCCGGTTTCATCGTGACGACGCCGGGCATACCAGCTTCGTACACAATCACGACCGTCGCAGGTAACGGCACGTCTGGATCTTCGGGAGATGGAGGCCAAGCCACCGAATCATCCCTCCTCTATCCCATCAGTGTGGCCGCGGATGGCTCGGGGAGCTTCTATATCTCTGACGGCCCCCGGGTACGCAAGGTCGCACCATCAGGCGTCATCACGACCGTGGCTGGGGGCGGCAATGGCTGCGCTCAACAAACCGATTCCTTGGGAGACGGTTGTCCTGCCACCGCCGCTATCCTAAATGCCGTCCAGGGCCTCGCTTTGGACGCGACGGGGAACTTATATATATCGGAGAGTGGGACGCGGGTACGCTTGGTTACCGGGGGCGGAATTATTACTACGGTGGCGGGCAGCATCAATGGCAATTATGGGTACAGCGGTGACAATGGCCCGGCCACAAGCGCGCTGCTGAATGGAGCCGCTGGAATTGCTGTAGATTCCTCTGGCAACCTATATATCGCTGACGAGGGGAATGACTGCGTTCGAAAAGTCTCGCCGAGCGCGGTTATCACGACAATCGCCGGCAACGGGAATCAGGGTTTTTCGGGCGACGGTGGCCCCGGAACCAGCGCGGAACTATACTTTCCGTCCGGCGTTGCCGTAGCGCCGGATGGCCGTGTTTACATAGCAGACTCATACAACCAGCGCGTGCGCCAAGTATCAACGAACGGTACGATCACCACTCTTGCTGGAGTAAGCTGGACTGGCGCGAGTGGAGGAGGGTTCTCCGGTGATGGAGGCTTGTCAACTTCCGCTCGCCTGAACGTTCCTAGCGGCGTTGCGGTCGATTCTTTCGGCAGCGTTTACATTGCCGACATGCTGAACAACCGCGTCCGGAGGATTCTGCCCAGCGGTATTATTACGACGGTCGCGGGAAGTGGTTCAATTGGTTACGGCACTGGGGGCTATGCAGGCGACGGCGGAGCGGCCACCAGCGCGTTACTGAATAGCCCACTTGACGTGGCGGTCAACGCCGCGGGCGGCGTTTACGTTGCAGACTCGGGGAACTACGTCGTGCGGCTTCTTCAACCAACTGGACAGGTCATACCCCCCAGCAGCGCTCAGCCGACCATTGGAATTATCCAACCCTCGACGGCTCCGGCGGGGTCGGCCCCTCTATCGGTCACAATCACCGGGACGAACTTTCTTTCAACTTCCGCTGCAACATTCAACGCAGTATCGCACCCGGTTGCGTTCGTCAGCCCAACTCAGCTGGTCATCGCTCTGAGCGCGTCCGATCTCGCCGCACCCGGCACTTATCCGATCATAGTGACGAACCCGGGTAGCGCGGCGTCAAATGCTATGAACTTCACAGTCGTCTCGGGCGGACTGTCGTTGGAAGGCAAGAGCTTTACAATCAATGGCACAATCACGCTGAGCGGACAGCAACTCGCCTTTGAAATCCAGACATTGGCCACAAGCGACAGCGCCTACTTCGTGGAATTGGACAATGATATTTCGGCCGCATCGGGTATCCAATTCGAAGAGGAGTTCAACTCGGGCCTGAGCGTTTCGGGAAACACTGGGGTGTACAGCGGTTCGTCCGCTGCAGGGTTTTACTCCAATCTGAACACGAATTACGGCATTCCCATAACGATCACATCTGCGACCTTGACCATAACCTTCACATCTTCGGCGCCGGGCAGCGCGGTTAGCGGCAATGTCACATTTTCCATTTCATCCGGAACGATTCAAGGAACTTTTACAGGTACGCTGGCCTCACCCGGTCTCTCTTGAGCGTCGGCTGAATCAGGGCAGATCGCGGCGGCGCTACGCTTCAATCGGTTTACGCTCGGCAAACCGTTCTGTTGCGCAAGAACTGTCCAGGTAGTCCGCTGGATTTCGACGCCGGCGACCCTAGCCGTATCCTGGCGCGCTTCGAAAAGCTCAGCTGACGAGGCGGACGCCTTCGCTCTACGACCGGTGGCGCCCCGAACTGAAAGTGGGCTCGATGCTGCCCGCGTAGTACGGGCAATCCGCGCGCCACCGCGCCGTGCCTCCATCGGTTTCGGCCCGACGAAGAGAGGCGTACCGATAGAAAAGTGCATGACGTCAATATCCTCGACGAAATCTTGCCGGGGGTCGCCGCAATCTACGTAATGGACCGTGGCTACATCGCTTTCGAGCGGCTCTACGTGTTCACGCTCAGTTCGCCGTTCTTCGTCGTACGCACGAAATCCAACGTCGTGCTCCAGCGCCGCTACTCGCACTCGGTGGATAACAGCACGGCGTTCGATCAGATCACACGGTCATCCTCACCGCATTCGGCTCCGCCATGGTGTACCCGGAGGCCCTCCGGTGCGTCAGATATCTTGATGTGGAAACATCAATCAAGCAGCACCTGCGAATTAAGGCCTCCTATGGCACTAGCACGAATGCTGTTAAAACCCAAATCTGGATAATCTGGATAGCCGTATTCGTTTGTGTGCTGGTCGCCATCGTTCGCATGCGCCTAGGGCTCCAGACCAGCCCCTACCAGAATCTACAGATCTTGAGCGTGACGCTTTTTGAGAAGACGCCCATTTTACAGGCACTTCAGCCATCGGATTCCAAAGAAATCTCACCGACTTCGCTAACCGGTGGAATCCATTCAGCTTATAGCCGAACACTAGTGGAGTGTTTGCGTCTTGGCTTGCTCCGACTGCTCAGCGCGGGCCGCGCAGGCGCAGGATTGCCTCGACATGGGCAGGGCGACGCTCACTGCGGTCGGTGCGAATTGGCAGGCGGCGCAGAGGGCCGAATTCCCGGACTAGAGAGGATCGGCGCAGGAGGGGTGGTACAGTTGCTGCCGGCGAATCGGGTCGGCCGGACAGAGTACCGTGCAAAAGGTGTATGGATTTATTGATCGTGTTGCGTTCTATTGAGTAGAACCAAAGCTACGAGTTCCGTTGGAGGCAGCCGTGAAATTGAGAAGAAGCGCTGAGAGGACTTCCTGGGCGGGCGTCATACTCGCCGTGGCTATGAGCGGCACGTTGGTGGTCCTGGCTTCGGTAGCAATGATTGGAACTACCCACCGTGCGCACGCTGCAGACGGCGGCTGGCCTACGGCGACTTACTCACAAGGCGCGCTGCATGTGGAGATACCCTATACCGCACCGCGCGCTGGTGCTGGAATTCTCACCGTTGAAGTTCTGAATCCTGAGGATGGCGTATTGGGACGGTCGGAGCGGCGGCTCACCCTGGCTGCGGGTAAGGGATCTTGGCAAGCGGACATCAAACTCGACAAGGAACTCGCCACCGAAGACCTGGTGTGGCATCGCGTTCACTACCGCTTCCTTTATTCCAGCGATGCCGGCGGAACAATTGAGGGCGCGGACTCCATCTCGGAGATTCTGCGAACGCCGGTGGTCCACGTGATGGCCCAGCAGTCCTATTTGAGCGGCGCGGCGGCGGCGGTGCGCGTTGTCGTCACCGATTCGAAGAATGAACCTGTTGCGGGGGCGAGTTCTGTGCGAATCGAGTTGGCGAGGCCGGGCGCGCCGAGCCACACCGTCTTCACCGGGGCGCTCAACCAGCGTGGCACAACGGAAGCGCAGTTCCGGTTTCTGGCCGGCGTGACGGGCGTTTGCTCGCTGCGGTATATCGTGGAAACGCCCATTGGCTCTACTGATTTCACCCAAGCGATTCGCCTCGAAGACAAAGTCTCGATCTTACTGACCACGGAGAAACCGGTTTATCAGCCGGGCCAGACCATTCATGTTCGAGCGCTGGCTTTGGACCGTGCCGATCATCAGGCCGCTGCCGCGCGCGACCTGACCTTTGAGGTGGAGGATTCGCGCGGCAATAAGGTCTTCAAAAAGGCGGTTCGGACCGATGAGTGGGGGATTGCGTCGGCGGAATTCGGGCTGGCCGACGAGGTCAACCTGGGCACGTATCATCTGCGAGCGTTGATGGGTGAGGGCTGGGCCGGCGCGCGGAACGCTGCCGAGATCGCGCTGAACGTCGAACGCTACGTGCTACCGAAATTCAAAGTGGCCGTGGACTTCGCCGAAAAAGGCGAGAAGACGAAGCACGGCTACCGGCCGGGAGACCACGTGAACGGCACGGTTCGCGCCAATTACTTCTTCGGCAACGCGGTGGACAATGCGGAAGTTAAGGTGAAAGCGACCGGCATGGATGTGGCGGTGTACGAAGTGGGTTCGGTCAGGGGGATGACCGATGGGGAAGGGGCGTATCGATTCGATCTGCTGTTGCCGCGATACTTTTCCGGGCGTACGCTCAACCAGGGTGCCGCGCACGTGCTGGTGGAGGCGACCGTGAAGGACTCGGCCGGACATTCCGAGACGCGCGGCGAGCCGGTCACAGTGAGCGAATCGCCGCTGCTGATCACGGCGGTGCCGGAAGGAGGTACGCTGATTCCGGGCATCGAAAATCAGGTCTTCGTGCTGACGTCATACGCGGATGGCAAACCGGCCAGGACGGAGCTGCGCGTGCGCGCCGCGGGGAATGCGGAACAGGGCGTCACCACCGATGACGGCGGCGTCGCGCTGGTCTCGTTAGCGGCGGCGTCCACTCCCACCACGCTCGAGATCGAGGCCAAGGATCGAGACGGCAATCGCGCATCGAGTTCCGTCCCGCTGGAACCTCGCCAGGGCGCGGAGCAGATTCTGCTGCGCACCGAGCGTGCCGTGTATCGCGCCGGGGAGCGCATTGAGCTGCGCGTGTTTTCTACGCGGCAGCAAGGAGCCGTGTACGTGGACGCGGTGAAGGATGGGCAGACCGTGCTGACACGCGATCTCGAGATGAAGAATGGCCAGGCCGAGCTGAGTCTCCTCGCTACGCCCGAACTGGCGGGCACAGTGGACTTCGACGCGTACCTGTTCGGCCGCGACGCGCGCCCAGTGTCGGATCACCGGTTGGTGTTCATACAGCCGGCCAGTGAGTTGAAGATCGAAGCCGCCACCGATGCGGCCAAGTACAAGCCGGGCGACGACGCCCGCATCCAATTTCGTGTGACGAACGAACGGGGCGAAGGAGTGCAGGCCGCGCTGGGGCTGCAAGTGGTGGATGAGGCCGTGTTCGCCCTGGCTGAACGGCAGCCCGGTTTCGCCAAGGTCTTTTTCTACCTGGAGCAGGAAGCGATGAAACCGCGTTACGAGATTCACTCGATCGGAATGCCGGCGGCGGTGGAGACGACGGGCGCGAGGCAGCGTGATCTGGCCGCGCGGGCGCTGTTCGCGGCAACTGAGATGGTGAATGCCAACGGGTTCGACCGAGAATTCGGGCGGACCGTGCCGCGGACCCACTACATGGAGTATGTCAACCGCTCCCAGAAGCAGTTCCGGACCCAGTTGGAGCGGGTAGCGGAGAGATTCAACCACGCGTATGCGCAGCATCCCGAGACGGACCTCACCAAGGTCGCGGCCCGCCTGGAGGTCGCCGGTGCGCCCGAACTGCGCGACGCCTGGGATACCAACTTCCGGTTCGAACGCATGGGTGCTATGTACAAGGTGAGCAGCGCTGGCCCGGACAAACAATTCGGCACGGGGGACGATTTGGTCGGCTATCTCCGGGAGACCAGCCGGCAGGTGGCAGGCCCTGTCAGCCTGCCCGGCAGCAGCATTAGTCTGTGGGTGGATCATGACCAGGGCCCATTCAATGGCTTTGCGAAGATCAGCGGAGTAGTGCGGGACCTCAAGGGCGCGGCGGTGCCGGGCGAGAATATGGCGGCTCGCGAGGTTTCCAGCGGGAAGACCCGCTCGGCGCGATCCGATAGCAACGGGGAGTTTCAGTTAACCGGCGTTCCGCCGGGCGAATACGAAGTGCAGGTCTCGTCGCCGGGGTTCAAGATGACCTCGCGCAAGTTTTCTGTCGCCGAGCGGGATCATGAGGTGCTCACTGTGACGCTGAGCGTTGGGGCGCCTGCGAAGACGATGGTCGTCACCCCGGAAGCCGGGGTAGCGAACGGGAGGGTGGGCAGACCAGTGTTTAGGGACGGCCTCGGCAAAGAAGGAGCCGGTGGAGTGCGCGTGTTTGCACAAATGGCGCCCGGATCTCCCATGCGCGCCGCAGCCCCCCGACACTCTATCGCCACGAACAATCCCATGGCGGGTGAGTCTGCCGCCGGACCTGCGGCTACTGCTTCTATCTCCGCCGCTAACCCAGCGTCGCGCTTGCGCTCCTACTTCCCCGAGGCCCTCTACATTAATTCCGAGATCATCACTGATCACGACGGCCTCGCCACCATCTCCATTCCGCTGGCCGATTCTATCACCACATGGCGCATGGCCATGGTAGCCTCGACGGCGCACGGGGCGTTGGGCAGCGGGAACTCCAGCGTGAAGGTCTTTCAGGATTTCTTCGCCGATCTCGATTTGCCGGTCACCCTTACCCAGGGCGACCGCGTCTCGATACCGGTCGCGGTCTACAACTATTCGGGAGGGCGCGGCGACGTCGGCCTGAAGTTGCAGAAGGACGATTGGTTCTCGTTCGTCGAGGACGTGCCGGAGAAAAGCCTCGCGGTGGACGCGGGACGTGTTGGGTCGGCGCAATTCACGATCGAAGCCAACCGCATCGGCAAGTTCAAGCTGACACTCGCGGCACGGATGTCGGGAGGCGTCAACCGCGCCGACATCGTGGTGCGCGAAATCGAAGTCGTCCCCAATGGGCGCGAACAGAGCCAGGTCTTCAATGGCCGCCTGGATTCGGCGGTGCAGCACACTGTGAACTTCCCGGCGAACTCGATCCCGGACGCCAGCGCGATTCTGGTTCGGCTCTATCCCGGCCCTCTCAGCGAGGTGATCGAAGGCATGGATTCAATTCTGCGCATGCCCATTGGCTGCTTCGAGCAGACTTCCTCGGCCACATATCCCAATGTGCTGGCGCTCGATTACATGAAGCGCACGGGCAAGCTCACACCGGAAGTGCACGCCAAAGCCGAGGGATTCATCGCCAACGGCTACCAGCGCCTGCTCACTTTCGAAGTGCCCCGCGGCGGCTTCTCCTGGTTCGGCCAGGCTCCCGCCAACAAGATCCTCACAGCTTATGGATTGATGGAGTTCGGCGACATGGCCAAGGTTCACGACGTCGATCCGAAGCTCATTCAGCGCACGCAGCAGTGGCTGGTTGGACAGCAGCAGGAGGATGGGAGCTGGAAGCCCGACACCAACTTCATTAATGAGGGCGCCACCAATCGCTACAACAGCGACGTACAGCGGATTACGGCTTACATCGCCTGGTCGCTCGAAAACACGAGCTACAAGGGACCAGCCGTTGAGAAGGCCCACCATTTGGTGGCGCAGCACATGAGCGAGCGGACGGACGCCTACACGCTGGCGGTGGTGGCGAACTTCGCCGCCGATTACGGAAAGGACCGTGAGCTCACCGACCGCGCCATGCAAATGCTGCTGGATGCCCGCACCGAAAAGGGCGACCAAACCTGGTGGACCGCCGAGGAGACCAGCATGTACGGAGCCGGCGAGAGTGCTGCCGTGGAGACCACCGGACTGGCCGTGCAGGCCCTGCTGAAATGGGGCCAAGCTTCGACCACGGCGGCGAAGGCATTGGCTTACCTTACCTCCAAAAAGACCGCCGCGGGCACTTGGGGCACCACCCAGGCGACAATCATGGCGTTGCGCGCGCTGTTGCTGTCTACCGAAAATGGCACCGCCGACGTGCGCGGCACTGTGGAGATCACGCTCAGCGGCAAGCCCGTCGAGACGCTGAGGCTGACGCCGGAGAACAACGACCTACTGCACCAGTTCGTATTCAAAAGCGTGGACGCCAAGGCCGCCAACGAAGTAGCAATACGGTTCGACGGCAAGGGCGGCCTAGCCTACCAGGTGGTGGGGCGGTATTTCCTGCCGTGGACAGAGAAGCCCGCAACAGAGCCACTATCAATCGACGTGAGCTATGATCGCACCCGCATAGCGCAGGACGATATAGCCACGGCGACCGCCACAGCGAAGAACAATCTGCCCAAGTCCGCCAACATGGTGATGGTGGACCTGGGGATTCCACCCGGCTTCGACCTGCTGACCGAAGACCTGCAGACATACCAGGAACAAAGCGCGGGCCGCAAGAGCGGGTGCCTGGAGAAGTTCAACCTCACTGCCACGCAGGCAGTCCTGTATTTCAACTCTATTGGCGCGGGCGATACGGTGAAACTAAGCTTCCGGTTGCGTGCCAAGTATCCGATCCGCGCGCGATCCTTCCCCTCGCGGGCGTACGAGTATTACGATCCAGACGTCAATTCAGTGGCACCACCGGTGGAGCTGGAGGTGGCGAAGCGATAAGAGGCGACAAGCGCCCAGTGTTCTACTCCGAGGGCAAGGACGCCCTATTGTTCCCGGAACCTTAGGACGGAGATAGCTTGATGAATCCCCAATTCTTTAGGTGACGGGTGGCAATTCGATCCCGTACTGCCTCGCATTCTGCTGCCGAAGCGAGGACTGTCGCCGAACAATTCCGGACGAATCGAGCGCACAGGGACCAAGATGGCGTCCGTCTGGCACGAACATGTCGGCATAGAGTCTGTCGATCTGCGCTCCTGGGACCACCGCGACAGCATGGCCATCTTGTTATCTTGTGCGACACAATCGCACCCGACCAATGAGCGATCACGTACCGTAATCGCTCTTAGCCCATACAACAGCGCAAATTCTGCCCCGTCGTCAAAGGACTACTGGTAGCTATTGACAACGGTTCTTCGAACCAGAAATCTACTCGCGCAGCTCTCTTGGACATTTCCTTAAATGTGCGCGAATCGGTGCCCGGTCCTGCTGCATCGAGTGCACGAGTGCACGTAGCCGAATTACCGAGACGGGCGCACAATCCGCACTTCCGCACTGACGGTGTGCGTGACTGCGCGAATTGAAAAGGCAACTGGTGCAAGGCTCGCCGGCCTTTGCCAGATAGGCGAAGGGAGGCAGTCTCAAGAGTGGATTTGTGTACTTTTGGGCAATGCGCGACGGCAGCTCTGGCAAATATGGCACCCCCGGCAAACGGGGAATCTGCACCTTACACACCCCCAGACCCGCTTGACGGTTCGAATCCCACTCTCACCGCCAGCATCGAAACCGACCGGTCGGCGGACCCACAATCAAAACGTTACATGGGACAATGAACAAGAGGTGGAGCCCACAGAGCAAACTGCGATCCGATGTTCCAGGCGTCTTCGTCGTTGCGGCGCATGGCCGGATCGAGCGATGCGGGCGATTCAAATTCGGATTGGGCCTCGCTCGCCATGCTGGGTGAACTGACCCGGTGGGCACAAACATTTGACTTGGGCAGGCTACCTTCGCCGCATCCGCGCCGCGATCTCATTACGGGAGGGCGGGAGCGATGAGCCTAACGACTCCGTATCCGGCTGACCTGCTGTTGGTGGCGCGGAAGGTGGTTTGGTATGAGCAGCCGGAGGAAACCCTTGCCGATTTGATGACGTTTCTGGCGCACTTGATGGTCTACGGCTCCTCGGCGGACGTTTCAGTGGCCAAGCGCTACGTGCCAGAAGAAGAATTCCGAAGAGCACTTCAGAATGCCCCGGCTGGAGTGTTCGACCGGGAGGCCTGGGAGAAGTGGCATGAGCGGTTTGGAATGTCAGTGCCACCCTTACCACGGCGCCGTTTTCCAGATGGTTCGTCCGGTCCAGATGCTGGGCATTTCGTCGGTCGGTAGCAGTCGCTAAATGAATGAGGCAGGGCATTCCTAAAGATGCCCGCGACCCTGTGCGCGGTGGCTGCTTCGCTGAGTCGGAGGGGCCACATGCATCGGCGTCCAGCCGAGCCCACAGCAGCGAAGGGCGAAACCGTATGCTCCGTTTGTGCTCCGTTAAGAACCGGCCCAGAGCACAGAGTGAAAACTGGGTATTCTCAATCGCCAGAATGAGGTGCAAGAAACGCAATGTTCTTTGTTTCCAATTTGCTGTCGTCTTCCCAAGCTGGACGTCGCGGGTTCGAGCCC